>Ga0209089_10003452_pt1 | contig 13451 bp, 7 predicted proteins | sample ArcticOcean_MG_C_FD_187431 | JGI IMG/M metagenome (GOLD analysis project Ga0209089, IMG submission 187431) | Marine microbial communities from western Arctic Ocean - ArcticOcean_MG_CB2_150 (SPAdes) (version 2) | ecosystem: Environmental > Aquatic > Marine > Oceanic | place: Arctic Ocean: Canada...
CAACTCCGCAACGCTCAACTCGTAAACGACTCCGCTGGCGTTCTCTCCCAAGGTTCGCACGATGTTGTCGATCATGCCCTCCATGCGCTTGGCCGCCGATTTTGCGGTCGATAAATCACCTCCGTCTCGTTGGCCGGTATCGAGATATGCGCGCAGTCCGGCGAGCGGGTTTCGCAAGCCGTGAATCAAATGCGAAGCCACGCCTCCCACCGCGCTGGTGCGATCCGAGAGCGCCAGCTCCTGGTTTGCCTTCTTGAGCGCGAACGTCCGCTTGACCAGCGAACGGTGAATGCGGTTGATCCGCGCAAAGGAGAGCGACAAAAGCAACGCAATCACACTGCCACCGGCAGCAAAAATAAAGATGCCCTGCTGAAACAAGCCGTCGTTCAACTCGGCGATGTCCGCAAGCGCCTCTGTAGCGTCGAAAAGAAACTGGACCACGCCGAGCAGTTCGTCCTCCTCTGCCACGTGGACGGGCAGAACGACCTCCCGGACAGTCAGCGATTGCCCGACAGACAACTCCTCAAGCAACGGTTCCCAAAAAATATCCTCAACAGGGAGTGCGTCGTTTAGCATGCTGACCGGTGCAAAGGCACGAGTCATCTCCAACTGGCCGGCAGACAAGCTGCCTTCAGCGATGTTCTCGGGGGAGGAGGCAAGAAACTCGCCGTCCGCCGTGTAAAGCCGTACCCCCATCGCGCCGCTCAACTCAGCGACAGCGCCATAGACGGTCAACTGGTCGAACGCGTCATCCATAAACAGGATCTCGGCCGCCTCCGCCATCGTCACCTGATGCACCAGTGAAATGGCGTACAACTCATGCGCGTACCGGGCCAGAACCTGCTCACGGATGCGCTCCCCCATTTGCTCCTTGGCAATCCAGATGGCCGCGCCAAAAACCAGCAACGTCAAGGCGACCGTCAGCACTTGAAAGCTGGTTTTAAGGTTTTTATCCTCGTTGCTCATGGAAATCCCACGCGATGCGCGGGGGGGGAGTTTCAAGTTTCAAGATCGAAGTTTCAAGCAGGGACACGGATTTCTCGGATTAACACAGGTTTTTACGGATCGTATTTTAAATCCGTGTGAATTCGTGAAATTCGCGTCTCGTTACCAGCTTATTTTTTCGGAGCGACGAACCAGTTGAACTCGACACTCACCTCGTCACCGGTCGTGATAAGGCCAAGGGCAATCTTTGGTGCCGGAGGCACAACCCCGAATTGTGACATCTTGAGCTTCGTCTTGCCGCTCACTTCCAACTTGTCCCCCTCCGCCTTTGTAATGCTGATTTGCATGGACACCGGAGCCGTCTTGCCGTTGACGCTTAGGGTTCCCTTGGTGTCGAACACCAGTGGGTCGCCGGCTTTGCGCCTGGTTTCAGCGAGCTTCATTTCCTTGAGGCTGTACCGGGCGTACTTGTGTTTCTGGGCGTTCAATGCGCCGTGCATGACTTCGTTCATTCGCTGCTTGCCGCTCTCGATGTTTCGCACCGGTATGATGACGCTGACTTTCGGTGTCTTGGTCAGCTTGGGCAGTTCTGCCTTTAAGGGATCCAGCGGAAAGGACGAATCCCACTCCATCTTGCCGCCGATGAGTCGGGTCTTCACTTCCCAATCGTGCACCGAGGAGGTTCCGCTGATTTTCAGCAGGCTGCCAGTCTTGGCGGAGTACGTGAAGGTCTCGGCACGGGTTTGCGCCGCGAACGCAATGACGGCCGCAGCACTCAACACACGGCCCAACTGTATGATGTTTTTCATCTGCACTGAGTTTAAAGGTTGTATTCGCTCTCGTTCCATTCAACGCGCGTGCCACTGTTGATGGCCTCGTTGGCCTTGGCTGCGATGACGACGGACTCAAACCCATCCTGATCCGTGGCGTACGGGAGCTTGTTTTTGTTGGTCTCGGCCAGGTGCTCGGCGAGCGCCTCGGGATCGTCGTCACCGAACAACGCCTCGAAATCCTCAACCGCCACCTGATGCTTGTGACAGTTTTTTGCGAATGCCTCCAAGGCGTGAAACCGGCTTGGCTTCGTCCCTTCCGGGTCTTTGTTCGGGTCGTCGTTGTGATTGGTTAGTTTTGTGGCGTTGGCGACCAGCGCGATGCCGGTTTCGCCGAAGAAGCTGTTTTTCTTGGCGTACACTTCCCAGCCGAGCAACGGCGAGTCGGCTTCCTTGAACATCCACGCGCGCGCGCCGCGCATCATCAGCGCCGCGTAGCTGCCGTAAATCATGTCGTAACTCGCGTCGAACGAGTTGGCCAGCGTACAGTCGTACATCGTCCGCGCGCCGCTTGGGTAGTCGAACACGGTTTGAATCGTGTCCGGTACGTTGCGCCCATCGTTCCACTGGATAATCGACCCGAAACCGGTCACCGAAACCGGTCGCTCGTTCATGAACCAGCCAAGCACATCGAGCTGGTGCACGCCGATCTCGCCGATAAGGCCAAGCGACAACTTGCGATCGAGCCGCCAGTTGAGTTCCTTCTGCCGTGCGGCGTTGGGGGAGACGCGGCGCCAGCTTGTTTTTTTGTGCCACTGCCCCTTTGCCAAGGCGTTCTTGCCCATCGCGCCGGTCCGCACGAAGTCGATCAGAAAATGCCGCTGCGGATCAGAGCGCGTTTGCAGGCCAACCTGAAAATTGAGCTTGAGTGCGGACTGTGCCGCATTGGCGATCGCGCGTGCGTCGTCGATGTCATGGGCCATCGGCGCTTCGCAATAGACGTGCTTACCGGCCTCAAGCGCGGCAAGCGCGACTTCCCGGTGCAGATGCGTCGGCGTGGCGACGACGACGGCCTGCACGTTTTCGTCCGCAAGCAGCTCGGTGTGCGACGGGTATCCCTTGGCCTTGGGTGCGCCACGGAGGCCGCGCCGCAAATAAGCCGGATATGTGTCACTCACGGCGACCACTGGTGCGTTGGGGATTGTTGCCAGCGTCTTGAGCAACTCCCTCCCCCATACGCCACAACCGATCACGCCGACGGTGACCGGCGGTGTGTTGTCGTTTTTCGGGGCGTCCTCCGCTTGGCCAAGCGCCTGGGGTGTCAATTCCAGCACCGCGCCGCCCGCCATCGCCATGGCCAAGCCGGAGGCGGAGCTGTTCAGGAAATCGCGCCGGTTAAACTGAGATGAGTCGTCTTTGTTCATTCCGCCTGTCGCTTGGACAGCCGCCGTGGCGCCCAACCAAGGCGGCCATTCAATCGGGGAGAAGTCGAGACGGGTCAAGTTCATTTGCGCTGCGCCGGGCAAATCGCCATTGCCAAGACGGCGCTCGCGGCGGAGGATGCGGCATGCCATTGGTTATCAACAGCCAGACAATCGGCGACGAAGTCATCGACCAGGAATTCTCCGCGATCAAGGCCCATTACGAAAGCTTGGCCTCGATCTCCTGCTGTGAGCGAGACGGTGAGTTTCGCGGCTACGCGCGGGACAACATCACCTTCCGGGCGTTGCTGACACAAGAGGCGCAGCGGACGATTTCCGAGCCGGCGGCGGAAGAAGTCACCCAAGCGTTTGACAAGCTCAAGGAGGAACACGGCGGCGGTGACCAGTTTTATGCAAACTCGGGCTTCACACCGGAGCAGGATGAATTGATCCGACGCGACCTCAGCCTCAATTTGAAGGTCGAGACGTTGCGCGCCGAAACCTGTAAGACACTCCCAGCGCCGACCGAGACGGAGTGCCGCCAGTTTTACGACAGCAGCCTCGAGCAATTCAGCGATGAGGACGAGGTCTGCGCCTCTCATATTTTCAAGTCGGTTCGCGAAGTCGAAAAGCGCGAGGAGATTTTCAAGGCGCTTTGCGAGGTGCGACAACGACTCGTCGATGGCGCTGACTTCACCGAGTTGGCCCGGGAACACTCCGACAAGCCGGCGGAGGAGATCGACCTCGGCTACTTCAAGCGCGGCGAGTTGATGGATGAGTTCGAGGTCGTCGCGTTCTCGATGAAAACCGGCGAGGTCAGCCCGGTGTTCTGCACGCCGCACGGTTTCCACCTGGCCAAGGTGACCGCGCGCAAAGTCGGCAAGCCCAAGCCGTTCGAGGAGGTTCGTGCGGAGATCGAGGCGGAACTGATCGCGCAACGACAGGATGCCAAGTTGCAGGAACTGGTCGATGAGTTGAAGAAAACCGCCAAGATCGAATACACCGAACCCAACGATGGATTCGACGAACACGAACACGACTGAGCGCCGCATGTTTTTGCCGTTTCAAGCTGTCGCCGATTTTTTCAAGGAACCAAGCGGGCCAAAATGCCCGGAATGCTGCTCGTTTTTTATCGATGGCGCGTGCCCAAACTTGGATTGCCCGCTCAAGGTCGCCGAGTGGATTATCCGCTGGTGCTCGCCGGAGGCCGCCAACATCCCGGCGCTTGGCCAGGCGGAAGCAAGGCAACTGGCCAAGCTGCGACTCGTCCTGCACCCCGGCGAACTGTACGAGCTTGGCCAAGGCGACTGGGATCGGCTCGAGGGCGTTTCAGCCGATCAACTCGCCGATATTCAGGGACAAATGGAGGGCAGCAAGTCAGCAGAGCCAAGCGCCGTGCTTTACGGGTTGAACCTGCCGGGAGTCGACGAGCGCTTGGCGAAGCGCTTGATCGAGGCGTTCAGTTCTATCGATGGCCTGCGGGTAAGCAGGCCGGAACGGCTTCAGCAGATTGAGGGCATCGATGAGCAGCAATGCGTCGAGATTCGCCGTTGGTTTCGCGACTCGGTGAACAAGCAGGCGTTGACTATGCTCGAGCAGAACGACTTCAATCTTGGTGAGCAGTGAGCCGTACTCCCCTTGGCTCCCTCTTCCTGAGGGAGAAGGAAACACCCCGTTACTTTCGCGTGCATTCGGGGTTGAAAAACAACCCGCGCCTATAGCTTGGCCACTTCCTCGGCGATTTGCACGGTGTTCAGCGCCGCGCCTTTCAGCAACTGATCCCCCACGACCCAGAAACTCAAGCCGTTCTCCATCGCGCAATCCCTGCGGATGCGGCCAATCTGGCAGTTGTCCTGTCCGGCCGACTCGAGGGGCAATGGGTAGCCGTTGCTGGTGACGTCATCGTTCAAGTCGATCCCCGGCGCGGCGTTGATCGCCTCGCGGGCACGCTCGACGGACACCGGTTTTTCGAACTCCGCACTCACGGCGATCGAGTGGGCGCGGTACACCGGTACGCGGACACAGGTCACGCTCGCCTGAAAATCCGGCAGCCCCATGATCTTGCGAGACTCGTGCACCATCTTCATTTCCTCGTTGGTGTAACCGTTGTCGAGGAACACATCGACGTGCGGCAACACGTTGAACGCGATCTGGTGTGGGTAAACCTCCCGGCTCACTTCCCTGCCCTCGTTGATCTCGCCGACTTGGCGCTTGAGTTCCACAATGCCCATGGCGCCCGAGCCGGACACCGCCTGATACGTGGAGGCGAAAATTCGCTTCACCCCAAACGCCTGGTGCAGTGGATACAGCGCCATCACCGTGACGATTGTCGAGCAGTTCGGATTAGCAATGATGCCCTTGTGCCTGGCAACATCGGCGGCGTTGATCTCCGGCACCACCAACGGCACCGAGTCATCCATCCGAAACGCGCTGGAATTATCGACGACCACCGCGCCGGCCTCAACCGCAGCCGGGGCGAATTCCTTGGAGATTCCGCCACCCGCGCTGAACAGCGCGATGTCCACTCCATCGAATGAATCATTGGTGAGTTCCTGAACAGCAATTTTCTCCCCGCGGAACGGGAGCGTTTTGCCTGCGGAGCGTGCCGAGGCAAGCGGCGTCAGCATGCCAATCGGAAAATTGCGCTTCTCCAGCGTCTCGAGCATCTCGATACCCACCGCCCCTGTGGCCCCAACAACAGCAACATGCAAATCCTCTCTCATAAAGGGCCGCGAACTGTACGGCAGAATCAAATCCTGTCAATTGCCGTAAAGCGCTCACTCCACTTTTGGTGGATTTGACAAAAGGGTGTCAGGCCAAGACTTCACTCCGATAACTGGCAGCGCAAACTTGAACGCCCCTGGCCAAGCGGCGGTGTCGGCTTGGCGGAACACGTCGTAGATTGGCCGCACTCCGCCGTCGAGACTACTTCGCAGGCCAAGGCGCAGGCCGCCTTCCCCTGGGTGGTCGACGTGCCGGTGCAGGATGAAGGCGTCAATCCCCTCAGTCTGCTGCACGCGATAGTACGAATAGGCGTAAGCCGCCGCTTGGTCCCGTTCGCCGTTTTTACCGTCCGCCGAGTGGAAGCCCTGTTCGGACAGGATGACTCGCCGCGCCTTGCTATTGTGCAAGAATCGTTCCTGCCGAAGAAACGCCGGGAGCATCTCGATGTTTTTGAACGTGATTTTCGCGGTGTCGAACGACGGGGTTGCGGCGGTATCCTCCCAGGTTCTTGGGTTGAAAAGATTTTCGGGATACGGATGAAACGCAACGTGCCAGTCGAAGTTCCCCTCGGCTTTGGCAATTGTGTTTAGTGTCTCAACAAAATATTTGCCCGACATGCCGTGCAGTGTGTTCTTGCCCATCTGCGCCGACCAGTGGTGATCCAGCGAGATGAACAACTGAATCCCGGGGTGGATGCTGTGCGCGGCGAGGTGGGCCACCCGCAATGCCCGGTGGTATTCCTCAACAACCTGCCGCTGGGGCATCTCGCCCAGGTTGTACCAGTGCCAGTGAGACTGTATTTCGTTGCCGATGATGAAGCGCTTGGCCAAGCCGTGTTCCCGCCTCGGGTCGGAGTAACGGTCTGCAAGAAACTCGATCGCCCCGCGATACGTCCGCACGCCTTCTTCGGTGGCCAGGTTGAATGCGCCCACGTGAAACGGCGACTTGGCCAAGTCGGTGCCGGGGTGCACCAGCGGGCTCCCGCCGCGCGAGCCCGGGATGCGATTGTAAATGATCAGCGAGTTCACAACACCGGCATCGGTCAGGCGTTTCAGTTGCAAGTCGATATGTTCGACGTAGCCCGAATGAAAGCACACCGTATCGCCGTCAACCTGTCGGGAGAAACGGCCGGAGTCGGCTCGCCAGTCCACCAGTTGATCGAGGGTGACATTCAACGCAGCTTGTTTCACCCCCAAGTGCAGCGCGTCGTCGATGTCGACGATACATTGCAATCCCTTGATGCCCTTGGCCTTCGGGAACTTAAACGAACGCCGGGCGATTGACTCGATGTTCCCAACCCAGCGCGCTTGGCCAAGCGGCCTGCCACTCGCCGCGTCAACAAGTTGAAAGCGGGAGAAAACGTTGTCGCGTCCGCTGTCGAGCCGCTTGATAGTTGTTGTCGCAATCCCATCGGAGAGATGCCAATCGAGGGCAAGTCGCTTGCTGACAGCGGCGTCCTCATGCGGTTGTAGCTGCAGCAGTTGGGCACCGCCCTCAGCGGGGAGCTTGGCCTTAACCAGAAGATGCTGGCCTCGTAATTGAACGTGAACAACACCCGGCGTCCCGGGATCCGCCCCAAATACAGAAATCGCGCTAAGCACCGCTAAAAAAATGGATTTAGAAAAAGTCATTTCCGAATAGTCGTGGCTACGAAAGCTGTTTTGGTCTGATTGCTAGTGAGCGTGTTGCCTTCAACTAAGTATTTCAAAGGGTTAGCATAACCGGCAGCAGTTCTCGCAGTCTGACACCATTTCAACCTCACCCTCCTCACCATCTAGGATCACAAGCGTGTCCGATCCGCAGAAGGGACACATGATAGTTGTGGGGTTGTTTTGCATGGACGTAATCAGTGGGTCGGGATTCTCTCCTCCGAGGGCCGGTTCTTCTGCAGGCTTGTGGGTTGCTCGGCAACGCCGTCAGTCGTCTTTTCACCAGTACCGTCATCCATGTTGGCCCATATCATCAACCCAGCAAGTAGAGCTGCCAGAACTATAGCTATGATCTTCTTTGGTGCCATGGCCAGGCTTAATTCAATCAACCCGCACCGAGGAGGTTTTGTGCTTCAGGGAATCCATTAGGTACTCTCAAATGGTTTAGTTTCTTGGCTAAAGATTTAGCTTGGGCGTGTGGGGTGTTTTTTCAACTTTAATAATTTTAGCGATCCCTCTCGCTTTCAATTCTTTCAGTCGCTTTTTTTGAAAAATCTCCCTACCCAAAACCCCATCACAGTAGCTACCGCCCCAAACAAGACCCCCCCCTAGTCGATAAAAAGGCCGGTTTGTGTGCCCGGTGGAAGGAGTCTAATAACTTAAGTGTTTGTTTTATTGGTGTATTTCCCGCTATTTCCACCCTCATAGAGGGGGAGAGGGTTGACAGGCGTGGTAGTCTGTTTTCCGCTTTTTTGTGGCTGCGTAGCTCAGTTGGTTAGAGCGTGGGACTCATAAGCCCGAGGTCGCTGGTTCAACTCCAGCCGCAGCTACCACTTCGATTTTTCGACAAATCCCCATGTCCAGTTCACCTAATGCTGTCTATTAAGAGCATCTCGAAAACGTTTGCCGGGCGGACGTTGTTCGCTGATGCGTGTTTGCAAATCAACCGTCGGGATCGTATCGGCATCGTCGGGCGCAACGGCGCGGGGAAGTCGACGTTGTTTTCCATCATCCTCGGGGAGACTACGCCAGACAGTGGCGTGGTGGCGTTGGAGCGAGGTGCCAAGATTGGCTTTCTACCACAGGAGAGTGCACCTACGGGGGAGGAGTCGGTTATCGAGTTGGTCTGTGCCGTTTCAGGAAAGTTCGCCAAGGCGGCCCTCAACCTAGGCGCGCTTGGCAAAGCGAAGGGTGGTGAGCCTTCTGATGAGGATTATGAGGTGTTTGAGTCTGCAGGGGGAGCCCGCTTGATAGCCAAGGGCAGGCAGATTCTTAGCGGATTAAGCTTTAAGGATAACGACTTTGATCGCCCGGCGAGGGAGTTGAGCGGGGGATGGATCATGCGTGCCCACTTGGCCAGGTTGCTAGTGATGGAACCGGATTTGCTCATGCTCGATGAGCCGACGAACCATCTTGACCTGGATTCGCTGATTTGGCTGCAGGGTTATCTGCAGAATTACCCCGGAGCCATTTTGTTGATCTCCCATGACCGGGAGTTTTTGAATCTTTTGGTTCGTCACGTTGTGGAGCTGGAGGGAGGGCAGGCGACGCGCTACACGGGCAATTACGAATCGTACCTGGTACAACGCTCGGCAAACGAGGCGCAACGCATGGCTGCCTATGAAAACCAGCAGAAGGAGATCGAGCGGTTGATGAAATTTGTGGACCGGTTCCGTTCCAAGAATACAAAGGCCACCCAGGCGCAAAGCAAACTCAAGCAGATTGAACGGATGGAAAAAATTGACGCCCCGTTTATTTCTGCGAAGAAGATTAAGTTCTCCTTTCCCCAACCCGGTCGAAGCGGTCAACGGGTGATTGCTCTCAAGGAATTGGCCAAGACTTACGGTGATCTCCAGGTGTATAAGTCTCTGAACCTTGAGATTGAGCGACATCAACGAATCGTTTTGGTTGGGCCAAATGGTGCTGGTAAATCCACCCTGTTGAAGATACTGGCGGAGGTTATAGGTTTTGACGCCGGGGAACGTGAGCTTGGTCATAATGTTCAGCCGGGGTATTTCGCCCAGCACAGGGCTGAGACACTTAATCTGAACCGCACCGTCCTAGAGGAGATGATCGACACTCGGGCCAGTGTAACGGAGCAAGCTGCCCGAACCCTATTGGGTAATTTTTTATTTTCCGACGACGATGTGTTTAAGAAAGTCGGCGTCTTGAGTGGTGGCGAAAAAAGTCGGCTGGCCCTGGCGAAACTCCTCCTTAATCCGCCCAATTTTCTATTACTTGACGAACCCACGACTCACCTCGACATCGGGAGTATCGATACGCTGATTGATGCATTGTCACAATTCAACGGGACAATGGTTTTCATAAGTCATGATGTGCATTTTATTCGAAAAATTGCCTCACATGTAATTCATGTTGAACGAGGAAAACTTAAACACTACCCTGGACCTTATAATTATTATCTGGAAAAAACCGGCCAGCAGGCTTCGCGGGCAACAGAAACCAGCCTAGACAGAGGGTCCTCGGTGAAAAGCCCCTCAGGTCTCAAGCGCGAAGATGGAAAAGCAAGGAAACGGCGCGAGGCCGAAGAGCGACAGGCGTTGTCAAAGAAGCGCAAATCGCAACAAACTCTCATCGACAAGTCGGAGGTTAGAATTTCATCACTTGAAAAGCGACAGCTGGAAATTGCCGGATTGCTTGAGCAGCCTGAAACCTACAGTGCCGGAGGACAAGCGCAACAACTGAACCGTGAACTAATGGAGATCAGCGACGAGCTCGAGCAGTTAAACGACCGGTGGAGCGTTGCCGTGGATGCGCTCAACGCGATCACCTAGCCGGCGGCCAAGATTTACCCTGACCCTTTACGGCGGTGATCTCCGCTTGGCCGGGTGCGAGTTCAAACCTCTCCCTCTCTCCGCTTGGCCAAGCGACGCGCACCGCTATTGCCTTGTCCGCACCTCCCATGACTTGGGTGGCTGAGTTTTGGGACAAATAACCGGAACCGAGCCTCACCATTCGCGACGGCCCCGCCTTGGGCTGCAAATCGAGGCTAATTTGTGCCCCTATGCCAAGCCGGTTGGCCTCCTCTCCCTGAAGATTCACACGTAAGCCACGCCGCTTGGCTTGGTTCAGGAACAACTTCGGCTTGGCCCCGTTTTGGGAGATGATCAGATCTGTCCTTCCATCGTGATCGTAGTCCGCCGCCGCAGCGCCCCGCCCTTCCCCAAACACGGCCAAGCCACTCTCCTCGATCGTCGCGGGCTTGAACTCACCGTCGCCGCGACCCAGCAGCAGCAACCCGTAACCGGCATCCTGCCGCGACTCCTCCCGGTGAACACCAAAAACATTCTGACTGAACACGATGTCCTCAATACCGTCGCAATCAAAATCGGCGACCACCGGGCTGAAGGCAGCAGAAAGCTGGGCTTCAACCGGGAGCGGCTTGGCATCAAAACCCTCTGCGACCTGGAGGAAAACCATGCTTTGTAACGTAGTAATCTCGAGTCGCTGCATCTTGGCCAAGCGCCCCGCATCGAATACGTCTTCCACTGTTGATCGGGCATAGTGGTCGTAACTGCCGAGGCGCTCGGCAATCCAGGGCAGCGCGCCGTTCAACGTCGCAAGATTCCGGCGGGGATAAAGTTTCCCGTCACCGCCCCATTCAGTCTCGATGACCTCGCGTCTACCGTCCTCATCAATGTCTCCATGAAAAACAACAAACGGCCGATCGACGGATGTCTCGTAGCCGGAGTTCAAACCCCGGTTGGTCACAACAAAATCCATTCGGCCGTCCCCGTCAAAGTCACCCACATCGATTCCACGCCAAAAACCGGCGAACTTGCCCAAGCCGTATCGCTCGCTGTGATCCACAAATCCCTCACCGGTGTTCACGAGGACTTTCGGCGTCCCCCAATCGCAGGCGAGCAGCAACTCCGGCAAGGGGTCCGCATCGATGTTTGAAAAAACAGCCCCCGTAACCAAGCCGACATTCCGCAGCGCCTTGGACCAAGCTGCGCTCTCCTTCCACTCGCCGCTCTCGTTTAGGTAAATCCATGAGCTCGTCGATTGTGGGTAGTTGTTTGGCATTGCCCGAGCACCAACGAACAAATCCAAGTCGCCGTCCCCGTCGACATCCGCCATGGCAAGGTGACCGGCGCTGGCGGCCTTGGCGGCGATCTTTTGCAGTAAGTTTCCGTTGGCTTGGTTGATTGACACCATATCACCAAAGGCCAAGCCGTCCTCGTTGTTGGACATGGATTGGATGAGCTTGCCATCTGCAATCAACACGGAAAGAATATCGCGTGGGTTTTTTGGAAACGGTGTTTTTGGTTTGAACAACTCGAACCCTTTCCCTGCCATGTTCCGGTATAGCGCCACGGTGCCACCCCGGCCGTTGCCGATGGCCAAGTCCTCCCATCCGTCGCTGTCCAAGTCGCCCCAAGCGACGCCGGGACCGTCCCGGCCAAGCGTCCACGGAACCAGGGGTTGGTTCTGGTTTTCGTTGCCAACAGTTTCGAGGTGCCGCTTGGCGTCAGGAAAATCAATCGGCTTGAAGAGTGGAGTCGGCTTTTTACTTTGTGCGCGCTTGGCTTGAGTTGGGTTGTAATCAACCCAGTAAAACCGGTTGGGTTCAACTTGATTGATGACAGTTTCCCCGCGGTTCGGCCAGATGACCTTTAACTTGGCCGGCCCGCTGGGCATCGCAAACACTCTCAGAGAATCGTCCGAGGATAAGTAGCGCCCACCACTGATCATCTCCTGGCTTTGGACTTTATCGCCGTACTCGACCTCAATCCTAGCACCGATGCCCTTGGTGTTCCCTCCGGGACCGGTTAACCGGACAGCGATGCGCGGCTTGGTTGCGTTGTTGCGATAAATCCCGGCAGGGCTCCGCATGTTGTTGACGACCAAATCGAGATCGCCATCGCCATCGAGATCGCCGCTTGCCATGCCATGGGAAACGCCTTGGGTGTCAAACCCCCATTCACTACCGGCTTTGGCGAACTTCAGGTTGCCGAGATTTCGGAAAGCCACGTTGGCTGTGTTTTGAGTGGGGAACACTTTGCGAGCAAGAAGGATTTCGAGGTTGGTCATCGTTCTGCTTTCGCGCTGTTTCCGCAGCTTGATAATTGTGTCCAAATGACGTGCATTTCGCTCCACCCCGTTGGTGATCAGTATATCCTCAAAGCCGTCGAGATCGACATCGATGAACATCGGACACCAGGCCCAATCCGATGCGGCGACACCGGCGAAGTTGGCACTCTCGGAGAATACACTGTGCCCGCGATTTAGGAACAACGTGTTTCGCATGGTTTGCGGTCGATCGTTGAATTTGCCGGGCACGGGCGTGTACTGCACCCTCGGGATCATTTGATTCTTCCTCGTTCGACGGTCGCTGTTCAACATATCCACGACAATGAAGTCGTCCAGGCCGTCACGGTTGATATCGGCGAAATCGACCCCCATGGAAAACATGCTGTTTTTTCTTAGCGCCAACGCGGGGGCCTCGCGAAAGCGGCCTTGGCCAACGTTGAGCCAAAGACGATCTTCGCCGTCAAAATCATTGCAAACATACAGGTCAGGACGCCCGTCACGGTTGATGTCCCTGAACATCACGGACAACCCCCACTCGAACAACGGCCCCTGCAGCGGCGTCCCGCCTGCGGTCACAAACCGGCCACCGCCGACTTCGTTCCGCTCAAACCGGAATTGGCCAAGGTTGCGGTAGAGCACATCCGGCAACCCGTTTTCCTCAATGCCACCGCGCGTATTCACCCTGAAACGGTTTTCGAATTTTGAACCTCTTACCGTGATGCCGTTGACACTTGAAATCATTTTTCGGTTTCCGACAGTGCGAAAATTGAAATGCGTATTCGGCATGTCCATCAAGGTTGTATCGCGGTAATAGGTGACATAGAAATCAAGCAAGCCGTCCCCGTCGATATCAGCAATCGCGATGGACATGCCGCCACGCGCCTTGT
>Ga0209089_10003454_pt1 | contig 13447 bp, 16 predicted proteins | sample ArcticOcean_MG_C_FD_187431 | JGI IMG/M metagenome (GOLD analysis project Ga0209089, IMG submission 187431) | Marine microbial communities from western Arctic Ocean - ArcticOcean_MG_CB2_150 (SPAdes) (version 2) | ecosystem: Environmental > Aquatic > Marine > Oceanic | place: Arctic Ocean: Canada...
AGTGCAGTGATCCGTCGATACCCATATCTGCCGAACCGTACTGCAAGCTTGATGATGTCGTTTGTCAACGATTCTTCATCGTCGAGAGACTTCAGGACACGGCGCTGTGTCGCTCTGGGTTGGTTGAGCACAATACAAGCCCTGCGTTCGGATACTGCGGGTAATACGCGCTGCACGCGTTCCACACACTTACGGCGACGTGAAGGGCTTAGAAGTTTCCCTCTGCCGCTTCTTTCAGGATCTGCTTATCCAGGGCAAGATCGGCAACCGTTCGCTTCAGCCGTGCGTTTTCCCGCTCTAGCGTCTTGAGCCTTTTTGCCTGATCGAGGTTGATTCCACCGTAATCCCGTCGCCACCGATAATAAGTGTGGTCGGTGACACCGATCTCTCGTACTGCCTGCCCAACACTCTTGCCACCCGCAACGGCAACTTCGACTTGTCTGAGCTTATTGAGTACTTGTTCCGGGCTATGACCTTTTCTTGGCATTTCTGACTACCTTCAATTTGTCCATTATCTGATCTTTCAGATGGACACGTTTGAGGGGGGCAGGTCAATGTTTACTCTGCCAGATGCTGCATCTGCGCCAACAGTGAACGCCAAGGCTTAGTCCATCAGGTTGGCTTCGAGCGCTTCCTCGTTGATAGTAAGACCAAGCCCGGGTTTATCTGGAATGGTCATCTGACCGTTTTTGAATTCCCACGGGTCTTCGAACAGTGCATCGAGATCATCTCGCTGCCCTGAGTGTTCATGGGGCCTGTTCGAGAGTGGCAGGGTTGCGCACAGAGCGAGTGAAGCTGCATTGCCGATAGTTGGCTGGGTCATGTGCGGTACAACCGCCATATCGTGTGTTTCAGCTAACGCGGCGATGCGCTTGCCTTCGGTGAGCCCACAGCACTTAACGACATCGGGTTGCAGCAGATCGGGTTTTGCCACGTTGATCAGATCGCGGAACTGCCAGCGGGTGTATTCGTGTTCTCCTGCCGAAATCGGTACGTCGAGTGCTTCGGCAACTTCTCTGATGCCTTCGTAGTTGGTGGGCGATACGGGTTCTTCAAAGTGATAGATACCGAGTTCTTCAAACCTTCGGCCCTGCTGGATTGCTGTTGAAACCGAGTAGCCGTTGTTGGCGTCGAAGCTGAGGAGAATGTCGGCAGGCAGGAATTCTCGGCAGAGGCGGAACATTTCGAGGTCCTTAGTTGGGTCGACATCTTGGCGGTATTTCCAATCCATTCGAATTTTTACCGCTTTGTAGCCTTCTTCGTAGGCCGTTTCAACTTTGGATAGCATCTCGTGTGGCGTCATGGTCGCTCCACCACCGATGCTCTTGTACATGGTGAATGTTGTGCGCACGGCTCCGCCCATGAGCTGGTAGAGCGGCATGTTGGCGACCTTGGCCTTGATATCCCACAGGGCGATATCGACCCCGCTGATGCAGCTCGGTTGCGTACCCGATGTTCCGAGCTTGTAGGTGCCGAAAAACATGTCGTCCCAAAGGCGTTCAACGTCGAGCGGGTTCTTGCCCATGATCAGCGGCTTGAGCGCATTTTCAACGAAATAGCACATGACAGGCACGTTCATCGGAGAACATTCACCAATGCCTTCTACGCCCTCGTCGGTGAATATCCTCACCAGAGCGGTGCGTGTCTTGAGTGGGTATGCCTTTACGTCGATGATTTTCATAATTGGGGCCCGTGTACTCGTACTTCGTGGAGTCAGTCGGTGTCGGGTGATCTCTCAGGGCTGATCAGGAGCGATCTGCCGCACAGCGAGTGCCATTATGACCCAACACTCAGTAGTCGGTGCCCTGCACGATGTGCACTAAGCTGCAGTTTCTACGTGTTGCAGCCCGTATGCCGAACAGTTCGAGTCGACTAGCAGGCAATGGGAAGGGTGAAGCAGAAGGTGACGCCAACATCGTTTGGGTTCGATTCGAAACCAACTTCACCGCCGTGACTTTCAACAATTCGCTTGACCAATGTGAGACCAAGGCCTACAGCGCGTATCCTGCGAGTTGTTTCGGTATCGCCACGATAGAACGGTGAAAAGACGTGTGGCTGATCGACCTGCGAGATCCCAGGGCCGAAATCTCGTATACGAGTAACGACTTGGTCTTCTACTCGTTCGGTCGAAACAAAGACTATTGCGCCCTCAGGTGAATTCTGTCCTGCGTTTATGATCAGGTTGGAGACGACCTGAGAAATGCGGTCTGAATCGATGGTGATTCGGTCGTTCGATGAAACTACCGACCATTCGATTTTAACTCCTTGAAGATCGAGATCTGCCTGAATTGATGCCAGTGCGTTTTCAATAAATTCCGAGTACTGGATCGATTCTGCTTGAACTGCTGAGCCCAAACAATCGAAATTGTGGACAGAGACATCAGGACGATTAGCAGAAAAATCGTAGGCCGATATGTATCGACGAACTGGTTGAACGGAAGCGGTGTCTTGCCACTCATATGAAAATTATTCACAACGAATGGACTCGGCTGAGAAGCACTGCTGGCTATTAAATTTAAATACCAATCGAATCACATTATCTGAGGCAAGTTTTTGTAAAATTTCTATGGTCGTTCCGGTTAAGGTAACCTTCCCCACCGATCCGATTTCCACCCCAACAGATGCCTTATGATTGCCCCGTTTACCCTGATTCGGATCGCGTGATGTATTTTGATTATCTCCAATGGCTTGGACGTGGGTGCTAGCACGCATCTTGGCCTTTTTTGGTGATTCGAAATCACGCATTTACTATTGGTGAACTATAACCATTGATTATACTTTTAGAGCATACTGGCGGCGGTTAAGCACGTTTAATACTCAATAGCCTGCTCGCTTTCGATCTTCGAGTCGTCGATTTCGAAGCCAAGCCCCGGGTGCTTGCTAACAGTCAATTCGCCGTTTTCGAAGTTCGGGCCGCCGTTCGCATCGAAAAAGTAGCTCATCGAGGCGTGTTTGACGAGCATTTCGACGTACGGAGTGTGGATTGGCGATTGTGCTGACGACCATGCCATTCCCGGGGGAGAAACACCCTGGTGGCAGATGGTGATCAGGTCAAAGGTGGTGGCAAGTGCACTGATCTTCATCACTTCGGTTAGACCGCCCGCCCAGTTGAGATCGGGCTGGATGATGTCGAGCGCTTCAGCATCGATAAACCGCTTGAAGCCCCAGCGGGTGTATTCGTGCTCGGCGCCTGAAATCGGGATGTTCGTTCCCTCACGAATTTTGCGATAGGAATCGATGCGATCCGGCATGGCGACTTCTTCGAGCCAGCGCGGGTGAATATTTTCGATGGCACCGGCCAGTTTGATGACGTAGTTGACGTCCATCGACTGCCAGCAATCGAGCATGATGTCGTCGTCGTCGCCAAGGGTTTCTCGAAGTGTCTCGGCAAGTTCAACGTTTTTCCTGAACCCGGCTGGACCTGACATTGGGCCGTGACGGAAAAACCATTTTTGGGCCTTGTAGCCCCTGCTTTGCATTTCGAGCGCACGTTCTTTTACGAGACCCATGTCCTGCGTGGCGTATCCGAGCATCGATGCATAGGCCGGCATCGAATCTCTTGTTGGCCCGCCGATTACCGTTGATACCGGCTGTTTGAACCACTTGCCTTTGAGATCCCACAGGGCGTTGTCGATCAGGCTGATTGCCATCATGTTTTCGCCCTGTCGACCGTGAACCGACTTGCGGTGCATGATGTCCCAAAGGAACTCGGTCGCCAGCGGATCACGTCCGATCAGGAAATCTCGCATTTGGTACACGTGGAACGCCGTGCCGCCAGGCATCGTGGGGCCTGAGATGCCGGTTACGCCCTCGTCGGTTTCGATCTGCACCCACACCTGGTTTATTTGGAAGTGGGTGTCGTCGATCTGTTTGCCGCGCTCGGGCGGACCCTGCACTCTGAACTCTTCGTAGACGTCGAGCGGCATTACGAGACGTTCTTCCATGAACGGTCCGTCGACCTCCATGGTTCCGGTGAGTTGGCGAAGTTTGATGTCTGTGATTTTCATGATGGCGAGTGCGGGCTGTGTTGGCTTGTGTCTAAGATCCGAAGTTTGGTTCTTCTTCTTTTTCGATCTTGTCGGGGTCGAGGTCCATCGTCATTCCAACTCCTGAAGGCAGCTTGATCATGCCGTTTTCTGGCTGAACGGGGTCCTTAAGGAAGTGCTGGTGGATTGTGTTCCACTTGACCAGATACTCCTGGTACGGAGTGTGAATTGGCGACTGAGATACCGAGAAGTGGATACCGGCGTTGGTCGAGTGGCCGTGTGGGATTGTGATCAGATCGTATGTGGTTGCAACTGCTGCGATTTTGAGCACTTCGGAAAGTCCACCCGCCCAATAGATGTCGGGCTGAAGAATATCGAGTGCTTCTGCGTCGATGAACTGCTTCATGCCCCAGCGGGTGTAATGGTGCTCGGCGCCTGAGAGTGGAATATTGGTCGCCTCTCGAATTTTGCGGTAGGAGTCGATGCGATCGGGCATTGCGCATTCTTCGAGCCAGCGAGGGGCGTAATCTTCGATCTGCTGAGCAAGCTTGATCACGTAGTTCACGTCCATCGACTGCCAGCAATCGAACATGATGTCGTCGTCTTCGCCAAGGGTGTCACGAAGCGTTTCGACTAATTCGACGTTTTTCTTCAGGCCTTCTGCGCCCGACATTGGGCCGTGCCTGAAGAACCATTTCTGGGCTGTGTAACCCTCTTCTTGCTTCTGTTTTGCACGTTCTCTTACGAGGCCCATGTCGAGCACGTTGTAGCCGAGCATTGAAGCGTAGGCGGGGACTTCCGTTCGGGTTGGGCCGCCAATGATCGAGTAGACGGGGACGTTTAGGAAGCGGCCTTTGAGATCCCAGAGTGCGTTGTCGATCGCGCTGATGGCGATCATCGTGTTGCCCTGGCGGCCGTGTACAGATCCACGGTGCATGATGTCCCAGAGGAACTCGATCGCAAGCGGGTCGCGGCCGATCAGGAACTTAGAAAGTTCGTTTTCGACGATGAACGCAACAGCTTTGTCCATCGGTCCGCCGATGCCAACTACTCCTTCATCGGTTTCAATCTGAACGAAGTAAGCGTTATGGGCGAGTTCATTTTTGGATTTCTCGCTGCTCCACTCGACTCGCTTTGTGACGTCGCGGAATTCCGGGTAGACATCGAGAGGTTGAACCAGTCGTTCTTCCCAGAACAGGCCATCGGTTTCGATGGTTCCGAATACGTGGCGGAGTCGAACTTTTTCGATCTTCATGAGTTACTTCTTGCGGCTGTGGTCGACCAGTGGTCGAGTTTGGAATTTCTGAGCGCGACTGTATCGCGGTGTTGTTGGGTTTGGGGTGATGGCAATCTGTCATTGCGAGGAGATACGACGTGGCAATCAGCGTTGTACTTCAACCATCGATTGAATCTGCCAACAGCGTTTTGAGGTAGTAAGCGAATCCGGTCATGCTGTCACGACTCAATATGAACACTAATACTTACGCCGTTTACATACTTTCGAACGAAAAGCGGACCATCTACACGGGCGTTACTAGCGATCTAAACGGTCGCGTGATCCAACATCGAACGGGGGTCGGTTCGAAGTTCACGCGGTTGCACAGTCTTCACTCGTTGGTTTGGTAAGAGACGACCGAAGATGTGTGGTCTGCACTTGAACGTGAGAATCAAATTAAGAGTTGGAAGCGTGATCGGAAGTTGAGACTGGTTGACGGACTCAATCCGAGCTGGGATGACTTGTCTCCTGAAATAGGACTGCCCGTTGCTCTAAAACGCTGATTGCCACGTCGTTCCTCCTCGCAATGACAGATAGCGCAGTCCTGCCTTCTAAAGCCCAGCGATTATTTCGCGGGCTTTTGCTGGCCAATCCACTGTTGTGCCTACTGCGCCTGACCGGTAGGCCCGGCGCAGTGCTGCTTTGGAATCGGCGATGCCCCATGTTCGAACGACGAGTCCGGCTGCATTGGCCCGTTTGATTTGAGTTTCGGTGACCTTGCCTGCGTTTGGGTAGATTCCTGAGAGTCCGAGATCAGTTGCAGCTTTGAGCGATGCTTTGTCGATTTTCTGAAGCAGCCAGCCGTGGGCGATATTCGGCATGATGGCAATCGAACGTTCGAGTTGCTCGAATCGGAACGATGAGATCGTTAGCCCGGGTGCGATGCTGTCGCCGGTGTGTTGGTCGAGCCAGCCCCATTTTTCGAGCGATTTCTTGGCGGTGGCTGCAAGTTCAACGTCGGTTGATTTCAGTTCGAGGTGAACGTGGGCTTTGCCGGCGTATCGTTCGAGAAAATCGTCGAGGGTTGGTACCCACGCTTCGGGATATGCCATCACGCCGTGAACGCCGGCGCTGTCTTCAGGTCCCTCGAACCAGAGCCCGGCGTTTAGCGATTTTATTTTCGCAATGCTGGTTTCTTTGACGAGTCCGGTGGTATCGGTGGTGCGATCGAGCCTATCGTCGTGCACCAGAACGGCTCGGCCGTCGCTCGTAAGCTGAACGTCGGTTTCGAAGTTGTCGAATCCCAGTTCCAGCGCCAGATCGAACGCTTCCAAAGTGTTTTCCGGTGCGTCGTATGAAGCGCCCCGGTGTGCGATAAGGATGAAATCGTTTTTGCTGGATTTTGGGGTCATATTCCTGCGGTGGGTTCCTGAATTTAATGCCATTGGGGGCAAAAACTTTGCGAAGTGTATGCGACGCTCGGGCAAAAGACCGTACAATCTGGCTCCCGTGCCAATTAATAAAATCTCCAATTCGTTCGCCGATGCCGTAGCCGATATTCCGTCGGGTGCGTCGATAATGATTGGCGGATTTGGCGGTGCAGGCGGGCAGCCGACCCGATTGATGTTGGCGTTGCGCGATCTCGGAGTTGGCGATCTGACGATCATCGGCAACGTGGCTGGCATATCGAAAACGACCGGCTACGGTTGGCCAGATCATCTCGACCCCGTAGACCAGGGCATGTTTTTCGAGAGTGGTCAGGCAACGAAGATCATTTGTTCATTCCCGGTTCCAGGCACCACGAATCCTCTCAGTGAAATTGAGAAGGCGTGGCGGGAAGGCAAGGCGGAGGTCGATATCGTTCCGCAGGGCACGCTGATCGAGCGAATCCGTGCTGCTGGAGCGGGCATTCCGGCTTTCTACACACCAACGGGTGTTGGTACTCCCGTTGCCGAGGGCAAGGAGCATAGAGACTTTGATGGTCGCACTCACCTGCTGGAGCATGCGCTACCGGCCGACTACGCTTTGATTCGTGCCGAAAAAGCCGATACGAGAGGCAATTTGCAGTACATCGGCACTTCGAGGGCGTTTAATCCGGCGATGGCTACCGCGGCGCGAATAACGATTGTTGAAGTTGACGAGATCGTGGAAGTGGGCGGTATCGATTCCGAGCGAGTGGGCACTTTGAGTACGTATGTGAACCGAATCGTGCAACGAGAACCAGGAGACCCCCTCCCATGACCACCGCCAGGAATCCTGGAATTAATGGAGAAGACCCGGCGCCTCGGTTGAATCGAGCCGCGATAGCGAAGCGGGCTGCTCGTGATCTTATTGATGGATCGACGGTGAATCTTGGCATTGGTATTCCGGCGTTGTGTGCCGATTTTTTGCCAGATGGAGTCGAGCTGCTTTATCACGCCGAGAACGGCATTCTTGGATTCAAGGAACTTTCGGCGCCGGGTGAGGGCGATCCGAACATGATGGACGCCGGGGGCAAGTTCCCGAAGCTCGTGCCGGGCATGGCGTTCTTCGATTCTGTCGAGTCGTTCGCCCTGATTCGCGGCGGCCACATCGATGTCACTGTGCTAGGTGCGCTTCAGGTTTCACGAAACGGCGATCTTGCCAACTGGATCATTCCCAAACGGGGGATCGGCAGTATTGGCGGTGCGATGGATTTGGCCGAGAACGCCAAGCGAGTTGTTATCGCCATGGAGCACAACGCTCGTGGCGACATTTCGAAGATCGTCGATGCTTGCACATTCCCGCTGACAGCTCCCGGGTGCGTGGATCAGATCGTGACCGATATTGCGGTTATCGATATCGATCAAGAAAACGGTCGGTTGATACTTCGCGAAACGGCTCCGGGGTGGTCGTTCGATGATGTTCAGGCTCGAACCGAAGCCAAGCTTGAAACCGATGGCGATGTTGGGCAAATGGTGTAGTTCTGATAGCGGGCTTGCATTTATTTGAGTTTTTCTGGGGCAGGGTTAGTAGACTGGCGCCATGGCAACCAACGAATCGTCTTCACCCGAGCCTGGTGGAGTCGGTAAAGAATCATTCGACGAGTTTCGCAATTCATTTGCGTACGGTTCACGAACCGATCTGCTTTTCAAGTTTTTAAAGACAGGGTCGGAGCAGCTTGCTGACGAGTTTTTGCAGGAATTACTCGATCTCACGGGCAACCTGATCGATGATGGCAATACCGGGCCGATAGTCGAAGCGGTAGTTCGGGCGCAATCGCTTGCGTATTCCGGGCCCGGAAACTTCGAGTACAACTCCAGACCGTTTGCCGTGCTCGACCAGCCAGTTTCCAAAAGTCGGGTAGCGCTTCTGACCACGACCGGGCATTTTGTCGATGGCGATGATCCTAAGCCGCTTGGGATGGAGGGTCTGACGCAGGAACAGGTCGTCAAGATGACGAGTTAGTTCGGGAAGACCGACCCCATTCTTTCGGAAATTCCTATCAGCACACCCATTTCGAAAACCCGGGTTAGGCATGGTGCCTACGACATTCGGGCTACTGAGTCAGATCGGAACGTGTCGCTACCGATCGATCGTATGGTCGAGCTCGAAGCTGAAGGGGTCATTGGTGAATTCGTAAGCCCTGCCTATTCGTTCGTCGGCCTTGCATCGCAGTTGCGCCTGCGGAAAGAAATAGCACCCGCTTGGGCGGCCCGGCTGAAGGCCGCAGGGGCGCAAGCGGTTGTACTGGTTCCAATATGACCCCTATGCCACGTGTCGGTCGGGCACGTAGCGAGAGCGTTTGAGGAGGCTGGGATTCCCAGCGTCATAATCATGTCAACCGTGTTCAGAGATCGTACTGCAGCTATGAACCCGGCTCGGAATATTGTTAACCCCACATCCGATGGGCCGTCCGTTGTCGGCTCCGTTCGATGTTGAAAAGCAAAAAGATGTTCTAAAAGCGGGGCTTGCGCTGCTCGATTCAGTGAACATTGGCGGGACCGTTGTTGAGTACGGTGAGCCGTACCGCACAGGGCAGCCGGATAGTTAATAACGAAAATGAACGAAGAACCAAGACGGGTTCAACCCAGACCAAACATAGCTACAGGCCAACGACTTTCGTTCAGGAAGCGGTACGAGGCCGTTGGTTACCGGGCTCTTCTGGCGATCACGCTGAGGCTGATTATCTGGTTTCTGGCGGCTTCGGCTGCCAATCGTGGCAAGGCCCAGGAGATCGAACTAACAGCTATCGCCACGTTGTTTGTTCCTGAAACGGCTACTGCTGAGGCTGAATTGGAAGCAGAGGGCCGGTAGGGTTTGTTCGCTTGGGATGGGCGCCGTTCGTAGGCAACGCGCCACCACCCCGCCTCCTTCACAGATCCTGAATCGAGTTCAGGATGACAGTGGTTGGGGTGTTCAGGTAAAAAAACCACCGATCCCTTCACTGCCGAAGGTCTCTCCACAGAGGTCGAGAAATTAGGGTGCATCACCTTAAAGCCATGGCGCGTAGGCGGTTTTGGTGGTGATTTGGCATGTAGACTCGAACTATGTTTGAGTCACTTTCCGACAAGCTTGGCGGAGTCTTCTCCAAGCTCACCAACAGCGGTAAATTATCTGAAAAAGACATCGACGCGGCACTTCGCGAGGTTCGACTCGCGCTCCTCGAAGCCGACGTCGACTTCAAAATCGCTCGACAATTCGTCAAAAACGTAAAAGAACGCGTTGATGGCGACAAAGTCTACGCATCGCTAACTCCCGGCCAATCGGTAATCCGAATCGTTCGAGAAGAACTGACCGAGATCCTTGGTGGCGAGACCGTTGAGCTTGCTCGAGCCGAAAAGCCGCCCAGCGTGATTATGCTGATTGGTTTGCAGGGTGCCGGTAAAACGACCCTTGCGGCCAAGCTGGCTCTATGGCTCCGTAAACAGAAGCATTCGGTGATGATGGCGGCGTGTGACCTACAGCGACCTGCTGCCGTCGACCAGCTCAAGCAGCTCGGTAAACAGCTCGATCTTCCGGTTTACTCGGAAGAGCCGTCTTCATCGACGCCGGTGAAGGTCGCCAAGGCGGCCGTCAAACAGGCTGCAAAAGACGATGTTCACTACCTCATTCTCGACACCGCTGGTCGGCTCGCCATTGACGATGACCTGATGGGCGAGCTTGAGGAGATTCGTGACGCCACGAAGCCGGTGGAAACGTTGCTGGTGCTCGACGCCATGACGGGTCAGGACGCTGTGCGTTCTGGCGGTGAGTTCAACTCACGTATCGGCGTTAGCGGCATGGTGCTCACGAAGATGGATGGTGACGCCCGTGGTGGTGCTGCGCTTTCGATGCGGCAGGCTACAGGAGTTCCGATCAAGTACATCGGTATTGGTGAACGGCCTGACCAGTTCGAGGTGTATCACCCCGACCGTATCGCTTCACGAATTCTGGGCATGGGCGATGTCGAATCGCTTATCGAGAAGGCCGAGGTTCAGTTCGATACCGAAGAGGCACTGGCTCTCGAACAGAAGATTCGCAAGAATCAGTTCGATTTGAACGATATGTTGCAGCAGTTCCAGGCCATCAAGAAGATGGGTTCTTTGACCGACATTATCGGGATGGTTCCCGGCATGGGTGCACTGCGAGGCAAATTCAACCCTAAGGACATCGATGAACGCCAGATGGCACGTGTTGAGGCGATTATTCATTCGATGACGCAGGCCGAACGGCGGGAACCTACGATCATCAACGGTTCGCGCCGGAAGCGGATTGCCGATGGATCGGGCACGACGACTACGCAGGTCAACCAGCTTTTGAGTCAGTTCAAGCAGATGCAGAAGATGATGAAGAAGATCTCGGGCCCGGGTGGCAAGCGGGCTTTGATGGGGATGCTTAAGGGTTAGTTGGGTTATTGGGTTGGCGGTCGCGATTCTCTGTCATTGCGAGGAGGGACGACGTGGCAATCAGCGTTTCTGAGCAACGGGCAGTCCGATTTCAGGAGACAAGTCGCCCCAGGCCTGATTCAAAGATTCGACCAACCTCAACTTCCGATCACGTTTCCAGCTTTTGATCTGCTTTTCGCGTTCGAGTGCGGACCACACGTCTTCGGTTGTTTCGTACCAGACTAGTGAGTGAAGGCGATCTAATTTAGTGAATTTTGATCCGATACCGGATCTGTGTTGAACTACCCGACCCACGAGATCGCTGGTGACACCCGTGTAGAGGGTGCGGTGTTTATTAGACAGGATGTAAACGGCGTAGGTTCTAGTATTCACTTAAGCTGCTGACCTTGTTGGATGGCGGCGTCAGCATGGCTGTCGAGGGGTTGAATCTCCAAATGTTGTTGGCTGATTCCGGACGGTGGTTCAGGTTCACCGTGATTGCCACGTCGCTCAGGGCGGCTCCTCGCAATGACAGAGCCCCCCATACGAAGCTTTTGCTCGGTAGAATCAGCATCTGATTTTTACTTGATGGAGGGTCGTTCTGGCCTTCGGAGTTTTTCTAGACGATGACTATTGCTCACCTGCGCACGTACACCATTAACAAAGGAATGCTGGATAGCTGGCTCGAGACGTTCCCGAAGTTGATTCCTGCCATGACCGAAGCGGGAATCAAGGTTGAGAGTTCTTGGGTGAACGATGTGAAATCCCAGTTCATCTGGATTCGATCGTACGGTGACGATGTAGCAAGCATCGAAAAGGCCGAGGCTGCGTTCTACGGCAGCGAGTTCTGGCTGGCAAACGTAGACCACGTTCGCAGTCACCTGGCTCACCGCGACATTGTTCAGATCGAGACTATTTAGTTAGCCGGTATTGGACGACCCCCTCTCCCAGTGGGAGAGGGTTGGGGTGAGGGTGAAATTGTTGATTGAGCCAAAAAGTGCTCGAATCTCAACGAATTCGCTCGACACCACTAGATTCGATCATTTCCACCACACGACCTCCCCCCTAATTCCTTCTCTCTGGGGAGAAGGAATTAGGGGGGAGGTCGTGCTAACCCAGCGTTGCGCTGTTGATTTCTGGTTGGCCACGTAGGAAATCGTCGGCTGCGACTGCCTGGCGTCCTTCAAGCTGAAGCCGAGTTATCTCAAGGGCTCCTGAACTCGTCCCTACAAGCAGGCGTCCTTCTACTACCGTTACCTGCCCAACGGCCGAAGCCGGCTCTGGGCTGACTGCGACATCGAGAACTTTCAGGGCTTTACCGTTCCAGCTGGTGAACGTGCCCGGCCACGGATCGTAAGCTCGAACCATTCGATCGATCTGCACAGCCGACGACGACCAGTCGATCTCGCCGTCCGATCGTTCAAGCAAGCCCGTGATGGTCGCCAGTGAGTCATCCTGAGGTGTTGGCGTGATCGAGCCGTCCTGCAAGCCCCCAAGCACTCCCGGCAAGAGCAGCGCCCCTTCCTTAAAGAGGTGATCCTGAAGATCGGCTCCTCGTTCGGTGCCATCCAGATCGATTTTTGGCGATTGTTTCAGGATCGGTCCGGTATCCATTCCTTCATCGAGCAGCATGACCGTAACCCCTGTCTGGCGTTGCCCATCGAGAATGGCAGTCACGACCGGGCTGGGTCCTCGATAGAGCGGCAGCAGCGACGGGTGGATGTTCACGACGCCCATCGGCGCTATACGGAGAACTTCAGGCGGGAGAATTCGACCGTAGGCTACAACGACGAAGACATCGGACTTCGTTTCAGCGAGTTGTGTCAATTCTTCTGGATTATTTCTCAGACCTCTGGGCGTTCGAACAGGCAACCCGTGTTTTTTTGCGAACGCGCTGACGGGTGTTGGTGATTTTGTACGCCCTCTACCAGCGCGACGGTCAGGTTGACTGTAGACGGCGGCTACTTCATGCCCCGCTGTTATAAGTGAACTCAGCGCATCAGCAGCTTCTTGAGGCGATCCGAAAAATGTGATTCTCATGCAGCTACTTTATAAGCTCGCGCTGGGCGCGGCGCGCTGAAAAGGGCTGCGCGCGCAGGATGGGCTAGGCGGAAGTATCGTAATTTTAATGGTGCCTCAAACTGGGTCGTGAACGATGTCACAAAATTGTTGGGAAATTGGTTCAAAATCTGAGCCAATTTACCCATCCGGGGGGTTGCATACCCCAACCCACTGCATGGTACGGTTGCCCTCAGACAGGCACCACCGCAGGCAACGTCCAGCTGCCGATTTAGCCGGTCTAGGTATTCCACATATTTGGTCGATGATTTTATAAACCGATAGGTTCGGTTCAGGGCGACTTGCGCCCAATTTTAGTGAGGGTTTGGCGACGGATACAGCACGGCAAATCTGGTCAGCAG
>Ga0209089_10003463_pt1 | contig 13433 bp, 13 predicted proteins | sample ArcticOcean_MG_C_FD_187431 | JGI IMG/M metagenome (GOLD analysis project Ga0209089, IMG submission 187431) | Marine microbial communities from western Arctic Ocean - ArcticOcean_MG_CB2_150 (SPAdes) (version 2) | ecosystem: Environmental > Aquatic > Marine > Oceanic | place: Arctic Ocean: Canada...
TCCTACCAAACGGGAATCATCGGCAAACGATTCGGGAAGGCTTCGGTCAAAGCTTCTTCTACTTCAGGCGAGGCAACAGAAGAAGCAGCGGTTCCGGCCCCGACCCAGGCGGACGACTAACTCAGTCTTCCCGCAACATAATTAGCTACAACAAGAAAAGGACCTTCCTGGATCGCAATCCAGGAAGGTCCTTTTTGTTTCTTTATTGTTTTACGGTTCGATGGGCAGGGAAGAGTTGTTCTGGTCTTGCTCGGCTAGTCGTCGGCCGGGGATGGAGCCGCAGGCTGTGCCTCTTGGGGTAGATCGCTTTCCCAGTCGGGGATCAGTTCGGTCTTGGTCGACTCCATGGATATTATTGCGACCATTCCGCCGACACTAGCAAAGAAGGACACCAACCAGGCAATGTCATAAGAGCCGCGTATGTCATAAACGAAAGCTCCCAGCAGCCCGCCAAGGGCCATGCCGAGTCCAGCTCCCATGCTCTGAATACCGAAGACCGTGCGAACCGGGCCCATGCCAAAATATTGGCGATTGACCACTAAGAAGCCTGACATTTCGCCGCCGAACCCAATTCCGAAGACCACTGCAAATACGTAGAACTGCCATGCATCCGTGGTCCAGAAAAGCATGAGAACCGCCGCGCCTTGAATCAGGTAGAAGAATGACATCACGCCCTTGGCACCCAGTCGGTCGGCCAAGATCGGCACCATCAAACGACTGCCGACGCTGGCCAGCGAGTATATGGTAACAATCACCGAGGCGGCACCGAGGGACATACCTTGGGTTTTAGCGAAGAACACAACGTGAAGAATGACGATGGCATGGCCAACGCAGCCCAGGTGGTGAATCAGCGGCAAAAACCAGAAGGCCCTGGTTCTTTTGGCGTGCTTCAGAAATACCTGGCTTCTAATCTTGGCCATTGAACTGTTGATGGGATTCGCAACAACTTTTTCATCAGTCCCAGAACCGTAAGGCAGTTTGCCTCGCTCGGCCGGTTCACTGTGGAAGAAGGCCAACAAACCAAAAACGATGGCTCCAGCCACTATGCCAATGAGAATAAACGCTGTTTGCCAGTCGGTTTGGGTCAACAGAATCGTGAGTCCGGGGGCCAGGATGGATGCTCCCATACCACCGGCGGATTGCTGGATGCCAACTGCGACTCCCAGTTTTTTCTTGAACCAGGCCGCCACTGTGGTCGGGATATTGACCCGGAACATGGCCTGGGCAATACCGAGGATGATGCTGTAATAAAGGAAGAGCTGCCAAATCTCTGTAATGGTGCTTAATAGCACCAAACCAGCGGTAAAGAACCCGGCTCCAATCAGCATCACTCGCTTAGCGCCGTAACGGTCTCCCATCACTCCGGCCCAAGGTGAGAGCAAGGCACCAATAACAGCTCTGAGAGAGTAGGCTAGAGCGGTGACCGTCAGCGACCAGCCAAAACTGTCTTCCATGACCACTATCAGGATGCTGTAGGCCTGGCTGACAAAATTGGTGGTCAACTGAAGCATGGTGCCCATGGCCACGATGTACCAGCCGTAATGGGCGTTGACTACATTTGAGACTGTGCGTGAAGCTATATTCTGTTCAGCCAAGATATACCTCGGCTGTGGTTGTCATAACGTAATTCAATACAAGCCTTTCTTAATAGGGGGTATCTACGCGCGGCAGATGATAAAAGGTTGCGCCTAATATAGCACATTCAGGGGTTAATCTTATGCGGAACTAGTCGACGTAATTTCCATTTCCTGTGCCAAGGCACTATGCTGACGCTGAGACTAACATCAAGCGCCAGACCGGCCTGGGAGTTGTTTTTTGACGCGTGTGTACGTAGACATGGTGGCTGACCTGTTCCATTTTGGCCACGTGGCCTTTCTCAAGCAGGCCAGTGCATTTGGCGACTATCTGCTGGTCGGAATCATGTCTGATGCGTCGGTCCGGGCCAACAAGCGGATGCCGATTATGACCATGGAAGAACGGGTCGCGTCACTGAGCGGTTGCCGCTACGTAAACGAGGTTATACCCGATGCGCCATGGACGATGAACGCCGACTTTATGGAGCAGCATGCCATCGACCTGATCAATTCGGTATGTATCCCGTCAACTTTATCGCGTTAATGGCTTAACGCTGAGTCATAAACCTCTCGTGACTCCTCAGTGATAGTAATTTCTGGAATTTCCTTGTCCTTCTGAGTGTTTTTCATGGAACATTTCGTACTCGTCTAGAATATCCGATACGCACTAATTGAGAAGCTCAAATCTTTGACCGTCTGATTAGACTCAAAGTCATTTACTGGCTTAAAAAGACGTATCAACATGAATTTAGCCTGCTAAATATACCACTCAGGTGGTAAGTCATATCGATCGTAAAATTTAGTAGGCCTGTCAATAATTTTCAACCATCCGCGGCTTCCTAGAAACCCCAAACGCTACTGCGCCGACGATCAGTGCTGGGGCGAGTATCTTTAGGGCAAGAGAATAGCTGTCGGTTTGGTCGTAGATGTAGCCGGTGGCTACTGGGACTAGTAGTGCGCCGATGCTGTGGAAGACGGTTAGTATTCCGGCGAGGGTGGCGAAGGAGCGACGGCCAAAGTAGTCGCCAACCGCAATCCAGTTCAGCGTGGCCACTCCTTCGATGGCCACCAGCGCGAGTACAAAGAGTATCGCCGCTGTTGTGCCGTCGGTGAGCAGTAACGTCCCCACGCTCAGGCCCCCAATTGCCATGCCGGCGAACAAGACCGCGTTGGTCGGCAGGACGGCTCCTGACATGCCCAGAGTCAGACGGACGGGGATCATGGCCAGGAAAACCAGCGACACGAAGAACGCGGCCGACTGCTCAGATACGCCCTTCCAGACCAGCAGCGGTATGGAGTGGATCAGTATGGCATCGGCCACTGACACTCGGATTACCAACCCCGTTAGCAGCAGCCAGAACGCACGGGTTCGCAAAGCCTGGCTTAGCAGCATATCGCCCGCGCTGGCAGACTGGCCCGTACTTGCTAAGTCTTGCGCTGAGCCACGTGTAACGTCTATGGGCTGGTCGCCGTCCGGGAGCAGGCCCATGTCCTCGGGTTTGCTCCGAATCACATAGGCGACGGGCAGGGTCAGCAGGCTCAGGACCACGCCGGCGATGAGGATGGTGTGCCGCCAGTCGATCTGGTCCGACCCCAGGGCAAAGAGGGGGATCATTATCGCCGCGCCGGCGGAAAAGCTGGTCCCCAGGAGCGACATGGCGATGGCTTTTCGTCGCACGAACCACTGGTTGACGGTGGCCATTAGTGTGGGGTTGAACGCCGCCGTCCGACCCACAGCCACCACCACTCCGTAGAAGATGAGCACTTGCCAGAAGTTATCCGCGAAGGACACCAGTATCAAGCCCGTGCCGCAGGTGAGACCGCCGCACAGCACCAGCGTGCGAGCGCCCACGCGGTCGTTCAGCCAGCCAATGATTGGGGCCATGACGCCCGATTGCGCCCAGGCAAACCCGATTAGGAAAGAGACCTGGGTGGAACTGAGGTGCAGCTCTTCTCGGATGGGCAGGAAGAAGACGGGAAATGCGCTGATGGTGATTCCGATGCCCACAGAGCCCATGACCGACGAAGCCAGCAATATTCGCCAGCCGTAGAACCAAGCCTTGGGAGAGGTTATCGGCATTGGGTTAATTCACACCTGGGGACGGATGGCCGACCCTAGTCAAAGAACGTATGCCCGTTACCGGTCAGGATGACCGTGGCCTCGATGCGCCAGCGGTAGGCCACCTCCATGGGGTCGGCGGCGAAGTAGACATCGCGCAGGTTGCGAGAGAGCTGACGGTCAATCAACGTCTCGGCGTTCTTGGCCCTGCCGTAGATCTCAGAGCCCTCACCGGCGCGGTCTTGCTCCCGGGTCAGGTACCAACGGATCAGGGTCCAGTTGGAGTGGATATACATGTAGGCCACTTCCTTGGCCTTGTGGTCCAGACGGGACTCTAGATCAGTGACCTTGCTCTCCAGAACCTCGATGCGCGATTGCCATTGGTCTACTGCCATGTTGTTACGTTCTCCTAATAAATAAGGCCGGTGCCCCCCTAACATGAAGGGGCACCGGCCAATGGTTGCTACCTAAACCGGGGGGGAACTCTAGGCGTTGATCAGTCCTTGATCAATGGCCTTGCCCAGCAGACCCGGGTCTTCGCCTAGGCGAGCCCGGATGGCTTCAGCGGCTGCGCCAAGCTTCTCTAGGTTAAAGGCTTTGGCAGCATCGTCGAAGCCGGCTTCCTTAAGCAGGTCGGCGCCGTTCTCCTTGAGCTGATCCAGGCCCCAGGTAATCTGTCCTTCGATGTCGCGGACATCGTCGGGGAATTCCACGTGTGATCCGCCAGCGCCCAACTTGTCATAACCGCCGCGGTGCCAGTGGCCGCGAGGGCCGTGGGGGTCGTAGCGGATGGCCTCTACGCCGTTAACGTCGACGCCGAAGGTCGGGCCGCCCATCTTGCTCTTGAGGCAGCGCACCGGCCAGAGATAAATCGTGACATCTCCGGCTTCGCTCAGGGGTTGTACCAGTACGCGTCCCAAATATGACTCGCCGTCTATCATTGTAGCCATTTGTAAATCCTCCCAATCTTTAAAGCGTATTTAACACACCAAGCATTCCACGAGATATTAACATAAAGAGACTGTATGACAGAGGTCCGGGCTGTCAGGGTTTGATATCAAGCTTCTCGGACCCAGAAGATACACCAGATTGCTTTGCCCGCAATCAACAACCAAATACCGATGATGACAATGACGATTCCGGCCCAGATATCGGATTTGTACCGACACATAGATTGTGGCCACGCACGACCCAGCACGCCATCCAACCCGCTATTATCAACCGATTTAAGCTGATTATTGTTGCCACCCACCATTTGTCCGAGGGATGCGATTCATTAATTGACTCCGTTGGCTATTGAGGCACTGCAATCAGCAACAGTTGCACCTAAACTTCATCGTCCACCGAGAGCACGCTACTGACAGTCGGCACCGGGATTTACAACTGCTCCCAAGTGAAAGTGGTGGACCCAATGACGTTTAGAACGTCACCGTCGTTTCTCATCTCCAAATCTAATGACATTTGAGCCTCGATGCCGTTGGTGCTAAGGACTCCGTTTGTCTCCTGGAAAGAGGTCTAGCCGCTAAGGAACTCCGGTGGTAGGTCGGCCAGGGCTGGCACCGTTAATACGGCGGTTGGGTGGTCGCGGGACATGGTCCGTTGGGTGTACCTATCGCGAAAGCTCTAATCTCTGGTCAAAGTCAGCAGGCTTGCTGATATCTCAGAGGGTTGTCAATCCAGGTTCAGTTGGCCGGGCAGCGCATCGATCCGCATTGCGCCGTCGTTAGCCAGGGGCAACCGGCTCAACTGATCCCCCACGGTAAATGTAATTGCGGCCCCGTCAGTAACTAGGTATTGCAGACTTTCTATTGATGAGGTTGATGGCGGTGCCTGTTCTACGTCTTCTGCTTTTGCCGGTTCCGGCAGCGATAGCTCGCCACTCTCAGAATCGCATGAGTCACCATCCCGATTCCAACGGAAGCGGCAATGATCAGCAAATCCGGGGCCGGCCATTTGGACGCAGGCAAAGAAAGCCGGGGTAGGCTTGGTACCAACATGCCCGACAAGATAAAAACGATGGCCGCCAGTGGGATGGTAAACGACGCCAGACTATCCACCGATACATTGCCAAGCAGCGTAGCGGCCACAACAACCACAAAGCCCATCGCCAGACCGCCAAGATATTACAGCAAGCGCCGTTGGCTGGTGGCCAAACAGTCCCGCAGCAGACCGGAAGCGATTCCGACTATCAGGACTGATATCACTACCGTGACAGTGTTGAAGACATTATCCACCGATGACCGCAACGGCAGTGAAACCAAGGCCGCTACGATGGCCACAATCGACCCGGCAACCAGACCGTTTCGAAGATTTAATGCTCCTTTCCGATTTAGCACCCACAATAGTCTCTGAATTGTAAGGAAGTATGAAGGCCGGCAGTTTTAAACGGCCTGGTCTTGGTTTGGTCTGTTTGGCGGTTTAGATGACGTGATCACAACTCCGCCGATGAGGGCTAAGATTGCAAAAGTCAGGAAGGCGACTTTGTAACTGCCGTTGATGTCGAAGGCTAGTCCGGATAACAGAGGGCCAATGGTCTGGCCCACCTGCACCCCAGTCTCACCGACTCCCCTGATGCTACCGATGGAACGCCGGCCAAAGTAAGACGCGTAGGCTACCGGGGGAATGACATTCCCTCCGGCTGCGACAACTCCGATAATCGCAGACACAGCAAAGGCGGCAATCAGAGAGTGTACCGCCAACAGCAGCATGGTTGAAATCGCGCTTAACACCATCAGAAATGCCATAGCCCATCGGACCGGTGTCCGCTCGATAATTGCACCCCAGACCAGACTCCCTACTCCACTGACGATACCGTTGATGGTGATCGCAGAAGCCACTACCGTGATACCCAAACCTCGGTCTTGGTAGAACGCGCCCACATGCACCGACACCCCGGCTTGAATCATAAATAGGACACCCACCACTCCCACCATAACCCACATGGGTTTAGTGGCCATGGCTTCCCGAAGAGTCCAATCGACTTCGACTGGCCCTTGCCTAGACTGAAGGTCAACTGTTATTGGATCAGACGAAACTGCAGGCAGTCCGTCGGGTTCCAGTCCGATATCTTCCGGACGGTCCACGATCAGCAAGGCTGAAGGGAGCACTGAGACAGCCAGTACTGTTACTCCCAAAGCGATCCAGGCTGCGCCAATACTCCAATTGGAGAGGGCCAATGACGCAATCTGTATGCACACGATGCCGCCGACTGCACCGGAGAGGTAGAGGAACCCGATAGCCCGCCCGCGCTTTTGTATGAACCACCGGGACACCACTGCCCCTGAGCCGATCTGAACGGGGACGTGGAAGATGATTCTGCCAATGGCGAATCCAAGGTAGAAAAGGATCGGCACAGTGGCCCAGGCAAGGGAGATAACCGACACGCCCAGAATAAGCATGCTGACCGTAAGAATCATGCGCGCGCCGTAACGGTCCACAGCCCAGCCAATCACCGGAGAGAGAAACATGGATGCAACCGCACCGACACTAACTGCGCCAGCTATCAGGGTTCGACTCCATCCAAATTCCTCGGATATAGGTGATAGGAATATACCCAGCACAAACACAGAGGGCGCCATCCTAGCAAAGACTGTGGTGCCGGCGGCGAACACCACAACCCATCCGTAATAGAAGGGCAACCGCGCACTGAGATACCTGGCGATCACCAATGAAATATTATTCAATATCCACTTCTATCTGTAACTACCTCATATTTCAAAACATGAACCAGATTGTTTAATTCAAAATAACTAAATAAAAGGCCCTCAGAGTTGTTCTGAGGGCCTTTTTAGCGCTTAGATTCAAGTGAATGGTGCGCTTGGCGGGATTTGAACCCACGACCCCTGGCTCCGCAAGCCAGTGCTCTATCCGCTGAGCTACAAGCGCATTATTAAGCTGTTTGCCATTGACTTTCGCAAGTCAGGGGAGCGGAAGCTTGTTGTTGAAAGCTTTGGCCATTAGCTTGGTTGGTGCCGAGGGTGGGATTTGAACCCACACATCCGTAAGGACACTGCGCCCTGAACGCAGCGCGTCTGCCGTTCCGCCACCTCGGCACTAGGGAGCCAGACTAAAATCCCAGATCAACCACCTAGACTCTAGGCCGGACTCGTACGGCCCCAGACAGCATGGTGGGCGATGGAGGGGTCGAACCTCCGACCTCCTCGGTGTGAACGAGGCGCTCTAACCACTGAGCTAACCGCCCGTTGCCTTTGGGACAAGGTAGATTATAGGCACAGCCACGCTCATGCGCAACCCAGACAGCGGTATTTTAATGACGAGCGGCGCTGACACCGACGTTGCCCGTGAAAACTCGGCGTTCAATTCCGAACAGCGATGCATAACGGGTTCTTGCTAAATTCTTACAAACTGATTTGGATTTAATCCAAGAATTTGCTAATTGATGTTGGTACAAATTCATACTTATAAGTGGCCGCGAGTGTAAACTTAATCGGGTTGAATAGAACCTACTAGCATTGGTCTAAATGTGCTAATCCAGGATAAAAACAAGAATTCCGACGGGAGAATAAAATTATGGCAGGCGAAAAACAAACTATTGAGATTGAACTGAATACCGATCACTTATCTTTCATGCGTATGATGAAAGATAATTACGAAATACGCACCGAAAGCAAGGTAATGCGGATAATCATGGATTACCTTCAAGAAAATGAAGACGTCCACGACACTGTGTTTGGCGAGAGGCGCTGCCTAAGATGTGGGTAAGATAGGTCGCCACGGTAGAGAAAACAGCCAATATAATCCCCTAACTAATTGGGACTCTCAATTATGATTGGCGTATTTTCATGTAACCGATTGGTACAAGCTAAAAGTTGATAAAATAGCCACCCACCACCACTGATAACATCAGCGGCTGGCGACTTGACCAGAAAGGCTACTCAACTGGTAGGCCCACTGGGAACGGAAGTCACTGATAGATGAGCGTCTCTTATACAATCACACGTTCTATGATTCCAAAACCCGAACAGTCCTGAGTTGTAACATCCATAATGCCACCATTGATGCACAACTCAGGACTAATACACCACCCACTCCGATAGCCATAGACACTCCAGCCCACCCGGCAAGACCACCCATAATCAAACTACCTAGTGCCATGGCGCCCCAAGTCAACTGATGGAGACTCATTACTCTTCCACGGAATTCATCAGACGATTGAATTTGCATTACCGTCGTGCTCATAGTACCGAATAGAACTCGGAAAGCGCCCAATAAACCCAACAGAGCGACTGCTAACCACAACACCGAGATCCAACTCAATATCAGCATGCCCACACCAAAACCAGTTACTCCAATGAACATGTATCGGGTTGGATTAAGGTGAACACCCAATAATGCTATGAACATGGTCGCGATCAATGCCCCAATTCCTTCGAACAGTAGCAGGCGGCTGTAGGTATGGATTCCACCATGCAATGCATTCTCTGAAAAAGCAGGCAACAGAGCTTCGTACGATGTTCCAAACAGCCCAATACACACCCCTAAAACAATTGTGCACATTAATTGCCGCGATTTCCGTATATACCTCAACCCGTCAAGTACTCCCTGAGCCAAATTGGACGACCGGGGTTGCGGTTGATGAAGAGATGTTTGCATAAACATCAAGACGAATACCGTAAAAATATAAGAGCCACCAATCAGAAAAAATATACCTTCAATGCCCCAGTATCCGACCAACGGAGCGAATAAAGCCGGTCCGATTATAGAAGCGCCACCAAACACAATGGCATAAAGGGCGACTCCACTACTCAGATGTTCTTTAGGCAGGAGAGAAGGCATCATAGCCGACCTTGACGGTATGTCTAAAGCAAGAAGACACCCAGTTACAATCGAGATTGCAACAACATGCCAGGGTTCAACTTCGCCGATGGCAATTAGCATTCCAGTTAGAAACGCAAGGACCGCGAACATACCCCTTGTTATTCTCACCAGCTTTAGCCGATTTACCCTATCTGCTATAGCTCCCCCCCAGATAGAGAATAACAACACCGGACCCAATGTGGCAGTGTTAACTAGTCCTACCATAAGCGTTGAGTCGGTTAGTGAATGCATCAGCCACAATCGACCGTACACCAGCGCCCACATTCCAATATTAGAGAGAGCCGCCGCCGCCCAGAACAACCGGTATTCGTGATAATAGAAGGCTGAAAAACCGGAGCCGTCTACAATATTTTTGGGTCTGAAAAGATTGAATCTCAATGCTTATGCTAGTTCTATATATGAGCGAATGTTCCGAGATGTATCGTTCTTAACCATGGGCCTTAGAGGTATACATATTTCCTGCGTGGCCCGCATTTCGATAATTCTTCACTGGGCAAAATATCTTGTAAAAAATAACGGAATCAGCCATTGAGCGTATGGCTCTAACCTAGAATCTAACGAACCAACACGGTCGAGTTTGCCTAAGTCTTGAGTGAAAAATTACCCTATCGGCCTTTAAAGTTAACGGGAATCCAATCCTTGAACTCGGCCTACACTAACTAGCGAACGAGCGCGAACCGTCGATACCTTACGAAGCCTATACTGTGATAGTGATACCTGGAAGCTGGCATTTTCCCCACAGCCACTGACCATCATCATCGCCTAACAGAGGGCTAATTTGATCCCAGACCTCCTGGTGGTACTCCCCGAGCCAATCCTTTTCTGGCTCGGACATATCCCTCCAGTCAATCAATGAGGTATCAAATGGTATAAGGGTCAAAGGATCCATGCGGAGCCATCGCTTTCCGTCCGGATGATCTGGCAAATCCTCGTCAGTCATTACCACATAAAGATTTTCCAGCCGCACTCCACCCCATCCTGATTCGTAATAACCTGGCTCGTTGGAAACTATCATCCCAACTTTCATAGGCTCATCACCACCCCTGGGAGCGATGCGCTGAGGCCCTTCATGGACGTTTAGAAATGCTCCAACACCATGGCCTGTGCCATGTCCATAATCCAGTCCCGCATTCCAAAGATGGGTACGGGCCAGAGCATCGAGTGCAATCCCGCCAGTGCCTTCAGGGAACTTCTGCATAGCCAAATTTATATGGCCTCGCAATACCTTAGTGTAAACCTGCTTTTGACGATCGGTTGGGGTACCGACAATCACCGTGCGAGTATCATCCGTAGTACCTCCAAGCATCTGAACGCCTGAGTCCACTAGGAACAACTCCCCTTCCTTTAACAAAACTTCAGGATCCGCATCACTGTAATGGACTATTGCGCCATTGGAGCCAGCCGCTGCGATGGTTGTGAAGCTGAGGTCGTAGAATCCATCCTCTTTAGCGTATTCCTCATGCAGCGATTGGCTGTAGTCGAGTTCACTAACCGCCTGGCCAGAAGCTATTTTATCTTCCAATCCTTTGAAGCTTCGAATCTTAGCAGCAGCGGCATGACGGTGGGCATTTCGGCTAGCTGATACCTCGATATCATTTTTTATTGCCTTCAGCATTACCACTGGATTAGCTCTTTCATGTACTTTTTGGTTCTCGGTAATAAGAATTCGAGTAGCCATAGTAGTGCCACTCGGATCCAGCCATACGACGCTAGAGCCATCGGAACCGGCTAGTTGCATGAATCCCACGTATGATTCGTAAGGCTGAAATTCCACCAGAGGTGACAATTCATCTAGTAACGCTGTAGGCAGGCTGACACGAGTAAAGCAGGTCGCCCTCTCAATGTCGATGACCATATAAGCTTCGAACACCGGGTTGAACGGGATGTCATCGCCTCTCAGGTTGGTTACCCAAGCAATCTCATCTAATTTCGTTATCACTAATTTGTTGGCCCCAGCATCGATCATCTCTTTGCGTACGCTCGAAAGTTTCTCCGCTACTCCCATCCCAGTCACGCTTTCGTGCAAAGCGTAAATCTCATTAGACGGCGGATCCGGTTGTTCTTCCCATACATAATCCACCAGATTCCAATCTATCGGCACCATTTCGGATTCTGCAGAATGCAGAGCGGACGAGTAGATTTCATAGGCCTGCATAGAAACCATTGCTGGGTCAAAACCTACTCGGATACTACCGCGCTCTTTCTCCATCTCCGTTAACCATTGGCTCAACGTAGACTCACCACTCAAACCGAGTCTGTGAACACGAAACCTGTTTAGATCAACTTCTTCATCAGCCTGCAAATAGTACCGAGAATCCACAAATAGATGATTCCCTTCTTGGGAGATGATTGCGTCTCCGGCTGACCCAGTGAATCCGGTTACGGCAGAGCGACGCCGGCTGTATTCAGGGACATATTCGTTCAGATGCGCATCTGAGGACGGCACAAGATATACATCTATCCGGGATTCCGTCATATGCTGATACAACGTGTTTAGTCGGCCTGCTAACTGTTCTTCGTGATCAAGCATCTTAAAACAACTTCCTTAATTAGATAATACTATCGACCCAAGGTATTCTTGATTCTACATCGGACTAAAATAATTCTTTCGTTATGAAACTTTAAATTATAGTTTCAAACAACAACCAACGTTAACTGGTCCATTCAGCGTCCACCATAGATGGTAATCATGTTTCCAAATTATAACCAACTGTTTCGGACTCGATTTGTTTGAGGGCTTTCCTTCGCCCGGCCAATATTGGATTTTAATTAACGGAATTGCTCTTTACGGCGACATTAAATTTGGATTGGCCTTATTCAACGCAGCCGCCAGATGGGCAAGGGACTCGGCGAGTTCGCGTAGGGCATGAGCGACCGTTGGGCCATGTTTAGAGTTCAACTCTCACCCATAAGTTGTATCCTCTTGCGTCTTTTCATTCGTAGATGAGTCTGTTCGCTAACAGCGCCCATTACCAACCTGTTCCCTTCGTAATCCATGCCCGTTATAGATCATACTCAAGCGTCTAGCGATTAGCGTCCATACGGTCCGGTAGACTCAAACATGCAACACCCAGCCTACATTTTATTAGCAACCCTCATCGTAAGTCTGTTTATCGCTTGTGCAGCATCAAACACTGACTCTAGCGTCCTAGACATAGGAGCAATAAAAGAAGCTCAGGTTGTTCAGGTTATCGACGGTGATACTCTAGACCTCTTGATCGCCGGCACTAAGCATCGCGTCCGCCTGTTCGGTGTAGATACCCCAGAGCGAGGAGATCGGTGTTATGAAGAGGCTACTGAACGCACTCGGCAGTTGTCCGGTGATTTGGTCCGGATTGAACCTGGCACTCGGTCAGAAGATAGGTACGGAAGATTGTTGTTCTATCTCTATACCAGTAGCGGGGAGAGCATCGACGCCACACTGATTCAAGAGGGCCTGGCCACAGCATGGACTAGGGACGGCCAATACCGAGATCTTCTGGTAAACCTGGAGCAAGAAGCTAGAAGGCAAGAAACCGGGTGCCTTTGGTGAGACACACTTAGTCGGTTCAAAGCAGTTTTTGGCAACGTTGCGGACGCCCACTGGAACCGGGTTACTACCCTTACCAAGGGCCAGGCTATTGCTGTATTCCAGGAGAGCCTACGTTGGTCAAAGTAGCGTCGCCACCGTTCAGGGTTCTGAAAGTTATGTAGCTAATGATCGAACTACTCGAAAGAAAGGGGCAGCCATCGTGGCCGCCCCTTTCTTCTTTAACGCTGGGCAAAAAAAGAGCGCCCTCAGAAACTTTTCTGAAAACGCTTCGCTATCTTAGCATGCAGGAAGTTGTTTTGTCAAGAGTTTGTGCCTAGATTCAGAGAATGCATTAAAGTCGGGCCATAATGGATTTGAAGTGGGCTGCTATTCGTACCAGCGCGTCCGCCTAGGCCCGCCAACCTGGGAATTTAGTAGTGGATTGTATTTG
>Ga0209089_10003468_pt1 | contig 13419 bp, 12 predicted proteins | sample ArcticOcean_MG_C_FD_187431 | JGI IMG/M metagenome (GOLD analysis project Ga0209089, IMG submission 187431) | Marine microbial communities from western Arctic Ocean - ArcticOcean_MG_CB2_150 (SPAdes) (version 2) | ecosystem: Environmental > Aquatic > Marine > Oceanic | place: Arctic Ocean: Canada...
AAGCATAAAAGGGCTCTATATTTGTACTGTGAATAAAACGCATATTCAATCTTGTTAATAATAGGATAGATAGCTATAATTTTTAGAGTTTCAATCAATAATATTTTGGAGAATAAAATGAATGATAATAATAAAAGAATAGAAAGAGACTCAATGGGTGAAATGGAAGTTGATAGTGATGCTTATTACGGAGCATCTACTCAACGAGCTGTTTTGAATTTCCCAATAAGTACTTTAAGATTCTCAAAAGAATTCAATAGCAATTTAGCTCTAATAAAAAAGGTTGCAGCTGAGACTAATATAGAGTTAGGTTTACTTGATTCTGAATTAGGCAAAGCAATAATATCTGCTGCAGATGAAGTTATGGAAGGACAATTTGAAAATCATTTTGTAGTAGATATTTTTCAAACAGGATCAGGTACATCAACTAATATGAACGCAAATGAAGTTATTGCTAATAGATCAGCTGAAATTATGGGTGGGGAAAAAGGTTCTAGAGGCTTGGTTCATCCAAATGATCACGTAAATATGGGCCAATCATCCAATGATGTTATACCTACAGCTATTCATATAACTGCAGCTGCCCTCATTGCCCATTCTTTAATTCCTGCTATGCAAAAACTTGGTATGGTATTAAGAGAAAAAAGTGTGGAATTTTACGATATAATTAAGACTGGTAGAACCCATTTGCAAGATGCAACCCCAATACGTTTAGGACAAGAATTTGATGGTTACGCAGGACAAGCAGATAGAGCTATTACTAGGCTGCAACACGCTTTAAGTGAGTTATGCGAGGTTGCTATAGGAGGAACAGCAGTAGGGACTGGTGTAAATACCCATCCTGAATTTGCATCCATAATATGCGAAAAGCTTAGTAAACATTTAAGTTTAGATATTCGAGAAACTAGTAATCATTTTCAATCTCAAAGCACCCTTGACAATATAGTTGAAGCTAGTGGTGTTACCAAAACTATTGCTGTAAGTTTATTAAAAATAGCTAATGATATTCGTTGGTTAGGTTCTGGCCCACGCGCAGGGTTTGCTGAAATTTCTTTACCAGAAGTGCAACCAGGGAGTTCTATTATGCCGGGTAAAGTAAACCCTGTTATACCAGAATCTGTTTGCCAAGTGGCAGCTCAAGTAATTGGGAATGATGCTTCTGTAACTATTGCTGGTCAATCTGGCAACTTTGAAATAAATGTAATGATGCCAGTTGCTGCATACAATCTTATTCAATCGGTAACTTTACTTGCCTCAGTTGTTGATAATTTTGTCGAGCAATGTTTAAAAGGAATAAAGTCAACATCTTCAGGTCCAGATATGGTAGAAAGAGGTTTAGCGATTTGTACAGGCTTAGTACCAAGAATTGGATATGATGCTGCTGCTAAAATTGCAAAAGATGCAGAAAAAACAGGTAAGACTGTCAGGGAGATAGCTAAGGAACAAACAGATTTAACTGATAAGGAATTAGAGGAACTTCTCGATCCTTTTAAAATGACAGAACCGGGGATAACAGGCGCTCAATCTGGTGGGTAACATGAATTTTTATTAATTAAAAGTAATTAAGTTAATTGGGCTTTTATTAAGTACAATCAAATTGATTATAAACCAAGAAAATACTCCCCATAGTTGGTGCTGGGTTTTAATTTTACTCTTTAAGTGAATGCTAATAATAGGTAATGCAACAATAAAAGGCCACATTATTGGTAAAAGAAAAAACAGTGTGGGATATGCAAATATCCCAATTAATATTACCAATGAAAACCCAATTAGAAATTGGTCTTTAATCGAGGGTAGATACATCTTATCAAGCTCAGTTATTTCAAGTTATTCATTAGGTTGATGAATAACTTCAGATTCAATTGGGGGTGCCTCTGAATCTAAAAGAGTTATTAATTCTTCGCCTTCAACAGTCTCATGGGTGAGTAGGTGTCTAGCTAGTTGTACGAGTTTTGCACGATTTTTTGTTATCACCTGTTGTGCTACTTTATAAGCCTCAGTTAAAAGATTTTTAACTTCTTCGTCTATTTGTTGTGCAATATTATCACTGTAATCTCTTTGTTCACTTATTTGGCGTCCAAGAAAAACCATTTCTTCCCTTTCTCCAAATGTTCTTGGTCCAAGGTTTTCGCTCATACCGTACCTCACAACCATATTCCTGGCCATTTTGGTTGCATTCTCAAGATCATTGCTTGCGCCAGTAGTAATTTTATTAAATATTATTTGTTCAGCAACTCTTCCACCCATCGCCATCGCCATCATGCTTTTAAATTGATCTAAACTGAACATATGGCGGTCTTCAGTCGGTAGAGATTTTGTATAACCTCCAGCCATTCCTCTAGAAACTATTGATACTTTTTGAACGGGGTCACAATCAGGTAACAAGTGGCCTACAATAGTATGGCCTGCTTCGTGATAGGCAGTAATTTCACGTTCTAGATGGCTTATAATCCTACTTTTTCTTTCTGGCCCTAGTAAAACCCTGTCGATTGATTCACCAAATTCATCAAAAGTAATAGTTGTTTTTAGTCGTCTAGCAGCTAAAATCGCTGCTTCATTTACTAAATTTGCTAAATCAGCACCACTAAATCCAGGTGTTTCTTTAGCAACTACTTCAAGATTAACGTTACCATCAAGCGGTTTGCCTTGAGAATGAACTTTAAGTATTGCTTGTCTACCAGCAATATCAGGTAAGTCTAATGTGACACGTCGATCAAAACGGCCAGGTCTAAGCAAGGCTGGGTCTAATATATCTGGTCTATTAGTAGCAGCAATAACAATTACATTATTAGTTGAATCAAATCCATCAATTTCAACAAGTATTTGGTTTAATGTTTGTTCTCTTTCATCGTGACCACCACCTAAACCTGCTCCACGGTGGCGACCTACTGCATCTATTTCGTCAACAAATATAATAGCAGGGGAATTCTTTTTTGCTTGATCAAATAAATCTCTAACTCGCGCCGCGCCAACACCAACAAACATTTCTACAAATTCACTACCACTGATTGAAAAGAAAGGTACGCCTGCTTCCCCGGCAACAGCTTTTGCTAATAAAGTTTTACCGGTTCCAGGTGGTCCAATAAGAAGTACGCCTCGGGGAATTTTTGCACCTAAAGATAAGAATCTTTCTGGATGTTTTAAAAAATCAACAACCTCTTCGAGTTCAAGTTTTGCTTCATCTGCGCCAGCAACGTCACCAAACGTGACTCCTGGTTTGTTACCAAGTGATACTCTTGCTTTACTTTTTCCAAAACTCATTGCTTGAGAACCAGAACCTTGAGCTTGTCGCATCATAAATAAGAGTATGGCCCCAAAGAAAATCAATGGTAAAAAGTTGATAATAATACCAAGGAAATTAGAGACTCCACTAGCTCCTTTAACAATAATTTTTACATCTGTTGCTACTCCTGCATTTTGGAATATATCCACGAGGCTCGAGTCAGATTCTTTTCTGGAAGTGAATTGTTGAGGAGGATAGTCATTTGTTGTAATATTGAGATTGTTACCATTTATAGTTATATTTTCGATTCTATCATCTTGGGCCAAAGCGATAACTTCTGTAATGGCGATTTCTGTAGATGCTTGATTTGATACCATTAGATAAAATATACCAATAACTATTAGTGCAACTCCTATATATGCTCCAGTGTTTTTGAGAAAGCCAGATCCCATTAATGCTCCTATTCATTTGAAAAAATGTAGTACCCTAATTAGTGTTATATTATAACGATTAGTGTATAATCATATTTTATACTATGTAAGGGTTAAAATAAAGTGAAACTCATTTTAACCTAAATATTATTATATAGTAATTTATTCAAGTTACTCATTCTAAAGATAGTATATTTATATTGTAACTGGAGGGTGTATATTTTGAGTGTAGATTCTAATAATACGTTAGGTACAGTCATGTTTGAGTATATGCAAACTCAAAAGAGCGGATCATTATCTGAGTCAGAGAATGCTATGGGTCTTCTCCTTAGATGGTTTGGTGAAGATAGAGACATTGCGACTTTAAGCCCAGTTCAAATTGAAGAATATTGTTCAAGTATAAATGACAATAATGTTGATTCCAGTGGAAGTATGAAAAGTTTGAAAAAATTTTTTCAAACTATATATAAGAATGAATCAACAGGCCTAGATTTATCTAGATATATCAAAATTCGCAAAAGAAAATCTGATTTACTTTTCTCAGGACAAGGAGTAGAAGAGCAATTTGACATGTTGACGCAAGAAGGTTGGAATAAATTAGAATCGGAAGTGGGGGGGTTAAGGGAGAGGCGTGAGGATATTGCAGATGATATACGAAAAGCAGCTGCTGGTGGCGACTTTAGTGAAAATGCACCTTTAGATGCTGCAAGAGAGACTCAAGGCAAAAATGAAGGTAGAATCCGTGAAATAGAAGATACTCTTAAAAAATCACGTGTTATGGATTCTAAGAGCATGAGGAAAAGAGGTAGGTCTGCTGCATTTGTCGGATCTACAATTATTATAAAAAATAAAACTACTAACAAACAGAATTCATATATGTTGGTTGAATCAAGTGAATCTAATCCTAAAGAAGGAAAATTATCAATTCAATCTCCTATTGGTAAAGCTATCTATGGTATGGCGGTCGGATCTGAGGTTGAAATTCGACTACCTAGTGGAGAATCAAACTTATTTTATCTATCTAACATAAAATAACTTATATTATGAAATCTTATTCAATAGCAGTTATACCAGGAGATGGTATAGGGGCTGAGGTTATTCACGAAGGAATCAAAGTTCTCAACCAGTTACAAAAACAAGAGGAAATCTCTTTTAATTTTGATTACTACGATTGGGGTTCTGATTATTACAGACAAAATGGGTTAATGATGCCTGAAGATGGATTACAAACTCTTCAAAATTTTGATGCTATCTATTTTGGAGCTGTGGGGGATCCTGAAATTCCTGATCACATAACTTTGAATGGATTACTAATTCCAATGAGAAAAGGTTTAGATCAATATGTTTGTTTAAGACCAAATATTTTGTTTCCAGGAGTCGTTTCTCCACTTAGTAACCCTAATATAGATTTGATAGTTGTTCGGGAGAATACTGAAGGCGAATATGCCTCGATAGGTGGGAATTTTAAACCAGATACAGATGATGAAATTGCTATACAGACAGCAATTTTTACACGAAAAGGAACTGAACGCATTATTAGATATGCATTTGAAGTAGCATTGTCTAGGTCAGATACTCCTAAGTTGACTTCAGTTACAAAATCAAACGCACAAAGATATGGAATGGTTTTTTGGGATAAAGTTTTTCAAGAAACTTCATTGGATTATCCAAATGTTCAAACTGAATCGTTATTGGTGGATGCAGCTTGTATGGATTTGATAAGAAGACCTTCTGATTTTGATGTAATTGTAGGTAGCAATTTGTTTGGAGACATTTTATCTGATATTGCAGCAGTAATAACAGGTAGTATGGGATTAGCACCTAGTGCTAATATCAATCCTGAGAAAAAATTCCCTTCTCTTTTTGAGCCAGTACATGGCAGTGCTCCAGATATTGTTGGTAAAAATATATCCAACCCTATAGCGGCTGTGTTATCAGCAGGTATGATGCTTCGGCATTTAGGTGAACATACTTTGGAGCAAAAAATAATAAAATCAGTACATCAATTAATTGATGAGAAAAAAATATTAACACCTGATTTAGGAGGAATTTCTTCTACTACACAATTAGGTGATGAATTAGTTTCAATTTTATCGCGAATTTAGCAAAGATTCTATTTCGTCAATATGATATTCAAGCCATGAAATATTTGCATCAATTCTTTCTAGGGATTGTTTTAGGGTACGAAGTGCTGATTCAATTGGGTGCTTTTGGAAGAAGTCTTCAACGTCATCGTAATCTGATCTCGTGAGTAAATTACCAGTAATTCCTACAAGCCTCATCATAGCAAAACCTCCCGAACCATATCTTTCATCTAGAAAAGCCCAATTAGACTTTATAAAGTCCCAGGTTAATTCTGCACCATTATTTCTATTTATAGACATAAGTGATAATAAAGAAACTGTATCTTGGGATCTAATTTCATCACTAATACTAAGTTCTAAAGTTTTGTTGAATAAATTATTATTTTCTACTCTGCATAAAGATGCATATAAACGTAATTTTTCTTCTTGAAGTTGTTCTTTGCGTGCTCTATTTAAAATCGAGTTATAGATATTTTCATCACCAGTTTGTGCAGATAAGTTGTAGACAATAGATCGCAATTCAGGAGCCAAGGAAATTTTACCCGAGAAATATTCTTCTAATAACTGGACAGATTTGTTTATTGTTTCTTTATCTCCAAAATTACCAAGTGATGATAATATTGTTGTTCTCAATAATGATTCTAAGTGACTTTCGTTACTATGTACTTCCCATCCTAATTCTTGACCTATAGGTTTTAAAGTTTCAACACACATGTTTCTATATATTTCCCCAAGATTAGTTTTACGAAGAAGTAGATCAATAGATCGCATATTTGTAGCTAGGTCGCTCCATACACCAAAATCCTTTTCATTATTATAAGATTTAATTAATTCCAAAAATACTGTTGCACTAATCATTCTTGATTTTGCAAGTGCATAGGCGTCAGACTGTATTGATAAACGATCGGTAGGTTTTAATAATTGTTTAGTTATAAGTTCAGCTAAATTTTTCCAATGCTCTTTTGGGTAATTTACTCTATAGAAACCAGCAGTATCATAATTTACTTTTAAATAACCTTTATCAGAATTTTTAGGTGCATCAATAGTTGTTGATTTTGAGCTTAGGATAAAAGAGTCTACATTATCCATATTACTGCCACTAACTATTGATATTGGTACCAACCAAGTATCTGGTAAATTAGATTTATTTGAATATAAAAAACGGTCTTGTTGTAAATTCAATTTAGAATTTGATTCCCATTTAACATTCACCACAGGATACCCTGTTTGTTTAGTCCAGCTTTCCATCATCGGAATAATTTCAGTTTTGGATGCTTCTTGAATACATTCCCATAAATTATTTCCTTCAGCATTAGCATATTTGTATAATTGCATGTATTTTCTGAGTCCGTCACGAAATTTTTCTTCACCAACAAAGGTTTCAAGCATACGGATTATGGAGGCACCTTTGCTATAACTAATAGCATCGAACAATTGATTTATTTCGGATGGATTATTTACTGGTTGTACTATTGGATGAGAATTTTCTAAACCATCAAGAGATAACCCAGAGTTATAATCGGTATATATGAATTGTGTCCACATGTTCCATTCAGGGAATAGATGGTTTATAGCTTTAGTAGCCATCCATGAAGCAAAACTTTCATTTAACCATAAATCATTCCACCATTTCATAGTTACTAGATCTCCGAACCACATATGAGCCATTTCATGAGCGACAATTTCAGCTATTCGTTGCTTTGTGGCAGGGGCTGAGTTCTTTTCATCAAATAATAGGGCAACTTCTCGGTATGTAATTGCTCCCCAGTTTTCCATAGCACCTGCGGCAAAGTCAGGTATTGCTAAATGATCAAGTTTTGGAAGAGGATAATCTATTAGAAAATAATCATTGTAGTATTCGAGTAGGTCTTTAGCTACTTGAAGGGCAAATTCTCCATGTTGAACGTTGTCTTTTGTTGCCCATATGTTAATTTGTACGTTATTTTCTCCTACAGTTGAACATTTATCTAATTCTCCAATAATAAAAGCGAGAAGATAGGTGGACATGATAGGTGTTTTTTCAAAAAATACTATCTTTTCATTATTGGTAGGATTTTCTTCTTTATATATTGGCATATTTGAAATTGCTTCCATTGTTGTTGGAACCTTCAATGTAATTTCAAAAGTGCTTTTAATTTCTGGTTCATCCCAGCAAGGGAAAGCTCGTCTTGCATCTGTAGGTTCAAATTGAGTACATGCCATTATTTTTTGGTTTCCATCATGATCTAAATATGTACTACGATAAAAACCATGTAATCTATCATTCAATATACCTGTAAATTCAATAGTTAGTTTTGCAGTAGGATCGGATATAGTATCTTCGAAATTTATTGTCACTTGTTCTTTATGTTCGTCATAAAAGAATTTACTGCTTGATAAAGTGCCAGAATTGCAATCAACTGAAGCTTCAAGTAATTCTAACTCGATAGCATTCATTGTTATTGAATTAGTAGATGCATTTAAGGTTATATCAATTACAACAGTACCTCGAAATGTCATATCATTAAAATTAGGGGAGAGTGTTAAAAAGTAATTACTCGGTTTAACAGAAGTAGATAGTTTATATTCGTTCGATGTAGTCATTTTTATCCTTTAGATAGATTTATATTATCGAGATACAACTAATTTATAGCCTTGGCCTCGTTCTGTGACGATAATCTTAGGTTTAGTTGGGTCTCTTTCGATTTTTTGACGAAGGTGTTGGATATGAATTTTTGGAAGATATTTAGTATCTAAATATTGTTGACCCCAAACCTTATCAAGTAATTGTTCACTTGATAAAGGGCGTCCGATGTTTTTTATTAAATGATACAGAATATTATATTCGATATATGTTAGTTTAGCTTGTTTGCCTCGTACTTTGACTTCTTTGGAATCAAATTCAACAGTTAAATCTCTTGTTTTAAATGGATTATCTGTTTGAGTTAATGGGAGAGTTTGACTCCTTCGTATAACAGCTTGAATTCTTGCTAAAAATTGTATATAGCTGAATGGTTTAGTTATCCAATCATCTGCGCCCCATTCAAGACCTTTAACCACACTCTTATCTTCAGAGTTATCAGATAACATTATTATAGGGATTTCGGAAAATGATCTTATTTCCTTGCATAGATAAAAACCATTTTGTTCTTTGGGGGCTAGATCTATAACGACAAGATCTGGCAGGGAATTTTTGATAAGTCTAATTGTATCATCTTGAGCCGTGGTCAAAGTGACTACAGCTTCAGGCCATCTAGTCTTAATACAAGTAGATATTTCTTCTGGGTCCTCTGAGTGACCATCTACGATTATTACTTTCATATGTTAAATATCCTATAAATTACAAAGAATAATTGCGGCTTTAGTTGCGATAGTGGAAGTAGAGTATATCATATACTAAGCAAAGGTTCCAAATCATGGTACAATTGCTTTTCTACTAAAATAAATATATGGGAGAGGTTATGAGTAATTTTAACAATGCTAAAATTCTTATGGATGTTATTGCTAACGCAGAACAAGACAAAATTGCTCTTCAAACTCCAGATGGTATAAGTTTAACGTATAGTAACATCTTAAGCCAAATCAAAAGAATTAATAATCAATTGCAAAATATAGGTATTACGCCAGGTGATCGTGTTGCAATGATATTACCTAACGCAATAGAAACAGTTATATGCTTTATTTCTGCTGCCTCAGTTGGTACAGCGGCGCCTTTAAACCCGGGATATAAACGTGATGAATTAGAGTTTTATTTAGATGATACTGATGCTAAAGTTGTAATTGTACCTGAAGATTTTGATCATTCTAATTTGGATTTTTTGAGTAGCGATGTAATTGTTGCAACAGTTGTTATTACTGAAGAAGGAGAAGTTTCTTTAAAAGGTATTGATGAAACTGTTACTAAAGAGGAGTATGCTTCTACAGAGCATATTGCTTTAGTTTTACATACTAGTGGAACAACAAGTCGCCCTAAAAGAGTTCCTTTAAAGCATGTTAATTTATTATCATCAATTTCAAACATTGCTGAAACATATAATTTAAATAATAGTGATATTTCTTTATGTGTTATGCCTTTATTTCACGTACATGGACTTGTCGCTTCATTATTATCAACCTTAGCTACAAGTGGAACTGTTGTTATACCAGCAGGATTTAATCCGTTAAGAATGAATCAATGGATAAATGACTTTAATGTGACTTGGTACACAGCTGTCCCAACGATGCACCAAACTTTTGTAAATAGAATTAAAAGCCAAAGTAAGAATGAAACCGCGCAAATAAATTCTCGCCTGAGGTTTATCAGATCGTGCAGCTCATCACTTGCTCCAATATTGATGGATGATTTAGAATCGATTTTCCAAGTTCCTGTTTTGGAAGCTTATGGAATGACAGAAGCATCTCATCAAATGTCTTCTAATCCATTACCTCCTAGTGATAGATTACCTGGTTCTGTAGGTACTGCCACAGGTATAGAAATCGCAATAATGGATGAAGAGGGGAATTTATTGGACACTCATGAAATTGGAGAAGTGGTTATTAAAGGTGAAAATGTGATTGATGCATATGAAGATAACCCTGAAGCTAATGAGACTTCATTTACTAATGGATGGTTTAGAACTGGCGATCAAGGGATAATTGATAATAATGGATATTTAAGCTTAACTGGAAGATTGAAAGAGTTAATAAACAGAAGTGGAGAAAAGATTTCCCCACGAGAAATTGATGAAGCATTAATGGGTCATCCAAAAGTTGCTGAGGCAGTAGCTTTTGCTATCCCTAGTACGGTTCATGGTGAAGAGCCTTCTGCAGCTGTAGTTGTTAATGAAGAAGTATCTGAATCTGAACTTATTTCGTTTGTTCGAGAAAAATTAGCTAATTTTAAATGTCCACGAAGAATTTATATAGTTGAATCTATACCACGCACAGCAACAGGTAAAATTCAACGCCGTTTAGTTGCTGAAGAATTGACTTCATCTTAATACTTGAAGGAATACTAATATGAAAATTGCTATATATGGAGCAGGAGCAATAGGAGCATTATTAGGAGCTAAACTTCATTTAAGTGGAGAGGACGTAACCTTAATTGCTCGAGGTCCTCACTTAAAAGCAATGCGGGAATCAGGTATAACTGTTGTTGAAAATGGAGAAAAGTACACAGCCTATCCAGCATTGGCAGAAAATCCTCAAGAAATAGGTCCTGTTGATTATCTCTTTATTACAGTTAAAACGAATGGTTTGGAGTCAATAGCAAAAAATATCCCATTCCTTTGTGAGGAAAACACTGCTGTAGTTACTGCTCAAAATGGCATTCCGTGGTGGTATTTTTATGGAATTGGTGGTGAATTCAATAATACAAAACTCAACTCTTTGGACCCTAATGGTATTATTGAATCTAATATAGATAATAAAAGAATTATTGGGTGTATCGTTTATCCTTCAGCTATTATTACAGAGCCTGGTGTGGTAACACATATAGAAGGTGATAGATTTTCTTTGGGGGAACCTGATGGTAGTATTTCAAATAGGTGTAAAGACCTTTCATTAGCTTTGATCAAATCTGGTTTTAAAAGTCCTATTAGACCTAATTTACGAAACGAAATTTGGGTAAAACTTATGGGTAATATAGCAATGAACCCTATTAGTATGCTAACTCGGGGGAATCTAAAAGATATCACTGAAGATAGATTCATTAGAAAATTTGCCCGTCAAGTTATGGTTGAAGCAGAATCTGTCGCCACAGCTTTAGGGGTACAAATGCAGGTTTCAGTTGATCAACGTTTGGAAGGCGCAAATAGTGTTGGAGAACATAAAACATCCATGCTTCAAGATTATGAGCAAGGCCGCCCTATTGAATTAGAAAGTATTATTGGATCTGTAGTAGAATTAGCGGATATTCTAGGTATAGAAGTTCCAAGTATTAACACTTTATACGGGTTATCTAAAATGCTTGGAAGTAACTCTGGGATATATTTTTAAAAAGTGAAAATAGTATGTTGGAAAATCGTATCTTTCTTATGATACATGGAGGCACTAATGGAGCAAAATGATTTAGTTGATAATTTTATTGTCTATTCAAAAGAAATAATTAATGAACAAGGTATAAATGATAATTCTTTAGCAATTATTGCTAAAGAATTATCAAGTCTTTCAACCATTGAGAATCTATTTAAGTTTGGTAATCATCGTGGGCGAGGGGCGAATGCTGCTGAATCATATGTGTTATATGAAGACCCTGATCCTCATGGCCCAGTCCTTCAGTTAGCGAAATTTGACGGCCCAACAGCTATTCACAATCATGGTAGCTGGGGGGTTTTGTGCGGATATATACGAGAGCAATACTATTCTCAATGGGCATTGCAAGAAGATGACCCAAATAAAGTGACTCAAATGCTTGATACGATTATAAAACCAGGTGATTTTGTCTCTTGGCCAGATGTCCCTAATGATATTCATAAACAAATCCCAGTTCAGGATGATGTATGGGTAATTATTTATATGGGAAGAAATGCTTTTGATACTGTTAGAATTACCTACGATTAAGGATTAATATCTACAAGTGTTAACTCAAATATTAATACTTTTCCAGCAAGTTTGTGATTGGCATCTAGTGTTATGTGTTCATCTGTAATTTCATATATGGAAACAATTTGTCCGTTTTGTAATTGCAGCTGTGCACCAATTCCCATGCCTGGTGGTAAAGGTTCAGCAGGTGTTTTAATTAGTAAAGCCTCAGTCCATTCACCATAGGCATCTTCAGGTTCTATACGTATAGTTTTTGTTGCACCAATAATAAGAGATTTAACACCTTCTTCAAATCCTTTAATCACAGATTCAGTTCCTACTACAAATTCTAAAGGCTCCCTACCAATTGATGAGTCAAATTGTTCGCCATTTTCCAATGTCCCTGTGTAGTGAATAAGGACAGTGTCGGCTGGTTGCGGATTTTGGTTTAACTTTTCAGGACTCATAGTTGGGATTGGTGTTGGGATTGGTGTTGGTGTTGGTGTGTTAATAATTACTGGAATAGTATTTTTGGTACCATCTGCAGAAGTTAATAAATCTTCTTGAGTTCCTGATCTTGAGCAACCTGTTATTAATATAAATGTTGCTATAAACAAAAAGAAAGAAGAATAATAAATTTTCATTATGTAAAATTCCTTTCGAGCTATAACAATACTATAGAGAAAAATTAAATTACATACAAGTTAATGAAAAGAGGCCTGGAATTTCCAGGCCTCTTTTCATTAACGTCAGATTTATTATAAATTAAACGTCATTTCTCCAAACTTGTTCTCTCTTAGGCCACATATACTGTTGTCCTAAAGGAACGGTAATTCCTTCGATTTCAGTATAGTATGTACTTCGTCCTTGCTGTACTCCAAGAGGAGCAGAAGGCATATCAGCTAGAACAATATCTTCTAGTGCTATTCCTCTTGCTTTTCTGGTTGCATTATCAGGAGATGCTGCAAGTTCAAGATATTTAGCGTCTACAACATCACTGCTGTATCCAAGCCAGTTTCTCGAACCACCTGTCAGGAAGTAACTTCCGAACAATTCTTCTAGTTTTGAGCAAGTGGGAATAACTGAGATGCTTGCATCAAGTCAATAGTAACATTGATACCGATCTTAGATAACTCACCAGCTACGAACTCACCCTGTCGAGCATATGTGGAGGTGTCTCTTACTAACATAGTGAGAGATA
>Ga0209089_10003471_pt1 | contig 13412 bp, 20 predicted proteins | sample ArcticOcean_MG_C_FD_187431 | JGI IMG/M metagenome (GOLD analysis project Ga0209089, IMG submission 187431) | Marine microbial communities from western Arctic Ocean - ArcticOcean_MG_CB2_150 (SPAdes) (version 2) | ecosystem: Environmental > Aquatic > Marine > Oceanic | place: Arctic Ocean: Canada...
GGGGCGCTTTTAACGTCGGTCTCGCCAAGCTGGCGGCGCACGCCAGTGCCTACGCCGAGATTGTCAAGATTCCGGGCGTGATCGACCACATGAACCGGATCAAGGCAGCCGCAAGGTAGGTCAAGACTCGCCAAGGCCACGTTCCCACGTACGGGGGCGTGGCCTTTTTTTGTGCGCCGATTTTATCGCACGCCCTATACGCCACGCTAAGAGCCTATCTTTTCTAGCGTGTTCGGACACCTATTGCCGATTTTATCGCACGCACGCCCCCGCTAGTGGCCTTCAACGCCACGCCACGCCCCACGTGTTCGCACGTGGCGAGTCTACGCTAGACTCCCCACGTGCACGCACGCCCCCGCACGCCACACACACGTGGCGCGCCCCCGCACGCGTGCACGTAGGCACGCCCCCGCGTGCACACACGCACGCACGTGGGGCTAGTGCCGTCAGTTTTTGTAGCGATGGGTGCCGTCAGTCCCTGTGGCTGATGCGACTGAGGCTCCTGTGGCTGATCCTTATGCGCCGAGTGTGCCAGAAATCTTTTTTGGGCAAGGGGTCGAAACTTCGGGTCTTTCTTAGTTGGCGAAAGATTTTACTTTCCCCACGCAAAACGTCATGCGTATGACACGTGGGGCGCACGTAATACAGGGAGCACGGTCATGGCACGTCAGGAACAGACCACGTACACCGAGGACGTTATCAGGGTCGCGGAGCCCCTCGTGGACCGCGTGTTTCATCTGCCGGGCATACAGTCATGTGCCTTGAACTATGTCGAGGACTCGCCAGTGGTGAGCCAAGATGAGTTTGAGGCAGTCGAGGGGTTGCTGCACCGTGTAGAGCGGGACGCCATCATCGAACTGCTCTGTCGTATGGTCAAAAGAAATCATGAGATGGTCGGGACGTAACTACAATCACACTCTTGCGATGGTAAGGAGCACTACTATGGCCGCTTATACACAGTTATGCAGGGAACTTCAGGAGGCTAGCGTGGAGGCTGGTGAGTGGCTGGGTAGGCTAGAGAAAGCCTACTGTGTGTCTACTGCTGCCCTCAGGAAGGCCATCGAGGCCTGCTTCAAGCACTACGGGGTCAAGGCCGCTGCCGATGGCACATACAACCCCACGGACCTCACCATGGCACTGCCGCCACGTTGCTGTTCGTTCATCCTGTCTTGTATCCAGCAATAGGGAGCTTAGTTATGGCACGTCGAAAGCTGTCGTCGCTGTACCAGACACTAGCTATCTGCACTGGGGGCATGTGTGTTGGGTGCCAAAAGAAGCCTGCTGTTACGAATGATAGGCGGTTCTGTGAGAAGTGCCTGAAGAAGGCCATAGAGCGACTCAATCCCATGCCGAGGCATCCCAGTGACGAGATAGGGCGCAAACAGCGTGACTGGGCGGCTCTGGGGGGTGAGCCGTTCTGAGTGACCGCAAGGCCGAGCACCGGATACAGGACAGAGCACCCTCCAGGGATGCTAGCACTCTGTCTTGCCCTGGGTGCTTGGCTTTCTGTTCACTAACCCCCCTAGCGGAAGGAGGATGGCATGGTCTTTTTACGATAACGCAGGCTGAGTAAGACAGTCACAAGCGTTTAGCACGCAGGAAGCACTCAAAACGGGCTGAACTCAGGCCCAGTCACTCAGCACCCCCCCTGGACCGCGATTACCGGCAGACGGTGCGGTGACACACCATAAAGACGAGCCTTAGAGGGAGAGGCGATTCCCGGTCAGCACTGGCAGGCTCACCAAACAACGTGCCAGACACGAATGTATCGCTTTCAGTGGCCACTGACCACGGGACTCGGCAGCGCCTTGTCCCCTGGCTTGTTTTCACTCACAGGAGGGAATCTAGGATACAGCCGAGAGGCAGCCCGTCACGCTATATAGACTGGAATGTGTGTTTGGCGGCATGTGCAGCCGTCAGGGTCAACGTAAAGAACGATGGGGTCTGAGATAGCCCTGCCGCCTGTGCTCACTGTCACGAAGGGAGCTAGCCATGTCTGATTCATGCTTGAACTGCCGGTTCTGGGACCCAGGGCAATTTCACACCGATGGTGGTGACTGCCGAAAGAGGGCCCCGAAGCTGGTTGTCCACCGGGATTCCTCTGGGGACAAGAAAGAGTACGCTGTCCAGCCATCCACCGCTGCCGACTACTGGTGTGGGGACCATGAGCCCAAAGATAAGCTGGTCGAGATCATGGCCTGCGAGTGCAGGACCTGCTATAGAACTTGGTCTGAGGAAAAGGCGACACACGCCGGGCTGTGCCCCTATTGCCACCCGCAAGGAGAACAGCCATGACTGACCTTACCAAGGCCAAGCTGATTGTCTCGTTCTATGTCCTTATAGCAGGGGCTGCGTGGCTCTTGCTGATACTCAACTAACCGAGGGAGCCATGACTATGTGTACTGTCAAGACATGCGACGATTGCAACCGGGAACTCACCGAGGAGTTCATGCAGGTGCTTACTACCATCCCAGAGAATATCGGGGTCCTATCCCATGACGCTGCTGTCAGGGCTGGTCTTGATCCAGTATTCCCGGCAGGGCACGACTACCACGACCGATTCTACTACGCCGAGGAGGGTATCTTTGACCGGGTGGCCGACAACGCCCTGAACCCTCAGCAGGAACGGGCTATCCTCTGCCAGCAGAAGCGTGAGGTGGCGTAGGGACGACCGTGGGGCCCTGAGACCGTGTGGCAAGACTCCGTCCAATGACTGTCTCGCGCTCAGGGCCCCCTAGTCGTTTCTAACCACTGAAAGGAGCACGTAATGATTAGCAGGACTGCGAGATTCTTCTGGTGGCTGGATGACCACCCCAGGGTCGTCAAGACCTTTGATGTTGTCGTTGCGTGGACTACCCCGTTCCTCTGTACGGCGCTGTTGATGGCGTACTGGAACGGCAGCCACAGAAACCTGGTGTCTGGCGGCAAGGACATCGGGATGTTGCAGGCTTTTCACATCTATTGGCCCCTGTATTTGACTATCAGGTTGGTCGAGAGACATCCGCGTGGCTAAGGGCATCAGCCTTTACCGATCTCAGCCCGTGGGGTACGGCAGTGCCTTGTGCTCCCTTGAGCACTGTCGTTACCCGTTTGCTGATGCCCGCTGGGGGCTTTCCCAGCACTTACCGAAAGGAGGCCTGTTATGGCCGAAGCACTGAGAGTCGAAGTGAGTGATTGCCGTGCCACCAATTCCCTATCGAAGGACGTTCTGGTGGAGCCCGGTGCCCGCTTGAAGAACTTGTTCAACGGTGGAAGTGTGGGGACCATCGACATGCCGGATGGATCGAAGTTCACCGTCACCCACGTTCGGGGAGACGAGCGAACCGAGGAGCCGTCCGAGAACACGGTCCTGGAGGAGGGCGACAAGATCAAAATCTCCCCCAAGAAGTACGAGGGTGGTGGGTTCTTCCGTAGCCTGGCCATCGCCTTCTCGCGGCGATTGCTGGGCTAGTCTAGCCCGTGCTGTACGCCATTCTGGTTAAGGACAGCAACCTGCCTTGGGCACTCGTCCCAAGGCAGGCTCTGACCCTAACCGAAAGGAGCTGACAATGTGTTTACTATTCCATGATCCCACCTCCTGGCGTATAGCCCACCCATGGCTCCACGCCTTGGCCTACTTCGCCTGGTGTGCTGTCATCACGGTGAGCTGCATACTCTTAATACAGAGTGTGTGGAGGTTTTCTGTGCTGCCAGCATGTCCCTCGGCTAGCCCGCTGTCGTTCAGTGGGGCTGCCTACGCCTGGTCTACCCTGTTCGTCATCCAGAGATCATTCCAGGTTGCTACTGGCAGCCCGCCGTTCACTAAACCGCGTGACTAGGGGCTAGCCGATTTCAGTCACCGAAAGGAGCACGTTATGAGTAGATTTCTTAGGAACTGTATGGTTCCTGACATCGAGGGATGGGGGGCGGCTTTAGGGCGAGAGGGGCCTATCTTCGTCATCGAGAGTGCCAATCCAGGGCATATGGTCAGCTTTGCGGTTGGACGTAGGCGGGATGGCACGATTTCAGAGGATTTTACCCATTCCGGGTCTGTGGATGGCTATGGCCACTGGATAGTCCAACTAACCAACGCAGGTGACACTTATCTTCACGCCGGGGATACATCCAGGGGCCTGGAGGAAAGAACTGGCCAGGGCAGCCATGTGGCGCGTCACATTGCAACGCCATGTCTGGATGATGTCGAGACGGGGCAGACGTTCATCATAGCCCACGGGGATATTGACAAGTCCGTTACAGTTCGCGTCAGAGCCGCCACGGTAGATGATTACAGGCTTATAATCCATCAGGGCGGGACCACTAGAAGGCTCACTGTGCCCAAGGGGGCGGTCTCTGATGGGGTTCTTGGGATGGTCGGGTATCTCAACGAGATCCTAGTTACCAATGCCTCACGACTGCGGCAGGACTACTACCTGTATGTGGACTCCGCGCCCTATATCGCTATCAGCGACACCGAGGGCCGTAATGGATACGTCTCCTTCGGGGGGTTCGAGTGCGTAGACGAGGACGAGGACGGGAACAGCGAGTACATTGCGACTGGTGGCTTGAGGTACGGCTTTACGACCCGGTACTTTGAGATTTATTGTACTAGCAGTGGCGAGATCAATGTTCGGAACCTACTTGCAGAGGTGCAGCAGCGGTACAATAACTGGGATAATCTTCCCAGCGGCACCAATACCTTCCCGGAAAACCTAGCGGGGCTCCATCCAGGCAAGGCGATGCTAATGGTCGTCCAGACCCGTGAAGGGTTCTACCCGGCAGTTGCGGCAGCCACCGATTCTGGCAGCGTCTCGCTCTCCTACAACTACGCTATGTCCCCTGTCGATACTGGATGTGGAACCTTTACCAGTGCCCTGAGGTGGATGACCAATGTGGTTCCGCGTTCCCCAGGCGGTTCAGTTCCTAGTGTGCCTCCTGTGGTTGTGTTTGTGCCTCCTAACGAGATACCTCTTACTCCTAGTATTCTTTTGAGGTGGGTAGAGCGGAATGTGCCTGAAGCACCCACCAAGGAGAGCGAGCGGGACCTTCTCATGGGGATCGCAAGGCATCACACGGCTCTCAGGGCCGTCACTAAGGCATTCAGGGACGGTGACTACTCTGGGGCAGACAGCCAGGTCGAGGAAGCCCACAGGGCACTCGGGGACTCATGGAACAACATTAGTGTGGTCGGTGAGAAGCACCGCCGCACCGAGGGCCTGCCTCCGCAGGCCAGGTTCTTCAAGTACCTGAAGTCCTGCCTGAAGAACGACTTCGAGGGCGGTGCGCTGATGCGAGATACTGGGCGGCTTAGGCTGTTCACGAAGCCCATTATCCTCACTCACCGTGACATGACGGTGGAGTTGGGGACGTTCATGGTGGAGCTTTACAAGACCGGTAGGGTACTGGCAGTCACTGTTCAGCCCCACGAGAACAATACCCAGAGCCGAGGGAATAGCTATTGGCATCCCCATGTTAGTTCCAGGGGCGATGTCTGCTGGGGGATGCAGCAGGGCACTTATCAAGAATGCCAGAAGCGTTGGCTGGTCGATGACATGATCGACACGCTGATGGGGGTTCTTAATCAGTACAACCCTGATAGCCCATTCAGGGAGCTTAAATACTGGTTCTCAGCCACCTGCGAGTGCTGCCAAGAGCAGGTCGAGGACGTGCTTGAGGAGTGTGCTGGGGACGAGTGCAGTGACCAAGTGTGCAGTAGCTGCGCAAGTAAGTGCAGGACTTGTGAGAAGCGGCGTTGCCGAACCTGCCGAACCCAGGAGGGCTGGGGTTCTATTGGCTTGCGTCTGTACTGCACTGACTGCGCCGTAAAGTGTGCCTGCTGCAATACGTTCACCAGAAGGCCCAGCTACACCTGTACCAAGTGCGATACCCCGGTCTGTGAGGGGTGCAGGAGGGGTCAAGTCTGTCTCACCTGCTACGGTTCTCGATACGACGGGGTGCCTGAGAGGCCTGTGTGTGAGGCAGCCGCTTGTTCTAAGTGGTTCAAGAGGGACGACTATCTCTCAGGGGAGAGGTGTTGCCCTAAGTGCAGGACACGGATCAGACCGCTTGAGGTGCCACCACGGACTGTGGAGGTTGTTGTTGACGAGGGACAGGCCGTGTTGGGCAGGGCCATGGAGGACAGTGTGGATGGCGTAGTGTCTTTCGCGGCTACTGGTCCCGAGGTTGTCACTGGTAGTGTCGATGAGTCATCGGTGTCGTACAGTTGGCGGACCTTCCAGGGAGTTACCGCTGCTGGCGACCCAGTGATAGTCTCAGAGATGCCTGACCCTGCTACACCGGCAGGCAGGACGTGGTTCGAGGAGGCAGAACGTGTCCTGACACAGCCGCCCATGACGCCACACACCGTGCTGGCCATGGACCATGACGAGGCCGAGCCTGCCGATGCAGACGAGGATGACTATGAACCAAGCGACGATACTTACCCTAGCGAAGGAGACTGACATGAGCAAGGAAACCATGCTTAGACTGGAGAAGAACGTCCTCTACTGGTCGCCACAGGCGGCTCAGAAGCGGCTGTGGCTTCTCGAAACGGTTCCCACTGAGGTGGGATACCATGGGATCGCACATCCCGACCATCCGTTGCTGGTGATGGACATACTTGTCCCCAAGCAGGAGTGTACATCTGCACACTTCGACTTTGCCGACACTGCCGGTGAGCAGGTGCTTGACTATGCCCAAGAGCACGGCATCAATGCCGACCGGATCTTTCCTATCGTGGGTCACACGCATCCTTCTGGGGTGACTGGGCCTTCTGGGACGGACGAGAACGAGCTGATGGGACAGATCAGGGCCTTGAACTGGGGTGTCATGTACATCCAAGAGAAAGGCAAGGGCATCGAGTATTGCCGTCTGACCTGGAACCCTGACAGTGGGCCGTCTGTCGATGTCGAGATCAAGTCAGCCCTGACGTGGGGCTATGGTCGTGACATCGGGACGCCAGTGGAGTGGCAAGCCGAAGTGGACGAGAACGTGGCTGGGACCACCGCCGTTGTGATCGGAAAGGGGTCTTACGGGGACGGTTACAACCGGGTGAACGGGTTTCAAGGACAATCCCCTTTGTCAAAGGGAGGCTCGAAAGCAGCCTCGGCCAGCAACAGCGGCGGCACCTGGAACGGTGGCTATCAGCAGGAGAAATATCACTACGGGAAAGGAGACTACGGCGGCACAGGGAAGTGGTCGAACATCGGGCACAAGATCCTATACGCTAGGAGTGTGGAGTTCTGGTGTTCTAGGAACTTTCGGTCGCCGCATAACCCGTCTGAGGCGATTGTTAATGCCACAGTCGAGGAGAAACCCTACCCCCAGTCGAGCTTCGAGTGGCGAAAATTCTACTCCAGTCTGAGTGTCGCAGCCCAGATCGACGTGGACGAACTGGTTCTCAAGCGATACCGGGATCAGAACGGCAACGAGATGCTCACCATGTCGGCACTGCCGGAGTGGGACTCGCTGCTGTACGAGGTGCTTGCTCACGAGGAGCTGACCGACAAGGGCGAGCGGTACGGTGGTGTGATGGGCGTCTTTGTGTTCAACATGTTCCCTGAAGGCAATGCCGCTGCCCATGTGGTTGCCGGGATGCCTGGCTCATGGAAACATGACCTGACCGAGAAGTACAAGGCCTGGGATAAAGTGCGAGAGGGCGAGATCACTACGGTCCAGGCCGAGATCGACAAGTACGACGAGTTTCAGTCCCTTCAGTACAACAAGGAGGGTGTCCTGACGCTCTATATGTCTCTTAATGAGAACGAGGCTCACCAAGAGGAGCTTCAACTGGCTCGTGAGGACGTGGCCACTGACGAGGACCTGGCGGCCACCATCGCCCAGTGGGACTCGCTGCCCAACGACTACAGCGACGCCCCTGGGGACGACACGGTGATCGAGCCGACTGACGAGGACTTGATTATCATCAAAGCAACCGAGTAGACGGTCTTACTAACGGCATAGGACCGTCGCCCTGCCCCTGGGTAACTGGGGGCAGGTTAGCTGTTCTATTCCCTAGCGAAAGGAGGACGACATGAGTGCTTCGAGACAAGCAGACCTCACCGACCTTGATAGGTTGCGAGAGGCGAAGATTGCAGTGATTGGCTGTGGTGCAGTAGGCCGTCAGGTGGCTATTCAGTTGGCTGTCATGGGGGCTGAGAACGTGGACCTGTTCGATGACGACGTGGTAGAGGAGGTGAACTACGATGTTCAGGCGTACTGTCAGGAGGACTTGGGGCAGCCAAAGGCAGCCTGCACATATGGTTCGGCTGCCAAGTACATGCTAGGAGTGTGGCCGAAGTGGGAGGAGCGACGATTCGGCTCAGGTGATGCTTACGGGTTCGAGATTCTGGTGAGTTGTGTGGACAGCATGACCAGCCGCTCCGCTATCTACAAGTCCTTCTGCCGCTTCAAGACTCCCCTCTTGCTGGATGCACGAGTCTTGGGGTACAATGTCCAAGTTATAACCGCGATACCCGAGACCTCAGAAGCCTTCGGTATGACTGTGTTCCCGCAATCTCAGGCCCTTGAAGGGCGTTGTACCGCCAAGATCAGCTTCCCGTCTGCGAATCTCGCGGCGAGTCTACTCATGCACCAGCTTTCCCGGTATCTCCGTGGAGGCAAGGTGCTTGCATTCCAAGAGCACAACCTCGACCAAGAGGAATACACGCTCTCTGACACCCATCCCAACATGATTGAGGAGGAGGTGTGCGAAGAAGTGACATAACTCCCCGCTAGGGGATTCGGGGCGGGTGGATTGTCTCGCCACCCGCCCCACCTTTCACAGAGACACCGGAGAAGCACTATGCGACCTACAGTTACATTCGAGGGTAAGACGTACCTGACCCGTAGTGACCTGGCCCGTATGCTGATGAAGCTGCACAAGGGCAAGTCCTACACCGAGATTGCCGCCATTGCCGCCGCTGGTGGTGCGCCGAGCGTCACTCCCTCGATCCTGAGCGGTACGAGGACTAATGACATTCGGGGCAAGCAGCGCCGCCGGAAGAAGGTCAGTGCCGCCAAACGGGCTGAAGGGAGTGGCGTCCAGGCCCCCAAGGCCACTCGGCACAAGATGATCCACGAGACCGTGGCTCGTGTTGTTCGCCTGGAGCGGGATCTGGAGGCTGCCAAGGCCTCGGCGGTCAAGCAACTGCAAGCAATGGGCTCCTAATGGATTGGGGCCGGGGCATGGATGCCCATTTTATTAAGTAGGGCGAGTCGGTTCGCCATGTCGGGGCCCTTAGGGAAAGGGGGCCCTGGCTTGATGTGCCGCCATGTTTCACCTACAGGAGACCCATGATGGGATTTCAGCATCTCGATGAAGGACAGAAGATTGCGGTACTACAGTCATCCCTCGACCAACAGAACTCGATCATGGTTGACATGGCTAAGGATCTTGGCGGTGAGGAGATCATGGTCATCCTGAATGTACTGCAAGACAAGGACGAATGGGAAGTAGCCGGGCTAAACCACGACCAGTCTTGCCTGTTGTGTTGGGCGGGGCTTGTCAACCTCAAGCGGATCGTTATCGAGGCTACAGAGGAGAGTATGGAGGACGAGCTATGAGTGACCTAGTGCTGACTGAGAGGGAGAATGATATACTTCGCGGGAATCTTGCGGTGAACATTGCGGTGGCCACTAGGAATCTCCTGATAGCGAGGGGTGTGTTTACACACGAAGAACACAAAGATGCAGTCGAGTTCATAAAGCGAGCTGCCTTACTGGAACACAGGAGACTACATCCGTCATGAGCTACCTGATATTCATAGAACGGTCGTCACATAGCCCAGATTGGGTACATCTTGAGCCTGAAGCGGCCCAGGAGTGCCTGGATGCTGTCTGTGCCGAGGCCATGGCGTCTGAGCCTATTCAGACCGTAGAGTTTGCTGAGAATGCTGGGGACATAGGTTCTTTAGCGAGGGACAATGTGATCCGAGTGCTGGTCCTCAAGGGAGAGGCCGTTCTGCCTCAGCCCGTGACACTTGTTACTAGATTCGAGCTACCGTAAGGAGTGAAAATGAGCTACTCAAAGACAGAGGTACGGAAGAATGTCAACCGATTGTTGGCCTTAGCTGACTTCCTAGAAAACAAGGCGGGCCAGGCTGACTTCGACATGAGTACCTGGGCACAGTTCAAAGACGGCAGGACCCAGGACCATATCAACTCATGGGATGGGAATGTCACCCAAGAGCCAGTGCCCGTGACCAAGGCCGTGCACTGTAAAACGGCCTGCTGCATCGGTGGCTGGGCCACGAACTTCCACCCCGATCTTATCCTGGACGAGTATGGTGGCCTGATTCATCTTCCTGGGACTTGCCAGGAGGCATTTGAGGAGGAGGCGTTTGCCCACGCATTCGGGATAGATGAGGACATCGCCAGTCGCCTGACGTTCATAGGTGCTCCCCACCAGACACCCAAGGCAGCCGCAAAGGCCGTCGAGCGGGTGGCGAGGAACTTGGCCGAGAGGCACGGATACACAATCGAATGAGCACTCCAGACGACTGGGCAATGATGGGTGATAACATCCATGAGGACCCTAGATACAAGAAAGAACACTGGTGGCCTGGGGACCGAATGCGGTGCCTAAAGGACATCAGGGATGGTGACAACCAGCTTGTCATGAAGAATGGCGAGACTGGGCTAGTTACGGGGGTTACTCTTGATGGTAGCGATAGGCTACTGAACGTATGGATAGACCCTTACGCCATGATCAAGGTGCTGTTAGTGTGGCCGTGCATGATCCAGAAAGAAGGCAGAGCCACGCCATACGAAGTCCAGAACTCCCACGACTGGGAGTGCTACCACCAAGGAGGCGAGCGATGAAGGAGGCAGAAGCATTGATGCACGCCCTCAAAAGAGCGCTTGGAAATGCCAACGAGTGCATAGCGCCGGGCCATGGGCACCCAGGGTTCTCGTCTGACACGCTAGATTGCCTAGATGTCATCACACTCGGGCTGGATGACCACCTTTCGGAGCTGGCCTCAGAGTCCGTGGAGGCTGCCGGAAGGGACATGATCGAGCCAGGAGACCTTATACCACACCTCGATGAAGCGTTTCGTCGAGCCAAACAAAACCTACAGGAGAGAACCGATGCCACCAGCTAAAGCAAAGACCGCAGAGTACACTGCACCGCCTACAGTGCGGTTCGACGGGGAGAACCAGCCATTCGCCTGCTCTGCCACCCTGGATAGGTTACTGCCAGCACTCCAGGCCGCGAGGCAGGAGATGGGCAAGCTGATCAAGGACAAGACAAACCCCCACTTCAACTCGGGATATGCCTCGCTGGAGGCCGTCTTTGAGACCTACAAGCCAGCGTTCTGTAGTCATGGGCTGTCGATCATCCACACCTTGGGTCCCGAGGACACCATGACTGGGACCCTGTTCCATGTCGAGACGGGGCAGTGGATCTCAAGCACCCTGAAGCTCCAGATGGGCCGAGGTGGGCCCCAGGAACAAGCATCAGCCACTACTTATGCGAGAAGGTACATCGACTGTGCTCTCGTGGGGCTTGCTCCTGAGGATGACGACGGAAATAGGGCTCAGACTGGGCACAAGACGACAGAGGCCGTTAGAACGGCTCCTGTGGACCCTCAGCCCCCTTCTGAGCCTGCTGTAGCACCGGCAAGCGAGAAGGAGATGGAGCTAGTCAAGACGTTCATCGCCATACTAGCCAAAGTCAACACCCCAGAGGACTTCGCTGAGGCCTGCAAGGACATTGGCGAGGCCAAGATCGACATGCTCACGACCGCCTCTAGTATCAAGCGGCTCCAGAAGAAGGCCGACAATGCCAGAAAGCGGATCGACGACGGTAGCCTGCCTGGGCAGGGCTGTGAGGAGGTGGTGCTATGAGCAAGAAAACTAGATGGCCGAAGGAAGTGCCCGTCCTTGAGGCCGGTGACATCTGCAAGGAACGAATGGACAAGGGCGAGCAGCACTGCCTGCTCGGCTGGACCTACGAGGTCTTTGGGTGTGATTATAGCGGCTGTAAGATCGCCACCACGCAAACCAACGCGATCATTGGCGATCTGGAGAAGGCGTGTGGCGGTGATGTGTGCATGTGGGGCTCGCCGGTTGCGGCGTTTAACGACGAGAAATACCGCAAGAAGTCCACTATCGCCAAGGTCTGGAACAAGGTCATGGCGAAACGAGGATATACCGAGGGCAATCCCGAGGCCAAGTCATGACCTGGACTGAGATTACTGCCGTAGTAGTGGTCTTTGCCTACTGTGCCTGGGTGTTCTGGAGTGCTGAACGCAATGTCTAACGATCCACCACCACTATGGCCACATCAAGCATCTGGCCTACGCCAAGCCAAGTTGCTCTTGAAATACTTCGACCGGGTGGTTGTTACGTCGCCTACCGGCGGTGGTAAATCGAGAATGATGCACGAAATGGTGAGGGATTGCAGTGAACAGGGCAGGAAGTCCGTCATCTATCAGCACAGGAAAATGCTGCTGAACCAGACCTCGGGCGTGCTGACTGGGTTCGGTGTGCATCACGGGATTCGGGCTGCCGGGCACCTGCCTGTGCTGTCAAATAACGTCCAAGTATCGAGCATCTGGACCGAGGGGGTGCGGTCCATCAAGAACGAGCAGTGGGACCTGCACGAGGCTGACCTAGTGCTGGTGGATGAAGCCCACTCCATGACTCACGACACAGCCTCGAAGGTTTTCAAGCACCACCTAAAGGCTGGGGCCAAGCTGTGCGGCTTCACGGCTACACCAGTGGGCCTGAAGGGGCACTATGATGCGATAGCAGTGGCTGGGGTTAAGAGCGAGCTGAGGGCCTGTGGAGCTCTCCTGGAGGCCCAGGTGTTCGCTCCTGACGAGCCTAGCTCTAAGGGCATGATCAAGAATGAGAATGGCGACTACAGCCCCAAGGAGATTACGGGGCGTATGATGGTCAAGACTATCTTTGGGAGGGTGTATGAGCATTGGAAAAGACTCAACCAGTTCGCAAGGCCGACGATTCTATTTGCACCAGGAGTGCCTGAATCCCGATGGTTCGTCGAGCAGTTTAAGAGGAACGGCGTTACCGCAGCACATATTGACGCCAAAACAGGGGATCAGGAGCGTGCCGACATCATGGGAGGGTCAGAGGACGGGTCTATCAAGGTCATATGCAACAGGTTTGTCCTCAGGGAGGGAGTAGACGCCCCGTGGCTGTACCATTGTGTGATGGCTACGATGTTCGGCTCCCTGACCGGCTACCTTCAATCCGGGGGCAGGCTTCTCAGGAACCATGAATCACTGGATGAAGTAGTCCTTCAGGACCATGGCGGAAACCCCTGGAGGCATGGTGACATCAACGCTGACAGGGCCTGGACGCTCGACGACACCAACAAATCAATAGCCAGGGAGCGTAAGGCTGCCCTGGAGAAGGGCGAGCCCGAGCAGTTGCGGTGCCCGCAGTGTTCGGCTATCCGCTGGCCCCAGGAC
>Ga0209089_10003475_pt1 | contig 13408 bp, 7 predicted proteins | sample ArcticOcean_MG_C_FD_187431 | JGI IMG/M metagenome (GOLD analysis project Ga0209089, IMG submission 187431) | Marine microbial communities from western Arctic Ocean - ArcticOcean_MG_CB2_150 (SPAdes) (version 2) | ecosystem: Environmental > Aquatic > Marine > Oceanic | place: Arctic Ocean: Canada...
AAATCCTGTTCCACCCACCCACCATATGATTTCCCTTTTTCTAATTTTTTAATCATACTTTTTTATTACTAAATTGATATAAACGTTACTATATCGTTTACAGACAATCTACTGAGTAGTGAAAAAATTAGTTAGAACATGTTGCTCCAACTCCTGTATGTTTGGGGAATATACTTGGTGAGGTACACCCTGAGTTACCACCCCTCTTCTATAAGGAATTGCCATTGATTATTCCATAAGTGCCTTAATCCTGTTATGTAAAGTTTGTTTTAGTCTTCTACTGGAATATCGGGTTATAAAATGGAATTGAAAGTATTTTATTCCATTTTTTAAAAATAATATAACTAAGTGTGAGGTAAAATTTTTAGCATTAGTTCACAAGGATTTGTTTCTTCAGTGTCATGGCCTGTTATTCTAAAATGCATTACATCATTCCTATAATCACGGCTTTTTTCTAAAAGAATGATTATACTTGATTTATCAAGGTGCTGCAGAGAACTGAATGAATCCCATAATTTATTAAATATAACCTTATAATCCTCCATAGTGAGACTGTCTAGATCTGGAACACGTTTTTCAACCCCTTCACCTTCAGCACGTTTATTATATGCAGAGGTTAGGCATGCTTTAACAGATTCTATACTTAAACCATTTATAAGTTCTTTAAGTTTATTTTCAAGATTATTTATTTTGACGAATCTTTTGCTGTAATCATAGAGAGACTCTGAGACAGATCTTGGGGTAAGTATTTTTCTGAACACACCATCTCTATCAGCAAATAAAACAGCTGAATTGGATCGTATTTTTTCTAACGTATCATCCAATGCGTCTCCTAGCTTAGCAGCAGGTAACGGTTCTTCCTTTATTTCATCTAGTCCAGGAATTTCTTGTTGATTCTCAACCATATATTTCCAGATTGTCTTTCTTCGAATAAGTGCTAAATTTTTTTTCCCTCCTGGAATAATAGGAATCATTGAAACATTATTCGAAATCATTAAAGTGATTATTAGTTTCATATCATCTTCGAAGCTTGCATAAACTACGTCTGGGGCATATTTATAAAGTATTTCGTTAGTAATAAACATGATATAGATTCGTTATGGATTTTTGATTATATTATTAGATGCGTTTAAAATTATATCATCTAATTCTTTTTTCAGAATTTGAAAATCCTCACAATAATGATCAAGTATTATTGGCAATTTATGGGCTTCGATTTGAACTTCTTCCTTATTATTACTTAATTCATCTCTTACAACGAAACTAGCAAAAGCAGACCCTTTATTTTCTATACTCGTAATTTCTTGTAGATCGCATATTGAAGCTGGGTAAAGAAGAATAATATTTCTTACATCGTATCGAATTGCATAGGATACCACCTGATACATGTCTGCTTGTGAAACGCCTTTTTTAGAATCTGTATTTTGATTCAATATTTTATACTTAGTATCAACAATTGTGTTTTTTAACTGGTTAGCTCTATTTTTAACAAATATATCTGGTATTAGCTGGAAGACACCCGAATCTTGTGTCGAGGCTAAATACTTGTCCTTTTTCTGAGCTTTAACGTCCAAATCTTTTCTATTCTCTTCTAAAAATCCAACAACAAATTCTTCAAATATCTTTTCCATTGGTAGAAGAAAAGCAAATAACTTAAATTCATCTTTATATGAATGAATCATACTATTGGACAAAAATAATTTACAGTAATCCAAAACTGCGTTGAGTTCATCAAAAAACGGATTTAATTGTACCTTCTCACAATCGTTGTAGGTCATACGCTCATCTTCTACATCATCTAATAGAAATACAATTTCATGAAGGAGCTTTTTACTTTCATCATTGTTAGTATGTGCCAAGAGAATTTTGGAGACATGCTTTATTATTCTATTAAAGCTATTATCAATATCGAACGTATCATAATCGCAGGTAACCCTCTGCCAGTTACCCGTTGAAATATTATTTTTGATATATCCGTTTACATCCAAACGACCTTTAATGAATTGATTATCCTGATTCACTTCATGGAAATATTGGTACAAAATGCGATTCGTCGCATCCCGCGTATAAGTTGCAAACATCAGAATTAGTATTTCGAAGAAACTGTCTACTTCAATACTTTTTAAGTCTGATAAGGATTTAGGGAACTTAATCTTTTTGTTGTAACTCAACCAGTACAGAATATGAAGATGGATGTTTTGTATATCTTTTTGAGGTACACCATCAATTCCATCATATTCTTTTTTATAAAATATTTTAGGAAGAAGGTTTATTTCAGTGTCATTAAACCTAATCACTCCCACATAATTGCGCGAAGAAATTTCTTTGGCTCTAAAGCGAATGAAGCGTTGTTTATTTTTATATGCTTCAGATTCATCAATTTCTTCCGAATGCCAGTTTTTAACTTTGGGTCGATCATTCCAAATATTGTCCAAATAATTTTCAAAAGGCTCTCCTTTTAACAGGGCTGGAATCTTTTCATTCCATTTATATTCAAATAAATTAAGTTGGCTCATCTTTCGCTATATCTATTGTTCTGAATCTTTGTAATCCACTTCACCAACATACTTTAGTATCCCATCTTTTTCTTCAATACCATTTTGGCGTTCTGATTTATTATCATCTTCTCTATTATCCTTAAATACTTCCATAATTTTTTTATTATCACCCATAAAGTATTCATTTAATAATGGTAATACTTTTCCATTGATAATATCTTTTGTATCCCCTTCCATAAAATATGAATGTCCGATTTGAAAATCCCGCCCTTTTTGATTCAAAATATTATTGTTGATTACTTCGAACAAATTTTTACAATCTTCTTTTACCAAGTTTTCATTCGGGAATAACCCAATAAACTCAAATCTCCGCCTTAAAGCAACATCCAGTAAGGCTAATGATTTATCTGCTGTATTCATTGTACCTAAGATAATTAAGTTTTTAGGTACACCAAACTTTTGCCCATTCGGAAGTGTAAGTATGAGCTGGTGTTTGGCTCCAATACGTTTGTCACTCTCTATCAGCGTAATGAGCTCTCCAAATACACGTGAAATATTTGCTCTGTTTATTTCATCAATTATCAGGACAACTTTTTTAGATGCAAAATTATATTTATTATCGTCTTTGAAGTCAGAATAATTTTCATTACACTGTTTTAGAAACCAAGTTTCTAGGCCTCCTGTTTCATCTAGTCCTTTTCCATCAGATTTCTCGATGGCTGCAAATTTTAATGCATTTGCACATGCTCTTATAAATATTCCTGGCTGCCACTTAAATCTTAACTTATCTTCTATATTCTGATCCGGACGTAACCCACCTACAAATTCTTCATAAGAATAATTTTGATGAAAAGTAACAAAATGAATTAGCCCCTCGTTTATTGCCTTATCAAAATCCCTGGTGTTGTCAGCGTGAAAGATTTCTGATGAAAATGGTTCGGGAAAATCTAAATGAATTATATCATCAATGGAGTCAATCCCATCTTTTGTACCTTCAATAATCCCTGCTGAAATATCTACAGTTTTATAGGTTTTACCAGTTCCAGGAGGACCATAAAGGATGAAGTTGGAAGGAATTGCCATTAACTTGTTTTTCGTAGTTATACTTTCTTTCATGGAACTTTTATCTTTATGAAGTGATGACATATTTGGTATTACATACTCCGCCCACTGAGCAGTCTTTCCTTGAACTTTCATTGATTCAAAATCTTTTTCTATTGAAAGTTCTATAAATTTACTAATTGTGGTTTTTGCAATTTCATCAATAGAGTCGTGTGAGATTTTTTCAGTATCTCCGTATTCATCTTGCATAGCATCTATCAGATCCATAATTTGTGGACTTGGTTTATTTTTATCACTATAAGTAAAACGAAAAGTTACATTCTCCTCTTCGAAAGGTTTGCTTATCATTAAGTAAACCCCACCACTTATCGAATGTCTTTTTGGTAGTACAAAGATCCTAACTCTATCTCTGTCCTTCGTTGGATTATCCCTACCCATTATGGATATCTTATGCGTTTTCAAGTTTTCTATATCATATCCTTTAATTAAATTTTTGATGCTAGCTAATAGTCCTCTACTATAAACCCATGAGTGAGAAACTCTTCCTTCTTTTGTTTGTTGTTCTTTCCATCTTATTTCGTAATTATTATCTAATTCGTCAAAATACTGTTTTATCGATTCAAATCTTTTTTCACTCATTGTCTTTCTCTTTATTTAATGATTTTAGCTTTTAGTATTAGGACGTAGGGGTTTTACATTATACACAACTTAGCCTGTTCAACTTAGAGAATCAAGCTGCACTGTTGGCAGGTAGAAATACTAATAACTACTTTATCTGTCAATGGGCAACCCCTGACAATCCCTACCCCCATCATTCTGCTAGTTTAGGCTGTTACTGCATCTCAACCAAGCCAGCGTACAGCACTTCATCAGTTACCTGACTGACACTCAGACTTCCAGAAAGATCTGAACTTGTATCTCAAAGACTTTTTGTGGGTACGCGGAACATAACCTTTGAGGAACTAGATTATGATCAATGCACCGAAGAGAACTGCTCCGAAAAAAACCAAACCAAAAAACCAAACATCGTAAAATCAAATCCGTCAACCCTCCGCCAGATGCCATTGGAGCCGTGTAAATATCCCCTTGACTCGTTTTGATTTTCCTACACATTGAACTCTTTGAGCAAAATGGTTTTTCAGCGGAGAAATCTATCCGGGAAGTGAAAGACGTAAACGAATCAACTCACAGTCTGCAAAAAGGCTATTGAGTCTGTTTTAAAAGCTGTAACAGACCAAACTGTATCTGCTAGTAATTTTTCATCAAATATGGTAACCCTTTCAACTGGTATGACAAATTTCTCAGAAAATATAAGTGAATTTGAATAAGCTATTTTAGCTGTTTCTCAAACTGATTAAGAATCCAAAAAATTAATTCCAAAATTGATAATGAAAATTATGGGCAAAAGGCAAGTATCCAAGTCCAATGTGAGGAAACTAAAAAGCTTCATGATGGTGTTAAAGATTCAGGTTATAGAATGTGACCTACCTCCATTTCAGGTAATTTATTACTTCTTATTACTTCATAAAGTTGTCGTGAAGAAAAAAGAGCCTGCAGTCACTGCCTGTTTTACTTGAAGTTTTTCATTGACGATGATATAACATATTTTTTTAGTAAAATTGTATGATTTGCTTTTTAATATTGAATAAGGGGATAATATGTCATGTATGTATTGCGGAAGCAACGGTCAAGCAGGATACATGTGCACAAAAAGTCCTACCAGGAAGCACGTTTCCCCGGTAGAAGGGAAATGCAGCTACTGCGGAAGCAGTGGTAAAGCAGGATACGGTTGCACACTAAGTCCTATAAGGACACATGTTGTGCTAAAATATGGCAGGTGCAGTTTTTGCGACTCCAGTAGCAGCCCGGGAGGGAATTGTCCAAAAAGCCCTTCGAAAAGACATGTTCATGGGGTGGCAACAGTTTAACTGTTCACACCGGGATCCCACCGTATCATACGGTGGGATTGACGTTTCCTCGAACTGATGATTTAAAACACTGCAGGCACTTGCGAATGTGGGCATTGTGTATAAAAAATTTATATTCAGAAGGCATTGAATAGTTATCTAATAAGCGTATATTCATGCGGTGATGACTTGTTATATTTTGTGCTTTAATCATTCATAGCTAAGAGTGAGTTAACCTTCTATACTTGTTTCTCCTTCTAGCTCATCATTTTTAGTAATTTGATTAATTCTGTCGATTTTATCACCATTAATACCAAGTCACCGAGCTTCATCATTTAAGCAAAGGCTTCCTGGCGGACAGGCATTATGCAGAGGTGTAAAATGTGTTGTTAAAATGTGGTAAATCGGTCTGCTCTGATGATCCTCCACAGGGATTGGAACAAATTAGAGAACGAATTATGGAATTAAAAAAAGGTATCAAAACTCTTTATTCTGCTCTCTATGGAAATCATCAAAACGCAAATTCATAGGAAGAGTTAAAAAAAAACGATTTTGTTGAATGTCTTTTGCAGAGATAAAAAATAAAAAGAATGACCATGATTCAATGCTGCCAACACTTTATACCGAGTAAAAATGATTCAATATTTAAGTGATTTATTAAATGATTTTTTGAACAATAAACTATTACAATTAGATTTGCCAGAGGTGGTTGTTGAATCGCTTGTCAGGGGTGGATTAATACTGCTGGTTCTTTTTGCCTGCTGGATTGTACATCAAATAGCGCAGGGTCCGATAATACGTTCATTTGAAAGATTTTCTCGCTTTACTAATCTGCAGTGGGACGATGTTTTAGTGGAAAAACATTTTTTTAGACGTGTGCTTTACTTCATTCCACTGGTACTTTTTTATATTCTGAGTCCACCAATATTTGCTGGTACTGCGATGATTACTCTGAGTCAAACCCTGATCAGCATTTTGTTATTAATAGCAGGAATGATGGCTATGGACGCGTTGCTGAGTTCTCTTTTGGTTATTTATGGGAACTCGGCCATTGCAAAGGAAATTTCAATAACGCCTTTTGTGCAGGTGCTGAAACTGGTTCTTTATTTTGTGACCGGAATCCTGATTTTGTCCTTGCTACTCCAGAAAACACCACTCTATTTTTTAAGCGGTCTGGGCGCCTTGACAGCAGTTTTGCTGTTTATTTTTAAAGACGTTCTGATGGGTCTTTTGGCAGGAATTCAGCTGATTGCAAATAAAATGGTAGCCCCAAAGGACTGGATTGAAATGCCCAAATACGGCGCTGATGGTGATGTTATTGAAATAACATTGACCACTGTTAAAGTTAAAAATTTTGACAACACTATCGTAACAATTCCCACGTACGCCTTGATAAATGAGTCATTTAGGAATTGGCGGAACATGAATTTGTCGGGCGGTAGACGAATTAAAAGATTTATTAACATTGACATCGGCACTATTAAATTTTGCAATGAAGAGATGCTTGAGCGCTTCAAACGTATTCAATTGATCAGTATTGACATGCAGGAGCGTCAGAAGGAAATATTAGCTTTTAATAAAGATAAGAGAGTTGACGAAAGAACTCTTGTCAATGGCAGGAGATTGACTAATATCGGAATTTTTCGTTCATATGTTGAGATGTATCTCAGACAGCATCCACAGATTCATCAGAAAATGACCTTTATTGTCCGTCAGCTCGCACCAAGTTCGAAAGGACTGCCGATTGAAATATATGTTTTTTGTAAGGATACAAATTGGACTAGGTATGAGTCTGTACAGGCCAATATATTCGACCATATTTTGTCTGTTGTCCCAGAATTCGATCTGCAAGTTTTTCAGGAGCCATCAGGCTCGGATTTTCAAAAATTTACTATGCTACAGCCAAAATAAATAATTTATACCACCTCACTACTGTACCCACGTGATAGGGTCGCAAAAGGCCTCGGGTCAGTTGCATAAAGTAGTTATACCACACTTTTCTACCCCCAGCCCCAGGAAACTAACGTCTTTACATTCCAGCGGGTTGGTAGTCTCAACAGTACAAGTTATAAATACTCCCCATAGGAATCACATCTAACTGGAGAGCCCAAGGCAACGACGAATGTGAACTCATAACTTCAAGGAAACCATAAACCTGGAAACCTACCCACAAAGAATCGTAAAGCTTGGCCTAAGCCTCTTCCTGTTAAGTGCCTGTATTTTTAAGAACCATGTTTCTCTATGGCCAAGATCAAATAAAAGAGGGTCACTGCAGTAATAAAACTTAAATAAAACTTAAATAAACCATTGACTAATCCCGCACTTACCGTCGCCATCGCCCTTGCAGCCGGAATGATGGCTCAGTCCCTCGCACACCATCTCCGAATTCCAGGGATCGTGCTACTCTTGGCAACAGGAGTTTTACTAGGTCCGGATGTGGCCAATATAGTCCAACCAGCAGGCCTCGAATCCGGACTGACAATCATGGTAGGCTTTGCTGTAGCTGTGATACTATTTGAAGGTGGTATGAACCTCCGTATTGACCGTATCCGGAGAGAGAGTCGTACAATCTGGCTGCTCCTTACATTGGGAGCTTTGGTTAGTGCCATAGGAGGCACTCTGGCAGCTAAGACCTTTCTGGACTGGGACTGGAAAGTTTCTGTTCTTTTCGGAACTCTGGTTATCGTTACTGGCCCCACAGTTGTTACACCACTACTAAGGCGGATTAAGGTACTTCACTCAGTTGGTACAGTACTTGAGGCGGAGGGTGTTTTCCTTGACGCAATTGGTGCTATTGTGGCAGTTGTGGCTCTGGAAGTAGCCTTGAGCTCCTCTGGAGAGAACTTTAGCAAAGGAATCCTGCATGTCTTTTTTAGGATTGGGACCGGCACACTGTTTGGAATGGTTGGAGGATTCACCCTGGTAAGTCTGCTGCGATTTCGCAATTTGGTTCCAGAAGGTCTTGAAAATGTTTTTACACTTTCACTGGTCTTCGTACTATACTTTACTGCAAATGAGCTTCAACCTGAAAGTGGTCTTGTTGCTGTGACAGTGGCCGGATTGATGGTAGGAAACAGTAAAACTGTCGTGGATCGGGAACTTAAGGAATTTAAGGAACAGCTTACGGTAATGCTCATCGGTATGCTGTTTGTACTTCTGGCGGCAGATGTCAGAATTGCCGACATTCTATCGTTGGGTATGAGGGGTATTTATACCGTTGCAGCACTCATACTTCTCGTACGCCCGTTGCAAATCGCTGCCGGGACTTTCGGTTCTGAACTTACAATGCGGGAGAAGTCTTTTCTAGCGTGGGTGGCACCCAGAGGAATTGTCGCAGCTGCCATCGCTTCCCTATTTGCTATTGAACTTTCTGCCCACGGTATTCCCGCCGCAAGTGAATTTAGGGCTATGGTCTTCCTTGTTATTGCTGTGACTGTTATTCTCGTGGGCCTGACAGGTGGTACTGTTGCTGGATGGCTAGGCGTTAAGAGACCCAGCGATTTTGGATGGGTGATTTTTGGTATCAACGAGATTGGACTTAAGCTGGGAGAAATTATTAGAGAAAGTGGGCAGGAAGTGATCTATATTGATCAAAATCCCATTGCATGCCGTCTGGCTGAAGAGAAAAACCATCGTGTTATCTATGCAAACGCATTGGAAGATAGGACCCTCCTGAGAGCAGAGATTGATACACGTCTTGGAGTTGTCTGCCTCACCTCTAATGAGGAAGTTAACTTTTTGTTCGCTCAGAAGGCAAAGGAAGAGGGTAAGGTTTCTCATCTTAACGTAAATTTAAAATCAGGCAATGATGGTGTTACTCTTGAGATGCTGCACAAACTCGGTGCAACTTTGCTCTTTGGCCGTACACGCGACCTTGAAGTATGGTCAGTACGATTGAATCAGAAAGATGCTGAACTTCAGATTCGAGAGTTAGTGGACGATGACGCAGGTAAGCCAGTATTCAACGACAATACAATGGATAACCTTGTATTACCTTTTGTTTGTAATCAAAACGAAAAAGTAATCCCAGTGAATGACAGTATCAAGATTAAGAAAAATGATCGTGTGACTTTCCTTATTAATTTGAGAAGAAAAAAGGAGGCAGATGAGTGGTTCGAGCAAAATGGATGGGGAGTTTCCACATTGTGAGAACTGTATTAATCCTGATTTATATAGCTCAAATTTTTATCTAAGTTTTTAGTCGTATCGGAAGGTAACTGGTAAAAATCAAGTCCAAACTCGGGAATAATTGCAAAGAGGTGATCAAAAATATTTCCTATAGTATTATTATATCCATGAGGATCAACACCATCATAATATGCTAAGATATTTACCCCGACTCCCTTTTCATTTGGTTCTGTTTCACCTACTATGCTCCCGTAGTCAGGATTATTGCTGATCTTTTCATAACTCTCCAAATAATTAATGATGTAACGTCGAAAAATTCCTAAGTTTGTCACCCTGCGTTTGTTTGAAGGCCTTACTTTCTTCCCATCATCTTCTTTAATTTTAAACTCTGAAATTAATTTTTTCACATAGTCTTCGATGATATTTAAATCGGAAAGGGATTCAAGCATTTTGAGATCACAAAATTTGACGGTGCGCATGTTAATCAGAATTGATCTGTTTATCATACGACATCCTGAGTAATCCATGCCTCTCCAGTTTCTAAAGGAATCAGAAACGAGTGCAGCAGTAGGAATGGTGGCAATTGTGTTATCCCAGTTTTTTACCTTCACAGTGGTTAAAGCGACTTCCTTCACCATTCCATCTGCACCGTACCTCTGCATCTCAATCCGGTCTCCTGGTGCAATCATTTTATTACCTATTAGTTGAATTCCTGCAACAAAACCAAGCAGGGCATCCTTGAATACAAGCAAAATTACCGCAGTCAAAGCGCCTAATCCACTGAGCAAAAGTAAGGGTGGCTTGTCGAGAAGAATAGCTACGAACAGAATTGCTGTGAAGAAAAATACGACAATCTTTATAATCTGAATAAATCCATTAATCGGAATTTCCTTTGACATTTGTGATTCCAGGTATATATCTAATATCACAGTCAAGCTGGCGTTTATGATCCAAGCGACTTGAATGAGAAGTCCCAGTTGAAATATCATTAATGAAAAGGAGAATATTTTTGAATCTTCTCCGAGAAAATAAGGGAGGCATACCTGTCCTAATATCCATGGCATTAGCCACGTCACTTTGTTAAAAACCCCCTTATCGAAAAGCCTATCATCCCAGTCTGTATCGGTATGACGGACCAGTTTTTCAATACCTTTTAGCAGGGTTCCTTTAAGAAGTATGTGGACCAATATGACAATAAAAGCCAGGCTTGTAATAGAGGCCAGTTCTGCAATATAAATCGTCTGCAGTTCTCCAAGGTTTTCATTCGCAATCAATTCTAAAATTTTTTTATCAAGATTCATTTTTTTAATTTAGTATTTGTTTCTGGTTTATTTTTAAAATTAATTTCCGCATACAGTAACACTTATAAAAGTGTTGTCAAGATTTACATCAATAACAAGACGAAGATGAGCAATACATCGAATCTGTGTATTGTGCGGAAATATTTTTCAAAACATCCTTGTACCAAACATAAAAATAAATGTTTCCGGAAGGCAGGGATTTTGAACTGGTAACTGTTTCCGACAAACTGGTTGTTTCCGAGACAGATGTCCAAGCGGACGAACTACTAGAAGGCGTACTGGAAGAAGTGGAAAGATAATAACCTACAATTGCTGTGCTGTCTGCTGCAGTCAGTGTGAAAGAAACGGTCTTGTATCCGTTGGAATAGCTGGATTTGTTATTGATTGCAAAAGAACCCGTCGGTCCTGACTGATCCAAGAAAAACGGCTCCACTGAAACCGGAGTGTACTTTGTGCTGGTTCCTGATGATGAATAGCCCAACTGCCCATAATAGCCAGATCCCCAGCACTTGACAGTGCCACCGGAAAGTACGGCGCAAGTGTGGTATTCACCGGCAGAAACAGAAGTAGCCGTGCTGATACCGCTCACTAAAACCGGAGTGTATTGATTGCTGTTTTCTGATGATGAATAGCCCAACTGCCCAGAAGAGCCATATCCCCAGCACTTGACTGTACCACCGGAAAGTACGGCGCAAGTGTGTGAATCACCGGCAGAAACAGAAGTAGCAGTGGAGATGTTGTCCACTGAAACCGGAGTGTACTTTGTGCTGGTTCCTGATGATGAATAGCCCAACTGCCCAGAAGAGCCATATCCCCAACAATTGGCGGTGCTACTGTTATCTGTAGCGCAAGTGTGTTTCTTACCCGCAGAAACAGAGGAAAAAGTTTTTGCTTCATGAGGCATGAGGATTTCATCAATCCAAACTGTATCGCTTCCTTCACTTGTAGCAGAGTCTTTTTCGTAACACCACTTGAAGGTATGCGAACCGGCAGAGGAAACTGTGCCGGAGTATTTCGTAAAACTGCTACTGGAACTTCCGCTTGCGGCTATGATCGTACTATTATCTATGTAAAATTTTAAGTAGTCTGTCGAATCGGAGCTGGTTTTGTAATGAAAACTGTAAACTCCTACTACAGTGGTTTGCGCGATGCTGACACAAGATGTTTGATTGTGGACAATTGCACCGGATTTGAGACTGTATTTTCCGGAGGCGTAGGTACTGGAAGTAATGTTCCAATCTACGTTTCCGCTCATGGTTAAATTGCTGACACTGCCGTCATCAAAATGGTAAAGAAGTTTGGTAGAAGTAGTGCTCCCACCGCCTGTTCCGGTGTATGTCAATGTCACTCTATAGTTTTGTCCCCCGCCTGTTGACCCGCTAACACCAGAGGATGCATTAAGTTTTATCGTTAATGAACTCCTCCCTGCAGTCCAATAACCACTGGATATAGTTTTACTTGACCAACCACTAGGAGTTTTTAAAGTGCTGCCTGAGTAACCGGTCGTTACTGATGAGCCAATTAAATTGTTATTCGCGTAGATATTCACATACTCTGAAGAACTATCGAAATCACCTGACATTTCCAATTTCATGGTGATGGAAGTGGTGCCTGAAGGAACTGTAAACAAAAGAGAAACAATTCCTCCGCTTGTGGTGCTTACTCCGGAGAGGGTTTCTGTGGTTGTAGTGTTATCAGTAGTGGTTGTGCTGTTATCTCCGGTATATAGGGTCCCTGGCAAGTCGTAATAGCTTTCAGAGACGTATCCATTATTGATGGCCGTTTCCAAGTCACTGTCCATCTCAGTTGAACATGAGGCGAGCACAAACAATATGATGAGTATATGTTTAAAGTGTCTCATTTTATTGAAAATGATTATATATTTTAAGGCTACCAAACATATCCGAGTCCAAAATTAATACCATCGACGATTGTAAAATTAGAATACCCGGTGGGCGAACTTATTTGATATTCTATATTAAAATAATATTCACTCCAATGATATTGATAGCCTCCTCCAATAATAGGACCACTCGTTTTAATGGTTCTAATTCCAGCGTATTTGGTTCTTAGCGTGAGAGTTACCCACTCAAATCCTGCTCCCCAAATCCAGGAGCCATTTTGTCCGTATTTTTCCGGTAAGGCCGACGCATACATTAAACGAGTTATACTGGCACTGGTCGAAGTGACCTCGTGAATCTTGCTCCCATCTGAAAAGAAAAAACTTTTGGATGCTTTGTCGTCTACTTCCATACTGCCGTCGCCACCATAACCCTCAAATTTAAAACTTTTCCATTGAAAACCGATGCCCAATAAACTATATATCAGTTTCACAACTTTTTCGGAAGATACTTTTAATTCAGCGGTCTTAGAGTCATATAATAAGAGCAGGCTTAGATCTGCACCCGACCAGTCAGGCAATTTAAATGGAGTTGTTTTCGTTTCAGTAAAATTTTCAAACTCCACCTTCTCACTGCCGTCCGGTTCAATGAGGATGGTTTTCGTTTCAGAT
>Ga0209089_10003477_pt1 | contig 13403 bp, 12 predicted proteins | sample ArcticOcean_MG_C_FD_187431 | JGI IMG/M metagenome (GOLD analysis project Ga0209089, IMG submission 187431) | Marine microbial communities from western Arctic Ocean - ArcticOcean_MG_CB2_150 (SPAdes) (version 2) | ecosystem: Environmental > Aquatic > Marine > Oceanic | place: Arctic Ocean: Canada...
TGGCGGGCATATGTGCCGATATATGTTCGGTTGCGCAGCATCCCTGCTATCGCCACGGGGCTCCATGGCTTGCCTGCCCGGGTCTGGATTCCGCGGTCATTTAGTTCTGACGCTATTTTCCTAAGGCCAAGCCCGTCAGCACCTGCTCCCAATTCATCTGGAGGCACAGGGGTTCCGAGGTACCAGTCGAATACTTGCGCAACAACTTCTGCTTCTTCAACGATCGGATGCATCATCCCATCGGGACCACCTCGATACCCGAACGGCACGCGCCCAAGCACCTCCCCTCGCGCAGCTTTCGCAAGAATTGCCTCTTGAATGCGGCGCTGTCTGCCGGGGCGTCGACCGGCAAGCGCTAGCTTCTCCAGGCCGTCTTGTACTGCGTCGGGAGCGTCAAAATTGGCGCAGCGAACGTCTCCACCCACCGCTTCGATATCGATCAGAACTTTGACGAGGGATTCCAGGTCATTGGCTAGATGAGTGGAATCTGGAATAACGACCAACGCCTGCCGACGCTCCGATTGCTCGAAGTAGCGGATCAGGCTCTGGAGTCGCTCTGAATCTGAGGACTCAGGAGTTACTGCAACGCCAACTTCATCGCCTGGAATAGTGGCGATCAGTTGATGAAGTTCTTCAACGCAGTACTGCTTGATCACCGAGAGCGGATCATTTCGTCGCGCGGTGGGTTCTGCGACATCGTCCGTCAGTGGCTTGAAATACCCGACGGCTCTCACGGACTAGGTGCCCGCTAGGAGGATCCTGCCGCAGCTGCTGCACATGACAAGGTTGTCAGCGCTCTTCAACCGCCCCATCTCTCTGATGGGAAGTTTGATCCGGCAGCCCTGGCAGATTCCACGTTCGACGCGTGCCACGGCCACTCCACCTTTACGTGGGAGAAGATTTCTGTAGAGAGCGAGGTCACGTTCGCCCACACCCTCGGAAGCACCGTTTCGCTCAATTTCCAGGCCCTTGCATATCTTGGATACATCACGGGCACGCTTCTTGAGGTCCTTGAAAGTTACCTTCCACTCTTCTTCTGTATCCAGAAGTTGAATTTGCAGACCGTCATACTTTGATGATGCCTGCTCATTGACAAGCTTTGCCGGTCCAACGGACTCCTCAGCGGCGGCGAGGTTCCGCTTGGAGGCGCGATGTTCCTCTTCAAGTGCCGTAAGTTCACGTAGGTTCGTGATCGCTCCACCGTAGAGCCGTGACTCAATGTCTTCCATTCGGGCTTTCAGGTCGGTGACCTCAGCCTCAAGCTTCCCGGCCGCCAGCCGGGTCTCCATCACCTTGACTCTGGTGGTCTCTGAGTCTTCTCGAAGGCGCTTGAGATTGCCCTCAGCCTCCAGTTCGGCTGCTAATTTTCTGAACTCAGCAGCACTCCTTGCGAGGCGCTGGTCAATTTCTTGCATGTCGAGGAGAAGGCGGGCTGAGCTCAATTGTTGTTCCCGTTTGATTAAGAAACCAGTGGTGGGTAAATATTCCACTCAAAAGTCTATTCACAGTTGGCACTAGCGTCAACGAATTCGCGCATTTTGGCATTGAACCCAACTCGATATTGACCCTCCCGTTACAGATAAGATGGGTCCTTGTCGAAATGACATTGAAAGCCTTGTCTTTCCAAATTCATGAATTCCACTGATCGATCTGCACCGTTCAATACTTTGAGGATCACTTGCCTTCACTTGTCCCAGATTGCGTGAAATATCGGCCCAAAAGCCGCATCGTCTGTACCCTTGGACCCAGCACCTCTTCCGCACGAATGATTCAATCTCTGATTGAGGCTGGAATGTCAGTTGCTCGCATCAACACTTCCCATTCGTCTCTATCGTTTCATCGGGAGACAATTGCCACGGTCCGTGAAGTGTCAAAAGAGATGGGCGTCCCCATCGGGATCCTTGCTGACTTACCGGGACCAAAATATCGGCTTGATGTGTTGGATGATGCCGGAATAAAGACTTCTGACGGCAGTGAGATTCGCCTTAGCGGTGACCCCCTCAACTCTCCAGACGGCGTGTTGACCGTCCTTCCTCCCGGCCTCCATAACGATGTTCTCCCCGGCGATCCGATACTGATCGCTGACGGAGTCGTGGCGTTGGAAGCAGTGTCAGTTGATGGCTCGTTGGTTACAGCCAAAGTCACGACTGCTGGCCTCATCGAAAGTCGAAAAGCTGTGGCGGTCCCGGCCAAGACTTCAACCTTGCCGTATCTCACGGAAGATACCGAAGTAGCGCTGGAGTTCGCCGTCGACGAAAACGTCGACTTCATCGGACTTTCCTATATCCGGTCAGAAGATGACGTAATGGTTGCCCGTGAATATGTTGACCAGCGTGGTTCCGACGCGCAGTTGGTCTCCAAGATTGAACTCCGGGAGGCGCTGGATTGTCTGGACGAAGTTATTGCGGCCTCCGATGGACTAATGGTGGCCCGTGGGGATCTTGGAGTTGAATTACCGATGGCACAGGTACCCGGTGCTCAGAAGCTGATCATTCGTAAATCCAACGAGGCAGGCAAACCGGTTATCACCGCCACCCAGATGCTGGAGTCCATGATCAACTCACCCGTTCCAACTCGGGCAGAGATCAACGATATTCACAATGCTGTCGTCGATGGGTCAGACGCCATCATGCTCTCCGGTGAGACCTCAATTGGAGATCACCCAATTGAAGCAGTCAAAATCATGGCCGAAGCGGCCCGTGAAGCCGAGAAATTTATCGATCGAGACGCTCTTGAGTCACGCTGGGAATCCCTGGAAAAGTCTGTTGACCGAGCCATGGCATATACGGCTTGCTGGACATCCGCCAACCAGGGGGCAAGAGCGATCATCGCTTTTACTGAGAGTGGTGGCACAGCTGCCAGAGTTTCTTCTTTCCGGCCAGAAGCACCGATTATTGCGTTGTATCACCAGCCCGTCGCCGCGCAGCGACTCTCATTGCGCTGGGGCGTCACGCCAATCCAGGTTGGCTCTTACAACAGCGTTCAGTGGATGTTCCATCAGGCCTCAAAAACTGCCGTGGAGAACGGCTATGGTGGAGATGGGGATTCCGTAGTCGTCGTGGCGGGAATGCCGGTGGGAGCGTCAGGAAACACCAACCTTGTGCGTGTGATCAGTCTTCCTGAACCGGAGCCTGCATTTGGTCAGGACAACTTTGACGAAATCGTGCGTCAAGACGGCTAGTCAGTTTCTGACTCCGGCCGGGTCTCAGCCTCATCCAGGCTGGCTGCCAGTGTGTTCAGGAGCGCCATATCAGTCGGCTCGTGGCCATAGCACGCTGCCTCAAACCGCCGGGTAATCTGGTCAACCTGCGCGCCGGGAAGAGCCATCACCAGTCGGCCTTCTACTTCAGCCGGCGTCATGTGTGATTCCAAAACCGCTCCACGAGTCAATCCCACGGTTAGCAACCTGAAGTAGAGCTTAAAGACCTCTGTGATCCCAGGCTGATCTGCAGGAAAACGTAGTCCCTCTTGTTCATCGTTCCGATTCTTCAAGAATCCCGGAACCAGCCTGCCAAGAAGGTTTGCCAGGTCGCTTCGGGCGTCTGAATCGCCTCGAATCGACTCCCGGCTTGAGTCTGGCTCTTTTTTCTCCTCTTTTGTCAGCTTCTGGAAGCTCTTGATCAGAATCCACAGCACAATTAAAAGCAGGATGAATCCGACGGGCCAGACCAGGATTGAAATGATGGTGTCGATGAGACTGCCTCCCACCGCCTCCGCTGCCTGGTTGCCTTCGACGAGTATCTCCTCTTCAAGCCCCTGTTGTCCTCCCTGGACGGGGTTCTCCGTGATCGGATCTCCAAAGCGATCCCGTAACCACTGCATGAACCAAAAAAACAGGGTTAACGGCGGGGTCAGAACAATCTCAAGGACCCAGAAAATCCCATCCCTGGTGGCAACGATCAGGCTTACGACTAACCCCAGCGGTCCACTGCCATAAGCGGCTCCCAGCACGCCCAGCACCACACCAACTGTGATCACTGCGCCCACCGCCGCAAAGATCACGCGCCCCCAAATAGCACTTGCTGCATCCCAGGCACCCTCCTCAGCCACCCGACCAATCGCCATTCCAGCGAGGGATGCAACGAAAAATGGGAAGATAACGATCCCAACACCGATCTCTGTTTCAGTGGCAAGATCACTGATCAAAGCAATTGAAATAACAGCTATCCCAATTCTGAAAGTCCTGTGAAGCGTCTCCCACGCTTCGCCTCGGACCACCAGCACGATTCCTCTCCGCCAGAGGAACATCGCGATGATGAACCCGGAGACGATGCCAAGGACTTCTGCCTGACCGAACTCACCTGAGAGCATCCGGCTGAACCACAGGCCATCAAAGATTGGGGATCCCTCCGTCATCTTGAATGCCACGGCGACGTAAACGACTATGAGGCCGGTGACGCCCTGGAGCAGTGCCAGTGTCACAACATCGCTTCCCATGTCACCAGCCACCCATGCAGCGGACATCGCCAGCACGATGACGGCAAATATCACCAACGCTGGAAGCGGTGAATCTCCAAGACCCACAGCAGCGCCAATGATGGAGGCGATCGCGAACATCCACGCGGACTCCGCAATCGCGAGCGACGCGTACAAAAGCTGAGTGCGGCTAAACACCATCTACGGGAACCGTCCGCTCTAGCTCTTCAACTTCAAAACGAGCGGCCTCACTCCGAACCTCAACGGTTGCTGAAGTAAATTCCGGCTCACCATCACCAACGTAGATAGCCACGGCTGGGTGACCATCGCGCTTTAGCCGCTCCAGTTCAATCAATAGCGACTCAGACATGACAGGTGAAATCGCAACAATCGTGGATCCAAATGGAATCGCCTCTGGGGATTGGGCTATCACTTCCGGCAAAGACTTCACCACAAAGGGCCTGACCATCGCCAGTGACTCAAGTAACACCGGGAGTTGTTTCGGATCAGCGCCCGGTTTCACCACCATTTGCCCCGCGCCTGCCAGTGGAACGCCGTTCGACACCAATCCAACCCTGTAGCCGAACTCGTCGCCCTTCGTGACTATCGACGCGGCGGCCGTGATTGCTCTTTCAAGCCGCACGGAATTAAATCCCTCCCACGCCTTTGAGCTAGTGGCGGCATCTAGCAGGACGACCATGTACTGATCAACCGTGTGATCGTAGGTTCGAACATGAGGAACGCGGACTCGCGCTGTGGTCTTCCAGTCGATTCTTCGGATCGGATCACCCGCAACATATTCCCGCAATCCGGATGGGCGATTAGTGTCCTCATACAGCCGACGGCGGCTTGGGGCATCCCCCATGGGGCGGCCAGATGGAAAATTGAAGTCATCCAACGGCACAACGTTCGGGTAGATAATAATCGGTTCCGATGCCCGAAGATCAAGTCGAGACTTGAACAGCCCGAACAGATCTCCAGCCTCCATTTGTCCGGGGCCAATCCGTATGTACCCACGCTTGACGGCCCTAACTTCAAATCTGTGCCGTACGCGCTCGTACCACGCAACACTGAGTGAGTCCTCCAAGCGGACTGAGTCGGCGCGTTCTGTGCGCGTAGTCTTCGCGTTCAACGCTTCAAGTTCTATTGGGATTTCGTCTCTGACCCTCAGCCACGGTATTGGCAGAGGTTTCTTGTTCTCCACCATGAGCGTTAGTTCCGTGGTCTCACCGGGGAACAGATAGCGCCGGCCCACGGTTCGGGTGAAGTAGACGTCTTCCAGAGCCAGGCGGGCCCAAACCCTGGCACCAATTGCGATCACACCGGTCATCATCGTGATGGCGATAATCCAAGGCTGGCCCGATACGATTCCTACGATCAGCACCGCAACTAGAAGAATGATCCAAAGCTCACCCATAGCCTCAGCCAGCAAGTCACGTCTGTTCGCGGACATCTGGATCTGAGACGCCCAACCGCGGTCGACCCGTGCGCTATCGATTGCCGCTTTCGTAGCCAGGCCCGTTCTGATCTCTTTATTCATCGTCCATCAACCAGCCTTCTGCAAAGCCGGACGTGTGCTATCTCTCAATGGGTACCGGTATGCCCCGCATACACTCGTCAAGAATGGCATCCGTGGTGCGGCCGCGTAGTCGAGCCTGAGAACTAGGAATGAGTCGATGGGTTAACACGGGCGATAGCATCGCTTTGATGTCGTCTGGCACCACATATGACCGGCCAGCGATGGCCGCCCACGCCTGCGAAGCTCGGTAGAGGGAGATCGCGGCTCTGGGGCTTGCGCCTAGCTGCAACTCATCTGTTTGGCGAGTGGCGCCGACTACCTGCAACAAGTATGTGCGCAAGGTGTCGTCCATACGCACAGTCGTTACCAGGTGCTGAGCCGAATTCAGTTCATCAATGTGCATGATTGCGTTAATTTCAGGCTCAACCGCAGGGTTATTGAACCGCAAAAGTATTTCTGACTCTTCTGCCTGAGATGGATACCCCAGCGTGATCCTCAACATGAATCTGTCCAACTGAGCCTCCGGCAGCGGGAACGTGCCCTCCATTTCGATGGGGTTAAGCGTTGCCAGCACAATAAAGGGATCGGGCAAGCCCATCGTGTCGCCATCTATGGTGGCCTGCCGCTCCTGCATCGCTTCAAGAAGCGCTGTCTGGGTACGAGGAGTCGCCCGATTTATCTCGTCTGCGAGCAATACCTGGGTGAAGATCGGGCCGGGTCGGAAATCGAACGTACTCGTCTGAATGTTGAGAACGTTAACGCCCAGCACGTCTCCCGGCATCAGGTCTGGAGTGAACTGGATGCGCTTGAATTCACAGTCCAGGGAAGCGGCAAGGGCCTTCGCCATAGTTGTCTTGCCGATACCTGGAACGTCCTCAAGTAGCGCGTGTCCACGACAAAGCAGCGCGACAAGCGCTAAATCGATAGCGTCGTTCTTGCCCACGATCACTTTTTGAACGTTGGTCTTGATCCGCTCTGCAATTTCATGCAGATCCGCCAGGTCGGATGCGCTTGCTTCGCTTGTTGCAGCAGAATCCGTCGCTGCCACCGTTGTGTCTTCTGATGTCAAAGGGACGTGTGCCTCACCCAGTAATTTGGAGTCTCATATTGGAACCTGATCGTCACCTAAACAACAACCACCGTGTTCGTTAGTTTCCCAATCTTCTCAACTTCAATTGATACGACGTCACCGCCTGCAAGGGTGAACTCAGGTGGCGGGATCACGCCTGTTCCCGTGAGAACCGTGGTGCCGTCTGGTACGGGATTGTGGCGCTGGAGCCAGTCTGCGAGATAGTCGCAGTCCTTCATCATTTCGTTCGTGTTGGTAGTGCCGTCGAACGCCTGAGCGCCATCGCGCTCAATCGTCAATCGCACCTCGAGATCCTGAGGGTCTCCAACTGTATCCCGCGTAACAAAGCACGGCCCGATGGAACACGATCGGTCATAAATTTTGGCCTGCGGGAGATACAACGGGTTAGTGCCCTCAATAGTACGGCTGCTCATGTCGTTTCCAACGGTATATCCAGCTACAACTCCGTCAAACACGACAAACGCCAGTTCAGGTTCGGGGACATCCCAATCTGAATCGTCTCTAATCCCAACCTCATTGAACGGAGCCACAACCCTGTCCGGAGTGGCCTTGAAGAATATCTCTGGCCGGTCAGCGACATAGACCTTGGCGTACACGTCTGGAGTATCGCTCTCCGCCTGACGCTCTCGCATGGAGTCTGAGTACGTCACACCAACTGCCCACACTTCTGGCGGAAGCAGTGGCAAGCCGTATGTGACGGGGCCACTTCCCTGTGCGGTGGCGTCCTCAACATCGGCGAGGGACATCGTGGAACCACCGGAAGATCGATCAATGATCGTTCGTGCAACGTGATCGATATCCGTTCCCATGATGGAAGCGGTCTGGAGCAGGGAGAGAACGCCCTTTGCATGTGGCGATATCGCCGTCAGGTCAACAAGCGTGTCTTCTGTTGCCTCCACCGCGACGTGGCTCTCGCCTCTTATGTTCAACTGGAAATAACGCATTGGGGTCCCTTCGTATTAAATCCACGCCCGTTCAGTTAGCGGCATGAGAGAACGGATGCTAACCCGCCCCTCCAGTCGAGTCAAAACGATTGGCCGAAAATAGCCCTTGAGGTACTTACCTCCTGCTCGCCACAACGGTAGCCTTAATTCAATCTTGATATTCCATCCATATGATTGCTATGGCTCGTATCACTTATCTGACGGGCAGATTCAATATCTTCCCCTATCGGTAGTAGAAGCAGGAAACAAAAATTAACATCGGTGTTGTTGGGGGAACGGGCGCAGAAGGCGTTGGCCTGGCTGTGCGATTTGCCGCAGCGGGACACAACGTGTTCATTGGCTCTCGCACAGAAGAGCGCGCTATCGCGGCGGCAGAAGAGGCGACCGACGCGCTGGGGGATGTGTCCTCAGGCGGCACTATCACCGGTCATCTCAACACGGATGCCTGCGAATCGTCGGAGCTAGTCATCTTCTCCGTGCCCTACGCCGGACAGGTGGACACGCTGGAAGTGATCACCCCTCACGTGAAGGGAAAGATCATCGTCAACGTAATCGCCCCACTCAAGTTTTCCAAAGGACAGGCGTTTGCTGCACCTCCGGAGGATGGATCTGCCGCAGAGGAAGCCGCACGTCTGTGCCCGGACGCACGCTGGGTAGCGGGGTTCCACACGCTCCCAGCCGGTGAACTGAAGAACCCACACACCAGCTTTGAGGGCGATGCCTTGATCTGCGGTGACGACGATGAGGCGAAAGGGGTAGTTCTTGAACTGGCGAACGAGATGAAAGGGCTACGAGGAATTGACGCCGGGCGGCTCAGTTCCGCCCGATATCTTGAGGGCACGACGGCCCTGCTGATCAACATGAACAAACTGCACAAGACGCACTTCTCCGTGCAAATGACGGGGATTTAGTTGGTCAGAATTACATCTCCAGGCGCTCTGATCATTGCGGCGCTCCTCATACTAGCCATGCTCACCAGCGCCAACACAGCATTCGCAGCGGATGAAAACCAATCGGTATCTATTCTGCGGAACGATCACGTCATCCACTTTGGCGACAACATCACTTTTAACCTTGAGATTTCCAGTGCAGGAGCACCTATCGCTGAGATTCAGGCGCTGTTCAAACCGGATGGCCCACGAGTGGTGAGTTCATATTCTTATCCGGATTTCGAACCAGGCAACGATGTCGAGGCAACATTCGAGATCCCAACTGCCAACGGAGATTTCTTTCCTCCCGGCACCGTGTTCACAGTTAGTTACCTGATCGTGGATGCTGAAGGAAGCGAGTTCACGACTGACCCGGTGCGGATCGAGTACCTGGATCCGCAGTATGACTGGGACAGGCGTACTCAGGACCGACTGACCATCGTTTTCCACGATCGCAGCAGTGGCGATATTGACAAGCTTTTCGCCGCGGCAGAAAAGCGCATGCCGGAGATCGCAGAAGTGTTTGGTCCTCCGTCAGAACGCGAATTCAAGGCGGTCATCGTCAATTCCGGGAACGAGGCAGACTCATCGTTCCCTCGCACAACTGAGGCCGCTCGCGCAGGACACACCTTCGTGGGATTCGCATTTGATGAGTACGATCAGTTCGTCCTCTGGGGAGTGAACAGTAACTCTTTCGTCCACGAATTGACTCATCTGATGTTTGCTGAGGCCGTCGCTGCGCCAATCGCAAGCCCGCCGGCATGGCTCAATGAAGGGCTCGCCGTCTATTTTGAGAGCGAGTCTGGAGCGGCCAGCGATCTGCGCCTACGAGGTGTCAGAAACGAAGATGACCTGATGCCTATCAGGAACATGAACCGGATACCCGGACAGCGGGAGGACATCACTTTTTTCTACGGCAAGGCCGGCAGCTTTGTGGAGTATCTGATCGACGCGTTCGGTTCCAGCAGGATGACTGCGCTGCTTGACGAGATCAATTCTGGCAAAAGCGCTGACGAAGCGATCGGTCTGGCATACGGGTTTGAGTTGGATAGTCTGGATGCAGTCTGGCAGGCAAAGAAATTCGGTGGTGACGTGCCTGCATTGGTTCCTGTAATCCTCAAAGTACCAGAAGATATTCCGGACATCATTGATGACCCGACGAATAATCCTCAGATCACGATTAGCCCGGTTCCGGCTGCAGAATTACTCTTCCAGACTCCTCCTGAAGAGCCTTCAGCTCGGGATGACTTTGGCGGCTGGCCGGTAATATTCTTCGGAGCAGGCGGGATCGGCGCCATCGCGTACTTCGGACTCCGAACGCTCAAGCGAAGAGGAATTTGACCCAAGCAGACGCTGGTAGAAAAGCAGCACTGGTCTACTCAGATCAGTTAGCCAGCCATGTGCTGTCTGATTCGCACCCCATGCGGCCAATTCGGCTGGCTCACACGTATGAACTAGTGCGGCAATCCGGATTGCTGGAATCGCCAAACGCGAATCTGATCGCTCCCCGTGAAGCCACTGAAGCTGAACTCACCCGAGTGCATTCAGACGACTACCTGCAGGCGGTGAAGACACTGGCTGTAGGCTCTGAAAATGGCGGCATACCGTATGGATTCGGACCAGGTGACAACCCGATTTACGATGGCATATACCAGGCCCAGGCCCTCTCCGCCGGGTCCGCTATGGTGGCGATGGAATTGGTTGAATCTGACGACTACGACGTCGCATTTGCACCCGCTGGCGGACTTCACCACGCCATGCCGACTCGAGCGTCCGGGTTCTGCGTGTTCAACGACCCCGCGATGGCAATTCAAGCAATGGTCGATGCCGGGCGACGCGTGGTCTACATCGATATCGATTGCCATCATGGGGATGGCGTTCAGCACATCTTTTACGACTCAGATCAAGTTCTGACTATCTCTCTGCATGAGAGCGGCCAGTTTCTCTTCCCCGGCTCCGGATTTGTGGGCGATATCGGCACGGGAATGGGTGAAGGCTTCTCCGTGAACGTGCCACTTGCGCCACACACCGGCGACGCCGTCTACGCGACGGCGTTCGATGCCATCGTCACTCCGCTTACCCGAGCATTCCAGCCAGACGTGATCGTTACGCAACTGGGGATGGACACGCACGTATTCGACCCAATCACCCATTTGCGACTGACCACCCAGGGGTTTGCGCGAACGGTCGCAAAACTCTCAGAGCTGGCTGACGAGGCCGGGAAATGGATTGCGTTGGGTGGCGGTGGCTATGATCTTGGCGCCGTTGCAAGGGGCTGGAGCATGGCGTTTGCCGTGATGTCTGAACAGCGAATACCAGACGCTATTCCAGAGTCTTTCGATGCAATTGAGGGAATTGTGAAGTTTGCGGACGTTCCTCCTGGTAATCCAGAGCCAGTAATGGCTAGCCAGATCGCCGCGTTCGCAGATCGAAGTATCGAGGAGATCACCACAGCGCTCTTCCCGCGCTTCGGGATATAGCAGTCATCTGCAGGTCTTGGTCACTTCTGTCTCAGCATGCCACGTTTGGAGACTGCACACATCCGGAATGCGCATTTCTTGCCTCGTTGGTGTATTCGCACTTTTACAGTATGAAGTGACCGGCTCCGCTATTGGCGGGCAAGCTGATTATCAAACATAAGCTCGGCGTGAATAGGACTACATGGCCAAGATTCTGTTGGTGGACGATCAGAAAGATGTTCGCTTCGTAATGAGCGAACTTCTGGACGATATGGGCCACGAGGTACTGGAAGCAGACAGCGCTGCGTCATGCCTGAATCAGTTTGGCGATAGCGAAGCTGATTTGGTGCTGCTGGATCTGCACATGCCTGATGTGTCGGGCCAGGAGCTTCTTGCCAAACTACGGAAGGACCATCCCGGTTCCACTCCTCCCGTAGTTATTCTGACCGGCAGTCAATCTGCCAGTGATCTGAATTCAATTCCCGAATTAGGCATACAGGGACTCATTCACAAACCGTGGACGCCAGAGGAAGTCGAAACGCAATTAGAGGGCATACTTTCCGAGGCCGCCTGAGAGCGATTACACGGAAGCGTGAGGGGACAACTCACAACTTCATGCGTACTTACTTTGTTGACACACCAACCCTGCATGCCAATAACATGTCTGATGTTCCGTACGGCTGTGCGAACCTTTCGCATTAGTCCACTAAATAAATTATGACTACCCAACCACTCACAGCCCTGACAGTACTGGTCGTGACCTGCCCCCAAGACCGTTACCACCCATTATCTCGGTTCTCCGACTAGTGACCTTGACCCCGTTTCCGCGCCACCTGAAGGGTTATTTTCCGGGCTTCATCCAGCTGCTGTGGCTCCTGCTTGTTGGGCCATCGCGAACCGGGTCGGAGCCATCTGTCCCAGTGCGCTATGTGGCCGCTCATTGTTGTACTCCTGCCGCCAGGATTCAACCTTTCCCCTTGCATCCTCCAGTGATAAGAACCAGTTCTCGTTCAAGCACTCCTGACGGACCCGGCCGTTGAACGATTCGATAAAGGCGTTGTCAGTTGGCTTTCCCGGTCTGCTGAAGTCGAGTTCCACCCCATTGAGGTAGGCCCACTGGTCCAGTGCCTTCGAGGTGAATTCTGTGCCGTTATCAACTCGTATCGTCTTCGGTAATCCACGCTCGTAGCCAACCCACTCAAGCACCTCGGCAACCCTCTTCCCGGTCAGGGAGCGGTCGACCTCGATCACCGGACTCTCACGGGTAAAGTTATCGACTAACGTAAAGAGGCGAATCCGGTCTCCGTTGAAGAGCTCATCGGACATGAAATCCATCGACCAGGTCTCATTCGGAGCGGTTGCTGCCGGCGCCTCGACCCGGTTACGGCTGGCGACATGGCGCCGCCTGGGCTTCTTCGTTCGCATTGCCAGTCCCTCCAGTTTGTAGAGCCGGTAAACACGCTTATGATTCACCTTCCATCCTTCTCGCTGCAGCATGACGTGGATCCGTTTATAGCCGTAACTGACCCTGACCTCTGCCAGGTCCTTGATCCGTTTTCTCAAGAAGGCCTGATCGGGAGCATGACTCCGGTACCGGTGGCTGGTACGGGAGAAGCGAATCACCGAACAGGCTCTTCGCTCTGAGACCTGGTGGACTCGACGAAGATAGGTGACCACGCCCCGCTTCCGAGCAGGCCTCAGAGTTTTTTTCGCAGCACGTCCTGGAGCATCTCTTTGTCCAGGGCCAAGTCGGCTACCAGCTGCTTGAGCCGACGGTTTTCATCCTCGAGTATCTTCAGTCGTCGAAGCTCGGCAACGCCCATGCCGGCAAACTTCCTCTTCCACCGGTAGAAAGTGTTCTCAGATATGCCCATCTTGCGGCACACTTCACCGACTGATGTCCCGGACTCTGCTTGCCGCAGAGCGAAGGCGATCTGTTCTTGCGAATATCTCGATCTTTTCACGGAATGAATCTCCTCTGTATGAGGCCGGAATCATCCCAGAAAACTAACACTTAGGTTGGCGCGGTTATCGGGGAGAAGGTCA
>Ga0209089_10003480_pt1 | contig 13399 bp, 4 predicted proteins | sample ArcticOcean_MG_C_FD_187431 | JGI IMG/M metagenome (GOLD analysis project Ga0209089, IMG submission 187431) | Marine microbial communities from western Arctic Ocean - ArcticOcean_MG_CB2_150 (SPAdes) (version 2) | ecosystem: Environmental > Aquatic > Marine > Oceanic | place: Arctic Ocean: Canada...
ACACGGCGGCGGCGGTGGTGGCGGTGGTGGCGGTGGTGGCGGCGGTGGTGGCGGTCAAGAGGAGGACATTTGGGTTATGCCATACTTCAACATAGCTATGTCTACATTGAATATTGGCAAAGAGCAGGTGGAAGCGCTTGGCCATCAGTTGGTTTTTGAAATGAATTTCACTGACCTTGGAGCGACAACGGCGCAAGTGGCTGAAATTTTAGCTGGATTTGAAGCGCATTCTCAAATTGATGTGCCAACTGCACATGAAAGCAAGATAACCAGCATTGAGAACTTCCTGCTCGCTGCCATGCATATATCGGTGGCAACTAGTATTAATGGGTATGGGCTGGGTTTGGATGGTATCGGTACTGAAAATGGAACTGGCCCATCTGATTTTGGTGAATTCGATACATTCCAGCAGCTTGGTTTAAGTGAGACAGATATTTTTAACGCTTCGAAAGCGGCCACAGATCCATTTATCGGGGACTTTGTAGTAGATGATAAATATAATGTTAATTTAGATACATGGCCTCCAAGTGAAACTGAATGGCTCAGTGTTGATATGTTGTTTATGATGATGCTCGAGGTACTCGATGATGGAGATAAAGGGCCTGATGCCGATGGTGATGGTTTAAGCGATTCCGAAGAGTTCGAAGGAAAACACCCTGATGGAACTCCGTATTCAAGTTCTCAGCCAAATGGAATTACAGATTTCCAGAACCCTGATAGTGACGGTGATGGGTTTTGGGATGGTGATGAAGTCTACGATGGTACAGATCCGCTTGATCCGAATGATAACTTGGCTACTCAAGGTGGTGGTCAAGGTGGTGGTCAGGGTGGTGGTCAGGGTGGTGGCCCTCAAGTGGTCAGCAATAAGCATGACTATGAAATGGGCGACCCAATCAGTATCAACTTCAGCGGTGGCCAGGGCAATCCGACGGACCGGATCGAACTGTTCTCGTTCGACGACCAAAGTAACCAACGCATCGTCCCGGCCGTCGACTGGGTGTATTTGAATGGCACCCAGGTTGTTGGTTCAGCTAAAACTGATGGGGATGTGACCTTTGTACCTGCCAACTCCCCGACCCGCACAACTGCACTAGCACCGGGCGGTTATGATGTAGTTTTTGTTTTGGATGATGGCACGGAATTGGCCATGACTGGATTCGGTATTGGTGGTGGAGACATGGGTCCCGGAGGTGGAGACATGGGTCCCGGAGGTGGAGACATGGGTCCCGGTGGTGGCGACATGGGTCCACAAGTGGATTATGGATTTGTTGAAATCGAAATTTATCCTGGTGATTACAACATCGGAGATCAACCGGTCGCACGGGCTATGGTGGATTGGAGTAGTGGGTCCTTCTCGATAGACCTTCCGGTTGGTAATTATAAAGTTAAGGCAAAGTCTCATAATTCCGAGTACAAGTCGGAGTATTACAATGACGCATTCACTTGGGATGATGGAACGGTGTCTGTAGTTGCAGCGAATGCAGCTACTACTGTAGACATCTCGCTGGGAGCTGCCCCGACTGGAACCATTTCTGGAGCATTTTCTGATGCTGGAGATGTCGCAGGTGGTGACATCACTGAAATTGGTTGGGCTCACATTACATTTCATGATCCCGACGACGTTCACACCAGGTATGGTGGTGGTCACATAGAACGACAGTGGGACCCACAAACAATGATGCAGTCGAACGACTATTCGTTGTCTTCCCCGGTGGGGAGATACGTCATGAGTGCAGAGTTTGGTGATGGATCTTACGAGACCACTTACTGGACAGCGACCGGTGGTACGACTGTTTTTTCCGAGGCAACAGCAATTGTGATTGCGAAGGATGACACTCTCACAGGAAAAAATTTCAGCTTTCAGCCGGCACCAACTGGCACCATCACGGGAACGATTGGTGATGCATTTGATGGTTCATGGAGTGAGCATCACTTTAACTTAATTCTACGTCCGTCCGATCAGGAGTGGGGTGAGATGAGGCATCTACAGCCAACCTTGACAGGTACGACCTACAGCGTGAAAGCGCCAGCAGGAACTTATAAGGTTGCCGCTGAGGCGTGGCCAAATTATGGGGAAGGGTATTATACCGGAGCAACCACTGATTCAGCAGCTACATGGGCTGAAGGCCAGGTGATTACGGTGGTATTGGAACAAACTACTTCGGATGTGAATTTCAAGTTGACCCTGGATACTACCGCTTCAAGCTTTAATTATGGAGGGACCGGTTCCATTGCGGGTACCGTCAATATCGGAGTTGCAGGGTCGGACGCTGTCAGCGCAGTACCAAGAGCGAAGGTCGAACTGCGAAGCGATGACTGGATGGTGTTCATTGAGGCAAAAACGGACAATGATGGTAATTATACATTCAGTAATTTGCCGGACAAGGGGTACAGTATCACAGCATCACCACCAAGCGGTGTTGAGGCCTATAAACCATATGGCACATCAGCGGCTCTACCAGTCACCTTAACGGGCGGGGCTGACGAAACGGGCCAAGATATAAAACTGCAGGCTGCGAACATTTACGGTCGGATACTGAAGCCCGATGGGAGTCCGGCTACCGATGTGCATTTCTGGATATTCCAGGACAGCAGTGGTGATGGATTCTTTGACTGGTCGAGCAAAGATGCCAAGGAATACGACGGGATGACTGATTCGACCGGTAACTTTAGTGTGACTGCGGCCGAGACGGTTTACAGTATTGAGTTTCACTTGCCTCCGCACTATAACGGTATAGAGCCGCTTTCTATCTACAGTTTCACGATCGATGGCGACAACCCAACCAAGGATTTTGGTGACATCACGCTTAGTAAAACCACAAAAACAATCAGCGGAACTGTTGTCTACGCCGACGGTACGGGTGTTCAGTATGCTGAGGTTCATGCCTGGTCCATGGACGGTAGTGGTTTTGCCCATGACACATCAGATTCCTCCGGCGCATTCTCGCTCGATGGAAGTGCGGGTGACTGGGAGGTTATGGTTAATCAACCTTGGACAGGGGCTGCTGATTGGCAGTATTCAGGCAAGCCGCAGATAGTGCGATTTGGTTCAAGTGTGTCCCTGGGTTCAATGTCGACCTCGAGTGGAACTGTGACCGCCTCATCAGCCGTATCCGCTGGAGGATCAGGTGACCACGGTCTTACGACCGGGGATGCTTTCACTATATCAGGCGCAAGTCCGTCATCGTACAACGGGACATTCGCTGTGGCGTCTACCACCGGCTCGGACTCGTTTACTTTTGTCATGGATTCTAGTCCAAATGCTACGAGTGAAGGCAAAGCAGGAGCTTTAACTGCCACGGAGGCTTCGACACTGACATTTACCGTGACCACTGCAAATTCAACAGTGAGCGGTAAATTTGTTAATACCGATGGCAGCCTTATAAGCAGCAGTCAACGTCATGGGGTGTCGGTGGAAGTGTGGAGCCCGGGCGGTTTTGGTAACTTTGCACCATTGAATGAAGATGGAACCTTTGAAGTTAAGGTATCGGAGGGAATGTATGAGATAGGGTTCTGGATTAATCCGGGCGTTTTCCCCGATAACACTTCACCGGGTCGTGAGCAGGTGTTCATTAAGTCGGGAGAGTCGGTCGACTTGACAGCGTCAACGAGCCCATTTGCAAGTAAACTGATAACACTGAGCGACAACACGAAGGCTTTAACCTTCGGTACAAAAAGCTCTGTCATTTCTGGAACCGTTATTGATGGCGATGGTGCAGGGTTGCCTAATATTTACGTCAACGCCTGGGGAAAGGGCGGATGGATGTCAACGACAACCGACGCAAACGGTGCCTACTCAATGTCAGTCTCATCAGGCAGATGGGAAGTGCAAGCTGATCCGGGTGTGAATGCAGCGTTTGCGCATAAACCACCCGTGCGCACTAAGGTGGCTGATGATGAGATAAAAACAGTTAACTTCACATTTTCATCTGCAGGCAACACCGTGTCAGGCAGCGTCAGGAATTCAAAGTACGCGGTTGTCTCGAGCTTGTTTGGATGGGTTTATGCCCGTACAGATGATAGTGGCTTTAATGTGGTTGCTGATGGCCCGCTATCCAACGGTGAATATACCCTGAGATTACCGGATAGCAGCGATGGCTATAAGATCGGAATCTGGATTGGCCCTGAGAGCGGCTATTCCATGAGCGCGGAAATTAATGCGGTAGACAGTAGCAATTTTGCTACTGACGGAACTGGTGCCGCGTTGACAGGCGGTACTACCGCGACCGGAAGGGACATTACGGTTTCTGCTAATGATTCCATTATCAGTGGTACATTCCAGGATAGCGACGGGAACGCCGTTACAGGCATCGATGGTGATATTTTTGCTGTCAAAGGTGGCGCTCAGGGCGGCACTTGGGTCAGCACGTTTGTCGATTCAACCACTGGTCAATATGAGTTAACCTTGTCCGCTGGTGCAAAGGTCACCGCCACCGACGGTACAGTCAGTGGGGGAACAACGTTTGATCTGGGTTATTTCCTGAGGCTCGGTAGTGACTCTACATATTCTCCAAGGCCAACATTGAGAACAACAGTGACGGCCTATTCGAGTGAGACAGTAACTCACAACATAACCTTGGGATCATTAGGTGGCTCTATATCCGGAACAGTAGAATTGCCTTCAAGTGCCGGGACAATAACTGAAAAGGTTTTTGTTTGGGTCAATCGTGTAGTGGCAACGGGTTCAACTACGAAACCATACTTCACAGATGTAGAAACTGTAGATGGAGCCTTTTCGTTTAAGTTAGCCGACGGGCACAGCTATGAGTTGGGTGTATTCCTTCCGCCGGGAAGTGATTACGGCGAACCGACTATAGAGATAGTGGATTTGACAAGCGCCACAAGTGCGACAGGTGTGACGCTGGCACTGGTAAGTGTTGGTGCGTCGATTAGTGGTACAGTGGCATTGGAGGATGGAAGCACCATTGCCGATGCAGTATTTGTTTACGCTTGGTCTGAAACTGGGCAGGCAGTGGAAACAACCACGGACACTAGCGGGGCATATACCCTGACCGTGCCAGAGGGGATTGCATGGTATATTGGATCCGACTATCAAACCGATGCTGGTGTAAGCTACAAGACTGCTAAAGAGGTCCTGGTAGACTTAACAAGCGGTTCCCAGACGGTGACGAAGAATCTCACTATTTTCCAACAATCTCTGGATTTACCGACATCAGTTGCTGATTCATTCGTGATATCCAGTGGGTATTCAAAGGTGTTGGAGGATGGCACACAGATTATTATTCCTGCCAACTTCCTTTCAGTAGAAGATCAATCGGCCAGTGTGACGATTAATATTTCACCACTCACAACTGGTTTGTCCAGTACAGCAACAACTCGACCGGTCAGTTATGGTTATTCATTTGAAATACTGGATAGCGATGGCAAGGCAGTCACCAGCACATTTTCGAAGGATGTCACGGTTATTATCAGTTATGATCCCGCTGACATAGCGGCCCTGGGTGTGAATGCGGCTGATATCGACATATCGTTCTATTCGGCCACGAAGGGGACCTGGGAGGCGGCCAAATCAGTGACTGTGGATGAGGAAAACTACAAGATATTCGCTTCAGTGGACCATTTCTCGTCTTGGAGTATAACGGCGCCTCAAGCAACGGAAATAGCGGCAAACAGCGCCCCAACATTGAGTGCCTCAACCCATACTGTTGGGTATGCTGCAGCTGTAGATTCTGCAATAGGGACGATAACGGCTGTGGATGCTGACGGGGACACGCTGTTCTACAGCATCACTGCTGGGAATGACGCCGCTTTGTTTGCGATGAATTCATCGACTGGGGTGATCACTGTCAAAGCGTCACTTGCTGCCAAGTCTTCAACAACGCATAGCCTCACGGTGAAAGCGTTGGATGAGATCGGTGATTCCGCCTCGGCAACTGTCACAATAAACGTTGTAGATGCCGTTGGCCCGGTTATTACTAAAAGCGGAGATGGATTTGTCAACCATGAGGTGGCCACAACAGCTTACACAGACGCAGGGGTGACTGCGGTCGACGCAATAGATGGCACAGTTACTGTTACAACCACTGGATCTGTAAATGGTGCTGAAACTGGAACCTATCTGCTGACTTTCAGTGCGACTGACGCATTAGGGAATACATCAACCACAACACGGATGGTTCGTGTTGCAGATACCATTGCACCAGTTATCTCACTTGTTGGTAGTGCAGCTGTAACGCATGTAGGCGGAACAACTTACACCGATGCTGGCGCCACTGCGGTTGATGCACTGGATGGAACTGTCACCGTGACGACGATTGGCATAGTGGACGGTGGAGCACCTGGCACTCAGACTCTGACATACACTGCAACGGATGCGGCTAAGAATGTCGGTGCGACGAGCCGGACGATAACAGTAACAGATGTGACGGGACCGGTCATTACTCTGAGTGGAAGTGGCACGGTTACTCATGAGGGCGGGGATAGTTATACGGATGCCGGCGCCACTGCTGCAGATGCCGTGGACGGTACTGTGTCTGTGACAACCACCGGATCGGTGACCGTTGGTACTGTCGGTGACTATACGCTTACCTATAGCTCGACTGATGCAGCTGGAAACACATCCACTTCTACGAGGGTTGTAACCGTGAGTGATACAACGGGACCTGTGATCACAGTCAGCGGAAGTACCACGATAACACACGAGCTAGATGCGGTGAAACCGGTTATTACTTTAACTGGAAATTCATCCGTCCTTCATGCTGCCGGGTCTACTTATTCAGATTCGGGTGCTACGGCAACTGATACAGTTTCTGCTTATACAGATGCTGGGGCCAGCGCTGCTGATGCGATAGACGGTGATGTAGCTGTTGTGGTAACGGGTTCTGTTTCAGTTGAGACGGCCGCAGATTATACTATGACATATACCGCAACGGATGCAGCAGGCAATGCAACCACTGCGACTCGTGTGGTTACAGTCCCAACATTAGTCAAAAACTTAACTTCCAGTATAGTCACCACAAGTTCCGTTAATGAAAGCAATGCGGGAAGTTATCAAGTGCAATACAATGTTAGTGACGGTGCAGGCAATGCTGCCACAGCAGTAAGTCGAACTGTTGAGGTGAGGGATCCGGTTAACATTGCAGTTCAACCATTAGGTGGAACACTGGCGTTGGGTGATGGTATCACGATGTGGGTTCTTGCATCTGGGCACGGAACGTTGAGCTATGAATGGAAAAAGAACGGAGTAGCAATAGCAGGGGAAACTTCGAACATCCTCAGTCTTGCTGACGTTACAGCATATGATACCGCGCTTTACTCTGTAACTATTCAAAACTCAGTCAGTACAGTCGATAGCGCAGAAGCAATTGTAACTGCTGGAAATCAGATGATCCTTGGGAGCATCGCGAGTCAGTTTGTTAAAACCGGGGACAGCCTTAGTGTGGCGGTTCAGCTTGGAGGGAAACCCACAAATTTAAGATACACACTCAGTGGTGCGCCTAATGGAATGAGTATTTCCAGTGATGGTTTGATTAGCTGGGTGGTGGGCAGTGAGCATGAAGGCAACTCCTACAACGTCAGGGCGCTTGCCATTGATGTGGATGCTTTGATGGCCGTAGGGCGGAGTTTCACCGTTACGGTCAATCATAACCCCAAATGGGAGGTCATCGGAGCGCAGTCTGTTAAGGAGCAAAACCTGCTGGCATTTGCCCCGGTTGCCATAGACTTGGATGACACTGATTTGTCTCTGGTAGCAAGTGGTCTGCCTGCTGGAGCTAGTTACGACTCCAGTTCAGGATTCTCGTGGACACCAGAAAATGGGCAAATTGGTGTCCACAATGTTGGGTTTACGGTGACCGATCCGCACGGCTCCAGTAGCGATTTGACCGTACAGATAACCGTGAATGCAAATGTTGTCCCAACTTTGGCAGTGATCTCCTCCGTCTCCATTTTAGCGGGTGAGAGTGCTGGAGCGCAGGCGGATGCCAGTGACAGCGACGACGACAACTCGGCTTTGGTCTACAGTCTTGATAATGCTCCTGAAGGAATGCAGGTATCAGAATCCGGCTCGATTACATGGGTAACTCAATCCGGAACCCACAGTGGCGAGTACACCGCAGACGTGATCGTGACAGATTCTCTTGGCGCGAATGCGAGTCAACAATTTAAGGTTGTTGTGGATGGAGCGCCGGTGGTCGAGTCGATCGATGCAATTTCTTTGAAGATTGGCGGCAAGGTTAAGTTTGCAGTTGTCGCCACGGATCCGGAAGAGGGACAATTAACCTACAAGGCACTAAATAATCCAGACGGGTTCAAGGGCAATGCCAGGAATGGGTTCAATGGCAAGTTCATTTTTGCCACGAAGAATGCGACCGCGGGTGACTATAAAATAGACATTGAAGTGGCGGACGTCGCTGGGCTCAAGTCAGTTGTTTCCGTGCAGGTCACTATCAAGGCAAATCTCGCGCCCACCGTTGACTCGTTGGATCCGGTGGTCGTCGGCGCAGGCGATTCCATGCAGGTTCAAGTGGTTTCGGATGATGTTGACGATGACAATGAAACATTGAGATACGTGCTGGATAACGCCCCGGCCGGCATGCAGGTATCGGGCGAAGGTCTCATTCAATGGTCGGTCGATAACGAGGCGGAAACCGCCACGTACAGCGTGACGGTGATCGTACTGGATGCTGAGAATGCCATGGGCAAACAGGTGTTTGTGGTGACCGTTGAAGCGGATAAGGCGCCGACGATTGAACCCATCGAGCCGATTGTGGTTAAGGTCGGAGACAATGTAGGGTTCACGATAAGCGCCACAGATCCAGAAGGCGGTAAACTGACCTACAAGGCGTTGAGCAGCCCTGATGGGTTCAAACGGAAAATAAGAAACGGTTATAATGGAGTGTTCCTTTGGTACACGACAAAAGCCAGTGCCGGTAATTACAAGATAGATATAGAGGTGTCTGATGCCGGTGGACTTAAGACTGTTGTTGCTGCTCAAATTACATTGGAGCCGGAGACGGCCCTTACCCTGCTTTCGGCGCCTGCTGTGGTGGGGCCGTTTGCTCCCGAGACGGAAGCAGTCATCGATGAAGACGCTAAAACCATCACGGTTGCAACGGCGGGTGGCATGCGCTTTTACAGGCTTCTGTCCGGTGATGACACAAAACTGAAAATCACCTCGATTGTCGTAAAGGACGACAAGGCAGTCATAAGCTACAAGCCTGCTGGCGAGTAACCCCGCTTGGGCGAAGTGATGCCCCTCGATTGTACTTCACCCCGTTGGCTTCGCCGCCAACGGGTTTTTCTTTGCATAGGCCTTGCCATGCATGACGTTGGAGAGATAATACCCTTGAAGATCGCGCGGAACTGAGGCACACAACTCCCGTGTTTGGTGCTTGTGGTTTACGCGGCACCCGCATTTACAGATTGCGCCCGTAGTTCAATTGGATAGAGCGTCAGTTTCCGAAACTGGATGTTGCTGGTTCGAGTCCAGCCGGGCGTACCATCCTCTTCCCGGGTTTACTTCAGCCCGAAACTGCTCCACCGCTGGCCGGCGCGGATGGTTTGGTGCGCTTGGCCAAGCGCTTGGCAGGTGGTCTCGAACTCCTCCGGGGTCTCGGTGTTGAACTCGAACATGTCGTAGTGGCACGGGAGGACCATTCGCACGCCGATGGCCTTGGCTAAATTTGCCGCTTCTCGCCCCCACAGGTTGCCGGCAACTCGCCGTTCGGGTCGGCGACCGTTGATCGGCAGCAGGGCAACATCGATCTTCCATTTTCGCAGTATCTCCTCCATGCCGTCGTACGGGATGGTGTCGCCGCTGTGATACACGGTCCACGGGCCAAGCTTGGCCACGTAGCCGACGAATTGATGGCGGCCGAGGTCATCCTTGCCCAAGTCCTCGTGCGCAGCCGGCACGGCGTGCACCTCGAATGGGCCAAGCGCGATCGACTGCCCGGCGTCGATGGCCTGGAGTCGGTCGGGATCCATGTCCAGCCGCTCGGCGGCGAATGTGCGGTTGGCCGACGGAACGAGCAGTTTCATCTTTGGATTGGCCTGGATAAGGGCGGTCAGCGTCTCGCCATCGAGGTGGTCGGTGTGGTTGTGGCTCGAGGTGGTGAGGTCGATGAAGTCCAGCGTGTCCGGCGAAATGACCAACCCGGTCATGCGCGTGTGTGGCTTGTCGGTGGCGGCGTACTTGCGCGTGAGCGAGTCGGAGAGGTACGGGTCGAACAGCAGGTGGCTGCCGCGCCATTGGACAAGAAAGCCGCTTTGGCCAAGCCACCAAATATGCAAGTCATCCTGTGAACTGGCGGCGTCGCGGACGTCGGCGAGGAATGCCTCGCCCTGCAAGGCCGGCTTGATCATGCGGTGCCGACTTCCTTGCGGACGAGCGCGACGCCCTCGACCATGTTCTGCAGCTTTTGCCTTGCGGCCCAGCGGGCGGTCTGGCTGAGGCCGCAATCCGGCGCGAATGCGAGCCGATCGGCCGGTGCAAACTCGAGGCAGCGGTGCACGCGCCCGGCGATGTCCTCGACGGTCTCGATGTAGTAGCTCTTCACGTCGATGATGCCGACGGCGACGTCCTTGTGCTTGGCGATTTCACCGATGAGTTCCAACTCCGAAAACTCGCGGCTGGCCATCTCGAGGTGCAGTTCGTCCACGTTGAATTCGAGGAAGTCGGGGAACATCGGTGCGTACTGGCGCAGTCCGACAGCGTGCCCCTTGTAGTTGCCGAAGCAAAGGTGCGTGGATAGCCGGCACTTGCCGGCAACCGACTCGACGGTGCGGTTGAAAATATCGACGAACCGTTTGGTGTCCTCCTTGTGGGCGTAGCAGCTCATCGACGGCTCGTCTACGGTGATCTCCGCGCAGCCGGTGGCGACGAGGTCCTCGAGTTCGCGGGCGACTATTGGAATCAGTTCCTCGGTAATCGTCCAGCGGTCAGGATAGTGGCGATTGGGTAGCAGCCGGCCGGCGAGTGTGTACGGGCCGGGGACGCTGGCCTTCAGCGTGGCATTGCCCTGGGCCAAACGTTGGAGGCGCTTGAAATCATCAACTGTACCCAGGCCCTTGGGTGCCTTAAACGGCCCAGTGATTTTATGTTTACCGCGCTGGTCGTGTGCTGGTGGGCCGAAGTGGCGAGGTGGCGTGCTCTCAAGGTCGATGCCCTCAAGGTAACCGTAAAATGACAGGTTGAAATCGAGCCGCGTCTGTTCGCCGTCAGTGATCACGTCGAGCCCGGCGATGTTTTGGTCGTGCACCGCAGCGATCACGGCATCGTTGATCAGTTCCTCGCGGTCGGCATCACCAAACTTCTCGAGGTTTTGGCAGGCGAACTCGAGCCAACCGGGGAAGGGGTAGCTGCCGATGACGGTCGTGCGCAGCGGTTGCTCTTTCATGTGAAAGGGATTGAACCAGTGCTTGGCTGTAACTTCAAGCTTGGCGCTTTGCCAAGCGCTCAGTCGTTGCCGATATTTTCGTACAGCTTGGCCAAGCGGCGGGCGTGCTCGTCGTAGGCGGCCTCGAACAACTCGGTGGCCCGTTCATCGCCGACGATCACGCCGGCGGTGAGCACCTTGGGCGGTTGCCCGGCTTCGACGAGCAGTGCGGCGATTTCGGCCTTGAGGGCGTTGACCAGCATGCAGCCGCCGACGGTCGATCCGGGCGACACGGGCGTGTCCATGCCGTCGATAGTCGTCATTGCGTCGCCAACCGGCGCGCCGGTGTCGAGGACGAGGTCGGCGAAGTCATGCAGTTTCTTGCCGGACTCATGCCGGCTCTTGCTGGCCTCGGAATGTCGCCGGCTGATCAGCGCGACGACCTTGACGCCGCGCTCCTGAAACTCCTGCGCGATCTCGATCGGGACGACATTGCAGCCGCTGGACGAGGCGACGAGCGCAGAGTCGACCGGTGATAAATCGTAGTTTCTCAATATGCGTTTGGCCAAGCCGGGTGTGTTCTCGAGAAACATAGCCTGCCGTTGGCCGTTCGCGCCTACGACCGAGTTGTGAAAAGTGAGTGACAGCTCGACAATCGGGTTGAATCCGGGGAACGAGCCGTAGCGGGGCCACATTTCCTCGACCATGATGCGACTGTGACCGGAGCCGAAGAGGTGCACCATGCGTCCGGCGAGAATTGTTTCGGCGAACCAATCGGCGGCCTTGCTGATGACATTCGCTTGGTCAAGCGCGTGATTTACCAACTCGCGGCATTTTTCGAGATAGTCGGTGCTTGGGGTCATGTCTTAGCTGGAGTAACCGTTGGGGTGGGCTGAGTGCCAGCGCCATGCCGAGTCCACGATCTGTTCGAGAGTGGCGTAGCGCGGTTTCCAGCCGAGTTCGTCGATGGCCTTTTGGGATCCGGCGATGAGCCGGGCTGGGTCGCCGTCGCGCCGTGCTTCCTCGATGGCGGGGATCGGTTTGCCGCTGACCTGCCTGCAGGTCTCGATCACTTCCCGGACGGAGTAGCCCTCGCCGTTGCCGAGATTGTAAAAACCACATTTGCCCGACTCGAGCGCGAGTATGTGAGCCTGGGCGAGATCGACGATGTGAATGTAGTCGCGGATACAGGTGCCGTCCGGAGTGGGGTAGTCGGTGCCAAAGATTCGGCATTCCTTCTTTTGGGCAAGCGCGACGCGCAGCACGTTGGGGATGAGGTGCGTCTCGACTCGGCGCTCTTCGCCAAGTTTCTCGCTGCAACCGGCGGCGTTGAAATAGCGGAACGCAACAAACTCCAGCCCGTGCAACTCGCGGTACCATTTGAGTATCGACTCGAACATCAGCTTGCTTTCGCCGTACGGGTTGATTGGCTTCTGCGGTTCCTCCTCAGTGACCGGCACGGAGTCCGGCATGCCGTAGGTGGCGGCGGTGGAGCTGAAGACAAATTTTTTCACGCCGGCCTCGACGGCGGCGTCGAGCAGGTTGATGCCGTTGGCGACGTTGTTGCGGAAATATTTTGACGGATCGCTCATCGACTCGCCGACCTGCGCGAACGCAGCAAAGTGCATGACGGCTTCCGATTGGTCGGCGGCGACGGCGTTGAGGATGGTTTCGCGGTCACTGAGACAGCCCTCTATGAATTGTGCCCTCTCATCGACGGCCACGCGATGTCCCTCCGACAAGTTGTCAAACACCGTGACCTGATGGCCGGCGTTCAGCAATTCCTCCACACAAATTGAGCCGATATAACCAGCGCCTCCTGTAACAAACACCTTCATATTGCGGCGAGAAGCTACCCGCCAAGGGACGTTACCCCAAGCAAAACCAAGCCCTGGGGTCAACGCTGGCTTGCCAGTCGGCGTTTGATTGCGTTTTATTGGCGCGTTTAACATGAAGAAACCAATTTTTTTACAGGCTGTTATTGTCTCGCTGCTCGCGGTTGCTGCTGGCTGCATGACTACCGGTGCCGGGCGAGGACAAGCTGTTGCGCCCGCTGACTA
>Ga0209089_10003493_pt1 | contig 13370 bp, 10 predicted proteins | sample ArcticOcean_MG_C_FD_187431 | JGI IMG/M metagenome (GOLD analysis project Ga0209089, IMG submission 187431) | Marine microbial communities from western Arctic Ocean - ArcticOcean_MG_CB2_150 (SPAdes) (version 2) | ecosystem: Environmental > Aquatic > Marine > Oceanic | place: Arctic Ocean: Canada...
TTGAACACTTAAAAGATTATCCTACAACAAATATGCAGCCCTGGGAATTTAAACACCGAGGAAGATTAACAGCTAAAGACATAGAAGAAAACCCTATAGCAAGCCGTTGTTATGCTTTTAGAGAAGATGCTAAACATTTCTTTGTTAAAGACAAACATCATGAATATGGACAGGTAAAGCCGTTTGATTGGATTAGAGGTTATCAAGTAGGTGGTAAATCTATAATGTGGGCAAGACAAGTTCAGCGCTGGAGTAAATATGATTTTGAAGGACCAACAAGAGATGGATATGCTGTAGAGTGGCCAATTAATTATAATGATTTAAATAATTGGTATACTTACGTAGAAAAATTTGTTGGTGTAAGCGGAAATAAAGATGGATTAGACATTTTACCTGATGGAGATTTCTTGAAGCCATGGGAAACTAATAAAGTAGAAGATTATTTTAGTGAATTCATAAAAAAACATTACAATGATCGACATGTAATTTATGGTCGTTGTGCTCATTTAACTGAAAGCAAGCCTATTTTTTTAAAACAAGGTAGGGGACTTTGTATGAGCAGAAATATATGTCAAAGAGGATGTCCTTATGGTGGCTATTTTAATGCGAATTCTACATTAATACCTTGGGCTATGAAAACTGGCAATCTTGATCTTAAACCAAACTCAGTTGTGCATTCTGTTTTATATGATGAGTCTAAACAAAAAGCCACGGGAGTAAGGGTTATTGACACCAAAACAAAAGAAAGTCATGATTATTTTGCTAAAGTAATTTTTGTTACAGCAGCAACCCTAAATACAAACCTTGTTTTATTAAATTCAAAGTCAAACCGTTTTCCAAATGGCTTAGGAAATGATAATGGTTTATTAGGAAAATATATTGCTTTTCACAATTACAGAGGAACCATTAGCGCACAATATGAAGGCTTTCCAAATTTCACAACAAAGGGAACTAAACCAACCTCTCATTATATACCGCGTTTTAGGAATGTACATAAACAAGAAACGGATTTTTTAAGGGGTTATGCGGCAGGTTTTGGTGCAAAACCAGCAAGAGAAACTATTAGGGATGGTTTTGGAAATAATTTAAAAAATCAACTTTTAAACACTCGTGAAACTGGTGTTTGGAATGTAGGTTCTCACATGATGGGTGAGACAATTCCAAAAATAACTAATGAAGTTACCTTAGATTTTGAGAAAGTTGATCAATGGGGAATACCACAATTAAATATTGACATTGATTATGACGAAAATGATGAAAAAATGCTAAAAGATTTTTTTGAGGAATTTACTGAAATGTATTCTAAGGCTGGTTTTATTAATATAAAAACTCATGATAATCACAGAAACCCTGGAAATGACATTCATGAAATGGGCGGAGTAAGAATGGGTAAAGATCCTAAAACTTCATTACTTAATCGATGGAATCAACTACATAATTGTAAAAATGTTTTTGTTACTGATGGAGCATGTATGACTTCTACATCTACACAGAATCCATCCCTAACATTCATGGCTATCTCAGCTAGGGCAGCAAACTATGCAATTCAAGAATTGAAAAAAAGTAATTTATAATTAAATCCCAGATGAAAATAAATCATAATAGGGATTGTTATTTATTTTCTCTTTCGGCGAGCATGTCTTTACCAACAACAAGAGCTTTATGATGCTTTTGAACGATGAGATTTATTTCTGATATTATTTCTGAGTGATTTTTAGAAATTTCATATTGCTCAGAGGGGTCAATATTTAAATTATATAATAGCGGAGGATTGTGTTCCTTTCGGCCTCCAAATTGTCCATATTCTCCCTGGGTAATATAATGAGCTTTAAAATCGCCAAGTCTAACAGCATAAATTTCATTTCCACGGTAGTATATTATTTGATTTCTTGGACTCTTTTCATTTCTAAATAAAGTATTTCTCAAATCTTTTCCATCTATTATTCGGTCATCAGGGATAGAAACTTTTGATATTGCACTAAAGGTGGTAAATAAATCCATGGTGGAGCCTATTTGACTAATAACTCCCGGATTTATTTTACTTGGGCCCCAAAAGATTGCAGGTTCTCTCATTCCACCTTCCCATGTAGTTCCTTTCCCAGCCTTTAAAAGTCCTGCGCTACCTCCATATTCATTAAATTTTAGCCATGGTCCATTGTCAGAGGTGAATACAACAATTGTATTTTTACCAAGCCCTTCTTCTTTTAGTGTATTAATTATTTGTCCTACTCCATGATCAATTTCTTCAATCACATCTCCATAGAGCCCTCTTTCACTTGAATTCATAAATTCATCTGAGGCAAAAAGAGGTATATGAGGGAGGTTATGCGCTAAGTATATAAAGAAGGGCTTATCCTTGTGAGATTTAATAAATTTAATTGATTCTTCAGTATAACGTTTTGTAATTGTTTTTTGATTTGCAGGGCGTTCAATTATTTCATTATTCTTCATTAAAGGAATATTAAAATTCTCTACCCTGATTTCTTCAGGGTTTTGCCAAAAGCTCCAATAGTCTTTTGAAGTAGTTTTATCAAACACAAGATCCATATCATTAGAATAGGGAATGCCATAATAATAATCAAATCCATTTTGGGTTGGTAAAAACTCATTTTTATGTCCCAAATGCCATTTTCCAATGCAAGCGGTATTGTATCCAACTTTTTTTAATTGTTCGGCTAATGTTATTTCGGTTGATGGTATTCCATTTTTTGAATCTGGAAATAACACTCTGTTTTTATGACTTGTCATCCCGCTTCTTATAGGTAGCCTTCCTGTTAAAATTGCTGCTCTACTAGGGGTGCAAACACTAGCTCCAGCATAAAAATTAGTCCATCTTTGACCCTCCATAGACATTTTATCAAGGTTTGGAGTTTTTATAGTTGGGTGGCCATATGAGCTTAGATCTCCATATCCAAGATCATCTGCAAAAATAATTATGAAATTGGTGTAATTTTTTTCATTTTCACATCCAAAAAAAAGTAATGTTAGTAGAATACTAAATAAAAAAATCTTTTTCACATTAATTTATAAATTGTTATTATACAATATAAAGCCTTTTTAAATATATACTATAAAGTAATATGTCTAGACCTATAAGGAAGTAAAAATGTAGTGAGCAATTTATTGTCTAGCCTAGACAGACAAACAAAAAATATATTGTTCAGAATTAATTTTTATCATACTTTTACGGCTCGTTAATTGAAATAGAAAGCAGACCTACTTTTACGTTTTTTGTGATTAATTTTGTGATTTTTACAGTTATTAGTCTTTTAAAAATATGTGAATCCTTTGGAAAGCCCTACTATCATTAACTTTGGTCCTATAGCTCAGTTGGTTAGAGTAGCTGACTCATAATCAGTTGGTCCCTGGTTCGAGCCCAGGTGGGACCACCAACAGAAACCGCAATGTCTTTGTAAACAAGATGTTGCGGTTTTTTATTATCTATTCTGGCAACATATTGGCAACAAATCATATGTTTTTTGTTACCTGCGCGATACTAAAAGTCTAAAAAATCTGCTCCAAGAGCTTAAAGAAAGACCCCCACTAGGTCTAAATAAATCCACTTTCCTTTTTGGGAGTGCTTCGCTATATGGGTATATTATCCAACTGAAGAAGATATGCCTGTGGTTTAGTTGAAAATAACTTTATATTTTCTCCCATCGTTACTTTGTATTCATCACATTGGCATTTCTGGCAAGCTCCATCCGTCCCTATAGGCATGCCTTATATATTCTGAAGCCGTTTCTAGGGCATTCAAGTCAGCATATTTTGTGTTAAAATGAGGATGCCCCTCTATCACTTTAAATTCGTCGGATTGTACCACTCTCAAGGTTTCATTTGCCGAAATATTGGAAAACTTCATTTGTTCAGCGTCCCATTTCAAAACTTTGTTCAAACTTTGCAGACGGATGGCCAAAACACCTAATAGCACCATCTCGTTGAAAGGACCTGAATAAGCAAAGTTGGCAGAACTTTCCACTCTGTTCTCTGGGGACTCCTTACATGCCCTGATCCAATCTTGTTCATGGGGACCGTCACTATAATCTACAGACCCAGGAATCCTACGAAGATAAGGTTCAACGTCAGGAACACGATCAGAAAGCAGTCTCGGATTAAATCCTCCACAATCACAAATTAATGTGTCTTTTGTTCCAACCAATATGCAACCGCCCAATCCATCCTTCATAAGACTTTCCCCTTCGTGCAAGAGAGCAGGTCTATCGGGGAGCAGGCCACCATCATACCAATGTACCTTTACTGCCGGCATCTTTAATTTTTCAATGCTTTCACGTTCCGGAAAATCAAATCTCACTTTTTCGGCTTGTGGCGCACTTTCCAAATTAAAAGAGGTTGAACTTCCTGAAACAGCGTCAGGGTACTCAAGTTTTAAAGCCCTATATATAGGATCCAAGACATGGCATGCCATATCTCCGAAAGCACCGGTGCCAAAATCCCACCACCCCCTCCAGTTCCATGGCGTATAAATTTCATGGAAAGGCCTCATTGGAGCGGGGCCAATAAATGAGTCCCAATTAAGTGTATCCGGAGATGACATTACAGTAGTTGGGCGTTCCAATCCTTGGGGCCAGATAGGACGATCTGTCCACGCATGGGCCTCCTTTACTTCGCCTATTTCTCCATTCCATACCCATTCACAAAGTTTGCGAACACCATCTCCAGAATTCCCTTGATTGCCCATTTGGGTTGCCAATTTATGTTCTGCTGCCAATTTGGTCAACAATCTGGACTCATAGACCGAATGTGTCAAGGGCTTTTGACAAAACACATGTTTGTCCATGGTCATTGCCGTTGCGGCTATAACTGCGTGGGTATGGTCAGAAGTTGCCACCATTACCCCATCAATGGATTTTCCCAGATCGTCAAACATTTCTCGCCAATCATAATATCGTTTGGCCTTCGGAAATGCGTTAAAACATCTAGAAGCATATTTCCAATCCACATCACATAGGCCAATGATATTCTCTGAGACCATTGCACCCAGATTACCATGACCCTTGCCACCTACACCAATTCCTACTATGTTCATCTTATCACTGGGGGCCTTATGGCCTAGGCCGCTAACCGCGAAACTTGGCACAATTGTAAATCCGACTCCGGCTACTATTGTTTTCTTTACAAATTCTCTACGAGATTTATTTTTTATTATCATAATCAAAAAATTTATGGTTTATAATTCTTTTAGTTTGATATTTCTGTAGAACACGTTCGTACCATGGTTCTGAAGTGCAATATGACCTTCATTAAATTTTCCATAATCGGGAAAATCTCCCCATTTGCCACTGTTGCGAAGCTGTTTCCATTCATCGGAATACTTTTCATATTCCACCACCACTTTGCCGTTTAGCAATTGGGTCACTTTGTTATGGTTTACGATCAATAGAACCTGATTCCATTCCCCTATGGGTTTATAAGGTTTTACTTTAGGTGGATACATTGCGTAATTAGCTCCACAGATTTGCCAGTCTTCTAAGTTATTCGGCCAGTTATCATGGTCTATGACCTGAAATTCCGCTCCCGTTTCATAGGGATAGGTGTACTTATCATTTTCTTCTACCTGAAATATTATACCGCTGTTGGCCCCCTGTGTTAGTTTGAATTCTATGCTCAGTACAAAACTTTTGTATTTTTTATCAGTAATGATTCCGAGTGCACCCTCTCTTCCTCCTTCTGTAAGTATTTCCAAAGCGCCTTCTTTGACCCGCCAGCAATCGGGAGCGTCCTGCTCATTGTACCCGTGCCATCCTTTAAGGTCTTTCCCATTAAACAACAAATCCCACCCATGCTGCTTTTCCTTTTCGGTCAATGTGTTTATTGGAGAATTGATGTCCAAATGAGATAAGTATGTTTCTACTTGGGATTCTTGTGCATTGCCCTTATATAAAAATAAAATTGCAAATAGTAACATCATTGTTCTGAATACGTTTTTTTTCATTTTGTATGGTTTTTAGGTTTTATTAATTGATTTTTATTTGTCTTATAGTAACGTCATTTTTCAGTAATTAATCTTTTAAATCCACTCTCCAAATCTGCTCTATTTCTTCCAAGGATTTACCTTTAGTTTCTTTCATATTTCTAATAACAAAAAATAATTGCCAAAAAGCAAAAAATGCCAGTATACTGAAGGTAGGCCCTGTATCCAGCTTATTTAACAGGACCGGGAAAACAAGCACAATAATGGCATTGAAAACCCATTGGGTAAATACGGGAACGGACATGGCGGTGCCTCTTATTCTATTGGGAAAAATCTCTGACATATAGGTCCAAAATACAGGCCCTACACAGGCACCAAAGAAAATAATGAACATCATAATAAGCAACATGACCAATATGCCGGAAAACTGGCCCATGAACCCCGCTAAGGCAAGCCCCAACAGAGCCATTGCCATACCTGTTGAACCTATGATGTAAAGTGGTCTTCTACCGTAGCGGTCAATAATCAGGATAGAAACCCAAGTAGAGACAAAATTTACGATGCCCAGGCCAAATGTTGCGAATAAACCCGTATCCAATCCCCACCCGGCCGATTCGAAAATCTTTGGGGCATAATCAATAATAGTGTTAATGCCGGACAGTTGTACAAATACCCCAAGCACAAAACCAACCCATAGAACTTTTCGCATTGAGGGGTCAAATAATGCGCGGAAGTTTACAGGGGTGTTTTTAAAGCTTTGATTAATCTCATCCATCTCCGTAAGAGCCAACTCCTCGCCTCCAATCTTTACCAATACCTCTTTTGCTAGCTCCTTTTTGTTTTTTTTGAATAAAAATCTGGGGGTTTCTGGTACAAAGAACAGTAGTATAAAAAATAGGGCGGAGGGCATTGCTCCCGTTGCGAACATCCAACGCCAGTTATCCTCTCCAATATCGCGAAGCAAATAATTGATAAGGTATGAGATCAAAATGCCCGTAACAATAAAAAGTTGGTACATGGATACCAAACTTCCCCGATACTTCGCCGGGGCTATCTCTGATATGTAAATTGGCGTTACCATTGATGCGGCCCCAACGGCTAAACCGCCAACGATTCGAGCCATGACCAATGAACTAAGGCTAGCTGCTATAGCTGACCATAATGAAGTAATCAAAAACAACAGGGCCACAAAAAAAAGAATTTTTTTACGTCCCAGTGTATCGGTCACACGCCCCACAAAGGCAGCTCCAGCAATAGCGCCGAACAACAGCGAACTGTATGCCCAACCTACCTGAATATGGCTCAGTCCAAAGGTCTTGGTGAAAAAAGGTCCCGCACCTGTTATAATTCCAATATCGAATCCAAAGAGTAAACCACCTAAAGCGGCAACCAAGCTGATAAAGAGAAGGTATTTCGGATTTTTTTGTTTCATATTACTTGATTTAATTGTCAAAAAATGTATACAGTTTCTTAGGATTTTCAAAGAACAATTTTTCGTAATGTTCGCTTAGTCCTTTGGATTCCAAAAAAGCGGGTATAGTCTTGATAAGGTAATTTAATCCGGGACTGCCCCCATAACTTTTCCAATAGGCATTTTTGGCCATGTCCATACCCAAGGTTACCTGATTTGGGTACAGCGGTAACAAATGCTCCAGCAGACGTAATGTCCAGTTGATATCTCCCTCCTTCCAGCGAAAGGCACTGTCATATTCCACTTTTACACCAATATCCAAAACCGATTTGTTATAATCTAAGTCCTTAGCTCTATCTATATGGGAAAGTACCACATGTTCCAATTTGGCACCTAATTTTTCAAAAAGTTTTGCTTGTTCCAATGCTTGTCTCCCAAAATTGGTATGGGTTAGGATGGGAGCACCAGTGGCCAAGTGCGCATTGACAACTGCATGAAAAATTTTCTCTTGATGAGAGGTTATGGGCTCATCCCCCGTTGCTAGTTTAATGAGTCCAGCCTTGTGCGATGTCCTATACGGATAGGGCCCTGAGTAGTCCAACCGGTCTATTCCTTCCTCAATATCTGCAATAAAAAGATCTGTTAGTTGGTCTTCGGAATAATGGTATCTCCAATGGTTTTCAGTATAGTAGATTTCCAAATGAATACCTGTTGGCACAATAATATTAACTTGGCTGATTTTACTTACTTCTGCTAATTTCAATACGTTCCTGCCACAGTTAGCGGGCATGGTATCTGCCACGGTTCTTCCACCGGCCAAGTAAAATGAGGTAAGCTCTTCAGATACTTTTTTTACATCATTGAGCAGAAATTCCGGATGCGAAGCCGTGGGGTAACTATCCTCTATAATAATATGCTCATGGGAATAGGTGAGACCCATTTCCGAGGAACTCTTATCTCCCAAAACCGATCTGAAGAAATCTTTGTTCATAATTTAATTATTTGCCCAACCATTACGAGAGGTGTCGGCAACCTTGTCCGGCAATTCCAAAATGGACCCATGTAGCAACAACGTATTCTGCAATACATTAATATCTATATTCTTAGCACCACTATCCGTATCCAGAGATTGGATTGCTGCGAACCCTGCGGCTTGCCCCATGCCCATAGTCTGGGCCATGGACCTGCAGGAGGCATGGGCATCGTGGCTAGCAGAAAAACAACGGCCGACTACCCAAGTATTCTGACTTTCCTTGGGAATCAATGTTCCGTAAGGAACTCCATAAGAGCCGCCATTTGGTATGTACTCCCAAAAAGTTTCCGATGTGCCATCAGCCGATTTTCGGTGATCTTCAATGGGTGCACCACAAAGCAATATTTGATCTTTAAATTGTTTGGCTGTCATGCAGTCCTCTTTGGTCAATCTGTATTCGCCATATACACGCCGGGTTTCCCGAACTCCAATCTGGTTGGAGAGGCCAATGATCTTGGCATTTTGATATCCTGAAACCTCTGCCCTAAAAAAATCTTCAAAAATGAATGCCTGCCGCCGCCCTTCAATCTCAGCCTTGGTAATACCTTCTGGATCCAAGGGGTCAAAGTCTACTACTTTCACGGCAACTGTTGAAATGCATTTGGGCTGGCACATCTCATGTGCCGAACCTTCTTTTCTCGGTAATGAATACTTGCCCGATTCATAGGACTCTTTCATTTTTTCTTTCAACATATTTTTGCCTCCAGCGGCATTGAACTCTTCCAAATCCACATTTGACATTCGGAATGTGGTGGTCATGCTCTGTGCAAGTTCAATTTCCCCCGCTTTTTCATAGGGCAATCCCGCCCAGTGGCAATAGTCAGCATCCCCAGAGGCATCTATTACCCGTTTCGCTCTAATGGAGAAAAATCCCATTCCCTTATTAAAAAAGATACAGGTTGAGATTTCTCCTGTACCTTCCACCCCTACCAAGGTAGAATGATAGATGGTCTGGACGCCCCCTTTTACCAACAACTTGTCCCAGACTTCCTTCAATTTTTCAGGGTTATAATTCACCCCTGTTCCCGCTCCGTAGGTATTGGGTCTTAAAAATATGTTTCCAGATCTATTCAATTCATTTACCACCACGTCAGGCAGACCCCCAACAATTTTTTTTGGATTTTCGGATGGTGTAAAGAACCCATAAAAAGTATCCAGCATCTGTGTGGAGGATCCTCCTGGAAAACCATATCGCTCTACAATCGTCACCTTGTATTTTCCTTTTGCAGCAGCAATTGCTGCCATAGACCCCGAACTTCCGCTACCAATGACAAGGATATCGGTCTTAAAAGATTTTGCTATTGAAGAAGAAAAGTTCATTGTCTTAGTTTTTTTGATCCCACATTTTGATATAGTTTTGCCATATTGTGGGCATGTTCATCGTAAGCTGCTTCAAATAAGTCCGCGGCTCGTTGTTCGCCAATAATTTTACCGCTACTCAATACCTTGGGCGTTTTTCCATTTTTTTGAAGGATTCCCGCAATCTCTGCTTTTAATGTATTGATGATTAATACCCCTCCCAAGGTAGATCCAGGGGCTACAGGGGTGTCCAGACCCTCTATTTTTAGCATAGCATCTCCTAAAGGAGCACCGGTATCAAGAACATAATCTGCGAAATCAATCAGTTTCTTACCATCCGCTCTTTTAGAGGTGCTACCTTCCAAGTGCATACTACTTACCAATGCCGCCACTTTTAGGTTACGCTTTTTAAACTCCTCCGCCATTTCAATAGGCACAACATTGCACCCACTTGATGAAATGATCAAGGCGGTATCATCATCATTGATATCAAAATTTCTAAGGATTCTTGCGGCTAAACCAGATACATTTTCCAAGAACATGGCCTGTCGTTGTCCGTTGCAGCCCACAACCAGATTGTGAAACGATAATGATAGCTCCACGATAGGATTGAAGCCTGGGAAAGATCCATATCTAGGCCACATTTCCTCTACGAGCATCCTACTATGTCCAGACCCAAAGATGTGCACCAATCTCCCTTTTAAGATGGATTCTGCAAATAATTTGGCCACTTCTTGAATGATAGGCTCTTGCCGTTCCACCACGGAAATAGTTTCCTTCCCTTTTTTCAGATATTGTTTTGTATAACTCATAATTCGTTTTGGTCTCTTTTTGATTTTGCAAAAAATGCTGCTCCTATAGCCCCGGCATAACCGCCATAATGGGCTTTTGTTATTTTTACCCGATGCCCTCTAGACTACCATTCATAGAGTTACATGAATTCATTTAAAGGATTGAACAGCGCATTACCGGCTCCAGTAGTGATTCCACCTCCAACGACAATCAATTCCGGGGAGAAGGTATTGGTCTTACTTTTGATCAGATCCAAAACCGTCTTTTTCCATAAATCGGGGTTGATGAACGAATCCTTGGTAAACACCTCACTCTGCTCTTGAATTTTACCATTTTCATCCAACACCACGGTCTTAATTTTGGTGCCGCCAATATCAATACCTAAATATTTTGTTCTCATATTGTTCCCTATTTATACTGACCTTCGCTAATGCTCCATCCACCGTCAACGGCCAATACTTGCCCTGTGATAAAATTGGATGAGGGGGATAGGAACATTAATACTGCATTATTGATATCTTCTGATTTTCCTGGGCGTCCACCGTCCAAGGGTTGTTTTGTCTTTAGAAAGGATCGAATATCATCATCTTCAACCGCCCTTTTTGCCATTGGCGTTTCATAAAGACTTGGTGCTATAACGTTGATGCGAATATTGTTTGATGCATAATAGGCCGCGATAGATTTTGAAAAACCAATTATGGACGATTTTGCAGCGGCATAGGCGTGAGTCACAAAGTATTTGGGAGAAGGGGAATATCCCAGTACGGACCCCATGTTCAGAATAACCCCGGGCTTTTTATTTTCAAGAAAATAATTTACCATAGCTCTATTAGAGATCATAAGGGAGGTAAGATTAAGCTCAAGGGTTTTGTTCCAGCCTTTGAGGGTAATCTTGTCTAATGGTCCATCTCCAAATTTTCTTCCACTTCCACCCGCTACGTGAAAAAGGCCTGTTATGGTACCAAACTCATTATGGGCCATTGTTATTGCTTTTTCAATGGTTTTCGGATTGGTGGCATCTCCGCTTAATACCAAGCCTTTAGGGTTCAATTGTTGTTGGGCTTTTTCACAGCTTTCCTTGTTTCTTCCGACGACCAATACTTTGGTGCCTTTTTCCTGCAAAGCTAAAGCAGCGGTAAGCCCCATCCCCGTTGTGCCACCCATGATAATGTAACTTGTGTTTTTAAAATCCATTTTTTATGTTTCTATGGTAAATTCATCTGTATTGCAATAGGTGAAGGAATACACATGAAACCCCTGCTTATTGGTCGATAACTTTCTGATGATTTCCAGTACTGGTGCACCAACTTCAATGTCAAGGCTCTTCGCCAATGATGTGGATGCAGAAATGGCCCGAAACTTTTGTGTTACCCCCGTCATCTCGATATCATAGTTAACAATTAAAGCATCGAACAATGATTTATTGATAAACGCTACGTCACCTGCACTGTGTGTTGGATTCATATAATTGTTTGCTAGACCAGCATCTATACCAGATTTAAACTCATAAGTTGAATTTTCAGATGTCTTAGATTTTGAATTTGATATCTTAGGAAGGGGAATTCGTTTTACTTTATTACTGGCTTCTTGTTTTTGTCTCGCTTTATTTCCATCAACCACACCTTGATTATATCCATCTTGATATGTGTGCTCTATTGAATTATTGACTTTAAAAGGAGGAACTGGGCTCAAACAACCAATCTCGCCAACGCAATAGCCATTCTTAAATCCATTTTCATATCCATCAATCCATTCATTTTGCCCAAAACAAACAAATGGAACAAGCAATAAAACAATAAGTAGCTTTTTCATAATATTAGTTTTACTTAAATGTAAGGAAATTAAAAACACCTGATTTAAAAGAAGAAGATATGCCTAATCTGGACACGTTCCCCAAACTGGTTTGTTAGCGTTTGTTAATGAATTAGTCGCAAAATTAGAAGGTTCAGATGTAATATTTGATACACACCAGCCTGTTAGATCTTGATTAAATGCAGTTGCTTCATAAAACATAGTATTCATATCAGTCACACTAGAAGTATTCCAACTTCCAATATCTTGATTGAAATTGGATGCACTCCAAAACATCCCATACATATTAGTTACGTTTGAGACATCCCAACCTCCAATATCTTGATTGAATGAAGTTGCCTTATAAAACATACTATTCATATTAATCACACTAGAAGTGTCCCAGCTTCCTATGTCTTGATTAAAAGAAGTATTCTGAATCATTCTGTACATATTAGTTACACTTGAAGTATCCCAATTTCCAATATCTTGATTGAAATCTGTTGCATTTCTAAACATCATATTCATATCAACCACATTGGAAGTATCCCAATTCCCTATGTCTTGATTGAATGCAGTTGCACTTCGAAACATCTGATTCATATCAGTCACACTTGAAGTGTCCCAGTTTCCTATATCTTGATTAAATGTAGATTTATCTTTAAATAGCCGCTCCATATCAGTCACCTTCGTCGTACAAAGATTAAAATTACCTGCTGAAATCTGACCTGCTATAGTTGAATTATTAACTACAGTATAGGTTGTACCATTAATCACAGCTGAATCTCCAACTGTTGCATTTGGACATTTACAAGTGCCGTTTTCATCTAAGTAAATAGTAATTGGAGCATTTACAGTTATCGCTCCATTAACCACTTCAGAAGTAATTGAAGCATTAGAAGAAGTACTTCCTGATACAGTCACGCTATAATTATAAGTTCCTGCAGTCGATGGTGTTCCTGAAATACTAGCGATATTGTTATTAATAGTTAAACTTACACCTGTTGGTAATCCAGAAGCTGATCCGCTATAAGTTACAGTATCTGAACAAGTAGAAGAAAGAGTATATTGGATCGGTACTATTGCACTTCCTGCTGTTACAGTTTGAATCT
>Ga0209089_10003494_pt1 | contig 13369 bp, 11 predicted proteins | sample ArcticOcean_MG_C_FD_187431 | JGI IMG/M metagenome (GOLD analysis project Ga0209089, IMG submission 187431) | Marine microbial communities from western Arctic Ocean - ArcticOcean_MG_CB2_150 (SPAdes) (version 2) | ecosystem: Environmental > Aquatic > Marine > Oceanic | place: Arctic Ocean: Canada...
GTCAGCAGTTACTTCATCATTACGAATATAAATTATATCAGCATTAGCACCCTTCACAGCATTTGCCATAGCTACAACAGAATTTGCTCTAACAGAAGCACTTAGTTCTGTTACAAATTGAAGAGTCCCCAATTCGGCTAATAATCTAGCACGTTCATGTGTAATAGTATCACCAGCAGCAAGGGCATTAACAGGTGTCGTTCCACTCATACTTTTGTATGATATAAGAAGTTCTGTAGATAATCTTAGATTTACTGGACTATTCGATGTGTTTGCTATTTTCTCTGCTGCTATAGGTGCGTTAGATGAATCGACTTTTAAAATCGGATCTTTAAGAAGACTGATCGAACGGAAAGAAGTATTCGCAGGAATATATCCGCGGGCAGTAGAAGAGACACCAAGGCTAGCTTCAAATTGCGCATTAAGCAGCAACTTATCACCACCAAGTTCTCTGATCGCATCTTTACCATGGCCACCTATAGGAGACATAATAACATTAGCTGTTGCGCCTGTACCATGATTTGGGTTTGCGGTGATAAGCACAGATGCTCTTCGATACCCTGTTCCAGTAGTTATCATAAACACGTTTGCTATAGCACCTGAGCTTATATTAATTTTAGAATATGCTTTTGCACCAAGACCATCACCGATTATAGTAACAGTGGGAGATATGATCATAGTAGAATCTGTATTAGGCAAAGTTTGAAAAGCTGTATTAACAGTCAGAGTTTTTGTAGCGCCGGTATAATCAACAACTCGCCTTAATTGTCCTGAGCCAGTTCCACTCTTAACGTAGATGCTAGAACCATTATAGAAGTTATCTACAGGCGAAGCTGTGTCTCCAGAAGCAGTAGACATTGTTACCGTTGTTGTCGTTGCTGAATCTGGAACACCATTCGTTAATTGCTGATATCCAGCGCCAACATTGACAGTTTCGATTACTTCAATTGCGCCATTCGCGGCTGCATTGTGGACTAGTGTCTGTCGATCACCCTCTGTTGAACCATCTGAAGATAGAACATTCTGCACAGGTATATATGAAGCAGTCATAAATTTATCAGCCCGACCAAGACTGACAGTGTACATATATTTCCAATGATATCCATCAGAAGTAGTAAATCCAGTTGTTGAGAATCCAGAAGGACGAACTGTAGAAGTTCCGCCCTTATTATTCTTTAAACATTTATATACGTTGTTCTGTTCTGTTATGACATAAAAAGATCGGCCATACAAGTTTGTATCTCTATCACGATACATTGCGTATACTGTTCCAGTAGCCCAATTATGTCTGGGTACAACATGAGACACATCACCTGCTGTGATCTTTTTACCTGCCCACGCTTGCCGCCACAATTCATAGTGTTTATCTTGATCTGTCTCAACTGGTGTAGGTGTGGTACCTTCATCAGCGTAAGCTTCTGCTCTACCCAAAATAGCATACAAAACTGTAGACTGTTTTAGCGCATCTGTATCCGCAAGAGATAGTGAATCTTTAAAGACTTTCGCATTATGAATGCTGAGTTCTTTTGAAATATATTTGGGCATTAAGATACCGTTCCCGTATAATAATAAGCATTGGCTCCAGACACGTCTGCTAAAGTCCAGATACTTGTGAGATTTGCTGAAGTGGCGCTATTTACTTTATTTAGTTCAATTTGATTATAGTTTTTATGAGTAGTTTCAATAACAATGACATCATTATTTGCAAATTCTGCGCTTAACGTTGAGCTTGATCCTGTTATATGGAATGAGTTAGCGAAGTAAACATTTGCTGTAGCAATCGTTCCGTGATCCCATCTATTCACAAGATTGGCCGTAGTTAAGGAAGCTGTAGTATTCGCATTAACTTTAATAGAATAGTACTTATCAACATTCGCTATAGTCGTTTGAACAATCATATATTGACCATTAGCAACTCGCGTTATGTTTCCTGTAGCGCCTGTTGTTGCGCCTCTAAACAGTGGATTACTAGCAGTAACAGTAAACGATCCGTTTGTGATGCTTACAGTGTTTGATGCTTTTGTTTTAGTAATCGCAATAGTTCCGTTTGATTGCTTTCTTATGCGATTATGCGGTGTGGTAACAATATCCAGTTTAAGAGGAGTCCGCGATACGAATTGACCAAACAATTTCTGGCCAGCAGGATGTACGAGGTTATCAACCAAATCTTTATACCTATCGAATGCAATACCAGAACTTATCTCATATGAAAATTCTTGATATCGATATCCGTCTTGAATATACCCACGCTTAGTTGACACTTGTGATCGATTCGATGCATAATATCCTTCTGCATTAGCAGCATTTTTGAGTGTTAATAGACCTGTGCCACTTGTCGCATTAGTTCTTTCACTAGTAGAAAATGTGACTAGTTCTTTATCTCCATATGCATAACCAGAATCTAGAGTTCGAATACCACTTATTGCGCCATTAGCGCCAACTTTAGCTGTAATCGTCGCATTTTGACCAAGAACACCATTATCAATTATCTTAACAATCTTAGCACTACCCGTCGCGGTTAATGTTGATTGGTCTGCGCTGCTATAATGCTTAGTTGCGACAGTGCCTAATTTATAGTTTATATTACTCGTTGCTTGTGTTTCATCTTGAAATACTCTAACAATAGTCTCAATGGTCGTATTAGCATGAGTAACTGTTGTTAGCCCAGTACCATAAGGAAGAAACTGTTTAGGAATTGCAGGAGATATCTGTTTAATATCTGCCTTTGCTCCAGAAGAAGATTGTTCTAATCTATCGTTTGTATCAAAAGCTGTTATTTGTGAGTTGGCCGTACTCCAATTCGAAGCAGTATTCTGTAGATATAAAAATACATCACGTATACCCAACGAAGCTACTTGGCTATCATTAACTAATACAGTGGGAGCAACAGAATATCCTGAACCACCAATCCTCATAGAAAGATCATCGATTGTACCGAACGCTGCTACTTTAAATACTAGAGAATGATCTAATCTTGTATATATATTTTCGATCTGCGTGTTCGACGTAGTGTATGCTACATTACCTACAACTGTTGCGCTACCAACTTTTCTTACTGCTTCAAGTTCTGAGAAAGGCTTCATAGGGCCAGCATCCCACTGACTTGTGAGATTAGCAGACGTGTTTGCAGTAACTTGTAGTTTGACTAAATGTCTATCATCAGCACCACCAACAGCTTGAGTATATCCATTTGCTACTGTAGTTATAACTTTCTTTACGATACCAAATGCGCCGCTGACAGCACCCACAAGTTCATCACCGGCAGAAATAGTTTGGCTAGCTACATTACCAACTTCAAGAATATGATAGCCAATTGTATTAGCGTAGAATTGGCCACTCACAAGTGTACCAATGACTGGCGCTGCGGTATTTGCAGATCCCAGTTTAATTTGTTCAGTAGCAGATCCAGTCCCAAAATTCTTATATGTGTCTACTCGAAACACGCCCGCGCCTGCTGCCGAGCTTTGAACTGAATTAATAACAGCATTCGCACCAGAAGTAACACCATATAGAGATTGTCCTACAGACAATATTCTAGTATTAGCAATCTTTATTACAGCATCTTTGTTTGTTCTAAAATCGCTTTTATTCGTTGTGATCTCATCAGCTTCTGGAAATCCATAGCTGGGCGAAGATATAACTGTATTAGCAAAAGTGGATGTTCGCCTTATAACATCTGCTGGTTTGTTCCCCCAAGACACTGTATTACCAATATGTATGGTGCCTCGGTATAGAACACCTTGTAGAAGATTTGTATTTGCAAATGTGCCATGAGTGTGTGAGAGTTTAACAACTACGCGAGAGTTCAAGGGTGCACCGGTCACGGGTACAGAGGATATAATCTCTTGTATTATTCCATTTGCAGCCGTTCCTGATCCAACTTTTGCATCACGATTCTGAATAATATCTCCTACAGCGAAGGTTGTGGAATTAGTATTTGCAAATGTAAGATTATGCATATATGTAGGATCAGTTATAGGTGAATATGATATAACAGCCGCGTTAGCACCAAAGACAGTATTAGATATGAATAGATTTACATTTCTTGATATAGAAAAAGTGTCTGTAATATCACTTGTGCCTATAACAAAACTAGCGGCCGCTGTTCCATCACCGCCGGTTTGTGTAATTATCGTACCAGGACTGTCTGTAGATGCAGTATACCCAGAACCACCATCAACAAGGGTGAAATTGATAATACCTGCTTGCGTTATAACATCTGTTACAACACCCTTACCTTCTCTTCCGGTTTTAGCTGATATAAGGTCGATTTCATCGCCAGGAGCATATTCTGATCCTTGGCCATCAACAGTGATTGTATTAATACCAGCTTCAATGATAGGCTCAAAACCTACGCCAGATTCTTCTGATTTGATTTTAATAGACTCTGCATTAGAAAAATTACCTTTCAGTTTATCTAGAGTGATCTGCATCATATCTCTACCACCAAGATATCTTCGCACTACATCTTCAACAAAAGCTTCGGCCTGGCTTTCAATGCCTTGAATAGTCTTACCTATAAATTTATATGCTTCTTCATTCGACGGAATCACAATATAACGATCTATTTGCCAATCACCGTCGGAAACTTTAAGCATCTGATCAGCAGGATATGAAACTTCAACATCTTCATCATAGAGTATTCTGAATAGAAATTTATACGAATCTAGTGTACCCTTCGACTGATAGAAGTCTCTGATGGTCTTTGCGAGAAGACGTTTATCAGATACTACGGATATAGGTAGAGAGGGTATAATAGTTCTGCGAAAATATTCGATATATTCATCGAGTGTATCATCGATATCTTTATATGACTTCAGCTTGTTTAGTTCATGAATACTCTTACCAGATTGTTCCATATACTCATAATAAGCTTTTACGAATAGCAGAAAGCCGGGAGAGTCTTCTTTATAGAAATCAGGAAACTGATTTTTTACAATACTGGATGTTAGTTGATCAATTGCCATTTCAACTCTCTGAAGTTGCTGTGATTGTTGCTGCTTCAGAATCTAACACAATAATAGTTTCTTGTGTAGGAACTATGTCTAGATTTTCTGGAGTGCCCGTGACTTTAATTTCTACACCATTATAATCTGATGGAGCAAAATTATTAATAGTGATAAGCCCTGCGACATAATCAATCGTTCCTGCATTTTCTACAATATTAGTTTTAGCTTTTAATTCATTATATCGATATATGTTTATATTACCCAAGCCATCATCATCAAGGAAGGCTTGAAATCCACTATAGGTGAATGATGTAGATACGACTGTACTCACTCTGATTGGATTTTTATAATTTAAAATAACTGTCTGTGATACGTTTGTATCTGGTGTAAATCTTTTCTGTATCTTCATAGAAATTGCGCTGTTAAAAATAGAAGTATCGACATTATCGATTGTTCTAGCAAATCGAGAGAAACGGAACCTCTTCTTAAATTGATTTAGATTATTAGTATTAAATGTGACCATTGCTGCTTTAGCATTAGAGATGAACCAATCACCTGTCTTGACCGTAGCTTTAGAATCATAAAGAACATCGATTGTGGGTATTGCATATAGATACTCTGCGTCAACGAATACAGGATCAACAGCAAGAGGAGTACGATCTTTAATAGCTAACCTTAGCTGTGTTTTTCTTTCGGCTGTGATATAATCTTCTAGCAATGGTTTCGTTGCGATATACACTTTACCATATACTGCTGGTGTACGTTCTTCACCGCCATAAGACACTACAGAATCTAAGTCTGAATTTTCATTCAATAGAATACGACTATAATCTTCAGCGATGATCGCACGATTCTGTGTTTCATAATATTTGGGAGCATTAAACTTGATTGACGAAACGTCCTCTTGTGCGCGGCCGCCTGTTGCTTTCGATTTGATAGCAAGAGTAACTGTAGTATAATCAGCAGTTGCACTTAATGCACCCACACTAAATACATCGGCTCCATTTGTCATTGCACCATTACACACACGATAATCTACAATAACAACATTGTTATTTTTTACAGATTTACCTACAACACCATCACCAAAAGAAACTTCATATTTCTCATCGAAAGATTCATGAAGGAAATATACTGGAGAATTATTTGCTACAGCAACAACATTCGTTGCTTTAGTAAAAGTTGTTTGTGTAAGATCAGCAGCAGACTCTTGGACCCGAAGCTTGATGCTATTCGTATCAACATTAGCATTAGGTATCCTATATTTGACCGGCGCGGCTGAACTTACTGTAAATCTATGCTGAAGAGGCTCACCCTCTGTGATTGTAATTTCCTTAACAAAAATATCAGCATTATTCTGTACAGTAAAATCTTCTGGTGTCACAAACGTATAACCAATATCATCAATCGTTGTGGTGAATTTAGAATTTGCAGATATCAAAAAAGTACCAATTGTGTTAGCTACTCCAGTAAACGTCAATGTAACATTTGCTGATGCACCCCTTGCAGAGACTGGCAGATATCCCAACTCTTTTGCGCGTGACACAACTGAATCTCTTTGCTGAGCCGTATCAAGAAACATTTCATTTGCAAGCATATTAATATAGAATGCATTATAATGTGTATTATATGCTAATACGTCTAATAGTGTTGACATAGCAGAGCCTTCAAAATCATAGTCTTGAAATTGCGTCTGAGTGCTTAGATAACTTTCTAGATTAGCTCGAATGTCAGCAAAATCTGTTTCTGTGATATTTAAATATGTGTTTGCAGCGGCCATTATCGGACTCTTTCTAATATTACGTCTAAGACTACGGGGGCAGTGTCATTGACAACATAAAAAACTACACTAATAGACATCGCGTTTGAATCTGGATGAGCATCAACATTAACACTAATCAATTCTGCTCTAGGTTCGTAATTCTCAATAACTTCTGAAATAGCTAATTCCATCTCTTGAACAATAGCAGGATGAAAATTTTCAAATAGTAGCTGCCTGATACCACATCCAATTAAAGGCTTGAATGGCCTCTCATAGAAGTCAGTCATAATCAGAGACTTGACAGACTGCTTTACAGCTTCACGATTTATTTTTCGAGAAAGCTTTCCTGTAATGGGATGCGACAAAAAAGCAAGGTCTATATCACTATAAATCTCTTTCTGTCTTAATGTGCTATCGAAGAAACCTTCAGCCATTTTACCTACTCTGTGTGTTCGTTATATTTATAAAGTATCGATCAGGGTCCAGCAAAAACATTTGAACTACCTGCTGCAACCGAAGTGCATCCCGAAACACCATCACCTATTCTACCGCCGCCCTTACCATTTACAAAAACAGTTGTTGACCCTGTAGCAATAGGTGCAGCGTGAGCAGGACAAGGCGCACCCGGCAATAAGTGAGTCGTATTGTTGTCTCCCTGCCTACTCCATGGAATATTATTCACAAATACATTAGGTGAACCTACTGCTCTTGTGGGAGTTGAACAATGTGTGACATCTGCATCGCCAATTCTAGTTGCTGCGGGCACGTTCTTTCTCCATTAATTCTTGTAATCGTGTGTTCCATGATGCCATTTCATCATGATCATCTTCAGTATGAGGCTCAGGTGGTATATCAGGTATAAATCTGATTACATGATCAAATTTTTCTGGTATATCTTCATACTTATCATATAATACCAGTTCACCGTCTACTATCATTTGAAATTCTGCCATTAGTTTAAGTCTATTCTTGCAGCATCAACATCTAGATTGCCTGTAATATCGGTATTTTGATTAGCTCCATATGTCTCTGTAACATTATTAGTTACCGACTCTGTTCGCTCACCATTCACTGTAACAGCATGTTTGTGTGTATCATTCTCTGTGCCATATATTTCAGTAACGTTCTTCTTTACAGTTTCAGTTTGATTACCATCTACTTGTTGTGTTACATTTCCTTTAATATGCTCTCTTACGTCCCCATCGACTTGTATGTCCCAATCACCCTTGATATATGTCTTGACATTAGAATCAATCGTGAGATTAACATCTCCCTTGACGTTAACGAATGATGTGCCAACAATAACTTCATAATTATTACCTATAACGTGTGTAACTTTATTTCCGTCGGCATCTATTTCGTAATGTGTTCCTGATCTATGTGATTCGTGTATTCTTTCAGCATAAGGAGTATCATCAATTTCTCTTATATGGCCAGATTCGCTTTCAAACACATGATTTTTAGGATATACAGTATGATATCGATTACGATCATATGTTCCATCAGGCTCTTCACGTCTACCCCGAAAAGTTTTGTCAGATGTTTTTGGTTCGTTCCAAGTTTGACTTTCTGTATTAGTATTGATTGAATCAACTGACCATGTTGCATTTTCCGTATATGTTCTTATTAATTCATCACCTGTTTTATTATCTCTATCTTTAGATATAACACTACCTATAATTTGCGCTTCATAAAATGCATTATTAACTACTGGTATATCATCATACGCAGCGTTGTCTTTTGAAGTGTTATGAACAGTGTTAGAATTTCGAGCAAGTCTATTTACATCGCTTTCTTTGATGAATCTAGGATATACGCTATGTGGATGACCTCCGTTATGAGGATCGATCGGTACTTCAGTATCTGGTCTAATATTAGGATCATAGAAACCTTTCGTAGGCTCTCCAAATTCAGAAGAAGAAGATGCTATTGAACCCATCACTACAGGTTCTTGTGCATCGTCGCCATCTAGAAAGAATCCAACAACCCAACTACCTTCAACTAATCCTGTCGGAGATTGGCCCACACCACTGATCGCGGGTGAAGTGATCCCTTGTAGTGGAATTGCCCAAGGGAGAGAACCAGTAGGTATTTGACCCTTGTCCTCCGTGTGCCAACCAAAGCAACGGACACGGACTCGCCCAAGTTGTACTGGGTCGTCACGGTCTTCGACAACTCCGATGAACCATGTGAAATCATTCTGACCTATGAAGTCTTTCATCTTCAACTTCCTTCACGTAATTTAAAAAACTTAATAGTCCGTTTTTTAATGTTTGTTTAGTTTTCTCTTGTTCATCGATGTAATCTGTCAGATGATCAAACTGGTCGTTTTTCTGGTCGGACATCTTTAAGTCTTTCTGTTTGGATCGCTTCTTCGCGCTCGCGTTCAGTCAATTCATCCCAGTTAATTTTAGGAACAACTTCAGGTTCGACTTCCTCTTCATACTGTATAGCAGGTTCGACGATCTCTTGAAGAAACTCTTTTTTATTCTTTTCCTCAATTTCCTGTAAAAACATCGTGTCGGGGCGCTCCATACTAGTCCTCTTACGTCTTGTTTTAGGCATACTCATAATTTTGGTTCCTTTATAGTTTTCATCGCATCATCAGGCACATTATCTTTAACCCATGCATACAATTGTTTTTGTATATCAGCTTCTTTATTAAATCCTTTACCCTGCTTTTTCATATTCAAATATTTAAAATCTTTAACGATTAATTCTTTACTGCGTGACCCTCTTATTGGATTACCTTTAGCATCAACAAAGGGTATAGTATTTTCACGATTGTTTAATATTACATTAACATCACCATTTATTCCACTGTCTGTTTTACCTTTTAATATAGAATACACCGTCTTTGCAGCACCCGAATGTGTTTGTAATAGTATGTCTTCAGGAACAACGCGACCTCTTTTGGGATCTAAATTATTTTTAATAGCAACTCTATAATCTGTAAGAACCCATGTTAGATGTATATTCTTTCGATCATATCCAGCAGCATCTAATTGTGGTAGAATATCACTAATATCATCCATGTCTTTCACTGTACGATCAAATAATAGATTGGGTAGCGTACCTTTCTTAGCCGATATCTCTGCGTCTTTTAAAAGATTACCAAGTAATTTACCTATCGTTCCCTTTTTCTTAACAAAAGCATGAAGCTTGGCAACATCATCTGGCTTTGTCAAATCTAAGCCTTTAAGTTCAGGATACTTGTCCTTTTCTTTAGCAACCTTCAAAAACGCTTTCTTAATTTCATCAGGATCTTTGACCTTGAACTTCTCACCTTCAATAAAATTCTTGATAGCAAAGCCTTTACCAGAGCCAGCGCCGCCGGCAACAAACATAATCTGGCCATACTTCTTACCCTTACCGACAATGATCAGTTTTTCGTCTAACTGTTCATAAGTCTGGAGATCAGAGTATTCTGTATAATTAAGAAGCATTGTTATCCCTTATGCGGCTGTGTGATTGGTGCAGTGCTTTCAGTATCTTTCATAACTTCGATCACAGTATCCATATTATTATCTTTAATAATGTGCCTCAATCTTGTAATCAAATAATATCCACTTAAATATTTATCTATGTTGGCCTCACGCTTATTACCAATCGTTGTTGCTTTTGGTATGACTAGATTGATTTTATTTCCTACATCTAATTCTGAATGACCATTCAAAGTGACACTTAGCATGATGTTTTCTAGATGTTCTCCATATGACTGTCTTTTTCCCAGAAGTGTATTAGACTTTTTGGGTAAATGGTGTTCTGACTCAAATAATTTATAGTAATCATGTCCTACTCTAGAAGTTCTCATATATACTGATGCATCAGGACTAGATGTTCCTGATACTAAATGACCATGCGGTAAATTGCCGTCATTGAGTTTACTGAATATCTGCCCTGATTTATCATAATTATAGATAATTTCTGTTTTATTCTTTTTTAGAACGTCAATATTAATCGTTTTCGATTTAAAAAGACCTCCCAGTTTTGCTATCATTGTATCTGTTTGCTTTATCACCTCAAAAGATAACACTTTCTTTAGATCAATAAAATCTTGACTGCGGCCACCTTCAACAGCATTTGATGGTTCATATGTAAATGTATTATTAAGGCTATCAAAATCAGCATCTACTAGTTTTGATATATCTGCAAAATGAAATCCTGTAGAGTCTTCATAGAAAGTGAATAGTGGTGTATCTAGATCATTATCTGCTTCATCCATTAGCTTATCTATAGCATCTATGGGCGCTAGAAAAGGTACAATGTATGGTAGTCGGCTTTTTGTTTCGCCGTATGTATTATTTCTTACGACTCTAACTTTCATCGCCGATTCAGCAATGCGGTCGTAGATATCTTTAGCTTGTTTATTATATATAAACTCATCAACAACAGATTTTACATAATGTGATATTGTTTTTTTGTTATTCTTGGTATTATATCCATATGCTCTAGAAATCTTTTTATCAACTGATAACCAGCCTTCAATAGATATACCCTGTAAAGAAACTAATTCTGATTTTTCTTTTGTTCTAAATCTATCTTCTACTTCATATAGAACGAAAGCGTGAGTTTTGCTTGGTATATTATCTCCCGGAAAAGTAGAAGTATAACTAATCACCAACAAATCATGACCTGTAAAACCAGGCTGCCTAGATGGACTTCTTGCAAGCTCATTGTATATATCTAAACCATCTTCAATTGTAACATCACATGTCAGAAATGGTTCATATAAATCTTGGTATATGTTCACTTCAATAGCCTGATCCCATATATCGACTGCGAGACTTTGATCAGCTACAATGAATATCTTATCAATATTTACATCAGAAACACTTTGTTTAGATATTTCCGCCATTACGCTGCTGACCTGAGAAGTGTATGAGCCTGATCAACTACAACATTCAAATATTTAGAATTTAATACACGAATCTTTCTACGATTGTCATTCAACTCAACTTCATATTCATAGGCTGTATCAAACGACCTATCATTAGAGCCTAGAGAATTATAAGTCGTAAGATCAACTTCAACTTTTTTAGTTTTTATCACTTGACTATCTATTCTAGTGAATCCTTGATATAGAATTTTATAATATGCATGAGTTTCTTCATTCGCTGCGGTTACGCTACCATATTTGGTTGTGATATAATTGATGAAGTCTTGACCGAACAGAGGCCACTCATACATAGGATCAACAATATCATTAAATAGCAATATTATCCAAGCATAGTCAGAATTCCCATAAAGCGTATCTGCAAGAATATCAGGCCTTTCACCATCTTCTATTGAATGCTCATAGAAAGTGTCTACATTACCCTCAACACTATCTCGAAACGCAAAGCGTTTAAGTATGTTAGTCACTTCTACAGCAGTGCCATCATCCTTGAGTGAATGTTTAACTGTAGGAAAATATGAAAAATAATTACTCATTAACCTTTACCTTCTGAATTATGTAGTTCTTCATGTGTTCGTTTTATATATCGAGAAAAATAATTGTCAAATATGAACGGAAAGAAAGCGTGAATAAACAATATATCCGCAGCTATTCCAGTCCGAAATGTTAATTTCAGAGCATTTGTTAAATGCTGAAAATATGTTAGTTTCTGCTCATTAAGATGGTTCTTGTTCATTTTATACCAGTCATTTGTTATTTCCTTATTAAGACTACCAGACTGCCGTTAAAAGCCGGCACCGGCAAACCAGACGGGCGGACGGCCGTCTTTACCAGGCCCAAAGCCGCTAGCCATCATCATAGTTGATGTTGATTTAGAAGAATTATTTCTCGTTTCAATATTGATTTCTTGGAATCCCAATGAAATATCAATCTCCATTGGTGCACCATCTTTACTGAATGAAGGAACTCCTCCACCATTATAAGTGACATCGAATGATTTTAGTACACAATTGCCTATATCAAACAAATAAGGCGACAGATGCTTAGAAAATGTTATTTGAAATTCGTCTGGATATCCAAAAGCTAAACTGCCTGCTACATATTCTGGTAACATATGATATCTAAATACTCTACATAATTCTTGTATATCTTCACTTTCTTTTTGAGTTCTAGGAATAAATTTAAAAGTGAACGTGTGTTCTTTAAATCCTACACCCTTGAATAGAACTGCCATATGTGGATTGATAGCTAAGCCTAGTCTTTTTCCAATACCCTTAGTTACATTAGCGGCACCGATTGCTCCTGCGCCTGCACCGATAAGACCGCCAAAGGCTGCCGCACCTAGAAGACCGCCGCCAGCAGCAACCGCAGCCGCGGTGCCAGTTGCTGCTTGAGCTTCAGTGGGTTTTCCGCGTTCTGCGGAAGCTTTTATGCTGGCGCCAAGTGCCTTAACCGCGTCTTTTGCTGAATTTCCCGCAGCTTTAAGATCGGCCATCTTCATACTACCAGAAGCAAGCGCACCTAGCGCGCCCATATCCGAGTTTTCATAATCTGCTGCATATTTTGCTACTAAATTGCCTGGGATAGGAAGAATAATTGATCGCACTTTCATTTGCTTAGTTGTCGATACTAAGGTTTTTCTATGGGTTTCTACAACACGAAAAGTCATATAATGTTGATCATCTAGATCATGAGGGAACATAATATTACTACCAGCTTTACCCCGCTTGACGCTTCCAGACTTTCTACTTCTTAGTCCGG
>Ga0209089_10003495_pt1 | contig 13369 bp, 15 predicted proteins | sample ArcticOcean_MG_C_FD_187431 | JGI IMG/M metagenome (GOLD analysis project Ga0209089, IMG submission 187431) | Marine microbial communities from western Arctic Ocean - ArcticOcean_MG_CB2_150 (SPAdes) (version 2) | ecosystem: Environmental > Aquatic > Marine > Oceanic | place: Arctic Ocean: Canada...
GGTTTATAAAAACCCTTATATGTTAGAAAATGACATCCTAATGGGTTTTAGGGGAAGTAATTTCCTTGAAACTGGAGCTGTATACGCACCGTATGTTCCGTTAATCATGACTCCTCTTGTTTACGATCCTGTTAACTTTACACCAAGAAAAGGTGTGATGACAAGATACGCGAAGAAGATGGTTCGTCCTGAATTCTACGGTAAGGTAATCGTAGCAGATATTAATTACGTTTAACAGTAATTAAATCATAGATCAAAATAAAGAAGGGGAGTATTAAACTCCCCTTTTTTATTGCCGTTATATTTATAGTTGAGTAATAATATCTTTTTTAGGAGATTACAATATGGAAGCTATATGGCCAGGAAGTGGTTCGGCAGTAAGTGGTAATACACCATTCGGTTTATACGATGACGATTCTACATTTCAATCAGATGCACCAAAATTTGCAACTTGGGCATCCCGTAGATTGGGGTATCCAATTATGGCAATCGAATTACAAGACATACAATTTTATACTTGTTTTGAAGAAAGTATTACAGAATATTCATCACAAGTCAATCAATTTAACATTAGAGAGAATTTGTTATCATTACGAGGACAGGCTACTGGTTCGAATGTTACTCATAAACGAGTTACACCTAATTTTGCAGACGCCATCAGAGTTTCAGAACAATATGGTACAGAAGCGGGAGTTGGTGGAACTGTTGATTTCAAAAGTGGTTCAATTTCCGTTTCAAGTGGTTCACAAGTATATGATTTAAATACTCTATGGGCAGCAGTTTCTGAAAGTGGACAGGCAATTGAAATTCGTAAGGTATTTTATGAAGCATCACCTGCAGTTCAAAGATATTTTGATCCACATGCAGGAACAGGAGCCGGTTCTTATAATATGTTAGATGGATTTGGTTTTGGTGGTATGTCACCGGCTGTTCAATTTATGATGATGCCAGTATATGCAGACCTTTTGAGAATGCAGGCAATAGAATTTAATGACCAATTTAGAAAATCTGCTCATACTTTTGAGTTGAGAAACAATAAAATTAGAATTTTTCCAAATCCAACATCAACTTATAAGTTGTGGTTTGAATATATTCTTAAAGCCGACAGAGATGATCCCACACAGACTGCATACGGAGAAACATCCAATACAGTTTCAGATTTTTCTAATGTTCCATATGATAATATGAAATATCAGTTTATTAATGATGTTGGAAAACAATGGATTAGAAAATATGGTTTGGCTTTAACTAAAGAGTTACTCGGAATGGTTAGAAGTAAGTATGGTAGTATTCCAGTACCAGGAGCAGAAACAACTCTCGATGGTGATACGTTAAGAGGAGAGGCATCTACTGAAAAGGAGTTTCTCGTTACACAATTGAGAGAAAATCTTGAAGCATCGAGTAGAAAAATGATGTTAGAGGCAGACGGTGAAGAATCAACTCGACTTCAAGAAAAATTAAGTAAAGTTCCATTACCAATTTACATAGGATAATATTATGGCCGGAAGATTTTTACCACAGAGAGATTTAAATGTTTTTGAACGGGTAAATAAAGAGCTTATTGGTGATCTAAAGACAGGCAAAGATGGAATAATTAACCAACAAGTAGTTCTTTATAAAGTATCAGTACAGGATACCAATACTAATATGTATGGTGAAGCTGCGGGCGGTAAAAGATGGAAAGACGGTGTAAAATTTGCTTGTTTAGTAGATGCAGAAGATTTCGATTATAATGTGGATGAATTTAGTGTAGATGAACAACAAAATGCTACATTTAATATATTAAGACAAACATTGATTGATTTATCGTTAATTCCCGAGGTCGGTGATGTATTAGAATGGAATTGGGCATATTTTGAAATAACAGGTATTAATGAAAATCAACTTATTGGTGGGTTACAAGATAATAATTGGACGGTAACTTGTAATACATTTAGAGTTAGATTTTCTAATCTTAATATTGAACGGATACGGAGTATTTAATGGCAAGTGATCTTTTAATTTACGGTAGAAAAAAACCAGTACCGAGAACACAACGAGCAACCTTAAATAGGGCAAAACAACTTAAACGTGATGATAACATAAAAGATATATCAGTAAGTTTAATGGACATGGATAGTGCAATTATGTACTATTTCGAAAATGTCATTAAACCTTCAGTTATTGAAAATGGTGAAACCGTTAAAGTTCCGACAATGTATGCATCTCCCGAAAGATGGTTTGCAGTACAAAATAGTGGTTTTATGAGAGACTCTAAAAGACAGATTATATTACCTGCAATAGCATTTAGACGAACTGGAATGGAAAAAGATGACACAATGGCTGTTGATAAGATGGATCCAGAAGAACCAAAACTTCATTGGCAGTTTGAAAGAAAATATACTCAGTTAAACAGGTACGATAATTTTTCAGTTCAACAGGGATTATTACCACAACGAGAATTTTATAATGTAGCAGTTCCAGATTATATGGTATTGAGTTATGATTTTATGATTTGGACTCATTATATTGAACAAATGAATAAATTGGTAGAACGAATCAATTGGTCAGCAGGTTCATATTGGGGTGAACCTAATAAAATGAGGTTTAGAACCAATATAGAGAGTTTTACTGATAGTACAGAAGTTTCAGATAAAGAAAGAATTGTACGAACAGAATTTAGTGTTGCTTTACGAGGATATTTGATACCAGAAGCATTTAATGAGTTAGCAGGTCCTCATACTATCCAACAACATATTACACCAAGTCAAATCAGTATCGGTACAGAAACAGATATTCCCGTAGCATCTTTAATGGAACAAATAGAAGGTGGTGAAACTTTATCGAGTGTAGCAGCCTCTGTTGGATCAACACCAATTCCAACTGTTACATTGAATAATGCATTATCATTAACATCTGGTTTGGGTATAACTATTACGAATGAAGGAGAATCATTTAATGGTTCTTCTGCTTTATCACACGAAATATCTATACCACAAGATGTATCAACAACTTCAATACCAGAATTTAGTGCGGTAACTGCTTCTTCTATCTTAATGGGGTCCACTACACTTACGGGAACATCAATGACAGCAAGTAGTTTTCAGTTTGGTAGTGATGTGACAGCCATTGGTAATTTAACGGTGAATGGCAATTCTACAATTAAGGGAACTTTAACAGCACAAGAACTACATTCAGAAGTTGTATCTGCATCAATTATATTTTCAAGTGGTTCTACACGATTCGGAAACACCATAGACGATAATCATTATTTTACAGGAAGTATGTATGTTAGTGGTTCTTGGGCACTTAATGGGTATAGTGTAGATGAAATATCTAATGATTCTTCTTTAACAAGTAATAGTGCTACTGCATTAGTAACGGAAAATGCAGTCAAAACATATACTGATAACACGGTTTCGGCTGGTGCGGATACTTCTACATATTTAAGAAAACAGTATGTAAAAATATCTACTGGGTTAGTCAGTACAAATACTGCAAGTTTCAGTGCGGTCACTGCTTCCGCACCAGATGGAGTAGTATCAACTACAGAACATGACTTTCTATTTTTTATTAATGGTCAATATATGGAACATGATGCAATTGAAATACAACAGGCCTCAACAACTCTCTATCTTAAAGTCGATACAGATTCTATTGGATACGATTTAGAGAGTGATGATGAGATATTGGCCTGGGGTAAGTTTAATTCATAGGGTTAAAAAATGTCAGTAAGAAAGTTAAAATTTCCGCTTACTCTCACTCAAGGAACGGGAGTGTCCATTTCTAATACTGGAGTAGATTTTGATGGAACTGCACCATTTACTTATGAAATTGGAGTTGGTAACGACATTAGTACAACTGGAAAACCACAATTTAGTGCCGTAACTTCATCTACAGTGTTATTGGGTTCTACAACAATTAGAAATTATGGACTTGATCCAAATTTTTCATTTAGTGGTGCTGTAACTGTTGATGGTGATTTTAATATTGAAGGAAATGCTACGGTATTGGGAAGAGTTACTGCAGAAGAATTTATAGCTGAATTAAGTTCATCATCAACATTATTTAAATCTGGATCCACAGAATTCGGTGAAGATTTGAGTGATAATCATTATATGACTGGAAGTATTTATCAAAGTGGTTCTTTCTTTATGGCTTCACATTCCGGTTCTTCTAATAATATTACTGAAATTTCAACTGATACTGATTTAACTGATAGTAGTCAAACCGCGTTAGTAACAGAACGTGCATTAAAAAGTTATATTGATGAAGCCGCTGGTGGTGTAGATAGTGCAAAAAATACATATTTGAGAAAGAATTTTAATAAAACTGCATCAACTATTTCTAATAATACGGCCAGTTTTTCTGCAGTTTCAGCATCAGCACCAGACGGTACAACAGCAACAAGTGAAAATGATTTTTTATTTTTCAATAATGGACAAATAATGGAACATAATGCATTAACGATAGAACAAAGTGGTTCAACTTTTATGTTGATATCGGATCCAAGTAGTATAGGATATAACTTAGAAAGTGATGATGAAATAAAAGCGTGGGGAAGATTTAATGCTTAAACTTAGAGATTTATTATTTGAAGGACATAACGATTCTAATGATACTGGCGGAGTTTTATATTATTGGAACGATAAAGTATTATTGTGTTTAGGAGAACGCTCGGGAAAATGGCATATTCCTAAAGGACATATACAATTTGGAGAAGATTCATTAGTTGGTTCAGTTAGAGAATTTACAGAAGAAACACAAATAGTATTAAATGGTATTCCAGAATTAGTTAATACCTATAAGAAAGATGACGGTGGAGAGTTTTATTTATATGTGTTGAAGGGAACGACAAAATTTATTCCAAGAATAAATCATGAACATACAGATTGGGGATATTTTGATGTATATGATTTACCAAGTCCAATAAATAAGTGGGTTAAGGAGACTATTGAAGATGATTAAATTAAAAGAATTATTAAAAGAATGGACTGATACTTCATTTAGAGATTTACCAAAAAGGTGGTCTAAACCTGTTATGAAGGGCAGAGAACCAGACGGCCTTACTGAATTTGAACGGTTGGGTGGAACAGATGTAGAGTTGGGCAAGCTTTATACTGCTAAAGACCGACCAGCATTTAAAGTTGAATCGACTATTGATGAGAAGATGAGTGATGATAAAAAGGCCTTTTTAATGTTAAAAATTTATGGTCAGAGTTGGTCTGTTAATATGGGTAAGATTTTTGCTGGTATTAATAGAGAAAAACCTTCAATGATTAAAAAAGGATTAAAAGAAATAAAGATTCTCAATAAAAAAATTGAGGAAATGATTGAGGAACTAATTTAATTTTTCAATTCCACTTTTCTTTTACTATTTCTTGATATTTATTGATATGAGAAAACGACATTGGAAAAATAGAAAAAATAGAAAGTGTCCTGATTGTAATAGAGTCATTTATTATACTCGTAAAGACACTTTTGACCGTGCTATAGGGAACAATGCCGTTTGTAAGTCTTGTGCACAGACAGATAGAAAACTTACTATGGATACCATAGAAAAGATGAAACAACCAAAGAGTAAAGTACACAAGAAAAATATTTCACAGGGAATGACTCTGTATTGGGAAGAGAGAAAACAACAAGAATCATTAAAATATAAGGAATTTGAATGGCTTACATCGGATTAAAACAATTAGATCCCATATTAACTGGTTCACTTCAAGTTTCTGGAAGTATACAAGTTCCTACTGGATCACTTCATGTATCGGGTAGTGATAATCCAGGATCTGGAATATATGTTTTGACTACGAGTGGGAGTATTAATACACATGGAACTGGTAGAGTTTTTGAACAAGGTTCATCAGTAATAGACCACGCAACGGCAATGGCAATAGTTTTTGGAGGATAATAATGGCAAATACTTTTACAAGTGCAGCAACAGGATCAAGGACAGACTTATTAACTTTATATACTTGTCCAGTAAGTACAACAGGTGTTGTTCATGCAATATATTTAAGTAATGTAGATGGAACAAATGATGCTACTGTTAATGTATCAGTTAGTGGTAGTGCTAATTTCAATACAAGACGATATATTTTAAAAACCGTAGATGTACCAGCAGATTCTACGGTAGTGATTGAAAAACCAATCAATTTGGGGGCAGGTGATAAGTTAGAAACACAAGCATCTGCTAATGATGATATCGATGTTTTTGCAAGTATATTAGAGATGACATAATATGAAATATATTGGTAAACAAATACGTAGAAAAAGTTTAACAATTAGTGGTTCTTCAACTTTAACGGTTGATAGAGGGATTAATTCTGGCTCTACTGCAATTTATACCAATAATATTCAAAATGGTTATCCAACTTCTAATCCTTGGAACGTAGGTTTAGATGGAAGTTATTTTAATAATTTTGATAATACAACTCATGTATCTGAAGTTTTAAGATTTGTGGCTGGAATAATCAGTCATTCGATAGATACTTCATCTCCAACAGCAAATACAAAATATTGGAATACACTTTCCACTTCTCATACTCAAGGTTCAACTACATCAAAGAGTTCATTATTAGATGGAGTGTTAGGTTCTTCATATGAAAATGCAAGATTATCACAACATTGGACTTCTTCAGCATATATAGATATGAGTGATACTGGTTCATACAAAGAACTTCAAGATTATTTAACATTAAAAGGTTGGGTACTTACAAGTGATAGAGGTGATTTTGGTAACGATACAGGAACAAATCCATTTCATGGAAGTTATGCATCTCGACTTCCATCTACAATACAGACACAGGCTACTCTTGGAACAAATAGTTTTACCATAACAGCAAATACTGGTGGTTCGTCTACGGTTTATAGTAATTCAAATTATTTTGGAATGGGTGGACTATCAAGTGGTAACGCAGTTCCTTTTTATGTAAAAGTATTGGCATCACAGTCATTTAGTGATAATTACACAGATGCTACTCCAGATGAAAATTCTACTTTTACTACTGCTTCGGTTTTTGATTATTCTATAAGTTCTTTTGGAACGTCAAATGGATTAGTATTAGCAAAAATTAATTCTGCTAACCCGGCAGTTATACCTGCAGCATTTCAAGATGGAGATTTTAATACTGTAACAGGAACAATTAGTGGTAGAAAATATACTGGTGGTGCAACAAGTGCGACAAATATATCAGCCAGTGGATATTATGCAACACATGATATTAAAGTAGGATTAAAGTCAGGTTCACAATCAGATTATGTGTTTAAGAATGGAAGTGATTCAACTACAAGATTTTATTTATATTATAATATAACAGAGGACATTACAGCAAGCCAACCTACTGCAGTAGTAACAAGTAGTTTAAATAGAACTGGATTTACAGCAACATCAAGGTCATTGAGTGGAGCACCTTATTTATTAACTACTTTAATTAATTATGATTTTTATTCAGAAGTGACTAAAAGTTTAGATCCAGCGTATAATTATGCAACAACTATTTTACAAAATACTACATCAACAGATAATTGGGAAACCATTGGTGCATCAACATTGAGTACATCTACGGTTACTATTGATTCTAATGGAGTGGCCACATCAGTTACAAGTGGATTAAAAAGAGGAGTATTTTCATCAGATAAAGCTACACAAAGAGCTGATAATGATATTCCACATATAACTGATATAGCAGTTTGTTCATCTTCTTTATCTATGTCTTTGGATTCAAATTATAATAATGTAGGACAAAATAGAACATCTAATAATACATTAAATTATACATTAGCGTTAAGAGCGGCGGGTAAGAATTGGAAAAATACTTCTGTAAATGATACAACTCCAGCACAAAATTTTTATGTTGCATCTACATTTGGACAAATAGTGGCAAGTGGAAGTATGGCAATTTATAGTAGAGCACAAGGATATGATACAAATACTTTACAAGATACAACGGAGACATTTACGGGAGAAGATTTTAGAATAGTATTAGCAGACAATGTTCAATCATTCGGAGGGGCATATTTTACAACTGATAGTTTTCAAACGAATGATGAGGGGGATGCTACATTAGGACGAAATGATTTACAAGTAAAACCAGGATATTTGGTAGATCCAAGTGGTAGTTATGGGTATTGGTTTACAGAAGATAGTTTACAAGCAAGTAACGCAGGATATAGATATTATATACGAAGATTTCAAACTGATGGTGATACAAAGACAAGTATGACTGTTAATTTAAGTAGTAAAACATTAGTAGCTTGGAATTCCACAAGTAATGGTATAGCCTGTGCTATATTATTTGAGAGTTCTGGTAAAAATAGTGGTAATAACAGTTCTTTGGGTGTAGCAAGAATTTATGATCCCACAGCAACTACAAGTAACTTGATTGAGGCAGATATATCACAGGATAATTTTAAAAACCCATTTAGTACAGCAATTAGTTTATATGGAAATACGGGCGGTAGTGTTGGAAGTGGAACATATACTGTACCAATAAGAAACGCAGACGGAATGTATTTAGATAGTAATGATAACGAACTTTATATAATAGTTAGATACAAAACCGATCCCGCACCAATATCTGCAATAACATTAACTTTTAGTTAGAGATAATAAATGGCAAAAATAGATTCAGGTTCAAAATCAAGTAGATTACTCGCGTCGAGAAGATATACTCACGATACCTATACAACTGCCCAAGAATCATTTACAAATGTACTTGATGTTCAGGCTTCTGAAGTTTATACTCAAGCGAGTAAGATACCATCAAGTGGATTACCTTTTAGTGGAAGTTCACAGAGTGGTTCTTTTTATAGTACTGAAGGTGAAAACATTATGAAGTACTATTATAGACATAAATTAACAAAATCAAATCTTAATAATGAAGTTTGGTTTGTTTTAAGTCCATCTGGTAGTTCAAGTGGTATAGGTGCTCAGTTGATTCACGATGACCAACAAACTAATTTCATATCACCTAAGTATTCAATATCTTCATTAGCAACATCTACGGTTGAAGATTCTACACCAGGATATTTGGCAGTTCTTTATAAGACAACATCAGCAACTTCAAACTCGTTAGATAGTGGTGATATTATTTCAACTAATGATTATATATTTGATTATAAGACAGGTATTATTCAGTTTATGAATTCATCTGTGGATCCAAGTGATAGTCAATATTGTTATATGTCGGTTTGTCAATATGTTGGAAAAACATTAGAAAGTGGAATTGAAATTACTGGTGATATATCTGGATCATATACTTCAACTGGATCATTTGGTAGATTAGAGGCTAGTGTTGTAGCACTTAGTGGTTCATCTACTACACCATTTAATATTTATGATGCGAGTGATGAATTAATGTTTAAAATACAAAATAAAATGGCAGTATTAGGAACAATAGGAGCAGAAACACCACCAACTGCAGTAGCAGGTGGTATTTATTATTCGGGATCAGATGCTTGGTATCTCGGATATGAAACGGCACCAACATAAAATTAACAATAATTTAGAATGTATATATTTATTAACGACATTCTTAATATAGGAGAATAGTAATGGCACAGTGGAGAAAAGTAGTAGTATCGGGTAGTTCTGCGGTACTTAATGAAATATCAGCAAGTGGAGATATTGTTCCTATTTCTGATGCCGGATCAAGTTTGGGTTCGACTACAAGAGAATGGAATAATTTATATATAGATGGTACGGCAAATATAGATAGTTTAGTAGCAGATACGGCAGATATTAATGGTGGAACTGTTGATAATGCTACTATCGGAGTCACTACACACACAACAATTAAAGGTACGACTATCGACGCAACAACTGATTTCACGATTGGTGGAACTGTTATTACTGATAACACAATCACAGATGATGGAACTCTTGTAATTGCTTCTACAACTGCCACATCTTTTAGTGATGGTAACATAACAAATGTTGGTGATATAAATGTTGATACAGTAAGTGTTGATGATGCAGCGGTTGGTTTAGATATTCAATTTGGAGGTAATACTACATTAAATAAGATTACATTAACTGATCATCTTGCGGACGCCTTGAATATTAACGAGGGTGGAAATTCTTATATAAAGTTCATTACTACTAATAGTTCAGAACAGATTGTTGTTGGTAAGAATAGTACTTTTAATGGAACAACTATTGCAGATTTAGGTACGGTAACTACAGCCACATCAATTACTGCTACAGATTTAATTGGTACTAACGTTGATGGTATACTTGGTGCCGACACAGCTCGTGCAATTACAGGTACAACAATAGACGCCACAACTGATTTTACAATAGATGGATTAGTAATAACTGCAGATACAATAACTAATGATGCAGCTTTAAGTATAGTAGCATCGGCTGGTGATATTACACTTGATCCTGCTGGAAATAATGTTTTACCAGGTGGAGATAGTGCAGATAGTTTGGGGGCAAGTGGAACTGCATGGGCTAAGTTATGGGTAGATGATATTGATTTAGCTGGTCAAGGTAGTATTTCAATGGGTGGAACAGCGGGAAGAATAGATTTAGACGCCGATGATGATACTTCAATTAGGTCAGCAGCAGATGATGTAATTACATTTGAAGCGGGTGCAGTTGATATTTCACAAATAACTTCAACAATGGCAATATCTGGATCTGCAACATCAACTGGTTCATTTGGTCATGTCTATGTTCAACAAGATTTAACTGTAGGTGGTGATATAATATTAGGAGATGCAAATACTGATTCTGTTACTTTTGGAGCAGATATTAGTTCTGATCTTCTTCCAGATGCAGATGATACATATGATTTAGGTTCAGCCTCACAGGCATGGCAAGATTTATTTTTAGAAGGTGATATAACTTTTTCAGACGCCGGAACAGTTGCAACAACTGCAGGTAATTTAACTGTAGATAGTTTAGCAGCTACTTTGGTATTAGATGGACACACAGGAGTAGATATAGACGCATCAGATAGTGGTAAAGTCGCTATTGATGGTGCGGGTGGTATTGATATTGGTGTTGCAGCAGATGTAGCAATAGATATTGATTCAGCTGCATTAGATATTGATGCAAGTGGAGCAATAACTATTGATAGTACATCTACAATTTTAATTAGTGGTGATGGGGGTGCAACTTTTAGTGATGATACTGAAGCATTAGTTTATGATGGTTCTGGTAATCTTGACTTCGATACCGTTGCATTAGATATTGATTCAAGTGGAGCAATAACTATTGACGGTACTTCTACAGTTTCTATTGATGGTGCTGATGATATGAATTTTACAATTACATCGGGCACTGGTGGAGAAGATTTAACTATTCAACAGATAGGTGGAAATGATTCATCTATTATAATCACAGCAGCAGGAACAGGAACAGATGCCGTTAGCATTGATGCTACAGCGGGAGATATGTTAATTGCTCCAAGTTTAATAAATGGTAAGACTTTAACAATAGGACCTGCTTCGGCTACTCAAATGGTATTCACACCACACGGTACAGCGGGTAGTGAAAAAATATCATTAATTAATACATCAGGTACCGCTGATGATGCAATTAAAATAGATTCAGTAGCAGGTGGTCTTACATTAGCAGCAGGTAATGATTCACTTCATATTGATGCTGATGGTACAGACGCAGATGCATTAAATATTGATTCTGCAGGTGGTATTGATATAGATGCAGCAGCAGCCGTAGACATTCTGGCCGCTTCAACTTTAACTGCCAAAGGGGCAACTGCAGCAACATTTGGTGATGATACAGGAACTTGGGAATTTGATGGTAGTGGAGCAGTTTCCGAAACAGGAATGACTACATTTAGTCTAACACCATCCAGTACAATGGATATAGACGCGGGTGGGGCAGTTACTATTGATGGTACTTCTGTTACGATAGGTGCCGATGATAGTGGAGTAGCAATTTCTATTGGTCATTCAACATCAGAAACTACGGTTAATGATAATCTTACAATTACGGGAGATTTAACTGTAAATGGAGATCAGACTATAGTTTCTACAACTAACTTAGCCGTTGCAGATAAATTCGCTACGTTTGGGAGTGGTTCAATATCAGCCGCACAAGATGGTGGTATTATTATTCAGAACGCAGCAACATCTGGGTATGGATTAGGATATGATACTGGAACAAGTAGATGGGTACTTGATAATAATTTAGCAGTAGCGGCTACAAATATTGTTCCAGACGCATATGTAGGAACGGTAGAATTGGGAACTACACACGGTGATTCACAAGGTGTTCCTACTTATGGTAGTGGAGTTGGATCAATTTATGTAGATACGGATGATGCTGAAATTTGGATTTACGCATAATAATTAAATAAGAGGTTTCAAAATGGCAATTAATGTTAAAGGTAGAGTTAAAGTTCTTGACGGAAAAGCATATCGTCATCCATTGACAATATCTGAATTAGAATTTGTAATGAATTTAATAGCAAATGGTAGTCATAAAATAGAGGACATGCCAAGAATATTAGAAGTAACTAAAAGACTTCAAGATGAGTATAAGTTACTTAGAAAACATATAGAAGAATAACTAATGTTGGCCCATCTCTATGGCAGATGATGGGAAGTGGACTTCAAAGGAAGTAGCCAACCGCGATTAGGAGAATAATTTAAATGCCAAATTGGAAAAAAGTCGTAGTATCGGGCAGTTCAGCCCATTTAAATCAAATTACAGGAAGTGGTGGCATACATCTACCCGATAATGCCAAAATTACTTTAGGTGATGCTGAAGATTACAACTATACCATGACGGTAGTAATAGTTACATAAAAGATAATGGAACTGGAAACCTAAATTATTTGGGTGGAACACAGACATTCCAGAATGCAGCTAGTTCTAAAACTATGATGGTTTTAAACTCAGCCAATTCAGTAGATTTAAATTATAATAATAGTACAAAATTTCAAACTACAAATACTGGTATATCCGTAACTGGTAATGTAGTACCATCAGGAAACATAAGTGGCTCATCAACTTCAACTGGTTCGTTTGGTCATTTAGTTATTGCTAAAGATGCACATATTGGTGAAGATGTATTGGCAGATGGTGATGTTGTGGCATATAATTCATCCGATGAAAGACTAAAAGATAATATAGAAGTTATTAAAGGTTCATTAGATAAGATAGACGGAATTAGAGGTGTAGAATTTGATTGGAATGATAAATCACCTGGTTGGGCACAAGAAAGAGGACACGATATTGGTGTGATAGCACAAGAAGTTCAAAAAGTCGTTCCTGAAATAGTAGTAGAGAGAAAAAATGGTTATTTAGGAGTTGATTACAAACGAATAATTCCATTACTAATTGAATCAATAAAAGAATTAAAACAAGAAGTAGAAGATTTAAAGAAAAAAGTGAATTAAGAGAATTTACTTGA
>Ga0209089_10003502_pt1 | contig 13355 bp, 12 predicted proteins | sample ArcticOcean_MG_C_FD_187431 | JGI IMG/M metagenome (GOLD analysis project Ga0209089, IMG submission 187431) | Marine microbial communities from western Arctic Ocean - ArcticOcean_MG_CB2_150 (SPAdes) (version 2) | ecosystem: Environmental > Aquatic > Marine > Oceanic | place: Arctic Ocean: Canada...
GGCTTATGCCTATATTTATTACATTATTAGATATTTTTGGTTCTTTATTAGAAAGTGAAATAAAAATAGTATCATTATATTTTTTAAGTTCAGCAAATGACGAAAAGGTCATGGGCCCAATAATTATTTTAGCACCATCGTTTATTATTTCTTTAATGGCTAAATTTAATTTATCTTTGTTATCTGAGCCACTGTCTCTAGGTATAATAATAATATTTTCATCATTTATTTCATCAAGAGCAAGTTGAGTAGACAATAGCAAGGACTCCCCTAAATTTTTATACTTTCCTGAAAAAGGGGCTAGCAAACCAACTTTAAGCTTTCCGTCATCTTCATCTGCAATTAAATTACTATTAAATAATATGAATATATAAGATAAAAATGTAAGAATGATTTTAATCATCTTTTTATGAATGTTCTTGCATCAGGATTATATATTGTATCAACACCCATAGGGAATTTAGATGATATAACATTAAGGTCATTAGAGGTATTAAAAAAATCAGATATCATTTTATGTGAGGATACTCGCAGATCATTAAAATTGTTAAATCATTATAAGATCAAAAAAAAATTAATTCCTTATCATAAGTTTAATGAACAAAAAGAGTTACAGAAAGTTATAGAATATTTAAATGAGGGCAAAATTTTGTCTTTAATTTCTGATGCAGGTACACCAATACTTTCAGATCCAGGTCTTTTATTGGTTAAAACTTGTATTGAAAAAAATATTAAAATTTTTCCTATTCCAGGCCCCTCTTCAATAACAGCAGCAACTTGTATATCCGGTTTTGATGATAAATTTCTTTTTTATGGATTTTTGCCTAAAACTGAAAATGATCTTATTAAAACTATAAGCTGTCTTAAAAAATTAGATTTTTCTTTAGTATTTTTTATACCTGGAATAAAAATTAATTTTTATTTAAATTTTTTTAAAGAATATTTTCCTGGTAGAAATATTTTTATTGCTAGAGAAATTACAAAAATACATGAAACTTTTTACAGGGACAAAATAAGTACAATAAAGCCTTTCAAAGCAGCCTTAAAGGGAGAACTAACTATTGTAATCTCAAAAATTTATAATAATAATGAATTAGAATCAGACGAGGATATTATTAGTCAAGCCAGTGAATATCTTAAAAAATATAGTTTGAAAGATGTTGTGGAATTAATATCAAAAAAAGAAAAGATTTCAAAAAGAAAAGTATATGAAATTTGCTTAAAAATAAAAAAAAATGAAAAAAATAATTAGTTTTATTTTCTTATCTTTGTTGGTGACTAGTTGTATAAACAGCAACCTCTCTACCTTTGGTAAGGGCATAAGTATTGGCTTTGACCCAAGAACTGTCGGCATGCAAATTGATGATACAATTATGCAAAAAAACTTAGTTGCAAGATTAACACTTACTCAAAAAAAATATTTTTTATCTATACAGATTGAAATTTTGGATGGAAGAATATTTTTAACTGGAAAGGTAGATGAACCAGAAGAAAAAATCAGAATAACAAAATTAGCATGGGAAACAAAAGGGGTAAGATCAGTCAAAAATGCTATAGCAATTAAAGGTCAGTCTAATTTTAAAAGTACAACAAAAGATATTTTAATAACATCACAACTTAGAACTGCATTAATTTTTAATAAATTAATAAAATCTGGAAATTACACTCTAGAAACAATTAATAAGAAAATCTATATTTTTGGTATTGCTATGAACGATTTAGAAAAAAAAGAAGTTATAGCTGAAGGAGAAAAAATCTACGATGTAGATGCAATCATTCCAACTATTTATTTAGTAACTGAGCTTAGTAGAAATAAAATCTAATTTTTATAGTCGATTACTTCTGATGAGTAGGCAGCAATGGAGGCGAGGTTTAAAATATCTGATGAAGACGATCTTAAAGGTGCAATTTCAATTGGGAGACCTAAGCCAATTAATAAAGGTCCTATTAATTTAGCGTCACCAAAAGTTTTCATTAATTTTACAGATATAGATGCACTATGTAGCGCAGGCATGATTAAAATATTCGCATTACCAACTATTTTAGAGAACGGATAAGATTCTTTATATTCAGGGTTTAATGCTACATCTGGTTGCATTTCACCATCATATTCAAAATCTATTTTTTTTGTTTTCATTAATTCAATAGCCTCCCTAACATGTTTTGTTCTCACAGTTGCAGGTTTCCCAAAGGTTGAGTGTGAAAGAAACGCTACCTTAGGATCAAAACCAAATAATCTAGCAACTCTAGTACTCGATATTGCGATTTGTACAAGTTGTTCAGCTGTTGGGTTATCATGAACATTAGTGTCAGACACAAAAATAGTTCTTCCTTTTGAGATTAACATAGTTAATCCGAAAATTATTTCTCCAGGCCTAGAATCTACTACTTTATTTAATTTTTCTATTGTAGCGGCGTGGTGTCTTGTACCTCCTGTAACCATGGCATCAGCATCACCACAAGCAATCATACATGAGCCCCAAGTGACCCTATCATTTCTTACCATATGGTCACATTCTCTTTCTAACACCCCGCTTCTTTGAAGTTTATTATATAAATGTTTAGTATATTTTTTTCTTTTTTCAGTGTTCTTTGAACTTACAATTTCTATTTTAAAATTTTCGTCTAAGCCTATATTTTTAAGTTGTTCTTTAATTTTTTCTTCTTTGCCAATTATAATTGGTATGCCTAATTTACTATTTTTAAATGCCACAGCAGCTTTTAAAATATTTAGATCCTCTCCTTCAGCAAAGATCACTCTTTTCTGTGATTTTTTAATTTGAGCATTAATACCTTGCATAATGTTCATTGAAGGATCGAGTCTTCTAGATAAGTCTTCTTTATATTTGTCTAAATCTTCAATTTTTTTTCTAGCCACTCCAGATTTCATCGCAGCTGCTGCCACCGCTGCCGGTATGACACTAATTAATCTTGGATCAAATGTTGATGGAATAATATATTCTCTTCCATATTGCGGTCGCTCTCCTCCATATGCCACAACTACTTCATCGGGAACTTGTTCTCTTGCTAATTGAGCTATAGCTTTTGCTGCAGCTATTTTCATATCTTCATTAATTTCTTTTGCTCTAACATCAAGTGCTCCTCTAAAAATATAGGGAAAACCAATAAGGTTATTCACTTGATTTGGATAATCAGACCTTCCAGTTGCAACAATAGCATCGGATCTTACCTCATCTATTATTTCAGGTTTTATTTCTGGATCAGGATTGGCACATACAAAAATTATCGGATTTTTTGCCATTGATTTTATCATTTCTTTTGTAACTACATCTTTAGCAGATAAGCCTAAAAAAACATCTGCACCTCTCATCGCTTCAAGAAGCGTTCTTAATTTAGTTTCATTTGCGTGAGCAGATTTAAATTGATCAATGTTTTTTCTACCTTTATATAAGACTCCTAATCTATCACACATAATTATGTTTTCATTTTTTATACCAGAAAGTTTAAATAAATTAGCGCAAGCAATAGCGGATGCTCCAGCACCATTTACAACAACCTTAACTTCATTAATTTTTTTCTTTGAAATATCTAGAGCATTAATAAGTGCGGCAGTTGTAATGATTGCCGTACCATGTTGGTCATCATGAAAGACAGGGATATCTAATAGTTCTTTAAGTTTTTGCTCAATTATAAAACAATCAGGTGCCGCAATATCTTCTAAATTAATTCCCCCAAACGTATTTCCAATATTTTTAATAGTATTAATTATTTCATTGGTATCAGAACTGTCTACCTCGATGTCGATAGAGTCTATATCTGCAAATCTTTTAAATAAAACTGATTTACCTTCCATAACTGGTTTAGAAGCTAGAGACCCAAGGTTTCCAAGGCCTAAAATTGCAGAACCATTACTAATTACCGCAACTAAATTGCCTTTGCTTGTATAGTCATATGCAGTCGCAGGATTCTTTGCTATTTCTTTAACTGGCACAGCAACACCTGGTGAATAAGCTAAAGATAAATCCCTTTTTGTTATTAAAGGTTTAGAAGAATTTATCTCAATTTTGCCAGACTTACCTTGTGTATGAAAGTCTAATGCTTCTTTATCTGTGTAATGGTCAATTTTAGATTTTTTTATCATTAAAATTTAGTATGTAATATAAAATAGACAAAATCATCAATAATTTTATTTTTTAAATAGAAAAAACATATGAACTTATTATCTTCAACTTTTATTTTTAGCTCTTATACTTTGGTTAGTAGGGTACTTGGCTACATAAGAGACATATTGATAGCATCATTTTTGGGTGCTTCAATTTATGCAGATGCTTTTTTTGTAGCTTTTAGACTTCCCAATACCTTTAGAAGACTTTTTGCTGAAGGAGTTTTTAACGCAGCTTTTATCCCAAGTTATGCAGAAGCTAATTTGATAAGTAAAAATGATGGAAAAAAATTTGCAAATGATGTTTTAACTTTATTAATAATAATTTTACTAGGAATTGTTTTTTTAGTAGAAATTTTTACACCAGTAATAGTTTATTTAATAGCCCCAGGTTTTTACGAAGATTTAAAAAAGTTTGATTTAGCTGTGGAATTAACAAGAATAACTTTTCCATTTTTATTTTTTGTAAGTTTATCTTCTTTTTTTTCAGGAATATTAAACTCAAATAATAAATTTGCAGCTGCAGCCGCAGCTCCAATTATACTAAATATTTTTTTAATTTTAAGTTTATTTATTTCTTATTTTTTTAATTTTAATTTTGAATTAAATCTTTCATACGCTGTTACTATAGCTGGTTTATTTCAATTAATATTTTTAGTTTTTTTTACTAAGTATTATTATAAACCATCTATCAATTTTAAGATTCAAATTAATTCAAAAGTAAAATTTTTTTTAAAAAAATTATTACCAAGTATTTTCTCATCAGGTGTTACACAAATTAATATTTTGATAGGAACAATTATTGCATCTTTTGAAGCTGGTGCTGTTTCATATTTATATTATGCTGATAGAATTTATCAAATAAATTTAGCTATAGCTGGAATAGCAATAGGTACTGTAGCACTTCCAGAATTATCAAAGAAAATAAAAATTGGAAATATTACTGAAGCAATGAGCATACAAAACAGATCACTCGAATTATGTTTGCTTTTATCTGTACCAGCATGTTTTGGTTTAGTTATTGCCGCGCAAGAAATTACCAATGCATTGTTTGGCTATGGTTCATTTCTTGAAAAAGATGTTATTTTAACCGCTAACGCTTTAAAATATTTTGGTTTTGGAGTACCCGCATTTGCATTAGTTAAAGTTCTTTCTAATTTTTTCTTTGCAAGAGACAACACCCGAGTTCCATTTTATATTTCAACTTTCAGTGTTTTTTTAAATATTTTAATATCTGTAATTTATTTTAAACAAGTCGGGTTCATTATTATTCCTATTGCAACATCTATAGCTACTTGGGTTGCTGTTTTAATTTATCTAATCCTTCTTAAAAAATTTAAATATTTTAATGTTAAGTCTTCTTTTTTTATTAATTTAATTAAAATACTCATTTCTGTAGTAATAATGAGTTTATCGCTTTATTATTCTATAAATTTTTTTGAGGATAAACTTATTTATATTAATTATTACAAGTCATTTTATCTTATAATGATTATAATTTTAGCTGCAGCGATATATTTATTATTGGCTCGATTATTAGGAGTATTTAAAATAAAAAATTTTAAAACAAATTAAATAATGGATAAAAAAAAATTAGTTTTTTCAGGCGTACAACCAACTGGTAATTTACATCTTGGTAATTATCTCGGTGCTTTAAAAAATTTTGTGGCTCTTCAAGAAAAAACAGAATGCATTTATTGTGTTGTTGATTTACATGCTATTACAGTTTTTCAAGACCCAAAAGAACTCAAAAATAATATTTTAGAAACAACAGCGGGGTTTCTTGCAACCGGTCTTGATAGTAAAAAAAGTATTATTTTTAATCAATCATCAGTGAGTGGGCATGCTGAACTTGCTTGGATTTTAAATTGTGTTGTGCGTATTGGATGGTTAAATAGAATGACGCAATTTAAAGATAAGGCTGGTAAAGATAAAGAGAAAGCAAGTGTAGGACTTTATATTTATCCAAATTTAATGGCAGCTGATATTCTTTTGTACAAAGCTACGCATGTGCCAGTCGGAACGGATCAAAAGCAACATTTAGAACTTTGCAGAGATATTGCACAAAAATTTAATACAGATTTTAAAAAAAATGTTTTTCCAATACCAGAACCATTGATAAAAAAAAATATATCAAGAGTTATGAATTTAAGAGATGGAACAAAAAAAATGAGCAAATCAGATGAATCAAATTATTCCAGAATTGATCTAAAGGATTCAGCTGACGATATTATTAAAAAAATAAAAAAAGCAAAATCGGACTCTTCTGCAATACCTGATAATTTGAAAGAGTTAGCAGAAAAACCCGAAGCTTTAAATTTAGTTAGTATCTATGCCGATCTCTCTGAGACGCCATTAGAACAAGCATTAAATGAAGTTAAAAGCAAAGATTATTCATATTTAAAAAATAAATTAGCAGAAGTATTAGTTGAAGTGATTTGTCCAGTTGGGAAAAAAATAAAAAAGTTATTAGATGATAAAAGTTATTTAGAAAAAGTTCTTAAAGAAGGTACGGAAAAAGCTAGAGATTTAGCTGAACACAACCTTAAGGAGATAAAAAATGTTGTAGGATTTCTTTAAGCAAAGATGGTATATAATTGAGTATGATAGTAACAGAACCAACACCAAACCCAGATTCATTAAAATTTTTGTCAGAAAAGACTATTTCTGCAATAGGTACTGAAGAGTTTCAAAAAAAAGATTTAAGCAAAATTGAAAATGAGTTTGTAAAAAATTTACTTAATTTAAAAGGGGTAGAACTTATTCTCCTTTCTGATAACTTTTTATCAGTAAAAAAAAACAAAAAAATCTCTTGGGATGTTTTGAAACCAACGGTCATTTCTCATATTAACGATTACTTTCAGACACATAATGAGCCCATACTCAATAAAAAAAACGGTCTAGAAAATAGTAATTTAAATATAGGGGAAATTGAGAACAGAATAATAAAAATTTTAGATGAGAAAATAAGACCAGCGGTGGCCAAAGATGGAGGAGATATTAAATTTAAATCTTTTAAAGATGGCGTTGTTCATGTGGAGCTACAAGGAAGCTGTTCAGGCTGTCCAAGCTCACTTATGACATTAAAACAGGGCGTTCAAAATTTACTTTGCCATTATGTTGAAGAAGTAAAATCGGTAGAGGCTATTTAAAATGAAAAAAGTTATTAGTTACAGACAAAAATTATTAGAGTTAGCAAGAATTTATAAAATTAATCAAGTTTTCGATAAAAATAATAAATTTACTACTTATGAGATAGAACTTACACTTTTAAAAAATAAGGTACCGATACCCTCAAGAAGAGGATACTTTTCACACAAACTTATCAATGAGGTATTCAAACCTTTTTATGAATCATTAAAAAACTACCTATCAATAAATATTAACTTAAATAAATTTTATAAAAATATATATAATAATATTAGTAACTATTTTGATCTTGTAATTTTCAATATTAAAAACTTCTTTAAAATTATTTTTAAAACTCTAGTTGAAGGTTTAAACAATATTTATAACTTTCAAGTTAAAAAAAGCTTAGTAAATAAATTTGTTTTACGAGGGAGTTATGCCTCACTTGTAGTAGTATTAGTTGTTGCTGGTATTTTCATAAATGGATTTTTGAATGATTCAAATTCAGTAAAAACATCTCTAGAGATTAAATCTGATAAAAAAGAAAATACTAAAGATTTAGTAAAAAAAGAAACAGTTAAGACTCCAGGTGTTATTAAAAAAAATGAATCTAAAAGTTTAGTAAAAAAACCCGAAGATAACAAAAAGCCTTATGATCCAAAAAATGATTATAATTTAAATACTCAAACTGTATTAAATTTATTTGAAGATTTAGAATATAATTTAGATTATGTTCGAAATAAAAAACTAGTAAAACCAATTTATTTTACAAGACTACCAAAAGATTTAGGTACAATTAAAAGTGTTGAAGCAAAAAAAGAAACTTTTTTACAAATCCTTCTACCGTTAATTGTTGCAGAAAATGAAAAAATTATAAAAGATAGAAATTATTTATTGAAAATATTAAAAGAAAATGAATCTGAAAAAAATAAAAAATGGTTAAATAAAAAATATAAAAAATATAAAGTTTCTAACCAAAATATAAAGGAGCTAATAGGAAAAATAGATATTATTCCTGCTTCTATTGCTTTAGCTCAAGCAGCAAAAGAAAGTGGCTGGGGAACTTCAAGGTTTGCCTTAGAAGGTAATGCCGTATTTGGTCAGTGGACATGGAATGGAGATGGTATCGTACCACTTGATAAAAGGGGAGATCAAAATCACAAGATACTCAAGTTTCCTTTATTAAGAGCATCTGTAAAAGCCTATATTTCCAACCTGAATACCCACGCAGGTTATAAAAATTTTAGAAAGAAAAGAGCTAAATTGAGGGTACAAAAAAAAAAGTTATCAGGCCTAGCTCTTATCCACGAACTTAAGAACTATGCCCAAACTGGAAAAAAATATACTAAAATATTAGAACAAATGATCAAACAAAATGATTTAGATGAGTTTGAAACTGTAACAATAGATGACTACAAAGAAAACAATCAGTTAAAACTTTAATCTTTAAAGCTCAGCTATTACAAATTGCATACCAAGCCAACGCCAAGATCCATCAGGATTTCTCAAAGAACAATTAACCCTTCCTCTTTCAGTGGTAAACTTACCAATTAAATTAATTTTAACTTTAAAATTATCTAAAAATTCAATTTCAGATTTTCTCCATGAATTTAGTTCATTAGAATAACAATTTAATAATTTGATATTTTTTAAATCTTCAAAAAATTCGACAATAATTTCTGGAGGGTTGCTAGTATTATTAATATATTTTTCTTCTGGAGTTATAGATTTAAATTTTAAAGGAATAGTTTTAAGTATCATTTCAAACCTTTTTATTTCCCCGTATGTTTCATTAATAGGAAATCGAGGGAGTTCATAAAAATCTTTTGTTTCATCAGTTACACCTGAGTGCTGACCAAAAGCATATTTAAACCCTAAATTTTTAACAATATTTTTAAAATTATTACTATATTCACCAAATGGATACGAAAAAAAAGGCGAGTTATAACCTAAATTATTTTGAAAATCTTTCGTAGCCTGATTTATATCATTAATAATTTCTTCATTCTTTTTATTAACTAAATATTCATGAGAAAAACTATGGTTACCTATATGAACGAATTTTTTTTTAGAGATTTCATTAATCTGGGCCCAATTCATATAACCATAGCTGCCAATTTCTCTGGTATTTACAAATAATATAAAAGGTATTTCTTGTATTTTTAATATTGGCCAAGCGTGATCGTAAAAAGAATTAAATGCGTCATCTATAGTTAATAAAATTTTTTTTTCGTCTTTTTGATTTAAAAGAGCGTTTTCAAAATTATTTGGGTTTATAAATTTAAACTGATTTCTTTTTATTAAATCTATATGTTTTATAAAATCGGCTATTTTTATATTTGTAGACGGATATTTATTTTCCTCAAATCGATGATATATAAGGACAGTAATACCCTTATCTTCTATATTATCGGACATAGATGATAATTTATTAGGTATAAAATAAAAAAAGAAAAAAATGATTAAAGATTTTTTAATAATTAATTGCACAGGTAAAAATGATTCTATCGCATTAAAAATTGATAATAAGTTTTTTTTTGAAAAATTACAAACTAATCTTATTAAGTATGAAATACTCACTTTAGATATTCTTGATTTTATTAAAGAATATAATGTTAAAATTAATAACAAATTTTCTATTATTGTAAATTCTGGACCGGGTAGTTTCTCTGGAATTAGAATCGCTTTAGCTGTTGCTAAAGGAATACAACTTGTTAAAAAAATAAATATTTATAGTTATAATTATTTTTTATTAAGTGCAGCACCATATTTAAAAGAAGAAAAAAAAATTATTTCAATACAAAAAACTAATAACTTTTACTATTATTCAGAAGGAAATTTTGAAAAGCACTATAATTTTAGTTTTCCAAAAAAGATTAATTCTGATCAATTACAGAGTCAGAGTTCGATAATTGTTGTTCCTCAGGAAATAATAAACGATAAAATAATTAATTATATTGACCGAAAAAAAATACGAATAGCTGAATTTAACCTTAAAAATGTTGACATATTGAGAAAAAATAATTTATTAGAAAATAAATTGATTAAACCGCTATATTTAAGTTAAGTTATAAATAGTTGTATGAATAATATTGAAGAAAAATGCAAAACTAAAGGAGTTAGATTAACTGACCAAAGAAGAGTTATTGCTGAAATTATGTCTAATTCTAACGATCATCCAGATGTAGATGAACTGCACAAAAGAGTTAATAAAATTAATAAAAAAATAAGTATAGCCACAGTTTACAGAACTGTTAAATTATTTGAAGAGTTTGGAATTGTAGAAAAACATGAGTTCAAAGGAGGAAAAGCAAGATACGAAGAATCACCTGATGAACATCACGATCATTTAATAGATATAAATAGCGGAGAGATAATTGAATTTGTTGATAAAGATATAGAAATTTTACAAAATAAAGTTGCTGAAAAATTAGGTTATAAATTAGTCGATCACAAACTAGAGCTTTATGGTTCTAAAATAAAAAAACAAATTGCCTAAAAAAATATTCATCAAAACCTTTGGTTGTCAAATGAATGAATACGACAGTAATCGTATTATAGATCTAGTGAAACCAATGGGCTATATATCTATTAACAATCCTTCAGAAGCAGACTGTTATATTTTAAATACATGTCATATTAGAGAAAAAGCTACTGACAAAGTCTACCATGAGATCGGAAGACTAAAAAAAAAATTTAGAAATAAAAAAAAACCGATGTTGCTAGTTACAGGGTGTGTGGCTCAGGCAGAAAGCCAAGAAATGTTTAATCGCGAAAAATATATTGATGGTGTGGTAGGACCTCAATCGTATCATCAGATACCAGATATAATAAAAAAAATAGAAAAAAATAAAAATAAAATTAACAGCACAGAATTTGAAGTTGTAGAAAAATTTGATAATTTAAACTTGGTTAAAAATTCAAATCAAAAAGTATCTTCATTTTTAACAATTCAAGAAGGTTGTGATAAATTTTGTAATTTCTGCGTGGTGCCTTACACAAGAGGACCTGAGTATTCAAGATCATTTGATGAAATTATTAGTGAAGCAAAGCAGCTAATAGCCAATGGTGCAAAAGAAATTACTTTGTTAGGTCAAAATGTAAATGCATATGAATACAAAGGTCAAACCAGAACATTTCGATTAGCTGATTTAATAATTAAACTTAATAATTTAAAAGAATTAAAAAGAATTAGATATACAACCTCACATCCTAAAGACGTTACAAAAGATTTAATCGAAGCGCATAAAACTTGCGGAAAGTTAATGCCTATACTTCATCTGCCAGTACAAAGCGGTTCTTCAAAAATTCTTAATGCTATGAATCGAAAACATACTATAGAAGAATATTTAGAAATTATTGTTAATCTTAAGAAAGCTAGACCAAATATTAAATTTTCGTCAGATTTTATTATAGGTTACCCTGGTGAAAGAGAAGATGATTTTAAAAAAACTTTAGATTTAGTAGAAAAAATCAAATTTATTAATTCATATTCTTTTACTTATAGTTCTAGACCAGGAACACCAGCATCTAAATTAAATAATGTAGATCTACAAATAGCAAAAATAAGATTAATCAAATTACAAGAAGTGTTAAAAAAAATTAATATTAAAAGTAAAAAAGAATTTTTAGATAAATCAATAGAAGTTCTTTTTGAAAACAAACTAAAAGATAAAAATAAATATTTTGGTAGAGATAAATTTTTAAATTCAGTTATTGTTGAAAGTAAAGAAGACTTAACTGGTCAAATGCTTAATATAAAAATTAACAACTTCAATCACAATAGTCTATTTGGAAAAATTTTTCACAGTGAAAAAAGAAATTGTGCAGCTTAGATAATGTCTGAAATAAGTAAGCTAGAACAAAAACTTATAATAAAAAAAATAGACAGAGAAACTATCAATATCCAAATTTTGGATAATGATATTCTTTCATCAATTGTGGGAGAGTTTAACGCTAATTTAATTCAATTAGAGAAGCTCACACATACTACTTTATTTTTTAGGGGCAATTCTATTACTGTTAAAGGAAAATTAGATAATATATTTAGCGTTTCAGAAGCAATTAAATTTTTAATTAATAAATTTCTTTTGACAAATAATATAGAAAAAAGTGATATAATTTTATCCGTCAATAGCAATTTAAGTTCAAACAAGAACTCTAATGTGCAATCTTTTACACAATTAATTAAGACGCCAAAAAAATCGGTAATAGCAAGGTCTCAAAAACAATCTGATTACATTAAAGCCTTAAGAGAAAATGATATTGTGATTGCGCTGGGACCCGCTGGGACAGGAAAAAGTTTTCTTGCAGTATCAGTTGCTATTACCATGCTTATGGAAAAAAAAGTTGAACGAGTTATACTATCCAGACCTGCTGTTGAGGCAGGAGAAAAACTAGGTTTTCTTCCTGGCGACATGAAAGAAAAAGTAGACCCATATTTAAGACCACTATACGATGCTTTATACGAATTATTTGGTTTAGAAAAAATTGATAAAAAAATTGAATCAGGGGAAATCGAGATTGCTCCGCTCGCTTTTATGAGAGGTAGAACTTTAAAAAACTGTTTTGCTATTTTAGATGAAGCTCAAAACGCAACAGAAACACAAATAAAAATGTTTTTAACAAGAATTGGCGAAAACTCAAAATTAGTAGTGAATGGCGATCCTTCTCAAGTGGATTTAATTAATAAATCTCATTCAGGTTTAATAAAATCAAAAAAAATTTTAAGTAATATCGAGGAAATAAAAATAGTCGAATTTGATCATAAGGACGTTGTTAGGCATCCGCTTGTTTCAAAAATTATCAAGGCTTATCAAAAAAAGACTGATGATCAAAGCTGATGTACTAATTACCAATAAAGATTGGAAAAACTATATTAGCAATCCTAATATTTATTTAAATAAAAAGCTTAAAAAGGCAGAAAAAAAAATAGGTTTATTAAAAAAAAATAAACTTAATTTTAGCCTTTTACTTTCGGGTGGTAATGAAATTAAAAAATTAAATAAAAAATTTCGAAAAAAAAATAAAATAACAGATATTATATCATTTCCTTTTTACAAAAAAAAATTGTTACAGAAATTATTAAAAAAAAAAAATAAAA
>Ga0209089_10003505_pt1 | contig 13351 bp, 12 predicted proteins | sample ArcticOcean_MG_C_FD_187431 | JGI IMG/M metagenome (GOLD analysis project Ga0209089, IMG submission 187431) | Marine microbial communities from western Arctic Ocean - ArcticOcean_MG_CB2_150 (SPAdes) (version 2) | ecosystem: Environmental > Aquatic > Marine > Oceanic | place: Arctic Ocean: Canada...
TAAATTCAGGATGACAAGTGCTACGGGGGGCATAGGGAGACTAGATCGCACGTCAGAGTGTCGTTGCTACGGGCGTCGTCGGACGACTTGTTCGCGTGCTTGCGGCGCGGCTCTCTAGTTCCCCCGGTCCGGGGGAGGAACGTTACGCCTTTAGGCCCGAATCTTCTGGGAGGCCCAGCATTAGGTTCATGTTTTGGACTGCTGCTCCGGAGGCGCCTTTGCCGAGGTTGTCGATTTGGATGACGATTAGGGCGTGGCCGAGTGGGCTGGGGATTATCGATATGTCGCAGCGGTTGGTGTCGTTTGTTGAGCGGGGATCGAATGCGGGGTCGGAGTATGCGAGGGCATTTTCGACGGTTTCGATGTTGACGAATTGTTCGTTTTTGTAGCGTTGGTCGAGCACTTCCCAGATTTCGTTGGCTCCTACGTTATTGGGCAGAATGGCGCTGTGGAGTGGGATTTCGAGGCGCATTCCGTTGATGAAGGGTCCGACCGATGGCATAAATTGCGGGTCGTGGGTTAGACCTGCGAACTTGGTCATTTCGGGTATGTGCTTGTGGACGGTGTGGAGTGCGTAGGGCGATTCGAAGGGCAGGTTTTCGAGATCGGGGCGTTCTTCCTCCCACTTTGCGATGAGTTTTTTGCCGCCGCCTGAGTAGCCGGAGAGTGCGTGGATTGTGATTGGCGCGTCTTTGGGGAGGAGGCCTTGTTCGATGAGCGGGCGGAGGCTGAGGATCATTCCGGTTGGGTAGCAGCCGGGGTTCGAGACGTTTTGGGCGTTGGCGATTTGTTCGCGCTGGTTCAACGTCATTTCTGGCAGGCCGAACGCCCATTCTTCGTTTACGCGGTGTGCTGTTGAGGAGTCGATTACTTTGGTGTTTGCTTCTTTGGCCCAAGCTGCGGCTTCGATTGCGGCGTCGTCGGGTAGGCAGAGGATGGTGAGATCGGCTTCTGCAGTGGCGGCGCGTCTGAGGTCGAGGTTGCGGCGGTCTTCATAGTCGAGGATGTTGACTTCGATGTCGGTGCGGTTGGCGAGGCGTTCCTGGATGCGGAGTCCGGTGGTTCCTGCTGAGCCGTCGATGTAGACCTTTGGGGTTGGCATGGGTGCGTTCGTGCTGTGTCCTGTGATTCGGTCAAAGGTTAATTATGGTGCTGGCGGGATGGTTTCGCTAGTAGGGGGTGGCATTGCCACGTTTTCTAGCCCTTTGGTGGTTGCCACGTCGTGCCTCCTCGCAATGACAGATGACCGGTATTTGCTGGGATGTGCGTTGTTGGCTGTTGGGCACAGATCCTGAATCGAGTTCAGGATGACAGTGGGCGGCAGGGTGTTGGTGACGGCGTTTTTACTGGTCGGCTACTGGGAGTTTTATTTCGAAGATTGAGCCTGGGTTTTTGTTGGATTCTGGGTCGGCTGATTTGTGGTGGATGTGGCCGCTGTGCGCTTCGACGATTGTTTTGCAGATTGCGAGTCCGAGTCCCAGTCCTTCGAACGGTCGAGACGTTGCGCTAACTCTGGAGAATGGTTCAAAGATTTTTTGGGTTTGGGATTGCGGGACTCCGATTCCGTGATCGATTACCTGAAATATCAGTGATTGTTTCGTGCCGGATATTTGGGCCGTAATTTTGATCGGGCTGTCGGAGTACTTGAGGGCGTTTGCGATTAGATTATCGAAGACTCGCCCGATTTGAATGGGGTCGCAGCGTATTGCTGGGAGTGTTCCGGGGACATCGGCTTCAATTGTGCGGTCTTTTCCGAGAGTGCTCTTTTTCTGGCGATTGATGGCAATATCGACGATGTCGATGGGGTAGCAGTCTTCCATGTCGTAGTCGTCGGCTGATTTGCCAAGCATTGCCATATCGAGCAGTGGGTCGATGAGCGAGCGCTGAACGTTGAGTGACGAGTTGAGATCGTCGATCATTTGTTTTTTGGCGTAATCGTCGTCAATTTTGGCGGTTTCGAGCGCGAGTTCCATGGCGGCAACCGGGTTTTTCAGGTCGTGGTTGATCATCGACATGAATTCGGATTTTGCTTGTTCTGCTTGTTCGGCTCGGATTCTGAGGCTGGTTTCATCCTGGCGTAGGGAATCGACATCGAGGGACAGTTTTGAGAACGATGCGAGTGATTCGATGGGTGCCCGTTGTTCGGTGGTGAAGGGTGATCGGCCGGCTATTTTCGTTACGTAGATTCGTATCGATTGGTGGTTGACCTGATTTTCGCTACTTGATGACACTCCGACGCCGATCATGGCGTCCATATCGGGGTGTCCTTCGGGGAATCCGGTCGAGCGAGCGTGGGTGTTTATGTGTTCTAGGAGGAGTGGAGCTTCGGATTCATCGAGGCTTCCAAGAACACCGATTCCTACTGGTGGTGAGCCGAGTGATTTGGCCTGTGAATAGGACATTCCTGAAACGAACATTTCAACGATTCGTCCGTTTTCGTTGGCGACGGTGAGTGCAGCGAAATCTGCGTTTACGAGCCGGCGCGCTAGGTGCGGGAGCTTGGCAAGTAGTTGGGTACGATCGTCGGTCGGGGCAGCGGGTGTGTCGGAGAGCGCTGCGAAAACGTTTGCCGGGCGGTTGTCGGCTACCCAGAGTTCTAACGCTTTGCTTTCTTCTATGTCCGCCTGATTCATTGGCGAATTGTGTGCTTCGAGTTCGCCTGCTTCGATGGCGTCGATGATCGTCGATTCAGGAATATCGAATTCAGTTGAAATTTCAGAGACTGTGCGAATTTTTCGATTTGTAGCCAACGTCAGCGATTCTCCGTGTATTCGCGTATTTCATTTAAAGGTGTTTAAGCATTTTTACTGCTTGTAACAAAAAGCTTACTGACTGAAATATGGATTTGGAAGTGGTGATTTGTGCAATTCGTGGAGACTCGAATTTGCGTTGATCACACCTTGTGCTGGTGATCTGTATGGACGCGCATTCGCATAAGTTCGACTGACGATTTCGATTCGCGTTTTAGGCCGCCCATGATGGCTATTTGATTCCCGATAGTGCCGACCAGGAATTCTCCGTTGTCGGCGAGGTGGGCGTTATCGATGTCGGCAAAATCGTCGTTCGAGGGTCCGTCATCTACCGATGGTCCGGTGTTTTCGACGGCAAGTTTGTTGAGCAAGTTTGTTGAGATCGAGGGTCTGGGCGTGATCGCTGTCATTGTTGTATTGGCGGAAATTCATGGTTCAGAGCATACAAAAGTGGTGTGTTTGGACGGCATTTTTGGCTAGGTCCTCCTCCTTTGTCGGGTGGTGAATGGCCTTAATTTAAGCTTCAGCGCGGCTCTATGTGGCTCTATGCCAAACCGTTTTGCCCCGGTAAACACACACGATTCTTATGTGACAGCCCCAAGTGAGTTTTCGGGGGTTAGTTAGTAAGTTAGTTGCGTAACGTAATTGGATACCGTGTAGAAATGGCTTACTTGGTTAGAAAATCATAGTGATTTTGGCTTTGTGATTTAGTTGTGTTGTTCTTATAATGGAATATCCGATTTCAGACGAAGTCGGTTGAACATTTGAACGAGGATTTCGTATTGGCGACAGCAGACACCCCAGATAGTCAGGTTGAGGACACAAAAGTGGACCAGCCTGTTGAACAGAATAGTGACGCAACCGAAGCCCCTCCTGTGGCAGCAGCTCCAGAAGCAGCAGCAGAGTCGGCTCCGGTAACCGAGGCCCCTGTGGCAGAGGCAGCTCCTGTAGCAGCCGAAGCGACCGCAGAGGTTTCAGAAACCCCTACCGAAGAGACCGCTCCGGAAGTGGTGGCCGAAGCAACTGCAGAAGTTGTTGAGCCAGCGCCGGAAGCAGCTACGGAAGCCGCACCTGCTGATGCAGAGGCTGATACCGCAGTTGCAGTGGCTGAGAAGCCCGAGAGCGAATTGACGATGGAAGACCTGCTTGAGCAGTACCTTCCTTCGAAGATTCTCCGCCGTGGTGAGATTATTGACGGCAAGGTAATGAGCCGCAAGCCTGAGGGCATGCTGGTTGATATCGGATACAAGTCCGAGGGTTTCGTTCCCACCAAGGAGATGCGTTCTCTTACAGGTGAAGGCGTTGAAGAGCTGAGCATTGGCGATGAGATTATCGCTTATGTTGTGAACCCTGAGGGTTCTGAAGGTTCGTCGATTCTGTCTATCGACCGTGCTCGTGGTGAGCAGGGATGGCGTGTGCTTGAGAAGGCCATGGACAACAACGAGACCTGCAAGGGTGTCATTACGGGTTCAAACCGTGGTGGTGCTGTTGTTGAGTCTGAGGGTGTTCAGGGCTTCGTGCCGCTTTCGCAGTTGGTTGGACCAGCTCGAGAGCTTTATGTGCCTGGCGGCGAGCCGCCTAAGGAAGGCTTTATCGGTATGGAAGTTGAGTTCAAGATTATTGAACTTAACCGACGCCGAAACCGAGCTATCTTCTCTGAGCGTGCTGCATTGCAGGCTTGGAAGCAGATTCAAAAGATGCGTTTGGTTCAGGAACTCACCGAGGGTGAGATCCGTAAGGGTCGCGTAGCTGGAATCTCGAATTTCGGTGCTTTCGTAGACCTTGGTGGAGCCGATGGTCTGATCCACATTTCCGAATTGTCGTGGGAGCCAGTGAAGAGCCCAGACGAGATCGTAACTGTTGGTGAGGAGATTGATGTATTCGTTCTCCGTGTAGACCGGGAAAACCTGAAGATTGCGTTGAGCTTGCGACGCCTGCAGCCAGAGCCGTGGGACGAGATCGAGACTAAGTTCTCGGTTGGTCAGACGGTAACGGGTACTGTGACGAAGCTTGCTAACTTCGGTGCGTTTGCTCGCATTGATCGTGGTATTGAAGGTTTGATACACATTAGTGAACTTGCACACCAGGTGATTAAGCACCCGCGTGACGTCGTCAGTGAAGGCGATGAACTCGAGTTGAAGATCATCAGGATTGAACCGGAACGTCGTCGATTGGGTCTTAGCTTGAAGCAGACTCTTGATGGTTCGGAAGAGGTTCTTGTGGCTGCAGAGCCAGAGGAAGAATCTTCTGGCGACATTGGTGACTTCGGAGATATATTCGAAGATCAAAATTAGCGCTCAGGACTGCATTTTTGTAGTTACCTGAGGGGGGGAAGCTATATGCCGAGCAGATTTGAAAAATTCTCGGAGAGGGCCCGTAGGGTTCTTTCCCTTGCGCAGGAAGAAGCACAACGCTTTAACCACAATTACATCGGCACCGAGCATATGTTGCTGGGTCTCGTAAGAGAAACCGAGGGAGTTGCCGCGCTTGTTCTTTCGAATCTGAACGTCGAGCTTGTAAAGGTTCGTTCCGCGGTCGAGTTTATAATCGGCCGTGGCGAACGCCCAACGCCGGGTGAGATTGGTCTTACCCCGCGTGCTAAGAAGGTTATCGAGCTCGCAGTTGACGAGGCTCGACGACTGAACCAGACCTATATCGGTACGGAGCACCTGTTAGTCGGCCTCATGCGTGAGGGCGAGGGTGTTGCCGCCGGTGTGTTGGAGAGTTTGGGAGTGAGCCTGGAGAAGGTTCGCGAAGAGACGAACAACATTCTTGCGAGCCAGAGTGCTGGTTCGGGTTCTGGTAGCGGTTCGGCGTCTGGGGCTCAGGCTTCACGTACGAGTCGTACGCCTACTCTCGATGAGTTGGGTGTTGATTTGACTAAGCGTGCTGCTGAGGGCGATCTCGATCCGGTTGTGGGTCGTGAGACAGAGATTCAGCGTGTTATCCAAATTCTGAGCCGCCGTACGAAGAACAACCCTGTTCTTATTGGTGAGCCGGGTGTTGGTAAGACTGCGATTGTTGAGAAGCTTGCTCACATGGTTATTGAGGGCGATGTGCCTGAGACCTTGCGTGGTAAGCGTGTTGTGACGCTCGACATGGGTGCTCTGGTTGCTGGTACGAAGTACCGTGGTGAATTTGAAGAGCGCCTTAAGAAGGTGATCGCTGAGCTGAAGTCGGCTGGTAACTGCGTGTTGTTCATCGATGAGATGCACACGATGGTTGGTGCTGGTGCGGCTGAGGGTGCAGTTGACGCTGCGAATATTTTGAAGCCTTCGCTGGCTCGTGGTGAGCTACAGGTTATCGGTGCGACTACGCAGGATGACTACCGCAAGTATGTTGAGCGTGACCCTGCTTTGGAACGTCGGTTCCAGCCGGTTGTGGTTGATGCTCCAGATGTGATTACGACCGTGGAAATTCTGCGTGGCGTGAAGCACATGTACGAGAAGCACCATGATTTGGAGATTACCGACGAGGCGGTTGAGATGGCTGCGACGTTGGCCGATCGGTACATCGCTGATAGGCAGTTGCCGGATAAGGCTATTGATCTTATCGACGAGGCTGCTTCACGGGTTCGTATCAAGCATTCGACGGTTCCGAAGGAGCTTCGTGAGGCTCAGAAGGAACTCGAGGCGGTTCGTCGTGAGAAGGACGAGGTTATTTCGGCTCAGAAGTACGAGACTGCTGCTGAGTTGCGTGACCGAGAGTTGAAGCTGGTTACGAAGATTGAGCAGTTGGACGCTGACTGGAAGAAGGAAAACCCTAGCGCTGGTGAGGCGAAGGTGGGTCCGGACGACATTGCTGAAGTTGTTGCGATGTGGACTCGTATTCCGGTTACTCGTTTAGATGTTGAAGAGAAAGAGCGTTTGATCAAGATGGAGGACGCTCTGCGTCTGAACGTTGTTGGTCAGGACGAGGCTCTTTCGGTTATTTCTAAGGCGGTTCGCCGTTCCCGTGCTGGTTTGAAGGATCCGAAGCGCCCGATTGGTGCTTTCTTGTTCTTGGGACCTACGGGTGTTGGTAAGACGCATAGTGTGAAGAAGCTTGCTGAGTACCTCTTCGGTGAAGAGGATGCCATGATTCGACTCGATATGAGTGAGTTCATGGAGAAGCACAGCGTTTCCCGTTTGGTTGGTGCGCCTCCTGGTTATGTTGGTTTTGATGAGGGTGGTCAGCTGACTGAGGCTGTTCGCCGTCGTTCATATTCGGTGATTCTGCTCGATGAGATCGAGAAGGCGCACCCGGATGTGTTCAACATTTTGTTGCAGGTATTTGAAGATGGTCACTTGACCGACTCTAAGGGTCGACGGGTTGATTTCAAGAACACTGTGATTGTGATGACTTCGAACTTGGGTTCGAATTTGATTCAGAGCAGTGGTGGTCTTGGTTTCAATCTTGGTGGCGGTAAGGCTTCAGAGACTCTGGATTACGAGCGTGTGAAGGATCGTGTTTTGGAAGCGGTGAAGGATCCTCGTAATGGGTTCAAGCCTGAGTTCCTGAACCGTATCGATTCGACGGTTGTGTTCAGGCCGCTTGAGCGATCGCACATTCTTGAGATTGTGGACATCATGATGAAGGAAGTAGAGGGTCGTGTTCTTGAGCACGGTCTGGTGATGAATATCACTGATGCTACTCGTGATTATCTTGCGGAGCATGGTTTCGACCCGAAGATGGGTGCGAGGCCGTTGCGCAGATTGATTCAGGATGAGGTTGAGGATCAGCTTTCCGAGAAGTTGCTGCGAGGCGAGTTCGGTGCGGGTCAGACCGTTGAGCTGGATGTCGTGGATGGTGCGGTTGTGGTTCGGGTTCAGAAGAAGAAGCGTAAGGCGCGTAAGCCGAAGGCTGTTTATTCAAGTTCGAGTTCGACTGATTCGGGGCGTTGATGCTTTGGGTTGGTTTTGAAAAAGATATATGAGAAGGGGAGAGCTTTAGGGCTCTCCCCCTTTTTTTGTCGCTGTGCGAATTTTTCTTGGGGTCACGAGGTGACGCTTTCTTGGTGATTGGGTGGTTGGCTGAGGGGAGGGTTTGTTGAGGTGTTGGGGGGTGGTTGCGGTCGCTGGAATTTATGGCGTGAGATTCGGATCTTCGCCTCGATGGGCATTTCTGGTCATTCGATTCATGATGCTAGGGGAAAGAAAAAATATACCGAACGCTAGCAGAGTTACTCCGGCATACCAGACGTTCTTCAGTCTGGTTGTGAGTTCCCTGACGACAAGGAATGCGTCATCAGGATTTTCAGGATCGTAGTAAACAGGAACATTCGAATTCACGGCGAATTCAGATTTGAGTTGTTGTTTTTCTAGGTCGGCGAGACCTGCGATTCCTGAGACCTGCCAATCTTGATGACCTTCGTATTGAACGCCGTCTATTTGGTAGGCGAATTCGGCGGTCATATAGTGATCACAATCGTCGAGTTCGCCCGGAAACGAGATGCAGCGCTCGCTAAGATTGAGGCGGAGATCAAACCGGGGACAGTCGGTTGCTGACGTCTGGAGTCGTACAGCTCTGATCTGCTGGTGAAGTAGTAGGTGATAACGACAATTCCGGCCACGCTCAGGATGAGGCCGAGCCAAAGGATGGTATCGCTGAATATTCCAGAGCTCAGACGAATATTGAAAATGCGCTTGCTTGGCTTCAAATCGTCTCCAGTCTTTGATTGCGTCATATTACTCGATAGGTTGTGCGCGGGTTTCAATTGGTGTTTGGTGCCAGTGGCACGTTTTCTTGTCGCTAGGCGACTTTTTCTGATTGTTGTGGTGGTTGGCTGGGATGTTTGATTTTTGAGGCGGGTGTGCGGGCAGGTTTGGTGGGTGGAATTGGTTGTTGCATAATGGCGGAATGAAATATGACGTTTCCAATACACCGGTTGACGAATTTAAGATGATTACGAGCGTTCGACGGTTGGTGGCGTATGCAATAGATATTGCTTATATTTTGGGCTTTTCGTACGTGGTGATTGGAATTATTGCCATGGTTATGAGTGGCATTAGTTGGGTTGAGTTCAATAGCGGGGCGGGTGCAGAGAATGGGTCTCTGATTCTGGTGCCGCTTGGTTGGTATGCATTTCATACGTGGTTCGTTCATACGAAGCGTCGGTCGTTGGGTATGTTGTTGACTGGTTCTCGGTTGGTTCCGATAAACGCTTCAAAGATCACGTGTCAGAGATCGATTTCGTGGGTGTTTTTTCAGTCGTCGAAATATTTGTTATCGAAGTTTTCTGACGAATCTGTTGAGAACAAGACGAACCTGAGAATGGTTGAAAGTTCCGAACAAGCCGTAAGTACCGGGCTGGAAGATTCTGTGTGCACGGAGCCCTGGCGGAATAATTAAATGCCGGATGTTTTGATAAAAGAAGCACGTTTAGAAGATTGTCATGCATTGGCGCATGTGATTATTTCGGCGACGGTGGATGCTTTTCGTGGTCGCGTTCCGGATGCTTGTTTGGGTTGGTTGTCGATTGGGGAGAGTGAGCGAAACTGGGCTCGGATTTTCACGCCAGGCGAGATTCTTGATCAGGGTTCGCGGTTGATTGTTGCGGAGAGTGGCGTGGATGGCGTGATTGGGTTGGCGTTGGTGGGGAGGACGACTGCTGTTCATGCGAACGATCCGAGGGTATTGGATCGGTACCCGAACGATTTACATTCGCTCCAAGTAAGTCCTGAATGGCAGGGTAAAGGTGTGGGGCGGCGGTTGGTTTCGCGGGTTGCGGAGTTGTTGGTTGAGCAGGGTGAGACGGGGTTGTTGGTAAGGGTTTTGCCAGAGAATCCGAATGTTGGGTTTTACGGACATTTAGGAGCGGTGCGGGTGGGTTCGCAGCCGTATGTCTGGGAGGGTTACGCGACTGAGGAGCTGCTATTCGGTTGGGATGATGTGAGTAAGTTGGGTCGCTAGGCGACGCTTTCTTGGTGCCATTGGCACTTTTTCTGGGTGATTGGGTTGGTTGGCTGAATATTTTAGGTTGTCGTTGTGTTGGGCGAGCGGGGGGTGTGCAGATACTTCGTACTGCGTAGATCCCGATTCGAGATTGGGATGACAGTACGGGGGGTGTCCTAGGCCTTGAGTAGGATATCTTCGAAGTTTTGCAGGCAGTGTTCGGCGAAGAGTTGCATGTTGGTTTCGCGGTCGGTTAGGGCGGTTTCGAGTGTGGATGCTGCTTCGGTTGTGGGTCCGACTACTGCTACGCAGGTGTGGCCTGGTGCGTCGCCATACGGGTTTCCTGTTGGGCCTGACGCTCCGGTTTCGCTGATACCCCATGTGGTTTTCAGGAGTTCACGGCTGGTTTTCGCTAGGAGGGCGGCGTATGGCTCACTGGCCGATCGCATTCCGGGGTGGTTGTCGAAGTCGATTCCTAGAAATTCGTCTCGGGCTGTTTTTGTGTAGACGACTGATCCGCCCATGAAGTAGGCGGATGCGCCGGGTACTGCGAGGAGGGCTGCGGAGACGAGTCCGCCGGTGGATGATTCGGCTACCGCTACGGTTTCGCCTCGTTCTTTAAGGAGGGTGGCGATTGAGTTGGCGAGGGTTTGGAGTGGTGATGCCAATGGCATGTTTTCTTTTGGTGGTGGTGTGTTGCCGGCGAGGTGGGCGCGGCGTGATGGGATGGTAGCTGAGTTGCAAGGTTGTTTGGTGTGGTGGGTTCGCTGCAAAGGGGGAGGTAGATCCTGAAATAAATTCAGGATGACAATGGGGTCGCTAGACGACATTTATTGGGTGAATGCGGGGTCGGCTGAGTTTGGCGTTGTTAGCGCTTGGCATAGATCCTGATTTTCATCAGGATGACAGCTGACGTGGTGGGTTGGAGTGCCAATTTTGGTTGCTGTAAAAAGAGTGAACGGGCATACTCGTTGGCATGGCAAAGAATTCAACGAAGATTCAATTTGAGTGTAGTGGGTGTGGGCGCGTTACCCCTAAGTGGGTTGGTAAGTGTTCGCAGTGTGGTGAATGGAATACGGTTGAGGAGAAGCTGGTTCGCTCGGGGCGTAAGGCTACGGGCGCCCGAAGCGGGCTTGGTCGCGCTTCGCAAATCTCCCCCTCTAATTCTCCTGGTCTGGGGAAGGATCGGTTGGTTCCCGTTGAGTTGAATGAAATTCCGGTTGATGCGACTGCTCATATGGCGACGGGGTTGGAGGAGTTGGACCGGGTTTTGGGTGGTGGATTTGTTGCTGGGGCGACGGTTTTGTTGGCTGGTGATCCGGGAATTGGGAAGTCGACCCTTCTACTACAAGCTGCGGGTGCGATTGCGGAGTCGGGTAGGACGGTGCTTTACGCCACGGGCGAAGAGGCGTTGGAGCAGATTCGTATTCGGGCTACTCGTTTGGGCGTGAAGGGCGAGCGGGTGTTCATGGTGGGGACCGGTGATGCTTTGGATATTGCGGATCATATTGCGCAGTTGAATCCGGCTGTTGTGATTGTTGATTCGATTCAGACGGCTACTCATCCTGATCTTGATTCTCCTGCGGGAACCGTTTCGCAGATTCGTGAGTGTGCGGCTTATTTGTCAGCTGTGGCCCGCGCTAGTCATACTGCGCTCGTTCTCAGCGGTCACGTTACTAAGGATGGGAGCATTGCGGGTCCTCGGGTTTTGGAGCACCAGGTTGACGCTGTGTTGCAGATGAGCGGCGATAAGGGTGGAATGCTGCGGATGTTGCACGGGGTGAAGAATCGATTTGGTCCTACGGACGAAATTGGTGTGTTCGAGATGCGAGAAGAGGGATTGGCTGGGATTTCGGATCCTTCACACGTGTTTATTCAGCAGCGCGCCAGAGCGGTTTCGGGGTCGGCGGTTGCTTTGATTGTCGAGGGAACTCGTTCGCTGGCGGTTGAGGTGCAGGCTTTGGCTACTGCTTCTTCGTTGGCTTCGCCTCGGCGGGTCGCGAACGGGGTCGAGATGTCTCGCGTGCACCTTATATGTGCGGTTTTGGCGAAGCACATGCGGTTGCCGGTTTCGAATCACGATTTGGTGATTAGCGTTACGGGTGGTTTGGATATTAAGGAGCCGGCTGCGGATTTGGCGATTGCGTTGGCGATTGCTAGTTCGATGATGGATAGGTCGGTGGTGGATACGGTTGCTGTTGCTGGCGAGATTGGGCTTTCGGGTGAGTTGCGTTCGATTCCGAGGGCGGATCGTCGGGCGTTGGAGGCGGGTCGGCTTGGGTTTGCGACTTGCATGATTCCGGATGCTGCGGGTGATGTTGGGAAGTTGGGTTCGGTGAAGGTTGTTCGACCTACGAACATCGCTGAGGCTGTAAGATTCGCTTTGGCGCCTGTGGATGGTGCGGTTGGTGCTTCGAGTTCTGTTGCGGAGGGGCGTTCTTCTCGGTAGTTGATTTCGATTAGTGGTGTGCAGGTACTTTGTACTGCTTCGAGGTTCTGAATCGAGTTGAGGATGACGGGTGGGTCGCTAGGCGACATTTTCTTGGTGCTGACGGTTTTGGCTGAGATGGGTGTTGTTGGCGCTTGGCATAGATCCTGATTTTCATCAGGATGACAGTGGTTGGTGGATTGGTAGTCGTGCGCAGATCCTGATTTTCATTAGGATGACAATGTTCGAGAGTGACGAATGGTAGGCGAGTTTAGTTGGTCGGACTGAAGAGACCTGAAATAGAGATGTCGCTTGAAGAGAAGGATTCTGCTCTTCGGGAGTTGATCGCGGGTTACGGCTCGTTGATTGTGGCGTATTCGGGTGGGGTTGATTCGACCTTTTTGGCCGGGGTTGCGCACGAGGTTCTTGGTTCCGAGAACGCTGTAGCAATTACTTCTCGTTCGCCGAGTGTTGCGCCTGAGGAGCTTGAGACGGCTTCGGCGTTGGCGGTTGAGCGTGGGTGGCGGCATTTGATTGTCGATACTGACGAGATGAATGATCCTCGGTATCTGGCGAATGACGGTCGGCGTTGTTTCTTCTGCAAGACGGAGTTGTATACGCACCTGGACCGGCTGGCCGGTGAAATTGGGATTACCAAAGTTGCGAACGGTGCCAATACTGACGATTTGGGCGACTACCGCCCCGGTATGGTGGCGGCCAAGAATTTCGAGGTTGTTTCTCCGCTTGTTGAGACGGGGATGAACAAGCAGGACATTCGGGATTTATCTAAGAAGATGGATTTGCCTACGTGGGATAAGCCTGCGCAGCCATGTTTGAGTTCTCGCATTCCTTACGGGACGATGGTTTCGGTTGAGGCTTTGGGTCGGATTGGTAAGGCTGAGAAGGGTTTGCGGGAGCTTGGGTTCCCGGTGGTTCGCGTGCGTCATTACGGTGATGTGGGGCGGATCGAGATTCCTTTGGATGATTTCGAGCGGTTTGAGGTGGTTCGGTCGGAGGCTTCGGCGGTTGTTTTGGGTGCTGGGTATGAGGTGATGGAGTTGGAGCCGAAGGGGTTTAAGTCGGGTGGGCTTAATGCTGCTTTGGGTGAGTTGGGAACCAGGACTAAGTAGGGTGTCGCTAGGCGACATTTTCTGGGTGCTAGGGTGGTTGGCTGAGTCTCTCGGGTGTTGGTGTGTTGGGCGTAGTGCGGGGCGTGCAGATACTTCGTACTGCGTAGATCCCGATTCGAGATTGGGATGACAGTTGGCTTGAGTCGATTTACCCTGAACTCGACAATCTT
>Ga0209089_10003506_pt1 | contig 13350 bp, 14 predicted proteins | sample ArcticOcean_MG_C_FD_187431 | JGI IMG/M metagenome (GOLD analysis project Ga0209089, IMG submission 187431) | Marine microbial communities from western Arctic Ocean - ArcticOcean_MG_CB2_150 (SPAdes) (version 2) | ecosystem: Environmental > Aquatic > Marine > Oceanic | place: Arctic Ocean: Canada...
CTTTGATAACTAGATGTACAAATAATTATGGTCCAAGACAATTTCCTGAAAAATTAATTCCAAAAACATTACTTTTAGCAAAAAATAATAAAAAAATTCCTATTTATGGTACAGGTAAAAATTTACGAGATTGGCTTTATGTTGATGATCACTGTACTGCAATTTTATCTTGTTTACATAATGGAAAATCTGGAGAATCATACAATATTTCATCTGGCAATGAGATTGATAATTTAACTATTATTAAGAAAATTCTTTCAATAATGGATAAATCTGAAGATTTAATGGAATTTGTGGATGATAGACCTGGTCATGATTTTAGATATAGTATGAATTCAAATAAATTACAAAATGAATTGGGTTGGAAATCTAAAACTAGTTTCGAGTCAGGAATAGAAAATACTGTAAATTGGTATTTGAAAAATCCTAATTGGTGGGAAAATTTGTCAGAAAGCATATTTAACCATACACCATGGAAAAAATAGAATTATTTTATTAAGAGAGATTTTTTCCTTCTTGTATGAAAGGAATTTTGCTTCATGGTGGTCATGGAACTCGATTACGACCTTTAACGCATACTGGTCCTAAACAACTTCTTCCAATTGCAAATAAACCCATGTCTGAATATTGTATAGAATCAATGAAAGATGCCGGAGTTACAGAAATTGCAATAATTATCGGAGGAATTGGTTCGAATAAAGTCCGTGAATATTACGGTGATGGAGAAAAATTTAATGTAAAAATAACATATGTTAAACAAGATGAACCTTTAGGAATATCACATGCAATTAATTTATGTCGTAGTTTTATTGGAGATGAAAAATTTTTAGTTTTTCTTGGGGACAATATTATTCAAAAAAAAATATCTAGTTTTGCAAATCAATTTCTAAAATCTGATGATGATGCTTCCCTTTTATTATGTGAAGTTGACAATCCTTCTAGATTTGGAATTGCAGACATGCATGAAGGTAAAATTACTAAAATTATGGAAAAACCAAAAGATCCACCAACAAATTTTGCCGTTACTGGAATATATTTTCTTACTCCAAAAATATTTGATATTATTGACAATCTAAAACCTTCTTGGCGAAATGAATTAGAAATTACGGATGCATTACAAATTCTTCTTTCTGAAAATAATAAAATTTCATATAATATAATAACGGATTATTGGAAAGATACGGGAACTCCTGAAGATATCATTAATGCAAATAAAGCAATTCTTGAAAATAAAGAGAGTTATTTTTATGGAGAGAAAAGTAATTCTGTATCTTTAACTGGTATTGTTTTAATTGAAAAGGGAACAAAAATTTTAGGTAATTCACAAATTATTGGACCCGTAATAATTGGCAAAAATTGTATTCTTGATAATGTCTGTATTGGACCAAATTCCAGTATTGGTAATAATTCAAAAATTACTAATTCTAATATTCAAAATAGTATAGTTATGTCTAATTGTATCATAAATACTCCGATAAAAATTCGTAACAGCATAATTTCTTCTAATTCTGAAATAGAATTTAAAAATGAGTCCCAGGATGAAAAAATATTTCTTTTAGGCGAAGGAACAAAAATCCATCTTTAATCAATTTTAATAAAATTTCTTTTTATTCTTTCATTAGATAATTTTTCATATGCTTTCTTTGTTAATCCTATAATGGTATAGCCATTTGGCTCATAAAGAATATCTAAAATTTGATATTTATCCTTCATACTCAAAGATCTATAATATGATAATGAAAATTTAGTATTAAGGAATTGAGAAATATTTGTTTGAGGAATAGAAAGTTTTTTCTTTAATCCAACACTAGAATCAAAAATAAATCCTTGTGTTCCGGTTGTAATTCCAAAAATTGCATATCCGTACAAACCAGATTTTTGGAATAGTTTATCGATATCATTAAAATCATAAAGAGATTCATTTGCATGTAAAAGTGAATCAACTATTAGTGAATCTTCTTCATCTTTATTTTGAAAATTTAAATTCCAACCATATTCAAATTTGTTTAAACCAAGATCTCTAACTAGTTTAATACCTAACTCGTAATTAGATTTTTCTTTATTTAATAAAAGTGAAATTAATTGTTTATTCAACATTCGTTTATGACCTCCTAATTTACCATATACATATAAGAAAAAAATTCCATCTTTTTTTAATGTGTCTAAAATATTTTGTAATCCTTTTTCAGGATTAGATAAATGATGTAAAACTCCCATACATAAAATAATATCAAATTTTCCAAGTTTTAAAGTTGAATCCATGAGATTAAATTTTTTAAATTGAATATTTTTAATATTATTTTTTTCTTTAATCATATTTGCAATATTTAAAGAAGTTTCAGAAATATCAATTCCAAGAAACTTACATTTTTTAAAATATTTTGCAACATTAGTAATTCTATGTCCACTTCCACTTCCTGCATCTAATATTTTTTGATCAATCAATTTAGTTTTATTTTCAAGTTCAAAAATTCTTAAAAGATTTAGCAATTCATTTGTTTGACTAGATTGGGTAGAAGGGGAAGGATAAGGATATTCTTTATACATTTTTTCAACTTTTTTGGTTATTTTATCAGAAGTTTTAGCCATAAAACAAAACATTCTCTTGATGATAAAAACAATTCATAAGTCACATATTTAATTATCATCATAAAAAATGCATATTAGTGAAACAAAAATATGATTTTCTTCAAATAAAAGATATAGGAAGAACTATTTCCAGTATTGAAAAATTTGTAAAAGATGAAATTTTGAATGAATTTCAGAGAAAAGGTGCAGTAATTGGCATAAGTGGAGGGATTGATTCTGCAGTTATGACATCAATTTGTACAAAATCAGTTAACCCAAACCAAGTTTTAGGATTAATAATGCCTGAAAAAGAATCTGATCCTTCTAGTGAAATTTTGGCTAAAAAAATTGCTAATCAATTAGATATAGAAACAAAAGTTATTGACATAACTTCAATATTAGAATCATTTGGAGTTTATGATAATAAAGAGAATATAATTAAAGAAAAATTTTCAAATTTTAACAATAATTGTATGTACAGTGTAAGAGTTCCTTCCAAATTTGGCAATTCTGTAGGAATGCCTTTCTTAGAAATACTTGATGATGAAAACAAAAAACATCAAATTAAGATATCAGCATCTGAATTTCTAACTTTAACTGCATCTTCATCAATTAAACACAGAGTTAGAATGACTTTATTGTATTATTATGCAGAAAAAAATAATTTTTGTGTTGTAGGAACAACTAACAAAAGTGAATTTTTGCAAGGATATTTTGTAAAATATGGTGATGGAGGAACAGATATTGAACCTCTATCAAATGTATATAAATCTCAAATTTATCAAATTGGAGAATTTTTAAAAATTCCTAAAGAAATTCTTGAAAAAGATGCATCTCCAGATATTTGGAGTTTAAAAACTAGTGATGAAGAATTTTTTTACAGTGTTCCATATGATATTGTGGATTTAATATTATATGCTAGAGAAAACAATATGGCAGAATTAGAAATAGAAAAAATTTCAGATTTATCAACAGAACAAATTAAAAAATTATTACAATTTCAAAATCAAAAACAAGTTAAAAGTCAACATATGCGAGAAATACCACATAGTTGGAAGAAAATTTAAAACAATAAATAATTATTATGATAAAAGGATTGAACTATGACAAAAATTAATAATGAATTAAAAAATACAGAGATAGAAGAAAATGATCCTCTGATCAGCATAGTCATACTAAATTATAATGCAGGGGATTTACTAATAGATTGTATAGACTCTATTCAAAAATCAAATTATAAAAATTATGAGATTATTGTTGTAGATAATATTTCAAAAGATAAAAGTCACAAAAAATGTAAAGAAAAATTTCCCAATATTAAATTAATAGAAAATTCTGAGAATTTAGGATACTGTGAAGGAAATAATGTCGGATTAAGAGTAACAAATGGAGAATTTGTAGTAATTTTAAATCCAGATACAATTGTTGATCCTTCTTGGCTTTCTGAATTATTACAGGCATACAGAAAAAATGGTGATGGGATTTATCAACCTAAATTTTTAGCTTCAACTGATCACTCTATGTTACTAAGTACAGGTAATATGATCCAAATTTTTGGTTTTGGTTATTCAAGAGCTAAAGGTGATATAGATAAAAAACAGTATGAAAATTTTGAAAAAATTGATTTTGCATCAGGAACATGTATTTTTACATCAAAAAAAATTATAGAAGAAATTGGTTTGTTTGAATCTTTTTTATTTGCATTTCATGATGATTTTGAATTATGTTGGAGAGGGGCATTGATTGGAATTAATTCATTTTATGTTCCTTCAGCAATAGTTTATCATCCAATAGAAGGATATAGTTTCAAATGGAGTCCATTAAAATTCAAACTTTTAGAAAGAAATAGAAAATATTGCCTTCTTACACTTTACTCAAGATCAACATTTTACAAAATGATACCAGGATTACTATTAGTAGATATTGCGGTTTTGTTTTTTTATCTATCTAAAGGACTCGGAAAAATGAAAATTGCAGCAGACATAGAGATCTTGAAAAATTTGGGAAAAATTAATGAAAAATATAAGAAAAATCAAGAAAAACGAAAAATTGCAGATAAAGAATTAATTAAACAATTCAAAAATGATGTCATTGTTCCACAATGGGTCATAAATGATAAAACAAATGTATTTTTCAATCGATTTCTTGTTGTAATATCTAAAATAACACGTTTTTTCTTATAGATCTAAAGTTTCTCTGAAATTACTACTGATACAGCATATAATTTCTCATGAGTTAAAGAAACTAAAAATGAATAAGATGAATCATCAATTAAAGTCACAACAGGTTTAGAATTAGAATAATCAATTAAAATATCTAAAAATGTAATTTTTTTTGGAATTGATTTAATTACAGATTCTTTAATTGCAAATTTTCCTGCAAAACATTCAGCAAAATTTTTTCGTTCAAGACAACAAGTTATTTCAGATTCATGAAAAATTTTTTTATAAAAATCTAAATTAGTTTTATAAGGTTTATTTAAAAATCGTTTGATTTCAACAATATCAATTCCAATTCCTAATTGTTCCAACATAGAATAAATTGTAAGAAGGTTTATTTAATATCCACTAATTTAAGCTGATTAATTGAATACGAATATAGAAATTAAAGATGAAATAAAAAAGATTTTTTTTGCAGTGTTTCAAAATATGAATGAACAAGAGTTTTCATGGGAAAAACAACAAAAAGATTTCAAAAATTGGGATTCCTTTGCACAATTAAATTTGATTACACTTGTAGAAGCAAAATTTGACATATCATTTTCATTAGATGAAGCAACTGAAATTAAATCAGCCAATGAATTATTTGAATGCATAAAATCTCATTTAACATGAATATTATCAATTATTTAGAAAATAATTCAAAGAAGTATCCAGAAAAAAATGCCATTATTTTTGAAAATGAAAAAATTTCATATAAACAATTGTATAATAGAGTTCAAAATTTCAGTATAACCATTTCAGAGTTAAACAAAGAAGTAATTAGTTTAATTTCTGAAAATTCAATTTCATTTATTATATCTTATTTAGGTATAATAAAATCAGGTCATATTGTTCACATCGTTCCTCCTGAAATTTCAGAAACTAATCTTGATAATCAAATAAAATCTGCTAATTCAGAATTAATAATTTGTTCAGAAAATGTATTTAATAATATTTCAAAATATTCAAAAATTAAAACTCAAATTTTGAAATTTTCTGAGATAAAATCACCTTCAAAAATAGACAAAATTTCTTTAAAAGAAAATCCAATAGCACATTTAATTTTTACATCAGGCACCACATCAATCCCAAAAGGAGTTGGAATTTCACATACCATGTTAGAGTTTACAACAAAAAATATTGTAAATGTTTTGGGACATACAAGTTCAGATATAGATATTTTGCCATTGCCACTTTATCATTCATTTGGATTAGGATGTGTTTATACATCCATAACAGTAGGATCTACAATAATTTTACACAAAGATGCAAGCAATTTACAAAATTTACTAAATTCAATTAAAAAATTTAAGGCTACAACATTTGCTGCAATACCAGCAACACTAACAAAATTTATTAAATTTGAAAATTCAGATCTTAAAAATAATTTTTCAAATATCAGACTAATTATTACAAATAGTACTTCAATACCTAAAAATACAATCCAAACTTTTAGGGAAATTTTAGTAAATGGAAACTTGGCAACATATTACGGATTAACTGAAGCCTCACGTTCAACATTCATGATTTTTCAAGAAGATTCTTCAAGGGATAATTCTGTTGGAAGACCTGCACCAGGAGTTAGTATAAAAATTGATGATAATTCAAATAATGAAATTTTGATTAAAGGAAAAAATGTGATTTCAAAATATTGGAAAAATGAAAATGCGGATAAAAATATTATAGATGAATGGTTAAGAACAGGAGATACAGGATTTTTAGATAATGAAAATTATCTTTTCTTAAAAGTACGAAAAGATGACATTATCAATATAGGAGGAGAAAAAGTAATTCCGATGGAAGTTGAAGAAATTGTGAAGCAGATTCCGGAGGTTATTGATGTAGCTGCGTTTGGAATTGAAAATGAGATTTTTGGTCAAGTAATTAAATTGCATGTTATAAAATCTAAGGAATCAAATTTAGATAAATCCAAAATTTTAATTCATTGTATTAAAAACCTTGAAAAATTTAAAATTCCAAATAAAATTGAATTTGTGGAGAAAATCCCAAAAACAAGCTACGGAAAAGTTAAACGCTTTATGTTAAAATGAGAAAATGATATGAGTGATTTAGATTATTTAAAAATAAATGAAAAGGAGTTGATGGAGTATTTTGGATATAAAGGAAAATTTGGGAAAATAAAATTAGATTTTAAATTTGGAAAAAGTTGGATAAATCATGTTTTAGGATATTCATCACCTTTTTCAAATTGGGTTGTAAAATGTCAAAGAAATAGAGGAGTAAAAATTGGTAAAAATTGTCATATTTCTCCTTATGTTTTGATAGATCTAATTTATCCAGAATTAATAGAAATAGGTGATAATGTAACAATTGGTTCAAATTCAATGATTTTTGCACATGTTAATCCAACTGCAAATGAATTTTTAAAAAAACATGGATATCCAAGAACAGTTAAACCAGTTCAAATTAAAAAAGGAGCTGTAGTGAGCGTAGGATGTATAATTATTGCAGGTGTAACAGTTGGAGAGAATTCAATAGTGGGTGCAGGTAGTGTAGTTGCATCAGATATCCCAGATAATTGTGTAGCATTAGGTAATCCTGCAAGAGTAATTAAAAAAATAGAATAATTTAATGAATTAAAGATTACGTCTTGGTTGATGAGATATACTATACAAAACTACAGACATTAATAATAACATCAATCCAATTACTGAACTTCCTAATGCCAAAAGAGTAGAAGGTATTGAAAAGAATCCACTTTCATTAAATATTCCCATCACTATTACTGAAAAAACAATACCAACAAGTAATAAGATAATTCCAGGAATACCAAGAAATTTCAATGGATGGTTTATTGCAATTAATTCAATTATGGATGCAAGTACGCCAACTGAATGAGATACAGGATTTTTTGTAGAAGTTTTTTCACCTGTATTATAAATAACTGTAACATATTTTTCTGTAATTTTTAGATTTTTATTTACTGCATCAATAAGAATTTCAGAATCAACTCCAAATCCATTACTTGAAAAAGAAATTTTTTCTATAGCAGTTTTGGAATATGAACGAAATCCACTTTGTGTATCCTCAAAAGGTAAATTTGCAGCTAGTTTTGTAAAACTATCCAATATTTTATTACCTGCTTTTCTATAATTAGGCATTTCTTTTTTATTTAAAAATCTATTACCAATTACTAAATCATATTTTTGATTTTTAATAGGCTCAATTAATTTGATCATTTCTTCAGGTAGAAATTGTCCATCTCCATCAATAGTTACTATTACATCTGCACCAATTGTTTTAGCTTCTTCAAAAAGAGTTTTTAAAGCTGCCCCCTTTCCAAGATTTTTTTTATGTTTTAAAACATATGCACCTGATAATTCTGCATTTTCAAATGTATTATCAGTTGAACCATCATCACAAACTAACACTTTATCCACATAATTTAGAGATTTTTTAACAACATCACTAATTTGGTTTCCAGCATTAAAAGCTGGAATGCATGCTATAGATAACATAGGTTATAATTTTTATTATATTATGTATATATCAATATTTAACATATGGATAATTTGTGAGAATATCGTAGGCTGAAAATATGAAAATAAAAAATATGATGTCAGTGGATTTAGAGGATTACTTTTGTGATCTTCCATTTAAAAAATGGTCACAGTATGAAAGTAGAGTATTAAAAACTACAAATAAAATTTTGGGTTTATTTGAAAAAAATAATACTAAAGCCACATTTTTTACATTAGGGTATATTGCTGAAAAATTTCCAGACCTAATAAAAGAAATAGATAGTAGAGGTCATGAAATTGCCAGTCACAGTTATGCACATTTAGATATTAGAAAAGTGACAAAAGAAAAATTTGAAGATGATTTAAAAAAATCTGTAGAAATATTAGAAAAAATTACTGGAAAAAAAATTCTAGGTTTTAGAGCACCATATTTTTCAATAGATAAAAAATCATTTTGGGCAATGGAAATTTTATCAAAATATTTTAAATATGATTCCAGTATTTTTCCAGTGAAAACACCACTATATGGAATTAAAAATGCACCAAGAAATATCTATAAACCAAATATTATTAATCCAATAATCACAGATTCAAAAAGTAATTTGATTGAAATACCTATGGCAACAGATAGAATTCCATTAATTGGAAATATACCTATTGCAGGTGGATTTTATTTAAGATTTTTACCATATTTCTATATGAAATATGGATTAAAGAAAATTAATAAAAATGAAAATCCATTTATTTTTTATATTCATCCAAAAGATTTAGATTCTGAAATGCCAAAAATTGGAGAATACACTTGGCATCATTATCATAATCTTAAAAATTCAACTAAAAAGTTTGAAAAAATTTTAAATGATTTTGAATTTACTACAATTAAAGAATATTTGAAAATATAAAATTATAGTGAGTTGGATTTAAAATAATTCAAAGTTTGTTTAATTCCATCTTTTACAGGTATTTCTAGTTTCCACCCAATTGATTGTAATTTTGAATTATTAACTACAAAATTTCCAACATCAACTTTATTGTTATAAGAAGGGGATTCAACATATTTTACTTTTCCAGATGTCAATTCTTCAAGTAATTTACCAATTTCATAGAACCATGTTTTTTTACCGGAAGATATCCAATATAGATTTCCAGATATACCATTTTTCATTATAGTTTGAATTCCAGAAATCACATCATTAACAAAAATTATATCACGAAAAAATTTCCCTTCATCATAAATTGTTACATCTTTTCCTTTGTAAGCCTGATAAATTAAATAATTGAGAGCATTTTTAGTTGGAGTAAGATATTGTTCTCTAGGACCAAATGCATTTGTAATTCTAAATGAAATTGCATCAATATCATACATATTATGATATACTTTACAAAAATATTCACTACTTAATCTATTAATTCCATATACTGTAGATGGATTACAAGGCGTATCTTCATTTACAGGTAATGTTTCAGGTTTTCCTACAACAATAAACGTACTTCCTAAAATAAATCTCGTCTTCAATTTAGATTGTCTAATTGTTTCAAGGATACATAATGTGGATTTGGTATTTACATCAACATCATACATTGGATTTTCAAATGATTGTTTATGAGATGTCTCACCTGCAAGATGAATAATCATATTTGGTTTATGTTTAATTATAATTTTTGATAAACTTAAAAAATCAGTTACATCTATTTGATTGAAATCAATTTTATCTAAATTAGAAATTAATTTAGGTAATTGTGTAAAATTTCGAGATATAGCAATAATTTCATGATTTTCTTTTAATAGAGATATACACAGATGGCTTCCAATGAACCCATCTGCACCTGTGACTAAAACTTTCATTTATCACATAAATGTGTAAGTAGTTAAAAAGTAATCTATATTTTTAAATTATTAAATTTTTAAAGCATTCATTATTTCTTGAAATATAATAACAATGAATAAAATTCAACTAATATTCAAGGCTAGAAAAATATTTACTAATTGGCAGACACTTATCAATATTTATTTTAAAACAATTAAAAAAGAAAATGTAATTTTAGAAACAAGGAATAATATTAAAATCAAAATTAGAACAAATTCAACAGATATTATGCAATTAGGAACTGTTTGGTTAACAGAAGATTATGAAGTTCCAGGATTCAATATTAGCAAAGAGGACATTATAATAGATGTTGGGGCACATATTGGATTATTTTCTTTATTTGTATCTCAATATTGTAAAAATGGTAAAATTTTTTCTTATGAACCAATAGAAGAAAATTATAATATTTTAAAAGAAAATACAGAATTAAATAAAATTAAAAATATAATTCCTTTCAATATTGCAGTGAGTAATCAATCAAATAAATTAAAAATATTTATTGATTCTGATGATTCCGCACATAGTATTTTTGAGTCAGATAAGAAGTTCATTGAAGTAAATTCAACTACAATTAAATCCATATTTGATGAGAATGAAATTAAAAATTGTAATTTATTGAAACTAGATTGTGAAGGTGCAGAATATCAAATTATAGAATCCATTCCTAAAGAATATTTTTTAAAAATTGATAAAATGATTATAGAGTATCATAAAGCAAATGAAAATCCAAAATTATATAAAAAATTAATTCAAAATTTAAAAGATAATTCATTTAAAATAAAAATAGAAAAAATTTCAGATGGAATGGGAATGATTTACGCCTTAAATATGAATAAAACTAAATAAAAAAAATTACTCATCTAAAGTCTGTATCAATTGTTTAGTTATTGATTTCCAATCATGAGATTTAATAAATTTCAAAGCAGATTTTTTATACAAATCTTTATTTTTATAAACGTCATCTAAAATTGTGATAAAATCAGAATTCTTATCTAGAGAAAAAATTTTTCCAGCATTAGAAATATTAATAATTTCTTGATGAGGTTCAATATCAAAAAGAACTAAAGGTTTCCCACAAGCCATTGCTTCCAGTGTAGGTACAGGACATACTTCAAAAGTACTAGCAGATACATAAACATCACATGAAGAATATCTAAGTTTTAACTGATCATCATCAATCCTTCCTGTTAATTCTACATGATTTTCAAGTTCTAATTTTTTTACTAAATTCTCAAGGAGTAGTTTTTGTTCTCCAGTTCCTACAATTTGTAAATGAATTTTAGGGTATTTTTTTAATAAATCAGGTATAAATGAAATTAGCAGGGATGCTTTTTTGTATGGTCTTAAAGCACTGACAAAAAGTAATTGAGGTTCTCCCTTTGTATAGGGTCTAGATAAATCAGGATTGTAAAAATTTGTATCAACACCATTGTAAATTACTTCTGCTGAAATATTACCTATCATTTTTTTCATTTGATTAATTCCTGCTTGAGAGACAGCCATAATTTTTGTCATTCTTTTTTTATATAACATCATAGAAATTTTAAAATTAATTCTTTGAAGTCTATTTGAGGCCCCATGATAATACAGAATTACAGGTTTGTTAGGTTTCCTTGTAAGTAAATAATAACTTGGGTATGATTGATGTAAAAATAATACATCATAATTAAGAATTTTAACTCCATGAAGAAATAATTTAAATTTATTCAATTTTACTTGTTTTATATTTTCAGGTGGACTAGAAGTGAATTCAAATGCACCTATTCCAGCTTTGTATCCCATTTTTTGTAATTCAGTGCATAGATTATTAATTACTGTAGTATGTCCAAAATCTGCAGGATATTTTCTAACTACCATTAAAATTGATTTTTTAGACAATTAAAAATAATACATGCGTGACACTTATTAATTTATGATAAAAATTTGAATTGAATGAATAATAAATTGGGTAAAATAATGATAACTGGTGGTGCAGGGTTTATTGGAAGTCATTTAACTCAAAAATTAATTAATGAAAATAATGAAGTAGTTGTTTTAGATAATTTATCAACTGGAAATAAATTAAATTTAAATTCGTGTATTGAAAGAAAAAATTTTAAATTAATAGTTGAAGACTTAAAAAATCAAATATCTGATCATTTAAAAGAGATTGACACTGTATTTCATATGGCTGCAGATCCAGAAGTAAGAACAGGTTTTTCTGATCCAAAACTAGCATATGAACAAAATATACAAAATACTTTTGAATTATTAGAAAATATACGAAAAAGGGATATCAAGCAATTTGTTTTTGCTTCATCTTCAGTAGTATATGGAGAACCAGAAACAATTCCTACTCCAGAAACATTTGGACCTTTATTTCCAATCTCCATATATGGAGGAACAAAACTAGCTTGTGAAGGTCTAATTTCTTCATATTGCAAAAATTATGGTATTAATGGTACAATTGTAAGATTTGCAAATGTTGTTGGATCTAGAGCTAGACATGGGGTGATTTGGGATTTTATAAAAAAATTGAAAATAAATCAAAAAGAATTGCAAGTTTTAGGTAATGGAAAACAAAGTAAATCATACATACATGTTAATGATTGTGTAAATGGGTTATTATTTTCTGCAAAACATACTAAAAAAAATATTGATGTTTTTAATTTAGGAAATCATGATATGATTAATGTTTTAGATATTGCTTCAATAGTTTGTAAAACTATGAAATTAGAAAATGTTGACATAATTACTTCTGGTGGAACAGATGATGGAAGAGGATGGATAGGAGATGTTAGAGAAATGAATTTAGATATATCAAAAATGTGTAATTTAGGCTGGAATCCGATTGAAAATAGTCAAGCATCAGTTGAAAGAGCAACATTAGAACTTGTTTCAGAATCAAGGTAAAAAAAAATTAATGGCTTATAATCCAGAAAATATTTTGTAAAAAGTATGGTTTTTAATAAAATTAGAGATTCTTTCTCAGTATTAAAAGAAATTTCATTTTTAGGGATTGCACATTTCATTCCAACAATAATTGCAGCTAGTTTTTGGTTCTATATTGCATCATTAATTGGAGATGAAGCATATGGTGAAATAATATATTATCTTACTATTGCAGGAATAGGTAGTACAGTTACTTTGTTAGGAACACCAACTGCACTAAATGTTTATGCTGCAAAAGGAGAAAGAATTCTTCCAGCTATTTCAATGCTAACTTTTACAACATCAGCTATTGGTGCAATT
>Ga0209089_10003507_pt1 | contig 13348 bp, 15 predicted proteins | sample ArcticOcean_MG_C_FD_187431 | JGI IMG/M metagenome (GOLD analysis project Ga0209089, IMG submission 187431) | Marine microbial communities from western Arctic Ocean - ArcticOcean_MG_CB2_150 (SPAdes) (version 2) | ecosystem: Environmental > Aquatic > Marine > Oceanic | place: Arctic Ocean: Canada...
AGGCGCCGGTCGAGGAAGCACCGGTCGAGGAGGCGGTGGTTGAAGAGGCGGTTGCCGCAGACGCCCCCACCGAGGACACGCCAGCCGAAGAGGCCCCAAAGGACGCGTAACCACTCAGTCGAACCTGGTCGAGGCAGATGTCCAAGGAACGCTTGTTATTGGGTGAAATTGTCGCGGCCCATGGTATTAAGGGTCTAGTCAAGATCCGCAGCTTTACGGAAACGCCGGCGGATATTTTAGCTTACGGGCCGTTACGTGACGGTGACGGCGCGATCGTCGAAATATCCTTGCGGGGACCGGCGAAGGGCGGGGTTTTGGCGGCGTTGGCCGGAGTAAACGACCGCAATGGGGCGGAAGCGCTAAAGGGCACCAAGCTTTTTGTGGCGCGCAGCATGTTACCGGAATTGCCGGCGGAAGCGGATGAATATTATTACGCCGACCTAATTGGGCTGGCGGTGGAATTGGTCGACGGTACGGTCTTTGGCGAAGTTATGGCCATGCACAATTTTGGCGCCGGCGATATGTTGGAGCTAAAACCAAACGGTCCGGACCACGGTGGGGGGGACACCATCATGGTACCGTTCAACCACCAGACGGTACCGGAAATTGATATCGCCAACCGGCGTCTGGTCATCGCGGCCCCGGAATATGTTGGCGACAGCGGCGAAGACAGTGAAGATGGCGGTGTCAATGACCGGCAAAAATGACCTCAAAAGATGGTCGGCGACGGTCCTGACCCTGTTTCCGGAAATGTTTCCCGGACCCTTGGGTCAAAGTCTGGCTGGCAAAGCCTTGAAAAATGGGCTTTGGCAGTTGGAAACAGTGGACATTCGCGATTTTGCGCGCGATAAACACCGCTCCGTGGACGACGCCCCATTCGGCGGCGGCCCGGGAATGGTCATGCGAGCCGATATATTGGCCGGCGCGGTTGACCATCTGCGACCAAGTATGGCGGCGGACGCGGCGCGGGTGATGTATTTAAGCCCCCGCGGGCGGCGTCTGGACCAAGCGTTGGTGCGGGAATTGGCGGGTCTGGACACTCTTGTCCTGATTTGCGGACGGTTTGAAGGGGTCGATCAGCGGGCCCTGGAAGGCCGCGAAATTGAGGAAGTGAGCGTCGGCGATTACGTGCTGTCGGGCGGAGAGACGGCGGCACTGGTGTTGTTGGACGCGGTGGTACGCTTGTTGCCGGGCGTAATCGGCGACCAGGCGGCGTTGGAAGAAGAAAGTTTTGCCCAAGGGTTATTGGAATATCCCCAATATACCCGGCCCCAAACATGGGAAGGGCGAGAGGTGCCGGCGGTTTTAACCTCTGGCCACCACGAGAAAATCAGGGCTTGGCGGTTAGCGCAAGCCGAGGCATTGACCAGGGAGCGGCGGCCGGACCTTTGGGAACGGTACCTTCGCTCCATTAAATCGCGAGGCTAGTGCGATGAATTTGTTGCAAAAGTTTGAAGACGGCCAATTGCAGGCCCGGAAAGCGGCATATAACGTGCCGGATTTTGCCCCGGGCGATAGCGTTTGCGTCAACGTCAAAGTAATTGAAGGAACGCGGGAGAGGGTGCAGGCCTTTGAAGGCGTCTGCATCGCGATTAAGCATTCCGGCATCAATTCCTCCTTCACGGTGCGCAAGCTTTCCTATGGCGAGGGTGTCGAGCGGGTCTTTCCCATGTTTTCCCCACGGATTGATTCCATCGACGTGGTACGCCGGGGCCGGGTGCGCCGGGCCAAGCTTTATTACCTGCGCGGCTTGACCGGCAAACGGGCCCGCATTGCCGAGAAGCAGGACCATCGTCGTACCGGCCGGGCCAAAGGCGAAAGCAAGAACAAGAATAAGAGCCAAGCGGCCACGAGTGCCGTATAACGCAATTCCGGATCGACAAGGATCGGTTCGCGGTTCTAAGTGATTGGAAAATAGCTCTATTTTAAAAGATATGAGCATATCCGTGAAGGACGTGATCTAGGGTTTCTAACCGGGGCGGGATGGCAAGAGCTTGCGGCGCTCCAATTTTTGGGCGGCCTTGATTGCGGTGGCGCCCGTGTCAAAAGGGAATGGGCGAGATGGCTGCTGACAATACGGGCGCAAAGACACTCTACGACAAAATATGGGACACACATCTGGTCGATCGGCAAGATGATGGCGCCTGTATCATCTATGTGGATCGCCACCTGGTGCACGAAGTCACCAGCCCCCAGGCTTTTGAGGGCCTGCGCACTGCCGGGCGCAAGGTGCACCGCCGGGATGCGACCCTTGCCGTGGCCGATCACAATGTCCCCACGGCCAATCGCGAACAAGGCATCGACAATCCGGAAAGCAAGTTGCAGGTCGATACCCTGGTCCGCAATGTCGAGGATTTCAACGTCCCTTATTTCCCGGTCGACGATATTCGTCAGGGCATAGTCCATATCATCGGGCCAGAGCAGGGCTTCACCCAACCGGGCATGATCATCGTCTGCGGCGACAGCCACACCGCCACCCATGGCGCCTTTGGCGCGCTGGCTTTTGGCATAGGCACTTCGGAAGTCGAACACGTGCTGGCGACCCAGACCCTGATCCAGCAGCCATCGAAAAACATGCGGATCAATGTCACCGGTAAATTGCCCGTTGGCTGTGTGGGCAAGGATTTAATCCTGGCTGTTATCCGGCATATCGGCACCGCCGGCGGCACGGGCTGTGTCGTGGAATATACTGGCGATGCGGTCCGCGCCCTGTCCATGGAAGGTCGCATGACGGTCTGCAACATGTCCATCGAAGGTGGCGCGAGGGCCGGCTTGATCGCCGCCGACGAGGTGACCTTCGAATATATGAAGGGACGCGCGCTGGGCCCCAAGGCGGGCCAGTACGAGGCCGCCGTACAATATTGGAAAACCTTCCAGACGGACCCCGGCGCGGTCTTTGATATTGATGTTTCCCTAGATGTCGCCAACCTGGTGCCCCAGGTGACATGGGGTACCAGCCCGGAGAACGGCGCCGATATTACCGGCAGCGTTCCCTTATTGGCCCAGGCCCGCGACGATGATCAGCGGGCGGCCTGGCAGCGGTCCCTGGAATATATGGACCTGAAGCCGGGCACGGCCATGACGGACGTAGCCATCGACAAGGCCTTTATCGGTTCCTGCACCAACGGCCGGATCGAAGATATCCGCGCGGCGGCGGTGATTGCCAAGGGCCGCAAGGTAGCCGATGGCATCCATGCCCTGGTGGTGCCGGGCTCCGGCCTGGTCAAGCACCAGGCCGAGGAAGAAGGCCTGGACAAGATCCTGCTGGAGGCTGGCTTCGATTGGCGCTATGCAGGATGTTCCATGTGCCTGGCCATGAACGCCGATCGGCTGGAGCCGGGCGAGCGTTGTGCCTCTACCTCGAACCGGAATTTCGAGGGGCGCCAGGGATTTGGTGGACGGACCCATTTGGTCAGCCCGGCCATGGCCGCTGCCGCCGCCATTGCCGGCCATCTGACCGACGTGCGTGAGATGCTGTAAGGTCAGGCTCGGAAAAGGATTACTCGTAATGGAAAAATTCAAAACCGTCAGCGGTGTCGCGGCGCCGATGCGCGCCATCAATATCGATACGGACAAAATCATCCCAAAGCAGTATCTAAAGACAATCGAGCGGGCCGGTCTGGGTAAACATCTGTTCGCGGAGATGCGGTTTAACGAAGATGGTAGCGAGAAGCCGAACTTCGTCTTGAACAAGCCGGCCTACCGTGAGGCGCAAATACTGGTTGCGGGAGACAATTTTGGCTGTGGCTCGTCCCGTGAGCATGCCCCCTGGGCGATCAAGGATTTCGGCATTCGCTGTGTGATTTCCACCTCGTTCGCCGATATTTTTTACAACAACTGCTTCAAAAACGGCATTCTGCCGATCAAGGTGACGCCAGAACAGCTTGAACTTTTGTTCGATGACGCCGACCGTGGCGCCAACGCAACGGTCACCGTGGATTTGGAGACACAGGAAATTCATGGCCCCGATGGCGGCGTCGTCAAATTCGAGATGGATCCCTTCCGCAAACAATGCCTGCTTGAAGGTTTGGACGATATCGGTCAGACATTGCAGTGCAAGGGCCGCATCGACATCTTCGAAGAACAGCAAAAATCCCAACAGCCCTGGCTGTACGGCGCCGCCGCGGAATAGGGCGGCGACTTAAAATATCTACTAGACAACGCGAGCGGACAAAAACATGGCCTCCAATAAAAATCTGCTGATCCTGCCCGGCGATGGCATTGGCCCGGAAGTAATGCGCGAAGTACGCCGCGTCATCGAATGGATGGACCGCCACCGCGCGGTGACGTTCGATATCTCGGAAGGCCTGGTGGGTGGTTGCGCCATTGATGCCGACGGCACGCCCTTGACGGACAATACCATGGCGGATGCCATGGCGGCGGATGCGGTGCTGCTGGGCGCGGTCGGTGGCCCGAAGTGGGACGACCTGCCATTCGAGCAGAAGCCGGAGCGCGGCCTCCTCCGCCTGCGCAAGGAGATGGACCTGTTTGCCAATCTGCGCCCGGCCATGTGCTTCGATGCCTTGGTTGATGCCTCCACCTTAAAGCCGGAGGTGATTTCCGGCCTGGATATTCTAATCATCCGGGAATTGACCGCCGGGGTCTATTTTGGCGAGCCACGGGGCATCGAGACCCTGCCCGACGGTCAACGCCGGGGCTTCAACACCCAAACCTACACTACATCAGAAATCCGCCGGGTCGCCGTCGTGGCGTTCGAACTGGCACGCAAACGGGACAACAAGGTCTGTTCGGTGGAGAAAGCCAACGTCATGGAATCCGGCGTTCTGTGGCGCGATGAAGTAACCAAGCTACACGCCGAGTCATTCTCGGACATTGCCTTGAGCCATATGTACGCCGACAATTGTTCCATGCAACTGGTGCGCGACCCGAAACAGTTTGATGTCATCGTTACCGACAACCTGTTTGGCGATATGCTGTCGGACACCGCCGCCATGCTGACCGGCTCTCTGGGCATGCTGCCATCGGCCTCGTTAGGCGCCGTGGATAGCACCGGCGGCCGCAAGGCGCTATACGAGCCCGTGCATGGCAGCGCGCCCGACATCGCCGGCCAGGAAATGGCCAACCCCATCGCCACTTTGTTGAGCTTTGCAATGAACCTACGCTATTCCTTTGATCTGGCCGAAGATGCTGATCTAATCGAAACGGCCGTGGAAAATGTTCTGGCCGGCGGCCTGCGTACGGCGGACATCATGCAGCCGGGCAAGGCCAGAGTATCGACCACCGTGATGGGCGAAAGTCTGGTTCGTGAACTGGATAAATTAGCCGCCTGATCGGCCCCGATGGCCTATTCGTCAACGACTGTTGCAGCCGAAAGCCGCGAAGCCCCGATAACGCTGGCATTGTTCTCGGAGACGTGAGCATTGCTTCTGGATAGCGGGGTAACCTAGAACACATTCACAGAGCACAAAATAGCTAGTCCACGTTACCAAATGCACGACGGCATACTATTTGTTCAGAAATTGCCGTTGCGAACATGGGGTGTGTTTACCTATTATTGATCACGAACCGACTAACCTTAATGTCGCGCTCAAAATTGTTGGATAGCCTGTGCCGCCTTTTCTCACTTATCTTCCCACGACCATCAGCGCTGCGAGTCCATGATTATTCAGGATCGTTTCGCCTGCGGAGCCGCATTGCGACGGACTTTGTGGACGGCTACGTCATGGCGATGGACGAATTGGATTGTCGGCATTCTGGTGCTATCGGCAGCATTGACGCCGCCGGCCGCGGCACGCTCCCGCTATGCCGAATTGGTGGTGGATGGCGACAGCGGCCGGGTTCTCGTCACGCGCAATGCCGACGCCCGCAAATATCCCGCCTCGCTAACCAAGATTATGACCCTATATATGGTGTTCGAGGCGTTGGAGTCCGGCAAACTGAGACTGGACCAGCCTTTGCGAACGTCGCGCAGGGCCGCAGGACAACCGCCATCAAAGCTTGGCCTACGCAAAGGCCAGGCCATTACAGTGCGTCAGGCGATCATGGCCCTGGTAACTAAATCGGCCAACGATGCCGCCACTGTCGTAGCCGAGGCGATTGGCGGCAGCGAGTTCAAGTTCGCCTTAATGATGACTCGGCGGGCCCGGGATTTAGGTATGAGCCGAACCACTTTCCGCAATGCCTCCGGCCTGCCAAACCGCCGACAGCTATCGACGGCACGGGATATGGCCCGGCTCGCTATGGCGATACGGCGGGATTTTCCGCAGCATTTTAATTATTTCGCCAAGACATCGTTCTCATACCAAGGCAAGGTCTATCGCAACCACAACAACCTGGTTGGTAATGTGCGGGGTGTTGACGGCATCAAAACCGGTTATATCCGCGCCTCCGGCTTCAATCTGGTGGCCTCAGCCGGCCGTGATGAAGGGCGCCTGGTAGGTGTTCTATTTGGTGGTCGCTCCGCTAAAAGCCGCGATCAGCGCATGCGCAAACTGCTGCGAGGCGGATTTAAACGCTTGCGGCGCGGCGAGGAACCAGGCTCGCCTAATCAGTTCGTCCTTCCACGGGGCCGCTTGGATGGCTATGGCCAGGTGCCCCGGCCCCGGCAGAAACCCCAGCGCCAGGACATCAACTCCGCCGACAATGCGGACAGACCGCAAACCGGCCGCGAATTCCATCAGGCTTGGTCTATCCAGGTCGGCGCCTTTAGCCAGGCGGCCTTGGCCCGTCAGCATTTACGCAAACTAACCGGTGCGCTGCCCGGCCTGTTGTCGCAGGCAAAATTGTCGGTCGAAACTATTGAAAGCGGACAGGTCCCATTGTATCGGGCCCGCGTGTACGGTTTAAGCCAAATTCAAGCCCAGGCATTGTGCGGCCGTATCAAAAGCGCCAATTTTGGCTGCCTCCCCATTGCCCCGACCGAAGCCTTCCTGGCGGCCAGAAATTTTAAACGCTAGAGAATTTTCATTCTGAAACCTCTCAGGTTTTTAGAATTAGGGAATTTTCTATTCCCTTCGAATCGCTTCGCGATTATCACTAATTCGGAATTTCTCCAGGAGATTTCCAACCTATCATCGGGCCGCCAAGCAACCCTTCATTGCTTCAGTATGTCTCTAGAGACCCCTTCAAGGCGCCGACCACGGGGTCTTTATGCGGCCATTCAGCCAATAAGATAGCAAACCGAGATATTCATGCATGGCCCTACCGACGCTGTGCAGGCCTCGGTTCAGATTGAAACGCAGTGGGTATGCATTTTGCCCATCCTTTAGGCGCATGGGCGGGGCAGCCACGACCGGCCAATCCAAGGCGTGGAAAACTGCCATGGCACGAGGCATATGCCAGGCCGAGGTGACCAAAAGCCAACGGTCCGCCGGCTTGGGCTTAGCCAAGGCTTGCCCCAAGACGGCATTTTCAAAGGTATCGCGGGATCGCGCCTCCACCAAAAGGCGCTCCCGCGCGATGCCCCGGCGCGCCAAATATTCGGCGATCAACGGCGCTTCCCGATCCCAAAGTGCGTCTCGGACACCATCCGCGTCGCCGCTGCCACCACAAATCAGTAGCCGCGCCCTGGGATAAGCCCGCGCCAGGCGAATGAATTCGACCAGCCTGTCCGCCGTCGAGCCCGGTACCGCGTGGCCGACCTTTCGAGAAATACGCAAATCCACGACGCCGCCGGACAACAGGACGATGCCTGTCACGTGTCCGTCAGTCATGTTAATGGGCGCGAATTGTCGTTGCAACGGCGCCATCAGCCACTCGCCGATCGGCAGGATCGCCACCGCCAGAAGAGAGGCCGCGAGTAGGCTCGTCAGCCAGATACCCACACGCCGCCAACGCGACCATAATAAAAGGGCCGCCAGAGACAGCAGGATCAGCGTTAAATTCAAGGGCTTGGCAAAAACCCAAAAGATTTTGGCAATCGAAAAGAACATTCCAGGCGCCTTTACGTTAGTTGTGCCGTCGGGACGATGATAAGCGAATTTCGCGGTCAACAATGTCTCAAATAAACACTGCGATGGCGTCTGGGTATTCGCTATGATTGTGCCACCGAATAATCCCTGCGGCACGCCCCATCGGCCAGCCCCGGCTCGTTAGAAAAGAGTGATCCAACATGGCCGTTGACGCCACCATGGCGGAGCGTGAACCCATCTACGCCTATGTGCGCCTGGCCACCTCGCTAATCATAATGACCATTGGCACCGTCGGCAGTTATGCCATTGTCGTCGCTCTGAAACCGGTCGCCATTGAATTCGGCGCCACCCGCTCCGCGGCCTCGATTGCCTATGCCGCCACCATGATTGGGTTCGGCGTTGGCGGTATCTTAATGGGCCGCTGGTCGGACCGGGTCGGCGTGATGTGGCCTTGCCTTGTGGGTAGTGTTCTACTGGCATTGGGATTTCTACTGGCCGCCCGGGCCACCGCACTCTGGCAATTGTATCTGGCCCAAGGCTTGTTGATTGGCCTGTTAGGCAGCGCGGCGCTGTTCGCGCCACTGGTGGCAGATACCACCCTATGGTTTCACCGCCGCCGGGGCATTGCGGTGGCCATAGCAGCTAGCGGCATTTACCTGGCTGGGATGATATGGCCCCCCGTCATACAATATTTCATCGATGCCTCCGACTGGCGCGCCACCTATGCCGGCATCGGCATTTTCGTACTGCTTACGATACCGCCCCTGTGTATTGTCTTGCGCCGCCGCCCCCCGGCGGCTTTTGTAATGACGGCAGATGCAACGGCGGCCATTGCCCGCCCCCTCGGTCTGGCGCCAAATGGCCTGCATGGACTGCTATGCGTCGCGGGCGTGGCCTGTTGTGTCGCCATGGCCGTACCGCAAGTCCATATAGTTGCCTATGCTTCGGACGTTGGGCATGCGGCCCAGCGCGGGGCCGAGATGTTGGCCTTGATGCTGGGGACCGGGGTCGTCAGCCGGCTGGGGTTTGGCTGGATTTCCGATAGTATTGGCGGCCTGGCGACATTGCTAGTGGGCGGTAGCCTACAGGCCCTGATGCTGGTTCTATTCATGTTCGTCGAGTCTCTGGCTGGGCTTTATATCATGTCGGCCCTGTTTGGTTTGAGCCAGGGCGGCATCGTGCCCGCTTATGCCATCATCGTCCGGCGCTATTTCGTGCCCGGCCAGACCGGCTGGCGCATTGCCATGGTGCTGTCCATGACCCTGTTCGGCATGGCCTTGGGCGGCTGGCTGGCGGGGTTGTTATACGACCTGACCGGATCCTACCGGATGGCCTTTATCAACGCCGTTGCCTTCAATCTGGTCAATATGGCTATCGCCGGCATTCTATTGCGGCGGTCACGCCGGTGACCGGGAACGAGGCGATGGCATGCTTCGGCCATGGGGCAGTATTGGCGGGCCGTGTTGCAAGCCCTGCTGTTATTGGACATGCTGGCATTTCCGCAAGTATTGGTGCAAACTTAGCCTAGAAAGAGTGCGGACAAATGTTTGTTCGGGCGTAATTCTCTGGCCAGTGGAAAATGTTTCAATGCCTCAATTTTCAACAGCCGATACCATTCTCGATGCGCCAGAGGACCGGTTTCCCATAGACCTTTCGCATTCAATTAACAGCGTGCGGGATCTTTTCTATGCCGCCGCCAAGAATCAGTGGGACCCGCGCAAGGACATCCCCTGGGACAAGTTCGAAAAATCAAAATACACCGAAGAACAGCTATGGGCCGCACGCAATGCGTGGAGCCGCAGGGCATGGCTTGAATACGGCGCCATTTCGGAGAGCCCGGCAATTCAGATCCGTTTTGCCCGGGAGAGCCGGGAGATGGACCTCGGGCTATTCTTCACAATACGCTCCCAAGAGGAGGCCCGCCATTCGGAGGTTTGCTATCTGATGGCCGAGGCCTGCGGCGGCTATATCGACGCGCCGCCGCTGCGCGAATACGAAGGCAATGTAGTAACCCACGGGGTGCGCAAGATGGCGCTGGACCCCGAATGCCTTCTTGAGGCGCTGATTGCCGCACTGGTCTGCGCGGCCGAAGAAGTCGCTTTCGATGTTTTCAAGCATTTGAGCGAGATTACCACCGATCCCATTGCGCGGGCCTGCAGCCGTGGCATTACTCGGGACGAGGTACGCCATTGCGCCTTCGGCTGGTACTACATGGCCAAACGCGTGCCGCAACTTAACCCGGCGGATTTAAAACAGATCGAGGATGCGGTCGCGGTAATGATCCAGAATGTGGAGATGAACGGCTACCACAGCTCCTGGTTGGCGCAGGACGATTCAGAGGCTACGCGCGCTGATGTTGAATGCGACCGCATCACCTACGAGGCCGGCCTGGGCTCCACCGTGGAGGAAGTCGAAAAACCGATTTTCATCGCGTCGGTGCAGCGCATTCGCAAGCAGATGAGGGCTTGGGGCTGTGAACTGCCATTGTTCCATCACCCCCGTACCGGGACTATTTGAGACCCCAGTCAAAACAATGCCGCAAACACACTCAAAAATGCTGATTGAACGGCGCTTTCCCGTTCGCCTGCGCCCGCAAGTCGCGTCTTTGGCGGGCGCCTATCATAAAGAAAAGAGCGCCCATTGGAACCCGATTTCCGATATTCCCTGGGATCTACTCGGCGCGGATGACCTAGAGCAACAGGGTAGGGACGCCGCCCGGCTGATGTGGAGCCGCCGCCTTTGGACCGCTTACGGCTATCTTTCGGAAACGCCGGCGACGCTGATCCGCCTCTGTCTGGAGTTGGATCGGCCCATTTCGCCGAAGTTTTTCCTCACTGTGCGCAACACTCAAGAGGCCTGCCATATCGATGTGATGCAGAAGATGGCTGACGCTTATGGCGGCTATCTGTCGAAACCCGAAGCGCCGGCCTATGCCGCGCTCTTGAACTTGGATCTATCCCAGCGGGTCTTGCATGCGGATACCCCGGTCGATGCCTACATACTGGCCCATTGCGCCATCAAGATCGGTGCCGAAGCGGTCCTCTACACGCTTGACAATACCGCCGTTAAGAATGATGCCGTCACGGCAGCACTTTCGCTCATCTCCGGCGACAAGCGCCGGCACGCCGCGTTTGGCTGGGATTTCGTGACCGACCGCATTCATGCCTGGAACGATGCCGACCGGGCGGCGGCTACAGCCGAGATTGTACGTGTCGTCGACGAAATCATCCTAAGCGGCTATCTAACCCCGTTCTTTGCGGCGGATGGGATCGCAGACCAAGAAAAGGCGGCCGAGGAACATGCGGCGGCAGCCGGCCTGGGGAGCGCCGGTGGGGCGCGGCAACGCCGGGCCTTGGCCCACTACCTATCGGAGACCAGGGAGCGACTACAAGGTTTGTCGATCGATTTACCAGAATTTGCCGCTGCGTGAGTGGCCCAGTGAATACTACTGTGCTGGAAGGGCAGTATTCCCTTAGAGGCCGATCGACGACACGCGAGGCAGCCTACGCCGAATTGCGTGCGCGCAGCGAGGCATTGCGCACACGGCCCGAGATTCGCGCGGACATCCGATATGGTCCAACGCCGCGCGAGCGCCTTGACGTTTTTACCCAGCAAGGCGGCGCGCCGGTGTTCGTGTTTATCCATGGTGGCTATTGGCGGGCGTTGGAGAAAGAGATTTTCCTGGCGCTCTGCGCGCCGTTCGCCAATCGCGGTTTTGTCGCCATCAATGTCGATTATGGCCTGCGGCCGGACTTCACGGTGCCGGAGATCGTGGCGCAGGTCCTGCAAGCCATCGCCTTCATCGCCGAAAACGCCACCAGCTATGGCGGCCGCGCGGACCGAATAGCCATTTGCGGCCACTCGGCGGGTGGACACATGGCTGCCTGGGCCGCCGGAACCGATTGGCGGGCCCTTGGCGTAGAGGAAATCGATATTAAAGCGACGATCCCAATCAGCGGGATCTTCGACCTTGAACCGCTGCGCCAGACCAGCATCAACGATGATTTAGCGCTTGATGCGGACACGGCGCGCTCATTGAGCCCGATCCACCGCCTGGACCGGCCACTACCACCTACACTCGGTGTGGTAGGTGGCGGAGAGACCCAGGGCTTCATCGACCAAACACACATATTCGGTGCCGCCCTGCAAGCGGCCGGGCATGCGGCGGAGGTCCTGATCGCCGATGGCCTAGACCACTTCAGCATTTGTCAGGCGCTAGCCGATCCCGACAGCGTCGTTTTTGCACAGGTCATCGACTTCATGGAAACCCGCATCTGAATTGCGGCGTTCAGTCCGGCCAATCGGTAGACCGGTTGCATTGGCTTGAAGCAGCAAGGGCACGGGTTATGATACTTAGCCCATCCAAAAGAAAGGACGCGGCATGACCGCAAAAGCGGCTGTACAAAAACTGGTTCTGGACGAGGTGACCGTGGAACAAGTCGGCACGGGGATGCGCCGGCAGCTAATTTGTGGTCAGCAGATGATGATGGCGCGCATCAGTCTGGCGGGCGGCGTTTCGGTGCCGCAACACCAGCATGATAACGAGCAAATCACCTATCTATTGGCTGGTGAAATGGAATTTCGTTTTGGCGAGGACAGCGCCGATTTTCGCCATATTGGGGCCGGAGAGATACTGGTGATTCCGGGCGGCATGCCACATTCGGCGGAAGTGCTGGCGGATGCAGAAGTCATCGAATTATTCGCGCCGCCACGCCAGGATTGGATCGACGGGACAGACGGCTATTTACGGAGCACCGAAGCGTAACGTCGGCCACGGCGACAGGAAAAAGGATCATGATCAAGCCACAGCTTACCCATGTTGGCATTTCTGTCACGGATATGGACAAGATGCGGGCCGCCGGCCGCTTCTTCGAGCACTTCCGAGCCCAGAATACAGGCCGGCATCGGATCCGGCCGTGAACTAAACCCGTTTGTCGGCCAGCCCCAACACCGTGCCCAGGGTTTCCACCAGACGGGTTTTGGCCAGGCTGGGCACGCCAATCAACAAGGCGTGGCCGCCCGCCAGCAGAGTGACCAAGGTTTCATTTATTACCGTTTCCTGTCCAAAGATGACCCGACCGGTCATTTGCCGGACCCTGGCGATACATTCTACCGCCACCTCGACGTCAGCGATCAATTATTTGTAGGCTTCGCTGACAGATGACATGTTGTCCACTATATTAAATTATCCTCAACTTTGATCCCATTGACAGGGTAAAGTTTACGCGAGCAATGGGCCAGCCAAACAAAGGCTATAATATGTGAGTTAAAACAGGAAGTGATGTGAGAAAGCCAATGCCCGATACACAGGCGTTTGAGGCGATCGCGGCGCAATTGCCGAAAGGCAAGATGCCGCCGGTGGAGACGTGGCATCCTGATTTTTTAGGCGACATGGATATGCGGATCGCCCGCGACGGCACCTGGTTTTATCTGGGTTCGCCCATCAAACGCCAGAGAATGGTGAAACTATTCGCCTC
>Ga0209089_10003511_pt1 | contig 13339 bp, 13 predicted proteins | sample ArcticOcean_MG_C_FD_187431 | JGI IMG/M metagenome (GOLD analysis project Ga0209089, IMG submission 187431) | Marine microbial communities from western Arctic Ocean - ArcticOcean_MG_CB2_150 (SPAdes) (version 2) | ecosystem: Environmental > Aquatic > Marine > Oceanic | place: Arctic Ocean: Canada...
AGGCTCAAGCCACCGCACGCCAAGAACGTCGGCGACGACAGCGGGCTTTCCACCGTGCCAAAAGCCGCTGACGCCGTTCAATTCCTGTCCGTTGCTCCTGTCTGGATCGCCCGGTTACCTCGCCACGCAATTCCCACAGTTCGGAATCGCTATCCCCTTCGCCCAATCGACGGTCGGTAATCAACTGGTCGTACGTCTGCATGCGGATTTCAGCACTGACGTCGTCGCCCTTTGTTTCGCCGATGAGCGGGTTCAACACCGCGCCGGCGTTCTTACCGTCGCGGAGCAATGTTTCGAGCGCGTACACCATTGCGTATTCATGTGCGCGGTGCAGCGGGTTGCGGGTTTGAAACGCGACGACGGCGTCCCAACCTTTCTCGGCCAGCAGTTTGCGAACTTCGCGCGGCGTGAGAACCGAATCACCAAAGGCCAGATTCTTCGGCTGCGGCAGCACGCGAACTTCGCCACCAATCAGATGTGTCTTGTCGGCATTGTGCTTCAGTACCATGTCGCCACCGGGGTGATCGGTCCGCTCTGTGAGGTAGACTGATTTCAGATAGCGGGGCTTGTCCCACTCGAAGACGTCGGCGATGTCGAGCGTCGCCACAATTTCGCCATCTGGAGCTGTCAATGCGACCGTTTGCCCGAGTGACAATCTGTCGGCCGTATCGGCCGTAACTGGCAGCGACAGCGGAATTGTCCAGGCGCATGCTTTGCCGTTCGATTCAATGACCGATTCGTCGAGCACGCGATTGAAGACGGCCGAAGTCATCGGGCCGGTCAGCGGACTGAGCGTGCCGTCACCAATTCGATAGACGATCGAAAGATCGGCCGCCGAAACGGGAACTAGCGGCAACCCGGCTGCATTGGCTTTGAAGTCGTCGATTTCGACGGCACCAACAGTGCGGCACACCGGTTCAATCAATCCGCCATGCGCGGGGATCAGGTCGCTCATTCGCTCAGTCCTCAGTCGCGTTTCACCCAAATTCCCGAGTTGGCGTCGTCCTCTCAAACCTGTCACCAATGCCCTTGGCCCGAACAACAAGGTCGCGGGGGGCTATTTCAACAAAATGTTTGCGCTGTGGGTTCGACTGATGGCTTCCTGGAAGTCGAACGGCGTTTGGGTGTCACGAGTTCAGGATCGCAGGAAGCCTTTTGATGCCAGCAGTTCGATGACGGCATTCGCACATTCATCAACCGATTGCTCACCCGTTTTCAGCACCACGTCAGGCGATTCCGGAACCTCGTAAGGCGCTGTGACTCCAGAAAAGTTCGTCAGCTTGCCTGCATCGGCCGCAGCGTATTGCCCACGAGTATCACGCTCGCGACACAATTCTATCGGAGCGTCGACGTGAACCGTTAGGAATCTGTCGGTGCCGACGACTCCAGCCACTTTGTTGCGAACGGTTGCGTTCGGGGCCACAAACGCCGCAATGCAAATGATGCCGGCGTCGTTCAGGATTTTTGCAAGGTATGCCGACCGGCGCAGGTTCTCTGATCGTTCCTCGAAGCTGAAGCCAAGGTCTTTACTGAGTCCTCGGCGGACCTGCTGTCCGTCCAGAACCGTGACCGCTCGACCGCTGTCGAACAACTTGCGTTCAATCGCCTTCGCAACCGTTGTCTTGCCGCTGCTTGTCAGGCCAGTCAGTAGTACGGTGACTGGCTTCTGCCCGTAGCGAGCTTCGAGTTCTTCGGGAGTTACTCCGCTGAGGTCGCCAGCCTGCTTCGCGTCTTCTTCAACGGCGATCTCCTCTTCCCACGCTGCCAGCTTCTTCCCACTGGCACTGCGATCCAAAATCATTGCCGCAGCCACAGTTGCGTTCGTGATCCGATCAATCAGAATGACAGCGCCCGTGGAACGATTGCTTTTGTAAGGATCGAAGCAGATGGGTTCGTTCAGAGACAGCCGACAACGACCAATTTCGTTCAGGTTCAGCTGCGGCGAAGGACTGCTGCGCAGGGTGTTCATGTCGATTCGGTAACGCAGCGATTCGATGGATCCGGTGATCAACTGAGCCGAGTGCTTCACCATGTAAGTCTTGCCGGGGACCATCGGTTCTTCAGCCATCCAGACCAGCATCGCTTCGACGGTATCAGACGTCGTGGGAACGTTGCCGGGTTTCACAATCATGTCGCCTCGGCTGGCATCCACTTCGTCTTCGAAAGTCAGTGTGACGGCAAGTGGTGCGTAGGCTTCGTCCAGGTTGCCGTCCTGGGTGACGATCTCTTTGACGTGGGTTGTCTTTTTGCTCGGCATGACCATCACTTCTTCGCCCTTGCGGATGATTCCAGATGCAATGGTGCCGCAGAAGCCGCGGAAGTCGAGATTCGGTCGGTTCACCCACTGGACGGGCATTCGAAAGTCCTGCAGATTTCTGTCTGACCCAATGTAGACAGATTCCAGCCGATTCATCAACGTGCCGCCGTTGTACCAGGGCATGTTTTCACTGCGGTCCACAACGTTGTCGCCGTTTAACGCCGACAACGGGATGAAGTTGAGGTCGGGCAGATCAAGACGTCGGGAAAACGTGCTGAAGTCGGCACAGATCCTGTCGTAGGCGGCTTCATCAAAATCAACGAGGTCCATTTTGTTGATGGCAACGATCACGTGACGAATACCGAGCAAGGACACGATGAAACTGTGTCGTTTGGTCTGAGTCATCACACCATGCCGGGCGTCAACGAGGATGACGGCGAGATCTGCGGAGCTGGCTCCCGTTGCCATATTGCGAGTGTATTGTTCGTGGCCCGGGGTGTCCGCGATGATGAACTTGCGTTTGGCGGTACTGAAGTAGCGGTAGGCCACGTCGATGGTGATACCCTGTTCGCGTTCTTCTTTCAGTCCGTCTGTTGCAAGCGAAGGGTCAAACTTTCCGCCCACGGCCCCCTGAGTTTTGGAATCGACTTCGATCTTGGCCAGTTCATCTTCGTATAGCATCTTGGAATCGAACAGCAAACGTCCGATAAGCGTGCTTTTTCCGTCATCGACGCTGCCACACGTGATGAATCGCAACAACTGCTTTTGCTCGTGTTGCTTCAGGTACGCTTCGATGTCAGTTGAGATCAGGTCTGATTGGTGTGACATGGATCTTGTTGTTTGTAAAATCTTGTTGTTTGTAAGTCGGTGGCGGTATGGGTCGGTGTCCGGTTGAGGTCACAATGACCGATGTGATGTGCCAGAAGGAGTGAGCAGAATGACTTAGAGGCAGTTTCAAAACCGTAGCCAAGTTCGCCAGAATGTGGGCAAACTGTTGGAATCCTGCGTTCTGGCGAACGCAGCTACAAACAAACCGTGGTTTTGAAACTGCTTCTAGAAGTATCCGCGTTCTTTTTTCCTTTGCATGCCGGCGCCGCCTTCGTCCTGATCGATGACTCGCCCCTGACGTTCGCTGGTTCGGGTGAGCAACATTTCCTGAATGATTTCCGGAAGCGTGGTGGCTTCTGATTCAACGGCACCGGTTAATGGGTAGCAGCCGAGTGTTCGGAAACGAACCATCTTCTCCATGGGCTCTTCGCCGGGAAGAAGTGGCACTCGATCATCGTCCAGCATAATCAACACACCGTCGCGTTCCACAACCTTGCGTTTGGCCGATTTGTACAACGGAACGATCGGGATGTTCTCAAGATAAATGTACTGCCAGACATCCAGTTCCGTCCAGTTGCTTAGTGGAAAGACGCGGATGCTTTCTCCCTTGTTGACTCGCGTATTGTAGAGGTTCCACAATTCCGGGCGCTGGTTCTTCGGGTCCCATCGATGGTTCTTGTCGCGGAAAGAGAACACGCGTTCTTTAGCGCGGCTCTTTTCTTCGTCGCGACGAGCTCCACCGAATGCCGCGTCAAAGCCATTCTCGTCTAAAGCGGCTTTCAGCGCATCGGTTTTCATGATCTCCGTGTGCTTTTCGCTGTCGTCCAATGGGTGAATGTTCAACCGTGCGCCTTCTTCATTAATGTGCACGATAAGTTCCAGGCCCAGTTCCTCGCGCACGAATTGATCACGGAAGGCGATCATGTCCTTGAACTTCCACGTCGTATCGACATGCAGCAAAGGAAAGGGAGGCTTGGCCGGATAAAACGCTTTCATGGCCAGATGCAGCATGACCGCTGAGTCTTTTCCAACTGAGTAGAGCATCACGGGAAGGGTAAATTCCGCAACGACCTCGCGGATGACGTGAATGCTCTCGGCCTCAAGTTGCTTCAGATGGGTTAAGTTGTAATCACTCATATTTTTCCTGGAGCGGGCATTCTATTGGCCGCGATTTCTCATTTGGGTTGAGCCTGAAATCGCGACAGGCGTAAATCGCTCCTTATCTTAACATCGCTCCCGAGTCACGTCACTCGACCAGCGGCGGCGGAATCGCCAAATCTATTCCGCCTGCCCCTGTCCGAAGCCGAGTCGCATTTGTGGATCGTTTTGCTTCTGAAACTCTTTGTACAGAAGACTGGGTTGGATGTCGCGGTTGTGCTGGTACTTTTCGCTACTGTACTCAGTCACGTCGCCTTGAATTGCGTGATAGAAAATCTGACAAATCGGGACGCCGGGATACACGCGCACCGGCTGGACGGCGAACATTTCGAGCGTCCAATAGCCGCAAAAGCCAACGTCGCCAAAACCGGCGGTCACGTGTACGAATAGTCCCAATCGGCCGACAGATGAACGTCCTTCGAGCATCGGCACGAAATTATGTGTTTCCGTTCGCTCCATGGTACGGGCAAGATACAGCTTGTTTGGTTGCAGGACGAAGCCGTCTGCAGGAATTTCATAGCGGCGATACCGGTTGGGACGCGCCATGTCCAACACAATTTCCTCGTACACCAGCAACTCGTTGTGCAGGCGCAGGTTGTAGCTGTTGGGGTTGAGCTGGCTCTCGTCAAACGGATCGATGACGATGTTCCCGCCCATTTCCGCCTGGATCTGATGACCGGTCAGGATCATCGCGTTCGCATCCTTTCGGCACAGAAATTCAGCACGGTGCGCGTATGGCCGACTGTCGCTGAGGTCAGATTATCTATCGACCGTCGCAGTTGCAACCCGCTGTTGATCCCACGGGCCGCAGCCCGTGGGCTTTGCGGCTGGTGGGATCTACAACGGCGGCAAACCGACACGCGGGCAGTTCTTCAACAGCGGGCATTCGGTGCAATTGGGACGGCGGGCAATGCAGATTCGCCGGCCGTGATGAATCAATCGATGCGAAAAATTGATCCAATCTTTCTTGGGAATCAATTCGATCAAGTCCCGCTCGATCTGCACGGGGTCCTTTTTCGTTGTGAAGCCGAGTAGGTTGCAGATGCGTTTGACGTGGGTATCGACCACCACACCGCTGGCGATGCCAAAACTGGTCCCCAAAACAACGTTGGCCGTTTTACGACCAATTCCCGGCAGCTCGACCAGCGCGTCGAGATCGCACGGCACCTCACCGCCGTGTTGCTCGACGAGTGCTTTGGCCATGCCGCGAAGATTGGTCGCCTTGTTGCGAAAGAAACCAGTCGAGTGAATGAGTTTCTCGACGCCGGCCTGAGTCGATTTGGCCAACTTCTCTGGCGTGGGATACTTGGCAAACAAATCCGGCGTGAGCATATTCACGCGTTCGTCGGTGCATTGAGCCGAGAGAATGGTCGCCACCAGCAACTCGAACGGCGAGTTATGCACCAGAGCGCACTCGACATCGGGATACGTTTTCGCCAAGCCACGAAGAACTCGCCGACTGCGTTTCTTCAACTCGTCATCAATGATTTTTGTTTTCGCAGTGGCCACAGTTGCCGCTTTCATGTGGGAAGGCTTGGGGTCGTGAGACGGTCATCCTACAATGACGCTTGAGCCAACAGTATGGGCTGTCGGGTGTCAAAACAAACAGATCATACAGGGTTCTCGCCTGGTTCGCAGTCTCAACGTCGTGTCATTCATCGTTCTCTGCCGGAACCCTCGGCCATGTCAAAAACATATCCCGCTGCCTACCTTGAAGGACTGCGGCTATTCAACGCGGAAGAGTTCTTCGAGTGCCACGATGTGCTGGAAGACATTTGGCGTGAAACGGTTGGCGAAGAAAAACTGTTTTACAAGGCGCTGATCCACGCGGCGGTCGCCTTGTATCACTTCAGCGAAGGCAACATGGGCGGCGCGCGGAAAATGTGCGGCTCCTGCTGTAAGTACCTGGAACCCTACGGCCCGACGCACATGGGGCTCGACATCGAGCAGTTTCTACGCGATTTCCGTCACTGTTTTCAGGAACTGCTCGACGCCCAAGGCGACTACCCACACGATTTGAGCCTGCCACCCGACCGTATCCCGAAAATTGAACTGCAACTGAATCAATGAACGCCGAAACCGAACGACTCTGGCAACACGTCGTCCAACTTGCCTCGACACCACGCCCCCGCAACAGCGCTGCACTGGAAACAGCCCGCCACTATGTCACCGCGTGTTTCGAGCAAGCCGGTTGGTCGGTCGAACAACACCCCTTCACTTCCGATGTCAGCAGTGGGCAACAACTGACTGGGGTGAATTTGATTGCACGGCACGCCGACTTTCGTGCGGAGAATCGCCCGCGGTTCTGTGTCGGTGCCCATCTCGATTCCTGCACCGACACACCCGGTGCCGACGACAACGCCAGCGCCGTCGCGGCACTGCTCGAAATCGCTCGCTTGCTTCCCAGTTGCCGACCGGACGATTTGTCCGTCGAACTGGAATTGGTGGCCTTCGATCTGGAAGAAAACGGGATGCTGGGCGGAGCGGAACATGCTCGTTTGATGCGGGAACAGCAGATTGATTTGTGCGGGATGGTCTCGCTGGAAATGCTGGGGTATTGCGATCATCAACCGGGCAGTCAACAACTGCCGCCACAACTGGTCGGCATGTATCCCGACACGGCCGATTTCATTGCGGTCGTCGGCAATCAGATCTCGCAGCCGCTGATCGATCGCTTTGCAGACGGATTGAAGCTGGTTCCCGATTTGCCCGTGGAAAGTCTCGCGGTTCCCAACAACGGGAACGACTTGCAAGCATCGAGGCTGAGCGATCACAGCCCGTTCTGGGATGCGGGATACGCGGCGTTGATGGTCACCGACACCAGCTTCCTGCGAAATCCACACTACCATCTACCCAGCGACACGCCGGAAACATTAGACATGGAGTTTCTGACAAAGGTGACAGAAGGATGCCTGCAAGCGGTACGCACGATCGTTGCCGAAGGAGTATGATTGTGGCGACTTGGTTGGTGCATGTCGAAAACGTTTTCTTCAAATCAGAATGTTGGGCAGTACTCAATTTCGATGAATTTGTCATCAATGACTTCATTTATAGTAACCCGAAGCGTAAGCGAGGGAACAATTTATGATTCTCTCGCAAGGTCCCTCGCTTACGCTTCGGGTTACTATGCAAATCGCTAAGAACGTGTCTTCAAACGGTGTTACTGGTTAGCTAGTCGTCGGGACATCAGGTTGATCATGGCGATGTAGATCATGGCTTCGCTGGATGCGGTGGTCTTTTCGTAGTCCTTGGTATGGCGGCGGTAACGGACGATCCAGGCGAAGGTTCGTTCCACGATCCATCGCTTGGGCAGTACGACGAACCCCTTGGTGTGAACCGGGCGCAGGACGGTTTGCAGAATCCAGCCGAACGTTTGGTGGACCCATTCGGGTAACCCTTGTCGGCCGTAAGCCGAATCGCCGAAGACGACCGTCAGTCGCGAGAACAGACCATGCATGCGAGAGAGCACGAACGCCGCCCCGTTCTCGTCCTGCATTCCCGCTCCCGTGACAACCACCATCAGCAGCAGGCCGAGAGTATCGACGGCGATGTGCCGTTTGCGGCCGGTAATTTTCTTGCCCGCATCGTAACCGTGTTCTTCGCCCCCTTCGGCGGTTCGCACCGACTGCGAGTCGATGATGGCAGCCGACGGCGTTTTGCGTTTGCCAGCCGCTCGCCTGGTTTGTTCGCGCAGCGCATCGTGAATTCGCTGCCAGACCCCCTCGTTTCGCCACATCCAGAAGACGGTATAGACCGACTTCCAATTCGGGAAGTCGATTGGCAATTGTCGCCATTGGCAACCGGTCCGGTCCAGATACAGGATGGCGTTGAGGACAAGCCGTCGATCGAGTGGCGGGCGTCCCGTCGGTTTTCGCTTGGGGATGAGTTTTTGGAGAATCTGCCATTGCCGCTCGGTTACATCGCTGGGATACTGCCGTTTCATCGTTGCGTCTCCGTCGTCCTTGACCTGAGAACCAAAGACACGGAGTCGTAGCGATTTTCGTCATTTCATGCAATTTGAAGACACGTTCTAAGGCGAGCCAGTACCGAATGATGAACAGGGCAATTGAATGTCGGTGAAAGCGGGGCAGTTCGGCGGGATCGTCCTTTGTGGCGGCAAGAGCAGTCGGATGGGGCAGCCGAAGATGTTGCTGCCGTTCGGTGATGAGTTGATGCTGCCGCGCGTGGTACGGATTCTCTCGGAGGTGGTCTCGCCGATTGTGGTCGTCGCAGCGCCCGATGTCGAACCGCCGGCCTTGCCCGCCGATGTGATTATTGCGCGCGACGAAGAGGAAGGGCTTGGTCCGCTGGCGGGTTTGGCAGCGGGATTAGCGGCGATGCCAGCGGGCGTCGAGGCCGCGTATGCTTCGGCTTGTGACGCGCCGTTGTTGAAACCGGAGTTTGTGCGGTTTCTGCTCGATGCACTTGGCGAGAAGCAGATGGTGATTCCCCGCGAGGAAAAGTATTATCATCCGCTGGCAGCCGTTTACAAAACCGAACTGGCCGGACAGGTTGCAACAATGGTTGAACAGCGGCGGTTGCGGCCAGTGTTCTTGATCGAAGAATGCGATTCCTGCACGGTCGATGTCGAAACGCTGCGGCAAGTCGATCCGGAATTGGACTCGCTTCGCAACCTGAACACTCCGGAAGATTACGAAACCGCACTCCGTGACGCCGGACTAAATACATAGCCGTTCAGCCGCGACCGGGCACCGACCGTAGGTTGGTCGGGGAGCGCGAGCACGGACAGGAATAATCATGGCAGAAGAAACGAACACAAACCGCGACGTGCGAATGCGTGGCTTCACCGGTCGCGCGCTTGTGGATGATGCGCTGCGCTGGGTCGATGAACAATCCAAAACATTACCAGGGGAAACGATCGCCTTTAATGTCGCCCACGGCCGTGTCCTTTCGGGCGGGGTTTCCTCACCGTTAGACGTCCCTTCGTTCGATCGCTCGGCGATGGACGGTTACGCCGTGCGGGGAACCGAAACGGAGGGCGCGAGCGATTACAATCCGCTGGGCTTCCCGATTGTCGGCGAATCGATGCCAGGACACCCGTTTTCGGAAACGATGCCGCCGGGAACGGCCGTGCGAATTATGACCGGTGCACCGGTTCCCACTGGTGCCGATGCCGTCATCCCGGCGGAATATGCGACCGAAACGGGTGAGACGGTGGAAATCACCTCGACGGTTTCACCGGGCAAACATGTCGGTCGGCGGGGCGAAGACGTCTCGGCGAACAGCCAATTATTCGCCGCCGGCCGGAGGCTGCGACCACAGGATGTCGGGCTGTTGGCATCGGTGGGGGTGACGGATGTCGAAGCCGTTCGCCGTCCGCGGGTGCGGTTGCTCATCACCGGCAACGAGCTGGTCGTTCCGGGCAACAAACGCGGCGAGTTTCAAATCTACGAATCGAATTCCAGCGTGCTGGCAGCGCTCGTTCATCGCGACGGCGCCGAGTTGGAATCGCTGATGCGCGTTGAAGACGACCGAGAAGCGATTTCTCAGGCGATGTGCAAACCGGGCGCGGATGTCGTTCTCGTTTCCGGTGGCAGCAGCGTGGGGAAGGAAGATCATGCCCCGTCGATTCTCGCCGCCGAAGGGGAATTGGCCGTTCATGGAATCGCAATGCGGCCGTCGAGTCCGACCGGCATGGGGGGCATTCGGCAAACTCTGGTCTTTCTGTTGCCGGGCAATCCGGTGTCGTGTTTGTGTGCGTACGATTTCTTCGCCGGCCGCGCGATTCGGCGGTTAGGCGGACGCAGTGCAGAATGGCCTTACCCGCAGCGTGAGGTGGAAGTCGGCCGCAAGATCGTCTCGGCGGTAGGCCGCGTCGATTACTGTCGCGTCAAACTGAACGACGGCCGCGCGGAACCACTCGCTTTAAGCGGCGCGTCGATTCTCTCATCGACAACGCGTGCCGACGGATTTGTCGTCATCCCGGCCGAATCCGAAGGCCATGCACCGGGGACGAATGTGGCAGTGTTCCTCTACGACTCCGAGTAACCGACGCAACTGTTTTCGGTGCCATTGGATCTGAAACAATTCTTCGATGAGCGACTCGATATGCGGGCCGACGTCTTTGTGAAACAGTTTCGAGCGGATCAGTCGCACGCCGCAGTTGATGTCGTAGCCGACACCGCCGGGCGAAATGACGCCCCCCTCGTTCGGATCGGTCGCGCAAACACCGCCGATGCTGAACCCGTAACCCCAATGGATGTCGGGCATCGCAAGACTGGCGACTTGAATTCCCGGCAGAAAGGCAACGTTGGCAACCTGCTCGGCCGCCTGATCGCTGCGGACATGTTCCATCAATTCATCGCTGGCGTAAATCAGCCCATCGACGCGCATACCGGTTTTGTAACTGCGGGGAATCCGCCAGCAGCAGTCACTGACCCGCTCAAGCGGTCCGCTGAATTCCGGTTTTTGCATCGGTCGGTTCCTTCATCCCTGAAACGAAGATTCTGATTCCGCGATTTGTTGGTCGTCGAAATTCATTTAGCCGTGGGGCTTGCCCCGCGTGTGCTGGGAGTGCGAGTTGTGGACACGCCCCGCAAGTGGGGCGGCTAAATTGTGTGTCGAATCAGATATCGAATTAGATATCGACGATCAGTTTCGCTTGCCAACCGTTCGCTATCTGTTTCACGACGAACTCATGATATGTGATCGCTTTGACTTCATGTGTCGGCTCGTGACGTTTGGCATCGAGCGGCTCACCGCGCGCGATCGCCGTCACCCCTTTTGCTCCGACGCTGACATCGAATTGCGACAGCAGTAGATGCTCGGTTTCATATCGATACAACAACTCGTTGAGCCAATCGAACAACAGGTAATCACGCTCGGTACCTGGAACCTCGATTGTCACTTCACAATTGGGAAGGACGGCAGCGGGGTTTTCGATCAGGATCGAAAGCAGCCCGCGCGCCGCTTCGGCGAACAACGAATCCAGATCGGCCGCCTCAACCAGCAACCCAAGATCGGCAGTGTGCTCGAAGGTCTCGTACATAGCCCACGTTATACCAAGTCGCGGGACAACGGCCACGCTGCGTCAACGACACGACGAACAGCAAACAGGTTCACCGTTTAGCGGCGGGGGCATTCGCTGTCGTAGTGGTGGCTTCCAACCGCCGCAGGTCGTGAAAAGAAGTGACGGCTGGAGTCCACCACTACGGGGCTAGGTCAGCGGCAAACCGCTCGCTTGAAGCACGGCGGTTTGCACGGCCAGATCGTGTTCGTAAGAAAAGTCGGCTTGCTTTTCACCGCGAACAATGCGGGCCATGTCGGCGGCGTCGCCAACGTAACGCCGGTATGCGCCGATCTTGACGTCCTGATAACCTTTGACGTATTTGCTGCGCGGTTTGGACAACGCAAAGCGAACGTCGGGCCGATCGAGCGGCTCGATATGGAACGTTCCTTCGCTACCGCAAACAACGAAATGACGGCGGGCAAACCCCTCGACTTCCATCGCACTCGATTTGACGGTGGCCAAAGCCCGCGGATACGTAAAGACGGCCAGCATGTTGTCGAGCAGTTTGTCGCCCAGCGGAGAGGCATGCTGATTGTAGGCGGCGACCGACTCCGGCGTGCCGAGCACACCGATCACCAGATCGATAATGTGGCAGCCCAGTTCAAAGATGGTGCCGCCACGATATTCGGCCAGGCTTTGGCGAGTGCCGGCCGCAATCACCTTGCTCATCACCGTATGGACTTCAAACGGTTTGCCCAGATAGCCCTTCTTGAGGAAGTCCCGGAGCATGACGACGGCCGGGTTGTAGCGGTACATGTAGCCCATTTGGACCAGCAGATGCTTCCGCGCGGCGGCGTCGAGAATGCGTTTGAATTGCGGCAACGATTCGCCCGCCGGCTTGTCGATATGAACGTGAAAGCCCGCATCAACGCAGGTCTCGGCCGTATCCAGCAGATCCCGAACGCGGGTTTCAACACCCACCACCTGCAGCCCCGGCGTGTTGAGCAATTGCTCCTGTGTCATCCACTTCAAATCTTTGTACGCGGCGATTTTCTCGGCTTTCGCTCGTAAGGCCGGATCGGGTTCGACAACGCCGACGACATCGAAGTCATCCGATTCGCGATACACGGCCATCTTGCTGGCATGCGCATGACCGACGCCGATTTGACCGTACTTGACTTTGGGCATGGATGTCTCCTGCACGACGTTGGCCTGAATCGACGAAGGGTGCCACTGGCGTGTCGCCAGTGTATTCCGTGGTGCACTGGCGACACGCCAGTGGCACCCCGATTCGTCCATCAAGAGTTGCTGCGGAACTAGCTGTCGTCGCCAACCGGAATGAACCGGATGCAGACCGGGTTGAACACTTTGATCTCCGAGCCGGTGGGGGTCAACTGCCCCGTCTTCTGGTTCACGCGGAACACGACAACGTTGTGCGTGTCCTGGTTGGCCGCCAACGCGAATCGGCCGCTTGGATCGAGATTGAAGTTACGCGGCGTCTTGCCGCCGGTTGAGACGTGTCCGGCCGCTTTCAGTTTTCCGTTCTTCTGATTGAACTTGAAGATGGCGATGGTGTCGTGTCCACGATTCGACACATAGACAAACCGCCCGTTGGGATGCACGCGAACTTCGGCCGTGCTGAGACCTTTTGTCGCCGTCCCCTTGGGCAGCGTTGAAAGAGTCTGCAGTTCCTTCAACGTTCCGGCCTTGGCATCGTAACGGAAGGCGGTGAGCGCCAGCGTAATTTCGCTATTTGTGAATGCGAACTTGCCATTGGGATGGAAGGCAAAGTGCCTTGGTCCGCCGCCCGGTTTCACCGAAACCGACGGGGGATCGTTCGGCGTCAACGATCCCTTTTTCGCATCAAAGCGGTAGACGAGCACTTTGTCCAATCCGAGATCGGCGGCCATCGCGAAACGGTTGCCGGCATCGAGGTTAATCGAGTGGGCGTGCGGGCCTTTCTGCCGTTGTGGGTTAACGCTCGAACCTTCGTGCTGATGGAACGACGAGGCTTTGGCGAGGCTGCCGTCTTCCTTAACGGGTAAACAGGCGACGCTGCCGCCGCCGTAATTCGCCACGAGGACATTCTTGCCGGTGGCATCGACGACCAGATGACAGGGGCCGGT
>Ga0209089_10003524_pt1 | contig 13307 bp, 2 predicted proteins | sample ArcticOcean_MG_C_FD_187431 | JGI IMG/M metagenome (GOLD analysis project Ga0209089, IMG submission 187431) | Marine microbial communities from western Arctic Ocean - ArcticOcean_MG_CB2_150 (SPAdes) (version 2) | ecosystem: Environmental > Aquatic > Marine > Oceanic | place: Arctic Ocean: Canada...
ATGGAAAGAGTTACGCGACCTTGAACGTGAATCTTACCGGCAAGGAGCGGGTTACCTTTAGGATACGGGAAGCGGCAAGCGGTAAGGAGTACCGGGTGGCCAAGGTGATGGAGCTGGGACTGGGAGAGACTTATGGAAGAGCGGAAGAGTTGGTGAAGCTAAATGCCGTGATGGCTGGATCGGGAGTATCGATATTGAGCTACACGCGTTCCCCGTTCGGGTTCAGCTTCGATACGGGCAAGGACAAGAGTTACACAGTTGAAGCTACGGATGATTTGCTGAAGTGGAACCAGGTGCAGACGATACAAGGTACCGGCTCAGCTGTTCAATTTACCGACTCACGGAAGGCGCTGTTTGAGAAGCAATACTACCGGGTACGAGTGGAGTGATTAACCGGCGCAATTAAAAGGCGGAATGACTACCAACCATCAATCAATATTTTTCTAAATATAATTTGATCCACGAAAGATTTGTTTTCCCTGTCAAATCCTATGAAAAAAATAATTATTCTCTCCACACTCTGCCTTTGTGGGTTTGTTGTAGTCCCAGCACTTGCCCAAAATGTCTCTCCAATAAGGGGCCGAGTTGTCGGTGCTGGCGAAGGGCATGGACTGAGGGCCATTCTGTCCAACGACAGGGCACTTCTGGATGTCGTGCCGGATGCACAGGGTAAATTCATTTTCGAAGGGGTTGAACCGGGCGATTATGCCCTAAAGGTAAACGGGGTTGGTTATGATACGGGTCATAGCCGCTCCCTCACTATCGTGCCAGCGAATATGGGCAATGGCGGCTCTGAAGAATTGGTTTTTCAGGTACACCGACTACCAGACGCCGATTTCTTGTTCCAATGGGAAGACGACAGCAGCTCCGCAGGGGTGGAGTACAGTTCCTATATCAACAAGCCGGTTGAGGTGGAGATTCTCGGCAAGAAGGAAATCATCAATGGTCAAAACTACCACCAAAGATTGTGGCAGAATTATTCCGTGGCGTTGAGCGACGAGCAACAAGTATGGAGCCAGGAGCACGCTTATCGCCTGTTGGAGACCCTGGACCAAATTTTTGATGGCTATTACGAAAAGCATATTGATCAACTGGCACCCTCAAAGTGGATTCTCTCGGATGAACATCTGGTTGACGACGTAACATTCAAGAAGGTTGGGGCGGAAGAGGAAGTCGTGGTGTCGAAACACGTCTTCACCTATGCCGAACCTGTGCTGGCCAAAGTGGAGGGTAAGAGGGGAACATACTTTTCCAAGCGCCTGCACCATGCCTGTGTGCGCTTCGTCACGGAAGATGGAGACAATAGGAGTCGTGTTGAGAGAATCCTCGAGAAACGCTTCGGTGTCCGCATCAGCGACCTGGACTACGCAGACTTGACCAGGGAAACGACGGGAGAGACCGAAGCCCGCTTTCAGGAGTTTCATTCCGAGGAGTTGCTACAAATTATCAACACTTTTGAGGAGATGCCCGAAGGTTTCCACAAAATCCCCAACCTGAAGTATCTAGTGCGTCGTAATACAGGGCAGGATCATCCCTTGTACCCGAACGCCCCTGCAGTAGCTTGGAGTTCACTGCAGGATGGTTACATAGAATTCATGGACTTTGCGTTCACAACCACATCCCTGGATTATCTCCACCGGTTGATCATCCACGAGAAGGTCCACTTCATTTATGCCTCCCTGCTGTCGGGCACATTGCGGGCAAAATGGAACGAAGTGGGTGGGTGGTACGAGAATCCGGATGATCCCGAGGGTTGGTCCACCACCAAGACGACCGAGTTCGTGTCCGCCTACGCACATAAAAAAAATCCCGATGAGGACTTCGCCGAGTCTGTTTCCTATTTCATAATCAATCCCGACAAGCTTCGTTCACGTTCCCTTCCCAAATACGAATTTATCCGTGACTACGTCATGCAGGGGACCATTTACCAGTCCAAGATTCGAGAAGACCTCACCTTTGAGGTTCTGAATCTTTATCCGGACTACGATTACCCGGGCAAAATCAAGAGCGTGGTAATCCTTGTGGAGGGTGAACCAGAGCAGGACAAGACGCTCACACTTACAGTCAAGCTCCACACCATGCCGGGAGCCCTCGACAGCGCCGCCAAGGGGCGGCTTCGTATAACCAGTGAAGCGGGAACTTTCAAGGACATGTACCTGCACCCTGTCGATGAAAACGGCACAGGAATTGATTCCGGCCACACACTTAAGGGAAGCATCATCATGAGCAAATATGCCAAGGCGGGCTTTTGGTTCACCGACCAGATTACTATTTGGGACGAGGTTGGGAACGAGAGGCATTCGGGGGTTAATGACTTCGGCTGGCAACTTTATTTGGACAACCCTCTGGAGGATATTGATCCGCCGCAATATGTGAAGGATTCGATCACCACAATGGTTGAGGATGCGACCGTGGATGGGCAGCCTGTGCAGGTTTTGAAGATTGAATGGCAAGTGGAGGAAAATAGGCAAATGAACGATTGGTCCAATTGCTACGTTTCACTCCTGCCCCCCGGCGGCGAGGCCTACAGGCTGGAGAAATATGGTTACGGCATCGACGACGGGGATGACGGTTATAACACAAAGACGAAGAAATGCCGTGTGGACTTTGTCATTCCGGAATTCTATCGCACAGGAATCTATTACGTTCAGTTCATAAACATGCAGGATCAGGCGAGGAATCGAAGTTCGATCTACTTCTCAGGACAATTAGGGGATGAGCCTTCTGTCTCAGTTCCAATCTTGACCAGCAACCAGGACACCACGCCACCCGAATTGGACCTAAACAAAATCTACGTACTGGCCGAGCCAACGAATCCAGAGGCTCCTAACGGGGAAACGATTGTGACTCTGAATTACCAGGTCAGAGACGATATTTCCGGCCTTGGCACAGTTTCCTACCAGTTGCGGGATCCGCAGGGTTTGGAGCATCATTACTACCATTACCACGAGAATTTCCACAACCTGTTCTTTGACGGCGACCCCTCATCGTGGTCATCCTACCAGGATTCGGTTGTGTTACCCGTAGGCTCCGCCCCAGGCATTTGGGGAGTCTCCGAATTGTACCTCCAAGACAAGGCACATAACTTCAAGGTTTACAACTTCACCGAGACGATTCGTTTTTCCTTGGGAAATACCATGGATACCAAGCCGGTGCGGATCGAGGGATATGTGATGGAGCCGTTCGGGTTCAGCTTCGATACGGGCAAGGACAAGAGTTACATAGTTGAAGCTACAGGTGATTTGCTGAAGTGGAACCAGGTGGAGACATTGCAAGGCACCGGGTCGGCTGTTCAATTTACCGACACTCGGGAAGCGCTGTTTGAGAAGCAATACTACCGGGTAAAGACACAGCAATAAGGAGGCGCCTTTTGCAATATTTTGCAAGAGCCCAAATCCATCTTTAACCAAAGCCTCCGCTCAAATTACTGACCCGCACCCTCTTTGCATCAATCAAGTGCATTTAGTGAAACCTCTAAGGAGGTCTGATTATTGGGGGCTCTATCCTTCGCTGAACCGGGTTTACGAAGCAAACCCCAATGATTACCGCACTTTTTCTTAGGTCTTTTATGCTTTTAACTACCGAATACATCATAGAGTATGCCGCGTTCTGCGTAATTGAACGCTTGGACTGAGAGTTTAAACGGTAAATCGAAGCTAATGAGTTGTAAAATTAATCCACTGGTTTATGGCACGGTAAGATCCATCGCGGGGTCGTTGCTTGTGGCGGGAGCCTTCTTCTGTTTCGGTTTAACGAGTGTCCACGCCCAGACGGTGGATGCCAGTACTGCCCTGACCTATGTAATTGACGGCAACAGCGTCACTGTTACAGATTGCGATAGCAATGCATCGGGTGCATTGGTGATTCCATCGAGTTACAATGGGAAGCCGGTGACTGCCATTGGGGAATATGCCTTCTTTAACAAGATGAGCCTGACAAGCGTGACAATTCCCGACAGCGTCACCAGCATTGGAAGGGTGGCCTTCTCTGTCTGCAGTAGCCTGACGAGCATTGAGTTAGGCGAAGGTAATATCGGATATTCTGCTGAGGACGGAGTTTTGTTTAACAAGGATAAAACTGAGTTGATTCAATGGCCTGCTGGAAAAAGTGGTCACTACACAATTCCCGACAGCGTCACCAGCATTGGGGAGTTTGCCTTCGAGGGCTGCAATAGCCTGACGAGTGTGACGATTCCCGACTCGGTGACTTCTATTGGGAGAGAGGCCTTCGAGGGCTGTAGTAGCCTGGCGAGCGTGACGATCCCCGACTCGGTAACCGGAATTGGAGAGTATGCCTTCCAAAACTGCTCAAGCCTGACGAGTGTGACGATTCCCGACTCGGTGACTTCGATTGGGAGAGGGCTCTTCGAAAACTGCGCAAACCTGACGAGCGTGACGATTCCAAACTCGGTTACTTCAATTGATGAATTTGCTTTTGGAGGAACAAAGTTAACTGAGGTTACAATTCCCCATCTGAATGCCGTGATTGCTGGCAATGCGTTTGATTCTTCCGTAACCATTAATGGGGCCTTTTATTCGGCTCCTTTGACCTATTTGGCCGAAGGCGGCACCGTCACCATTACAGACTGCGATGAAAGTGCATCTGGAGTATTAGTGATTCCATCCAGTTACAATGGTTATCCCGTGACTTCCATTGAGTGGGGTGCTTTCCAGAACTGCAGAAGTCTGACGAGCGTGACGATCCCCGACAGCGTTACTAGCATTGGGAATTCTGCCTTCCAATGGTGCTCTGGTCTGACGAGTGTAACGATCCCCGACAGCGTCACCAGCATTGAGGATGGGACCTTCCAAGGTTGCAGTAGTCTGACGAGTGTGACGATTGGAAACAGTGTCACCACCATTGGGGAGCGGGCTTTCGATGGATGCGAAAGTCTGACCAGCGTGACGATTCCGGACAGCGTCACCAATATTGGATATTGGGCCTTTGGAGGCTGCATAAATCTGACAAGTGTGACGATTGGCAATAGCGTTACCCGCATTGGGGATCGGGCCTTCAGAAATTGCAGTAGTCTGACGAGCGTAACAATCCCTGAGAGTGTCAGGAGAATTGAGTTGTGGGCCTTTAAAGGGTGCAGTAGTCTGTCAAGTGTAACGATCCCTAATGGTGTCACCGGCATTCTGGCTGGGGCCTTCGCGTACACCTCTAGTCTGACAAGCTTTGAGTTAGGCGATGATAATGCAAATTATACTTCTGAGGATGGGATTTTGTTTGATAAAAACAAAACTGAATTGATTCACTTTCCTTCCGGGAAGAGTGGTCACTACACCATCCCTGAGAGCGTCACTAAAATTAGTGATAATGCTTTCCAAGGCTGCAGTAATTTGACGAGCGTGACGATTACTAATGGCGTCACCAGCATTGGGGGTTTTACCTTCGCGGACTGCAGTAGCCTGACGAGCGTGACGATCCCCGACAGCATCACCACCATTGGGGATCGGGCCTTCTGGGGCTGCACTAGCCTGACGAGCCTAACGATTCCTGCGAGTGTCACTAGCATCGTAAAATTAAGTCATGAATCTATGTTCCCTAGTTGCACTAGTCTTACAAGCATTGAGGTGGATTCTGGGAATGCTCATTACAGTTCTGAGGATGGTGTATTATTTAACAAGGATAAAACGACATTAATAACATTCCCTAGGGGCAAGAGTGGACACTACTCGATCCCCAATACGGTCACCGCAATTGATCGAGAGGCCTTTAGGGGTTGCACTGGTTTAACGAGTATAGAGATCCCCGACGGCGTCTCAAGTATAGGTGATAATGCATTTTTAGACTGTAGTAGCCTAGCAAGCATCACGTTCCCTGGTTCGGTAACTTCGATCGGGACTTATGCTTTCCTTGGGGCCAGCAGTTTAAAGAGTGTTTCCCTGCCTGAATCGTTAATTACGATTGGGTCTGGGGCCTTTTCAGATTCAGGCCTTGAAAGTGTTGAGATCCCGAACTCGGTAACATCCATTGGGGATGACGCTTTTACTGGAAGTCTTAATCTAGTGAGTGTGACAATCCCTAACTCGGTAACATCAATCGGACAAAAAGCTTTTGCTGAAACAGGTTTGACTGAGGTTGCGCTTCCAAACCCAAATACCGTGATTGGGGATAATGCCTTTGACTCTTCCGTAAATATTTCTGCGGCGTTGTTTTCAGCCCCTTTAACTTATCTGGTTCAGAATAGCACCATCACGGTTACGGACTGCGAAACGAGCGCCAGCGGAGCGTTGGAGATTCCGTCTTCTTATAATGGGTACCCGGTAACTTCCATTGGGGTTTATGCCTTCCAAAACTGCGTAGACCTGACGAGTGTAACGATTCCCGACTCGGTAACTTCGATTGGCAGAGGCGCCTTCTCGGGTTGCAGTGCCATGGTGAGTGTGACGATCCCCGACTCGGTAACCTCTATAGGAGCGTATGCCTTTGAGTTATGCTTTAGCCTGACGAGTGTTACAATTCCTAACTCTGTTATTTCGATTGATAATGGAGCCTTCTATGACTGCAATAGTCTGACGAGTGTAACGATCCCGGACTCGGTGACTTCTATTGCGTTTGACGTCTTCAACAGTTGTGAAAACCTGACGAGTATAGAAGTTAGCTCTGGAAACGCTCAATACAGTTCTGAGGATGGTGTGTTGTTTAACAAGGATAAAACGACATTAGTTGTTTACCCCGCTGCGAAGAGTGATTTAAATTATACCATCCCCAATTCGGTAACTTCAATTGGGGATAATGCCTTTGCTTACAGCGAGAATCTGACGAGCGTGACGATCCCCGACTCGGTAACTTTAATTGGGGAAGCAGCCTTTCGTGATTCCCAAAGTCTGACGAGCGTGACGATTCCTAACTCGGTGACTTCTATTGGTTACAGAAGTTTTTCTGGTTGTAGTAGCCTGGCCAGTATTACAATCCCGGACTCTGTGACTACTATAGAGTTTGGGGCGTTTCAGGACTGCACAGGCCTTACGGCTGTTGTGATTCCTGATTCAGTAACCAAGATCGGAGCCGAAGCATTCAATGGGTGTTTAAATCTGACGAGTGTAACCATTCCTGACTCGGTAACTTTAATTAGGGTAGGTGCGTTTACTTCAACAGGCTTAACAACGGTATCCATCCCCAACCCAGATACGGTGATAGAGGCAGGAGCCTTTGATTCGTCGGTAACGATCTTTTTAGGCAAGGCACCGACGATTGACAGTCAGGAGACAGAAGCAGCGACAGCCGTTGGGGAGACATTGGTGTTGGCGATAGTGACATCGGGCACGAGTGTGACCCACCAATGGTCGAAGGACGGCACGGATATAGCCGGAGCAACGAGTGCAACCCTGGAGTTAAGCGGAGTTACAGGGTCGGATGCGGGCAGTTACGTACTGAAGGTGAGCAACGGAGGCGGGAGTGTGGAGAGTTCACCGATCGTGGTGAGCGTGAAGACGTTTGTTATTCGTGTTAACAGCAAGTTGGCTGGGGCCACGGCGACTGAAGTGGACAAGGCGTTGGTGGAGATAGAGAGCGGCAAGACAGGCTGGTTGGTTTACTACACACTGGACGGGAGTGCGCCTGAAAATGGGGCTGAGTATGAGGTGCCCTTTGAACTGACCAGCGGTGCAGTGATCAAGACGATTGCCTATCCGTCAGATTTTTCGAATGAACTGGTTGGCCCCACGGTTGATTTGACGGTGTTAAAGAGCCAGACACTGACGGTGGTAGTGCCGACGGGAGTGGCATATGGGGCGGCGGCGGTGACACTGGTGGGCAGTGCGAGTTCAGGTCTACCGGTGACCTACGAAGTGACAGATGGCCCGGGCAAGGTTGAGTCGGGCAGTTTTGAGGGGACAAGCTCAGGGGTGGTGACACTCAAGGCGCACCAGGTTGGCAACGGAGCCTATGCGCCGGTGGAGAAGAGTTTTGTGGTATTGGTAAACAAGGGAGTGCAAACGGTAAGTTGGACGGCAGTGAGTGCCAAAACCTATGGGGATGCTGCGTTTGATGTGAGCGCAACTGCGAGCAGCGGGTTGGCGTTGACCTATGAGGTGGTGAGTGGTCCGGCAACGATTGATGGGGTGAGCGTGACCCTGACAGGAGCGGGAACAGTGGTGCTCAAGGCGAGTCAGGCTGGAGACGCCAATTTGAATGAGGCGGAGGCTGAGGTCAGTATCGCAGTGGCCAAGGCGAAGCAGACGATATCGTTCACCTCGTTGTACGGGACGAAGGCATTCACGAGTGACCCGATACAGCTAGGGGGCACGTCGAGCAGTGGGTTGAGTGTGGTGTATGAGGTGATCCTGGGTGAGGGGGAAGTGTTTGGAGCAGACCTGACGTTGACCGGTGTGGGAGTGGTGACGGTAAGGGCGAAGCAGCTGGGCAATGACGACTACGAGGCGGCGAGTGCGGTGGATCGTAGTGTAACGGTGGAACAGGCGAGCCAGACGATAGAGATTGATGTGGCGAGTCCGGTTGCGTGGCAGGCGGAGCCGATAGAGGTGATCCTTAAGTCCAGTTCGGGGCTAAAAAACTACACGTTTGAAGTGTTGGATGGACCTGGAGAGCTGCAGACCGGTAATAAGCTTAAACTGACAGGAGTGGGAGTAGTGAAGTTGGTATTGAGTGAGCCGGGGGATGCGAGGTACGCCGCGGCGCTGGTGCAGAAGTTAGTCACGGTAACAAAGGCTGAGCAGACGATCACATTTGAGGATTTAGCAGCGGATATAGAGTTCAGGGCGGCAGCAATCGAGCTAAACTCAACATCAACCAGTGGTTTGGAGGTGGGCTATGAGGTGGTGTCTGAGCATGCCACCAGAGGGGTTGAATGGAGTTTAAGTTCAAGTGAGATTGTGGGGGGCAAGTTAATGTTGCCGCAGTTGGGGATATTGCCCCAGACGGTGACGGTGAAGGCGGTTCAGAGTGGGGATGGTTTCTACAATGCAGCCAGTGAAGTGGAGCAGACGTTTGTGCTGAGCAGGGGCCAGGATGTGCTGAGCTTTGACACGATAGGAGATCGGCTGTTGGTGGGCAGCGAGATTGCGCTCAATGCAACATCGTCAAGTGGCAAGAGCCCGAAGTACGCAATCGTGGACGGGCCGGCCATGGTTCCATCGAGCGCGCTTGGATCGCTTTATCTTTTGGGGGCAGAGGGAACGGTGACCGTTCGAGCCAGCACAGTAGGGAACAAGTACTATCTGCCGGCGGATTCGACACAAAGTTTTGAGGTAAAGCTCAAAGGCTGGATAGCCCTGGAGACGATGTCAGGAGGGACGGTTGAGCTGAGCCCGGACCAGGATTTATATGAGCCTGAGACAGAGGTATCACTGACGCCCAAGCCGGCTAGCGGTTATGAGTTTGAGGGCTGGAGTGGGGAGTTAAGCGGGAGCGACAACCCGAAGAGCGTGATAGTGAGCGCACCAATGAGTGTGGGGGCAACGTTTAAGGATGTGCAGGGCCCGGTGGTGAGCCTGACCGGCCCGACGGCGGGAGCCACGAGTGATGTGGGCTACACGTTAAGTGGAAGCGTGAGTGACAACCGAGGCGTGAGTGCGGCGAGCTGGACGTTGGGCGGGGTGGATCAGGGTGCGTTGACCCTGGATAGCGCTGGAGTGTTTAGTGTGGCTGACTTAAAGCTGGGGTACGGATCAAACGTGATCGTGGTGAAGGCGACTGACGAGGGGGGCAATGAGGGGAGTGGCACGGTAACGGTGAGTTGGGAGCCCAAGAGGACGCTCAGGATAGGGACGGTGATAGAGAGGCAGGAGGGACAGAAGATGGAGGTGCCGATTGAGCTTAAGAGTGCGGGTGATGTGTCATCGATGACCTTTGTGCTGAAGTATGACCCGAAGTATTTGACGGAGCCCAACCTGGTGTGGAGCAGTGAGATGTTGGGGGTGCTTAACTCGGTGAACACGAGCACGGTGGGAGAGTTAAGGTGTGCGTTTAGTCTGGGAGGCACGAAGGTGGTGAGTTCAGGGGAGAAGCTGGTGTCGAAGGTGGAATTTCGGGTGAGAAGCATACCGGAGGAGCTTGGCAGTGAGGTAAGCCTTGAGGTGCTGGAGATGGCGGATAACCAGGGCAACTCACTGGCGGCGTCCAGGACAGCGTCGGTGAACGGGCAGGCGCAGTTGCTCAAGAGGCGTGTGATTGGGGACAACAACGGAAACGACCGGTTGGATGTGGGAGATGGAACGGTGATCTTAAAGATGTTGACCGGGTTGGAGGAGGTCAGGACATGGGATGTGGGGTCGAATGATTTAAATGAGAACACGAAGCTTGATTCGGGGGATGTGACGCGGGTGCTCAAGTCGTCGGTTAGGTTGGTGGGCAAGAGTGGCGGTGGGACGACAGGTGGCGGAGGCGGGACGCCGGTAGTGAAGAAGGTTGCGCCGAGATTTTTACTGCACCCAAGGAGTCGGGTGATGACCCAGGGACAGACCTATGTGTTTAGGGCACAGGCAACCGGGACGCAGCCGATCCGCTATCAGTGGTACCGCAACGGCCAGTTGCTGCCAGGGCGCAGGAGCAGTGTGCTGGTGAAGAGCCGCTTAAAGAGCAGTGACTCCGGGACGTACTGGGTGCTGGCACAGAATGAGGTGAGAACGGTGCGCAGCGGTGGAGCGCGCCTGACGGTCAGGGGCATCAGTGGAGGAGGACGCTCGATCACCAAGATGGGCGGGGATGGAGCGCCCCTGGAGCAGGCGATATTGAGTTTGAAGGAGAAGAGTGGGAACAAGGTGAGGGTGACGGTGAACTTGAGTGGGTTAAAGAGCAACCTCTCAGGGACAACGTTGGAGCTGAGTTATCCCAAGGACGTGTTGAAGTTGGCCAATGAAGCCTCGCACAGGGCGGGGACGATGGTGCCTGAGTTGATGAAAAACACGGTGTACTGGAACGTGATGCCGGAGAACGATTACGAAACCCAGGATGGGCGCCTGGTGTTTGGGCTGGGAAGTGCGGGTCAATGGGCCAAGGCGGATGGGCAGTTGGCCGAGTTGGAGTTTGAGGTGTTGAATGCCAGTGGGCTGGCGGCGGCCGAGTTGAAGTTGACCAACGTGGAGTTTACGCCGGACGGATTTGAAACGCGACCGGTGGCCGGGAGTCGGCTGATAGTGGGGACAGGAGCGCAGAAGCCGGTGGGGTCGGATTACGGGAAGCCGCATGCTGAGGTGTTGTACAAGGTGAGTGCAAACGGGGATAGCGACTACGTTTTTGATGGGGCTGGATTTGAGGCGGAGAACGATCCTGAGTTGGTGTTGGTGGAGGGGATGACGTACGTGTTTGAGCTGCAGGGAAGTGGGAACCCCTTCTACGTGGGCACAGCTGATGGGTTTGATAATGCGTTTGCCGGGATGGAAGTGGAGGGGAACGGCCTGGACGGGACCGGTAAGAGGGTGATTTTGATGCCGAGCGCGGACACGCCCAGGACGTTGAGTTATTATTGCAGTCTACATTCGGAGATGGTGGGACAGATCAGTGTGGTTAAGGCGAGTGCTGGGGATGTGGATGAGGGGATTAGTATTCCAAGGGAAGGAGTGGGGGAGGAGATCGTGGTGGTAGACGCGACGCAGGCAACGGTTACCTTGTCGGGTTTGAGCCAGACCCATGATGGAAGTGAGAAGGAAGTAAGCGTGACGACCGATCCTTCGGGGTTGAGTGTGGTTGTGACTTACGGCGGTGCGTCAACCAAGCCGATTGCGGTGGGGGATTATGCAGTTGTGGCAACGGTGACTACAGCGAACTACGAGGGATCGGCCAGTGGCACGCTTTCAATCAGTGCGGCTACGGGTTCAGGAGGAACCACCGATTCAAGTGGAAGCACCGGTTCAGGGGTTACAACAACAGAGGAAGCCTTTGGGGATGTTGTTATATATTCGAACAACGCAGCCACGTTGATTGGGCAGGTGACGATAGATGGAGAGGTGGCAGGCAAGGGGGATGTGGTGGCGATTTATGTGGGGAGCGAGTTGAGGGGCAAGCAGGAAGTGATTGACCCGGCCCTGGGCGGAGGTGTTGCGTGGGTGAATGCCCAGGTCAATGCGAAGGGGGGAGAAGAGACGATTAGCTTCAAGGTGTGGGATTCGAGCACAGGAGTGACGCGTGATAAGAGTGGGACAAGTGCCGTGATCACGACAGGAGGAGCCGTCGGCACTTTCGCGAATCCACTCATGATAGTGATGAAGGATTCGGAGACGCAGACCTTGAGCCTGAAAGCGGGTTGGAACCTCGTGTCGTTCTATGTGGAGGCAAGCGACATGTCGGCGGCAACGGTGTTGGCGCCAATATCGAGCAGCTTGTTGCAGATCAAGAACCTGACCAGTTCCTATGACCCGAGCATACCCTCCTTCCTGAACACGTTGTCCAGCTTGAGTGTGAAGGATGGGTATTGGTTAAAGGTAAGCTCTGACGTCAGCTTGGATGTGGATGGAACGGTACCTTCTGGGGCATCGATCAGTGTGAAGAGCGGTTGGAATTTGGTGGGATACCCGAGGTCCAGTGGAGAGAGTGCAGCCGGTGAGTTGACGAGTCTTGGGAGCACGATTGTGCAGATCAAAAACCTGACCAGTTCCTATGACCCGAGCATACCCTCCTTCCTGAACACGTTATCGACGATGGTGCCTGGGTCGGGTTACTGGCTGAAGGTGACAGCAGACGGGACCTGGACGGTTGGAACTGTGAGTGAGAGCGGTTCAGGGCGTGGGCTTGGCAAGATGGGTCCGGTGCAGAAGATGGGCTGGGGCTCTGTGGTGGTGTATCCGCATGTGAGTGCGACAGTGCTCTCTGAGGTGAGTGTAGGTGGCAAGCCGGTGTCGGGTGGAAGTGTGGTGGGAGCCTTTGTGGGAGAGGAGCTGAGGGGAGAGCACGAGGTGGTGCTGGCCAATGGAAAGAGTTACGCGACCTTGAACGTGAATCTTACCGGCAAGGAGCGGGTTACCTTCAGGATACGGGAGGCGGCAAGAGGGAAGGTGTACCGGGTGGCCAAGGTGATGGAGCTGGGACTGGGAGAGACTTATGGCAGAGCTCAAGAGTTAGTGAAGTTAAATGCCGTGATGGCTGGATCGGGAGTAACGATATTGAGCTACACGCATTCCCCGTTCGGGTTCAGCTTCGATACGGGTAAGGACAAGAGTTACACAGTAGAAGCTACGGGTGATTTACTGAAGTGGAACCGGGTGGAGACCTTCCAAGGCACCGGCTCAGCTGTTCAATTTACCGACACACGGGAAGCGCTGTTTGAGAAGCAATATTACCGGGTAAAGACACAGCAATAGTCAGGCGCCTTTCCAATATTTTGTGAGAAGCCAAATGGAATCGCT
>Ga0209089_10003528_pt1 | contig 13296 bp, 12 predicted proteins | sample ArcticOcean_MG_C_FD_187431 | JGI IMG/M metagenome (GOLD analysis project Ga0209089, IMG submission 187431) | Marine microbial communities from western Arctic Ocean - ArcticOcean_MG_CB2_150 (SPAdes) (version 2) | ecosystem: Environmental > Aquatic > Marine > Oceanic | place: Arctic Ocean: Canada...
TAATATCTATAGCCTCCTGACCAGCCTGGCAATGTACTAAAACCTTTTTTCTGTTTGTCTTGAGCTAGAGATTGCAAAGAAAAAAAAGTTATTAAAACTATTAAAATATATTTCATATTATATTCCCTGTATTAAATAAAAAAAATCAAATTATCCTCAAGTAGCAAATACTAATACAAAGTCAAGTAAAAATAATAAGAGGCACAATATATAGTATTTTGATTAAAAAAAAAATTATATTATAATAATAATATGCAAAAAATTAGCAATAATAGCAAAAAAGAGTCCTGGGAATGGAGATACTTTTATAAAGAGGAAAAAATAAAAAATAGAGTTCTAGATATGATAAGTTTAAATTTACCTGAGCCTAATTATAAAAATTATATTGATCAATATGTAATAATACCAAAACTGTCACATAATATAAAATTAAGAAAAATAAAAGGACAAACACTAGAAGAACTTCACATTAAAACCATCATGAAAAATAAAAATAATATATTTAAATTTTCTCAAAAAACTATAATACCTTTCCCAATATTAGAAGACGGCTTATTAAAATTAAAAAATTTAAAAATATTAAATCCTAATACTAATACTAGTAATCTAGATTCTTTAGATAATATCATTGATGTAAAAAATAATGACTATTTATTTCCCGTTGTTAAAAAACAATTAACGAGATATAAGATTAAAAAAGATGTGTCTAAATTAAGAAAAAAAATTAGGTTAGAGTTTGCTAATATTCATATAAATAATATTCCATTTAAAACTATTTCTTTAAAATGCACTTCAATGCAAGTAATACTAGAAATCTTACAAAGGTTAGACATGCTAGATTTAAAGTGCACTAATTATGTTAATTATATAAAGAACCTAGGGGCTAAATAAAATGATTTCTCTTTGGATATTAATTAAAGGTTTTAGTATTATAGGTATTACCGCTTTTGGTGGTGGTGCTACTATGATAAAACTGATCCAAGAAACATTTGTTGAAAAATATAATATTGTTGATGCCACGGAATTTGCTAGTATTTTAGGTGTTACTTTCTTATTTCCAGGTCTTACGGGAGTAAAATTAGCAGCAATTATTGGTTTTAAATCTAGCGGCATATTGGGAGCAATCACAGCGATCATAGCACTCAATATTCCTGGAATAGTGTTAGCTTTAGTAGGCTATGCCTTTATATTAACAAACAAAAATACATCTTTTGTTTCTAAAGGAGTTATGGCTATGGGCTTTGCAGCTATAGCAATGTTAGCGTCTGCACTTGTAGATTTAATTCGCCCAAATATTTCAAATAGTATTTCCTGGATCGCAATTCTCTTAACACTAATATTATTTGTTCTGGTATCATTCTTTAATGTTCCAGCCATACTAGCTTTAATTATGTTTTTAATAAGTTTTGTACTTTTTGTATAAGAGCCAGTTTACTCGTTTTTATGTGCAAGGCTTTTAGTGCCTTTATGAATTATTAATAATCCAGGAATAGCTAAAATAGTGGTCATAATAAAAAATAATATCCATTTTATATTATTATCTAAGATTGATCCTAAATTAATATGGAGAAATTGACTTATAAATATAATCGCTCCATCCCAATTTATTCCTTCTACCATCCAGCCTGCTGGAGCCGATAATTGTGTTCTTGATAAGGCCATAAAAGAAGTTAAAAGGGCGAACTGAGTAGCAATATAACGAGGGTCAACTAACTTTGATAAATATGCAAGAAAAGCAGCTGTTCCTATTCCTCCCGCTAAATTTTCAATTGATATAGTCAGCATTAAAAAATTTGTATTTACACCCATAATTCCTTGAATAGCAAAAAATAAATTAGAAAACATTTGAAGAAAGCCTCCAATAAATAAAACAGAAATTATATTATATTTGGAAACCAATAAGCCTCCTAAAAACAATCCTATTAGAGTAGCTGCGAGGCCTATTACTTTAACAATATTAGCAATTTGAATTTTTGAGAAACCAATATCTAATAAAAAGGGGGTCGTCATATTTCCAGCTAAGGCATCACCTAACTTATATATTGCGACAAATATTAAGATCCATGCCCATGATTGTCTTTGTGAAAATTCTATAAAGGGGTCTAAAACTGCTTTTTTAATCCATAGTAGAAAATTAGAAAAATTACTTGAGGTCCTATCACTAATATCCTGAACACTATTATTATTAGGCAAAAATATTAATATTAATGGCCCTATTAAAAAACATAGGGACATAATAATAAAAGCCGCATTCCATGAAATAAATTCTGCTAAATAAAGTGCTCCAGCTCCCGCAACAATAAGAGCTATTCTATAACCTAAGACATATGTTGCAATCCCCGCCGCCAAATCTTTTTCAGAATGTAGTTCAATTCTATAGGCATCTAAAGCTATGTCTTGCGTAGCAGAAACAAAAGCAGCACTACATACTAGAAGCGCAAGTATATATAAATCTTCTAAAGGATTTATATTAGAAATTATAAAAAACAATATAAAAAGAGTTATCTGTGTAAGCAATAACCAGCCTCTTCTTTTTCCTAATAAGTTATTTAAAAATGGTATTTTTATTGTGTCTATTAAGGGAGACCATAAAAATTTAAGCGCGTACGGTGTGCCAGCTAGTGCAAATAGCCCGATAGAAGTTAAACTTAAGCCAGAATCCATTAAGCGGGCCGACATAGTAGCTCCAATTAATGGTAAAGGAAGTCCTGCGCAGAAACCTAGTGGTATAAATGCTAAAATATTATATTTGTTATATGGTCCTAATTTATATAGAACTGTTTTATATATATAATTCATAAATCATACTTTATATAAATAGACTTTAATTAAAAGTTTATAAATTTTAAATATGGTTTTAAATCTTAGCTTTAGGAAGGTAAATTTATGAGAAAACTATTATTAATGGTATTAATCTTAACAACAGGGTTTTTATTTAGCTGTGGTCAAGAAGAAGAAAAAGCTGCAGAAGAAAAAGTTAAAAAAGTAAAATGGAAAATGGCAAGTACTTTTCCAGGATCTTTAGTGCAAATCGGAACTCTAGGTGTTCGTCTACAAGATGAAGTTTCAAAAATATCTGGTGGAAATATTACTATTAAATTTTTTGAACCGGGCGCTCTTGTGCCTGCATTAGAAATTTTTGATGCAGTATCAACAGGTGGCGTAGACGCTGGATGGAGTACTCCGGGTTATTGGGCAGGAAAAGTTCCTGCTTTACAACTTTTTTCTTCCGTACCATTTGGACCACCATCTAATGAATATATGTCATGGGTATATAATGGTGGTGGTAAAGCATTTTATGAAGAAATATATGCAAGACATAATATAAAAGGCATGCTTTGTGGAATTATTCCTCCAGAAGCTTCCGGATGGTTTAAAGAAGAAATTAAAGGGCCGGAAGATTTAAAAGGATTAAAAATGCGCTTTTTTGGACTAGGTGCAAAAGTAATGGAAAAGGTAGGAGTATCAACTCAACTTTTGTCTGCTGGTGATATTTATCCAGCATTAGAGCTTGGTGCTATAGATTCTACTGAATTTTCTATGCCTGCTATTGACTTAGAATTAGGTTTTTACCAAGTTGCAAAGCATTATTATTTTCCAGGCTGGCATCAGCAATCAACATTTATGGAACTTATAATTAATCTTGAAAAATGGAATGCTTTATCTGAAACACAGAAAACTCAAATAGAAGCTGCCTGTGGAGATAATTTCCGTCACGCTATAGCAGAAGGAGAAGCTATTCAAGGGCCTGCACTTAAAACCCTGCAAGAAAAAGGGGTAGAGCTGCATACTTGGTCACCAGAAATGTTAGCTATATTTGAAAATGGGTGGAATGAAGTTGCTGCAGAGTTAGTAGAATCTGATGAAGATTTTGCTAAAGTTTGGGCTTCTCTTACTGAGTTTAGAAAAAACTATAAAGCATGGAAGGAACTTGGTTACCTTAAATAATCTATATGATTTGCAATCAAAGCAGGGCTTAAAGTATAAGCCCTGCTTTATTCTTTATATATTCTTTTAAGTTTTTTTCTGGCCTGCCTCCATAATGCGAAATGATTTCTGACGAACATGCAGCTCCCAAAACACCTGCCTTTATTAAATCTAAGTTTTTAGACAGCCCGGCTAAAAAACCCGCCGCAAAAAAATCTCCTGCACCTGTTGTATCTAATACGTTTGTAGAAAATGCCTCAATTTTATGAATAGTTGTTTTTTCTATAATTACAGCTCCTTTATCTCCTTGCGTTACTACCCCTATTTCCACAACATCTCTAAGAAAAGTATATGCATCTCCTAATACATCTGTCTCATATAAGGACTTTATTTCACCTTCATTACTAAATAAAATATCTACATGATTTTCTACAAAATATTTCATTTTTTTACGATGCCTTTCTACACAAAAAGCATCAGATAATGTAAATGCAACTTTTGCATTGTGCAACCTAGCATATTCTGCTGCTTTTTGGAATGCTTCTTGCGCTTCTGGGGGGTCAAATAAATAACCTTCTAAATAAACAATTTTGGATGATGCTATTTGCTCTTCATTAATATCTTTAAGTGTTAATTTACTTGAAGAGCCTAAAAATGTTGCCATAGTTCTCTCAGCATCAGAAGTTACCAAAATTAAACATCTTGCTGAAGGTGCCCCAGTATCTAAAGGGCTAGTATTAAAAATAATATTGGAATTTACTAAATCTGAATGAAAAATATTTCCAAGCTCATCATCTGATCTTTTTCCTATAAATGCACTTTTACAACCCAGTTCAGATAAACCAAATATAGTATTAGCTGCTGAGCCTCCTGACATTTGTACTTTGTTTTTCATCGCTGCATAAATATTTTTTGATATTGTCTCATCAACTAATGTCATAGAACCTTTATTAAGATTATGGTTTTCTAAGAAAGCATCGTCGGCATTTGCAATTACATCTATTATTGCATTACCTATACCTAAAACATCAATATTTTTTTCTAAAGACATTATAATTCCTTTTTAATTTAATAATTACTAAAGTATATTTATATTTATATAGGAGATGCCATATTTGTAAAAAAAAAGGAATTTTAAAATGACTTCATCAAATAATAACTTATGGGAAAAAAGCGCAACTGAGGTTGTATCTTTATTAAAAAACAAAGAAATATCTTCTGAAGATGCCCTCAATAGCAACCTTAAAAGAATCAATGAAACTCATAAGAGTATTAATGCTGTCATTACTGTATGCGAAGAAAGAGCTAGAAAACAGATTAAAAACCTTAATACTACTAATCAAAACCATCCTGGTTATCTACATGGTTTACCAGTTGTTATTAAAGATTTAACTAATGTTAAGGGAGTAAGAACAACTTATGGCTCTAAAATATATAAAGATCATATTCCAGAAGCTTCAGATTTTCTTGTGGAAAGAATAGAAAAAATGGGGGGGGTAATAATAGGAAAAACTAATACCCCAGAATTTGGAGCTGGCTCTCAAACTTTTAATGAAGTATTTGGAGAAACTCCGAACCCTTGGAACCTAGAGTATACTTCAGGTGGCTCCTCTGGAGGAACTGCTTCAGCTTTAGCTGCAGGTGCTGCTTGGCTTGGGACCGGTTCTGATCTTGGAGGGTCCTTAAGAAACCCTGCCAGTTTTTGCGGGGTTGTTGGAATAAGAACTACTCCAGGAACCATCGCACATGGTCCACAAAATTTGCCTTTAAATGACCTTTCTGTTGATGGTCCTATGGCCAGAAATGTTGAAGATATCGCATTGTTTTTAGATACACTATCTGGATTAGATCCTAGAGACCCCCTATCTATTAGTCCACCTAAAAAGCCTTATCAAAATGCTATAAACGAAAATGTTCCTAAATTAAATATTGGGATAAGCGATGACTATGGTTTCCTTGCATGTGCTCCTGAAGTTCGTGAATCTATTAATCAGGCAGAAAAAATATTACTGGCTATGGGGCATCATGTTGAAAGAACCTGCCCAGATTTCTCAAATGCAGAGGAAACGTTCCAAGTTTTAAGGGCCCACATGCTTGCTACAGATAAAAGAGAATTATATTCTTTGCATAAAAATACTATTAAAGAAGACTTAAGGCTTAACATAGAAAAAGGGTTTCATTTAACAGAAGAACAAATTGGTGAAGCTCAATTATCTAGAGGAAAACTGGTTAATAATACTAATCTGTTTTTTGAAAAGTTTGACCTTTTAATTTCTCCTTCATCAATGGTCGCACCTTTTAACATTAAAGAGCCTTGGCCAAAAAAAGTTGAACAAACACATTTTGATAACTATGTAAGTTGGCTGATGACTGCCGCAACTATTTCTTTAACTGGCTGCCCCTCTTTGGCCGTGCCATTTATAAAGACAGAAAACAATTTACCAATTGGGATACAAATTGTGACTAGACGAAGAAACGAATCATTACTTTTAAGTTTGGGACATTTGTTTCAAAAATACACAAATAATTATAATATTACCCCTATAGAGCCTGGCTAATTTCTTTGCACAAAATACAAAGTAAATATTATATAATTGATATATTTTTATTATCATTAAGAAATTTATTTGACCCTAAAGTATTCAAGTGGGTTATATATACGATGATCGTAACACTTATAGGACTTGCCTCTATAACTTATACTATAGTTTATTTTGTAAAAGATTGGCTTGATACAGGAATTCCCTTTCTTGGGAATTTTTTAATTTATGGTGCTACTCTTGCTGCTTTATGGGGATCAACAATTTTGTTTGTCCCTATTTCAACAATTATCTTTGCAATCTTTCAAGATAAGATTATGGATCAAATTGAAAAAACATATTATCCAGAAACAAGTGGTGAATTAAATATAAAAATTGCAACAATGTTTTTTGCCGGTATTAAACTTTTAGGATGGTCGCTACTAATAAATATTATTATATTTCCAGTCGCTCTCTTTTGGGGTAATTCATTATTCTGGGTACCAGTAAACATATTGATAACAGGTTATTTGATTTCTAAAGAGTATATGGAAGCTATTGGGTTAAGAAAGATGACCTTTGCACAAACAAAAGAAGTTAGAAATAATTTGTTCTGGCCCTGCTGGTTTTTTGGAACACTAGGAGCTATATTATTTTTTATACCGCTAATAAATTTATTTGCAGCACCATTTATTACTATACTCATTCTTCATACTATAAATTTAAAGGGTTTTAATGGACCAATTGCAGATTAATTTACTAGTTTTGAAGGACATAACTCACAAATAATGCATTCGTTACAAAGAGGGCTTCTTGCTTTACATGTGTATCGCCCATGTAAAATTAGCCAGTGATGTGCATGAAAAAAAAACTTTTTAGGAATACGCTTAATTAACTTTTCTTCTACTTCATCTACATTTTTACCTATTGCTATTCCTGTCCTATTAGAAACTCTATATACATGGGTATCCACAGCAATAGTTGGCACACCAAAAGCCATACTTAAAACAACATTAGCCGTTTTTCTCCCAACACCCGCTAATGACTGTAATTCCCTATGTGTTTTTGGTACTTTACTATTAAAATTATCTATAAGTTTTTGTGAAAGACTAACTATATTTTTAGCTTTATTTTTATATAAGCCAATAGTTCTAATATTTTCTATAATTCTATTTTCACCAAGTAAAAGCATTTTTTCCGGCGTTGATGCTAATTCAAAAAGTTTTCTTGTAGCTTTATTTACTCCAATATCTGTGGATTGAGCGCTTAAAACTACTGCAACTAATAAAGTATAAGCAGATGTGTACTCCAACTCACCTTTAGGCTCTGGGTTAATTTTAGAAAAACGTGAAAAAATTTCATATATATTGTTTTTTGATAAACTCTTAACCAAAGGCACCTCTAACCATTAACAATTTATTTGCAAAAAAATATTATAACCCTAGTTTTATAATATGAAATATTATTTAAATATTAAAATATATCCCAATCAATCCTTAACACCAAAAGGTTTATTGCTTTTAATGTTTATTATTATAATTCCTGCATCTTTTATAGGAATTACTTTTTATATTTTGGGCGCTTGGCCAGTGCTTGGTTTTATGGGTCTAGAAGTGCTTTTAATTTACATTGCTTTTAAAGTTTTATTTTATAAAAATAAATTTTATGAGCATATAATATTAGATAAAGAAAAACTTAATATTCTTTTTAAAAAACAAAATAAAATTATTAAAAAAATAGAGTTAGAGCCTACTTGGCTTAAAGTTAATATTGAAAAAATTTACGAAAGTGAAGATATGCTTACTATTTCTTCACATGGAAAAAAAATAATTTTAGCTAATTTTCTTATACCAGAAGAAAGAGCAAAGGTAGCAAAAATGATCCGTTATGGTTTAAGTCAATGGAAGAATCAACACAGTATTAATTAAGACCCAATACATCTTTCATACTATAATAGCCGGCTGATTTATTATGTAACCAGAGCAACGCTCTAACAGCACCATTGGCAAAAATATCTCTATTAGATGCTTTATGCCCAATTTCAATTCTTTCGCCATTTCCAGCAAAAGTTACAGTATGGTCTCCTATAACATCTCCTCCTCTTTGAGATGAAAAGCCAATATCTCCTTTTTTTCTTGGTTTCTCAATTCCCCAACGTGGTTTTATAATTTTTTCTTCAAGATTAATTCCTCTACCTTTTGCCACAGCTATACCTAAAGCAAGAGCTGTTCCAGAAGGTGAGTCTAATTTATCTTTATGATGCATTTCATAAATTTCAATGTCGTATTCTTCATCTAAACTTTTTGCTAATTGCTCTGAGTAATGTAGAGCAATATTAACCCCTATACTCATGTTAGCTGAGCACATAATTGGTATAGTTTTTGATAAACCTTTAATCTGCATAACTTGTTCTTCTTCTAAGCCCGTAGTACCAAGAACATATATACAATTATATTTTGAAGCGTTAGTAATATTCTCTATGGCTGCCCCTGCAAAAGAAAAGTCGATCACTGCATCACAATTTTCAAAAAAGACTTTAGCATCAGAAATTATTTTAATACCTAAAGGCTCTATATTTGCAACTACTCCAGCATCTCTCCCTAAATTAGGGTTTTTAAAATGCTCTAATGCCCCAAAAACCTGCATTTTTTCGTTTGCTTGTACGGCCCTTATAAGTGCTTTCCCCATTTTTCCTGAGGCTCCACAAATACCTACCTTTATTAATGACATAATATTTACTGCCTTATTTTTTCAACCTTATTAATAAAATTATTACTATCTGGATGATTTGATTTTTCCTCTAATTTTTGTAGCTCTTGTAAAACTTTCCTTTGTTTTTTACTTAAAGATACTGGTATTTCTGTGTAAACATCAACATATAAATCACCTTTATTAGACCTATTTACAACTGGCATACCTTTGCCTCTTAATCTAAATCTATGACCAGACTGCGTTCCTTCTGGAATTGTTACGCGAACTCTACCTCCCTCAGGCGTTGGGACATCAACTACACCTCCTAAAGCAGCAAGAGTCATAGGGATTTTTGCCTCAATTAGCAGATCTGAGCCATCCCTATTAAATAAAGAGTGTGACCTTAACTGAACAAATAGGTATAAATCTCCATTTGCTGTGCCATTAGGTCCTGCTTCACCTTCTCCTGAAACTCTTATTCTAGTGCCATCATCAACACCTGCAGGAATTTTTACATTTATAGTTTTTTCTCTTTGGACTCTGCCTTCTCCACTACAAGGCCTACAAGGATTATTTATTATTTGTCCATTCCCTCCACATTTTGGACATGCTCTTTCTACCATAAAAAAACCTTGACTAGACCTAACTTTTCCAGCTCCATTACAAGTGCCACATGTCATAGGCTGAGCGCCTTCTTCACCTCCAGAACCTTTACAACCAGAGCACATAACATAAGTATTTATTTTTATATCTTTTTTAAGACCAGAATAAGCATCTTTGAAATCTAAATCTATATTAAATCTAAGATCTCCTCCTCTTTGTGCTTGTCTTCCACCCCCGCCAGCAAAATCCCCAAATAAATCTTCAAAAATATCTGAAAAACCTCCAGCTCCTCCTCCAGCGCCTCCTGGCCCTGCTGAGTTTCCTTCAAAAGCAGCGTGCCCATAACGATCATAGGCTGCTTTTTTTTCTGGATTTTTTAAAACCTCATAGGCTTGACCTATTTCTCTAAATTTAGCTTCGGCTTTTTCATCTCCAGGATTCTTATCAGGGTGATATTGCATAGCAAGTTTTCTATATTTTTTTTTTAGTTCTGCATCAGAAGTATTTCTATCCGCTTCCAAAATTTCATAATAATCACGCATCTTATTTGCACCTATCTTTTAAAAAGAAATACGCTTTAATTATTTATCAGCAGTTTTCTCGTCATTTTCATTTGGTTTAACTTCTTCAAAATCAGCATCTACAACATCTGCTTCTTCAGAATTATTTTTATTCTCTCCATTTGCACCGTCTGCTGTGGCTTGTTCTTGGCTTTCCTTATACATCATTTCTCCTAATTTCATAGCCGCAGTATTTAAAGGCTCAACTTTTAAATTGATTTCTTCACTGGTAGCGTTTTCATTAGCAAGTTGCTCTTTTAAGCCTTTCAATGCCTTCTCTATTTTATCCTTATCTTCTGCTGGAAGTTTCTCTCCGTGTTCTTTCATACTTTTCTCAGTAGAATATACTAAAGCATCTGCTTGGTTTCTAGCTTCTATAGATTCTTTTTTCTTCTTATCTTCTTCAGCATGTGATTCAGCATCTTTTACCATATTGTCAATATCTGAATCTGAAAGGCCTCCAGACGCTTGTATTTTTATCTTTTGTTCTTTATTTGTAGCTTTATCTTTAGCAGACACATTTACAATACCATTAGCATCTATATCAAAAGTAACTTCAATTTGGGGCATTCCTCTAGGTGAAGGTGGAATACCTACTAAATCAAAATTACCTAACATTTTATTATCTACAGCCATTTCTCTCTCACCTTGAAATACCCTAATAGTAACAGCTGTCTGATTGTCATCAGCAGTAGAAAAAGTCTGACTTTTTCTAGTTGGTATTGTTGTATTTCTTTCGATAAGCCTAGTAAAAACTCCTCCTAAAGTTTCTATTCCTAATGATAAAGGAGTAACATCTAATAATAAAACATCTTTAACATCACCAGCTAAAACTGCTCCCTGAATTGCAGCACCTAATGCAACACACTCATCAGGATTAACACCTTTATTTGGTTCTTTACCAAAAAATTCTTTAACGGTTTCTACAATTTTTGGCATACGCGTCATGCCTCCAACCAGAACAACTTCATCTATTTCACTAGCTGTAACTCCAGCGTCTTTTAATGCTGCTTTACAAGGACCAATAGTTCTTTTTACAAAATCCTCAACTAAACTCTCAAGTTTCGCTCTAGTCAATTTAATAGTTAAATGCTTAGGGCCTGAAGCATCTGCAGTTATAAAAGGTAGATTAATATCTGTTTGTGTGGCTGAAGAAAGTTCTATTTTAGCTTTTTCAGCAGCCTCTTTTAGTCTTTGTAATGCCATATTGTCAGATTTTAAATCTATACCACTTTCTTTCTTAAATTCTGCAATTAAATGTCCAACAATTTTAGTATCAAAATCTTCGCCTCCTAAAAAAGTGTCACCGTTTGTAGATTTAACTTCAAAAACGCCATCGCCAATTTCAAGAACAGAGACATCAAATGTCCCTCCCCCTAAATCATAAACAACAATAGTCCCTGATTTTTTCTTATCCAAACCATAGGATAAACTAGCCGCTGTTGGTTCATTAATAATTCTTAAAACTTCTAAACCTGCAATTTTACCTGCATCTTTAGTTGCTTGACGTTGCGCATCATTAAAATATGCAGGAACAGTAATGACTGCTTGCGCAACATCATGTCCTAAATGAGCTTCTGCAGTTTCTTTCATTTTTTGTAAAATAAATGCGCTAACTTGACTTGGAGCATAATCTTTTCCTGCTGCGTTAACCCAAGCATCACCGCTTTCAGACTTAATAATTTTATAAGGAACCATATCTTTATCTTGAGTAACCTTCTCATCTGAAAAAGGTCTACCTATTAAACGTTTAATAGCAAATAATGTGTTTTCTGGGTTAGTTACAGCTTGTCTTTTTGCTGCTTGCCCTACTAACGTTTCTCCATTATCTGTGAATGCAACTATGGAAGGTGTAGTTCTTGCACCTTCTGCATTTTCTATTACTTTAGCATTGCCTCCTTCCATAACAGCAACACAACTATTAGTAGTTCCTAAATCAATTCCAATTACTTTACCCATTATATTCTACTTTCTTTAAATATTATTAAAACATGTAGCAGACATATGGGGATTAAAAATAAAAACACAAGTCCTAGGTTTATAAAATTTAGTCCAAACTAATGTTTTTAATATTTTGTCCTAATACATCAACTAAACTATATAAAAACTTATCTTCTGTTTCTGGGAATACATATGTAAAATGTAATCTAGAGAGAATATTATTTTTTGGGGCAAAAATATGCCAAAAATAATTATTTAAGATAACTCCCGCATCTTTATCTTCTTCTGACTTAGAACAAGAAATTAAGTAAATATTTTCTTTTGTAGAATGTAATGCAATATTCTGAACATTTTCATCTACTCCAATAGAAGACGCTATATGTTGCATATATTCTATAGTTATTTTAGTGTCTTTTGGAATTTCTATGTCATCGGAGTTCAAAAAAAGCATAGCCTCTTCATATCCTGTGACTCTACTTACTAAATTTTTTTTATCTTTATCTATTTCTGTTGGCCATGAAGATGGCATTAATAAACTAAATCCTTTCCATGGGCTAATTTTTTCTAATTTTAGTCTAAGTATCCTTCCTGCAACTTTAGCTTCTTTATCTAAATCTGTTTCCTTTTCTAGAAAAGAGCATTTCTCTAAATATTTTTCTATGTCTATTAATATGTTTTTTACTGCTATATCTGAGGAAGGATTTGAGGTCCAAGCTAAAGCTAAAGTAACTAGTCTAATAGTTCTTCCATCTATTACTTTTGCTTTTCTCCATACTTTTACTTTTTCTCCAGATTCTAAATTCGCCTCATATTCAATTCCATAAACCTCATTTTTACTACTTTTTATTTCTAAGTCTGGGTGAGTTTCTAATAAAATAGGGTCAAATAAATGCTCTTTTAGTTTATTGTTTTTCTTATATTTTGGATCATCAATACTAAGAATTTTTACCCCCAAAACAGGATATTTTCCTGTAGTAAACCTAATATCTGCTTTTGAGTTATCCTCTTCAAAATACGTAACATTCCAAGATATGTCCAAAGGCATTTCAAAAGAA
>Ga0209089_10003534_pt1 | contig 13288 bp, 17 predicted proteins | sample ArcticOcean_MG_C_FD_187431 | JGI IMG/M metagenome (GOLD analysis project Ga0209089, IMG submission 187431) | Marine microbial communities from western Arctic Ocean - ArcticOcean_MG_CB2_150 (SPAdes) (version 2) | ecosystem: Environmental > Aquatic > Marine > Oceanic | place: Arctic Ocean: Canada...
GGGGGCAGGTCAATTTGACCTGCCCCCCGAAATACTGATCCAACTCAACTGCGAGTCTGTGGGATGATTGACGAGGAGGATGAAGGAGGATCGTCCCATGAAGGGAACACGCTATACGACCGAGCAGATCGCCTTTGCGTTGCGACAGGCGGATGGAGGCACTGCGGTTTAAGAGGTCTGCAGAAAGATGGGTATCAGCGAGCAGATCCTTCGACAAGCTCAGGACGGGCTTTTTTATCGTTGGAAGAAGAAGTATGTGGGAGTGGGAGTACCCGAGCTACGGCGACTGAATGTTCTGGGGCAGAGAATGGGGAACTCAAGCAACTGGTGGCTGATTTGAGTCTCGACAAGCAAGATGCTCCAGGACGTGCTACGAAAAAAGCTCTGAGGCCTGCTCAGAAGCGCCCCTATGCCGACCACCTCCAGGTTACCTATGAGGTGAGCGAGATCAACCGGTCGAGCTGCCGGTACATGGGCGGTAGAGATGAGCAGGCCGGACTACGAATGAGGCTTAGAGAGTTGGCAGGAACGAGGGTAAGCTACGGATACAGGAGACTGCATGTGCTGTTGGAGCGAGAAGGCTGGCAGGTGAACCACAAGCGCGTCTACAGGCTGTATCAGCAGGAAGGGTTGTCACTGAGGACGAAGAGGCCGAGAATGCGCCTCGTGTAAAAGGCATGTTGAGCGAAGCTCGGCCGGCAGTTCCAATGAGAGTTGGTCGATGGATTTTGTGGCCGACGAGCTTTTCGACGGACGTCGGATCAGGGCGTTAACGATAGTGGATAACTATACTTGTGAGAGTATTGCAATAGAGCAATATAGGTAGATTCGAGCTTAGGAGGTCAGAGAGTGGTGGAGGTCCCGGGTGGGGTATCATAGGAGGCGAACTTGCCTAAGACGATCCAGGTGACAATGGCCCGGAGTTCAGGTCGAAGCGGCTCGATCAGTGGGCTTACCTGAACGGTCTTGAGTTGGACTTCAGCAGGTCTGGCAAGCCGACGGACAATGCGTTCATCGAATTATTCAATGCAAGATTTCAAGAGGAATGTCTCAATAAGAACTGTTTTTTATCGTTATAGGATGCACGGGAGAAGGTCGAATCTTGGAGGGTCGAGTACAATACAGACCGACCAAATAACGCGCTGAATAACCTGGCTCCCGAGGAGTTCGACGAACTGGTCAGTACCACTGGAAAAGACCTACGAAACTAACATTGCCGCTGGTACAGAAAATGGGACAGAACCATTCCGTCCAAGCCTAACATTTGGCCTGGATCGGATTTCTGGGGGCAGGTCAGATGTATTCTCCGGAACCGTCGCGGTAAGCAGAATTGTTGGCATCGAGAGTGCGCCAGTATTATACACAGTAACCTTATGAATCGAGTCCATGCGCCCTCGTATAGATTGATTTGAGGCCTTCAGACTCATTGACCGTGAAGGGCGTTGGTACGTACCATCCGGTCACGCTAGGAGGAATTCGTAAGGTGGCGTACGAGTTTGTCGTTTTGCAGAAGGAAGATGGCGTCGGAATCATCACCCTGAACCGACCGAAGGTGCTCAACGCCCTCAATCGCGCCACATATAAAGAGATCGATGAGGCCATCACCGAACTCGAACAAGACGACTCCATTGCGGCGATTATACTTACCGGTGCGGGGGATCGGGCATTCTCGGCTGGCGCCGACATCCACGAAATGGCTCGGATCGCGGAGCAGTCCAGTTCTCAAGACCCAGACCCTCATCGCGCCGAACACACGTGGCACCTGGCGACGTGTACCAAGCCGACTATTGGCGCAATCAACGGTCTGGCCTACGGCGGCGGGGCTGTAATCGCCGCCAGTATGGATATCCGCGTGGGTTCGGAGAACACCAGCTTCAAGTTCCTGGCAGCAGCGTATGGGCGTGTGAACTCCACTTGGAATCTTCCGATGCAAGTTAGTTGGCCGAAGGCCAAGGAACTGCTCTTCACAGCCCGAGTTGTAGACGCCCACGAAGCGCTTCAAATTGGCCTGCTCAATCACCTGGTTGCGAAAGACATGTTGATGCTCAAGGCCCAGGAGATCGCGCACGAGATCGCCTCGAATGACAACAACATTGTGCAGGGGATTAAAAAGTTGATGATTAGAGACGTGGGGTTGCCTTGGCAGGAAATGTACGCCAACGAGCTACATGCTCAGTCCGATGATCTGAAGCCGCCACCCATCAACGAGGGCTTTCGAGAATTTCTTGGGCGCAAGGGAAAATAGTGCCCTGTACCCTTAGCCTCTTCAGGACTATCGGCCAGTGGCCTAGCGGAGACTTGGGCAGGGGTGTTCTTACGGAGCAGCCGCGGCATCGATCTCGGCAAGCCGCATTGGCACTCGATTCAATCCTTTAAGCGCAGGTGAGTTGGATCCGACGGCACCGCTAAACACGACCCGCAGCCCTTCTTCCGAATAGGTCTCTGGCATACTCGATCGAATCAGAAACGCCGGTATGCCCAACCCGTCCTGTGTCTCCGTCTGGCTAGCCACCTGAGCACGAAGAAAATCAATCAACTCGACCGGCGTCAGTTCCAAAGAAACGTCGTAGTCCGGGACGATGACGTAGATGGTCGTTCCTGCCACAGGCCGAAACGTTACCTCATAGTTGTTTGTTGAATCCCGATAAAATTCAAGCCCGCTGACTTTGCGGACGGTCCCTGTAACGTTCTCGACATCCGTGCCGGCAAGTGCAGGCGGGATTTGAGGGGTTGGGTCGATTGAGCCAGAGGCTGGCGTTTCTTCATTTGCACAGGCTGCAAGCGTCCAAACGAGCATGACCACCAAGAGTGGAGTGAGAACCCTCACATACCGCTTGAGCCATGGGGATCTTCGTCGCATAGTTGACCTCCGAGAATATTTACGGTTTTCCATTAAGAGCGTACTGTGGTTCGCCGATCCTGGACAACGGCTCCCGACAGTTTCATGTGGGACGTGTCCGTCTCGTTGACGGTCACTCTGTCGAACAACAGAAAGGATAGAAGGCCTTCATCCAGCACCACCGCCCACTGCCTTGTTCAACGCCGGCATAAGCTCGTTCGCAAAGAGGTCGATACAGTGGAGCCAGCGCTCTTTGTCGTCCCAGTCGTACGCCATCATTACAAGAGTGCCGAACTCGCCGGTCTCCTCGATCATCCCGAGTAGCCGTTTCAAGACATGGTCAACATCTCCAGCAATGATCTGCTCTTCCATCCAGTAATCGAAATTGCAGTCGGCGTCCGACATAGCCTGATCGCGCTTCATCATGCCGCGACCTCGCCCTCCCTTATCGAGCAAGTCACCGATGTAATGAAAGCCGCCGGCCAGCGAGTTGGTTCGGGCAGCCCTCTGGGCCTCTTCAGTGGTGTCCGCTAAGAAGATCGCACGGGTTATTTTGAAATCGGAACGATCTGGGATATGCCCAGCTTCGACTGCGGCGGTCTCATAAGTGTCCCAAATGTTGCCGACGACGTTCGACGCGATCACGCTGTGCGCGAAAGGCTGGAACCCCATTCGTCCCGCCATCTTTGCGGTACCGGAATTCCAGGATGTGATCGGCATGGAGATCGGCGGATGTGGTTTCTGGTACGGCTTATGCACGATGCCAAGTCCAATTTCGAGGTCGATCGTCTTGTCCATCTTGATGTCCCAGAATGTGCCTTCCAGGTCAATGGGGCCGTCCGACGACCATAGTTTCAAAATCATCTCCATGGACTCGGCAACCATAGCCGACGAATTCTTCGGCTCAATTCCAAGAATCTCCATGTCGGTGCTCACACTGCCCGGCCCGAAGCAGAGATCGAGCCGCCCCTTGCACAGATGATCAAGCATCGCCAGCCTACTTGCGACAAGAACAGGATGGTGCTGTTGGAGGCAAATCGGCGCAGGGCCCATGTGAATATTTGAGGTCTCGCGCATGGCAGCGGCGATAAACAATTCCGGCATTGGCATGTTCTCGTACGCCATCGTGTGATGCTCGCCAATCCAGAACTCTTCGATGCCCAACTCGTCAGCCCGAATGACAAGCTCCATGTCCTCATCGTAGCATTGGGCCAACGGCTTGGCAGGGTCGTGAAACGGCATGATAAAGATTCCGGACTTGATCGGCGGCATCGCTATTCCCTTATAGAAGTAGTTACTTGTGATCCGACGCCATTGTCCATCAGCATAATTGCCATTGCAACAACGAGGTCGGCCGATGTTCGGGATTGACCAGTATTGGCCGACGGTGATAAGAACATGATCAGTTAGCGGATTTCGTAATCCGTGACCTGGGAGACCGCTTTCAGTTTCGTGTCCAACGCAGTCGAATCCGCACAATAGAGATGGCCTCATTGCGAACACCCATCCAGTACCAGCCCAAGCCGTACGTTCTCCACTCCAACGTGATGATGTTCCACGACTGTCGGTATATCCACGAAGGCACGACGCGGTGGACTACTGCCGACGGAGGACGTATCGAGCGCTATCCCGACTCGCTGCCTGAGACCCCCATGTGGGCGGGTGACGAGATGCCGCTGGGCATCAAGCTACGGGCGTTGCCGTCCGAAACATCTGAGCCGTTTATCGAGGTCGACAAGCCGTGGGAGGACTTCCTGCGCCACCCTACGGTCGTTTACGAGGGCGGTATCTATCGCATCTGGTACAGCAACGTCAAGTACATGTGCTACGCCGAGTCCGATGACGGGATCATGTGGCGCAAGCCGGAACTCGGAATCCGTGAGTTTGACGGCAATACCACCAACAACATCGTCATAGGCACCGGTATCCCCCCAGAACCGGACTACTTCAATCTGGGTAATGTTTTTGTCGATCCAACCGCGCCGCCGGAAGAGAAGTACAAGGCGCTCTATACAAGAAGCATCAGCCGCAAAGTCGCTTCCGCGTTTACAGAAAGATACCCGGACGACGTTAGCCCGCAGTATCAGGAGGGTGCCGACCCCGACCTCAATCGGAAGATTATGGCCATCGGCGGCGCGGTCTCCGCGGACGGCGTCAACTGGAAGCCATACTCATTGCCGCTTGGCGTCCATCGGGCCGACACGCAAAATATCGCGTACTACGACAGGATGCTGAAAAAGTACGTCGCGTACTTTCGGACTCACGTATTCCGCAGACGTTCAATCGGGCGAGCCGAGAGCGAAAACTTCGCTCACTTTCCCCTCCCCGACACAATCATCTGGCCTGACCCCAGTATGGACCCGTCGGAGGTCTACTATGGCATCGGCAGAATGGAGTATCCGGGCGCACCGGACTACCATTTGCTGTTCACGCAACAGTGGCGCGTCACCGAGGACACCTGGACTCATCGCGTCGCGGCCAGTCCAGACGGTGTTTTGTGGGGATTCCTGCCCGGGGACAGCGACGTAATCAAGCGTGGCGAAGGCAGGGCCTGGAACGCTGGTGCAATCGAGGTCGGTGCGGGCATGGTTGACCTGCTCGGTAACCGTGTGGGGTTTCCTATCACCGAATACGACGTGCCGCATAAGCACCCCCGGCTCAGAGGCCTTGGTAAAATCGCTTGGGTCTCGTGGCCGAGAGATCGGATCATAGCTCTGCAAGCCGACCAGCACGGTCAGTTCACTACGAAGAAGGTCAGGCTAGAAGGCAACACGCTACGCATCAACGTCCGCACGAAGCACGTCGGTAGCATCGCCATCGAAGTTCTGGGCAACGACAACCAGCCAATTGAGGGTCGCTCGTTTGCCGACTGCGACCACATCAGCGGCGACTACATGGACAAGCTCCTTACCTGGCGCGGCAATCCCAGTTTGGGTCGAACACCAAATGAGCCGTTGGCTTTCCGAGTGAAGCTGTCGTTCGGTCAGCTATTTAGCATGAGATTCCAGTAACTGAAAACGTTTGGCTACCGGACAAATGGGCTCAGCTAGCTTCTCGACGCCAGACCTCATACGGGTTCTGACGGTTCGTCATCGGAAAGTGGACCCGCTTGCCCAGTCGATGTGACTCGTGGACGGCCATAATCATCTCCAGCGCGGCCCTTGCGTCTGTGCCGCTCGAACTAGTGAGGACGGCTCGATCTTCCTCGATGGCTTGGAGCAGTTCGGCAACGATCATCCTGTTACTCAGATAAGTTGAGGACACGGCTTGTTCTTCCTGTTGTCGCTCCCAATCATCGATAACAACTCGTTCCCACTTATCGTCGTCGTTCCCAGGAATCCACTGTCCATGCGGGTAGATGAACATATTACCCTTGGGTGAATTGCGGACCGAGATGATGCCATGTGCGCCGTATGCCTCGAATCCGAACCAACTACCGCTGCGTTCTGACGACATCTCGCTTGGCAGGGACTCGAAATGGGCAGTTACTCCGTTGTCGAAGGCGTAGTATGCTGATAAACCGTTTCCCGCGATCAAACCAATTTCCTCGTCGCCGTCGCGGATGTCATCGATTGTCACATCTCGACCATTTTGCGTGACGTGTCCGCTGGCCCATGCCACATCGGAGCCTGCAATGTACCGCATGCTGTCCATCATGTGAGTCCCAAGCACCATGAGGTCCTGCGCGCCAGACCGACGGTCGCACTTCCCATGAGCACGAAGCACCTGGAGCTCTCCGATAGCACCCTTGTCAACCAGCTTTTTGGCGTGTTGTTCGTAGGGATTAGCTCGTCGATGAGCAACGGCAATCCGAGTGCCGGCCCGCTCGCAGGCGTCGATCATGGCGTCGGCCTCGGCCAGTGTCGGCGCTAATGGCTTCTCGCAAAAAATGCCTTTCACTCCTGCATCCGCCGCCGCAATTACCATCTCTGAGTGAGGGCCAACCCACCGAGGGCACACGGCAACGAGGTCGAGTTCCTCTTTGTCGAACATCTCACGGTAGTCTATATATTGTGATCTGCCACCGGTACGTTCGCCGGCAGCTTGAAGTCCTTCGGGGTCTTCATCTGCAATGGCAACGAATTCGACGTCAGGTAAACCGACGAAAGCCATGTCGAGACCGTGGCCCCAATCGCCTCGACCTGTTCTTCCGATAGCTCCAGCACGAAGTTTTTGCATGTACTACTCCGATCGAGAATCTCATTGGCCGACAAGTGGTACTCGATCAATCGGCCAGTTGTGAAAGAGAATTAGCTTGCAATAGTCAATATCTTATCTGACTGAAGTGAACTATCCGGCCGATGCAAGCCGTCTGGTCCCGCTGGCGGGCCAGCCGGGAACATGAGACCAAGCGATTACGATAGCTCCAGCGCTATCCCTCGAGGAGCGCCGTGCCCAGAGACCAGAACCTCCACCTCGGTGCCATCGAGATTGGCTCGGAGAATTTTGTTGGTTGCCGACGCTGTCCAGTAGACTTTACCGTGGTGCAGGTCCAACGCTAGGCACCGCGGTCCGCCCTGTTCGCTCAGCACATCCTCTACCTGGGTCCCATCAAGGTTTGCTCGCTGTATCTTGTCCGAATCAGAATCGGCCCAGTACATTTTGGAAGCGGAAAGGTCCAGCGCTATACCCACCTGGACAGAAAGCCCACCGACCAGGTCCTCCAAACACGAACCATCAAGATTCGCCCGCTGGTTCTTCTTTCCCACGAAAGGGTCGGCCCAGTACATCTTGCCGCCCGGCACGTCCAACGCGATGCCCGCTGTCGGAATCCCGGAAACCAACTCCTGGACTTGAGAGCCATCGAGGTCCGCTCGCTGAACCCTGTTCGCAGATGAGTCGGTCCAGTAGACTTTGCCTGCCTCCTGATCAATTGCCATGTGACGCGGCATAGGCTGGTCTACTACCAGGGTTTCAATGTCTGTGCCATCGAGGTTCGCCCGCTGTACCACGTGGTTTCCGTAATCAGTCCAATACATTTTGCCACCAGCCGGGTCCAGAACAATGCCGAGTGGACTCTCGAGCCCGAAGCTGACCAATTCCTCAACGTCCGTTCCATCGATCGAAGATCTCTGAATCTTTCCGTTTTCCGTATCCGTCCAATAGATCATTCCCGTCCCCTCCTTTTCGGCGGTAGAGTCCACTGTACTCGAAATCTCTGGTGCGTATGTGCGATTGCCGGCAAACAAATATCTGACCAAGCCCGGTCCCGAGTTCTCATGATCGGTCAACGTGTGTTGGACTGACAAGAGGAGTCTACATTCGACAGTCGATCGGGAAGTCCCGTTTTATAACCGGAACGTTCAGTCGGCGTGTAGTAGCAGGAGAGATCGGTTTTGAGGGGATGCAGATTCGAATCCAGAGTCTTTCGGTAGTTTCGGTGCTAGCCCGAGGACAGATAGGGTTCGTCCCTGCGTCCAGCTTATTTCTCTGATCGTTTCCGCAATGTTGGCAGTTCTCATGAGCCGTAGTACGCCCAACACAACGTTTCGCAAGATCGTCATCACCTCTGGAGCCGAACCTGTTCGTACCTGGCTCGAGTCCTTGTATCTTGAATCAGAAGTATTGGGTTGAGCGATATTATGAACCGACAGACGCGACAGACCGATAGTTCTTTAGTCTGCGGAGTTTACATCTGCGGTCCTCAGCCATACGTCAGCATCGAGAACACCATCAAGAACAACACCGCGTATGTCCACAGCTGGCTTAAGGCGTTCAAGAATGACAAGCGTATGTCCGTAATAGCGGCGTCTCAGGCCCAACTCGTCGCCGACGACATAACCAACGAATAAGACAATTCGCCCGGATCCGAGACTTCGTATCGGGGATACTTAGTAAAAGGAGAAGCACATGTCGCGACAACGACAGGAATACACGTTTGGACCGGTGACGCCAACGCTCGCGTGGTGAAGTTAGAACTGCCGTCAGGCCCGGCGTCGGGAAAGCGGCGACGCAAGACTGAGACCGTGAAGGGACGGATACGTGAGGCAAAGAACTTTGGCCGTCAGTTGGTCAATCAGCCTACCACGTATCCCTTCTACCTGAGAAAGTCACCGTCTTAGACTGGCTTCAGAGGTGGTCGAAACGGCATTATGCTGAGGGCAACATCATGAAGAGTGTGTTCGACCGGTACGACAACGTGCTGAAAAAGCATCTCATCCCAACCACAGGTTACATCACCCCTACCGAGCTTCGATCCAACCAGATCGCCGACCTCAAAGGTCGTTGGCTATCGGGAGAGTTGTCGACAGCATCAAGGCCGTTGAGTCCTGCCACGGTGAGGAAGCATCTTCACATACTCAGGGCCGCTCTATCGAACACGGTGAGGTCGAAGTTACTTGTCTACAATCCTGCCGATGCCGTACCCCTCCCATTCATCAAGCACGTGGTCGCACGACGGGCCTCGGATCAGGGAGGATATCATTGAGTTGCTATCTTCGGCGACAGGAAACCGATTAGACATGCCCGTCAGGTTCACGTTGTCAACCGGGCTTCGACAGGGTGAGCTATTGTCGTTACGGTGGAGCGATATCGACATGGGTCAGGGCTTGGCACATTGCCGAGGCACCAAGACGAAGCACAGTAAGCGAACCATTGAGGTCTCTTAGGGAATGGTTGGTCTACTGCGGCACCATCGGTCAATGCAACTCGAACAACGGCTTCGCAATACGAGGTATTAGGAGGAGCACGACCTTGTGTTCCCTTCCAAGATTGGCAAGGCGTGGCTCGGCAGGCTGTTCTATCGGGAGTATAAGACTGTCGTAAATAAGACAATTCCAGTGTGACGTGGCATACCCTACGGCGTACAGCGGCCAGTCATTGGATACTCCATGACGTTGACATCTTCACCGTCTCACGCTGTCTGGTCACGCATCAGCGACTAGGGAAGATCGGCCGTTTTCGTTGCTTCGGTCATATTCGGGTCACAAAAGGCCAATAACTAAGAAGCCGCCCCGAGATGAAATATCAAGGGGCGGCTTCTTTATGCGGCTGGTTAGTGGTAGCGCATACGGGATTCGAACCCGTGATCTCCGCCTTGAGAGGGCGGTGTCCTTGGCCACTAGACGAATGCGCCATGTAGGGTTTCGTCTGGCTGGGGATAGAGGATTCGAACCTCTGCTTACAGATCCAGAATCTGTCGTCCTACCACTAGACGAATCCCCAATCACCAAAAATGGTATCATAGGTGTTCGGGCCGTTCAACCCGATAGAGAAGGCGCGTCCGCGTAACTCGTTTACAAGGTGTTCACGCAGTCGATAGAATTTCTTACGGCGTTGAAACGTCGATATATAAAGAATGGTGATAGATGCTTAAGATCAGATTGAGACGGGTAGGGGCGAAGAAGCAGCCGAGCTATAGAGTTGTTGTAGCGGATTCCAGAGAGGCGCGGGATGGCAGCTTTATTGAGCGCTTGGGACACTACAACCCACGACAGGACCCTCCCGAGGTTGTTTTGGACGAAGAGAAGGCTCTCAAATGGCTGCGGGTTGGCGCACAACCGACGGAAGCAGTCGAGGGAATCCTTAGGCGTTATGGCACCCTCGACAAGATGAACGGCGTTGTTGAGGACGTTGCAGATGAGGTTGAGGTTGTCGAAGAGGTGAAGGAAGAGGCATGAAGGAACTCGTCGAGTATATTGCCAAGTCTATTGCATCCGAGCCCGATGAGGTCGTCGTGACGGAAGAGGATGACGACGGGCGAATTCTGATTCGCCTTGATGTCGCACCCGATGATAAGGGCAAGGTTATCGGCCGCGACGGCAGGGTCGCCCAGTCGATTCGCTCCCTGCTCCGGGTGGCCGCAGTCAAGCAAGATACGCGCGCGGTCCTTGAGATCGAATAGTAGCCCTTAGCCATATCGCTTCTTGACTCAATCTGCACAACCCCGGCCAACCCCTCCCGCTCCCATTCCTGACGACCACGTTGTCGTTGGCGTAATTGTCGGAATCTGGGGACTACGAGGCGATGTCAAAGTAGAGGCATACAGCGACTACGCTGGTCGATTCGCTCCAGGAAACGTCGTATATGTCGACGGCGAACGTACCATCATCCTTAGAGCCCGCCCTCACAAAGCGGGCTACGTCGTTGGACTCGAATCCGTAACGAATAGAACGGCGGCGCAGGCAATGCGCGGTCAAACACTCACGATTCAGTCGGCCGCTCTCCCTGTTCTTGACGAAGGGACTTTCTTCTACTTCGACATCATTAATATAGCCGTTCGCACCACGACAGGTGACGATCTGGGTAGAGTTGCGGAGATATTGACGACCGGTGCCAGTGATGTCTATGTTATTCGGGGAGTTGCCAGGGAAGTTCTGATCCCCGCTGTCGCAGAGTACGTACTCGACGTGGACACAGAGCAGCGCGTCATGACGGTGTCATTACCCGACGGCTATCTCGACGAGATGTAGCGAATCACGGTATCCTGTGACCATCGAAAAATCCTGGTGCTAGAATTGATCTAAGACACCAGATGAAGGAGGCCACTCTTGTCAGGTCACTCTAAATGGTCCACCATCAAGCATGCCAAGGGCATCAATGATGCCCGACGCGGTAAGCTGTTCACTAAGCTGACAAAAGAAGTCATCATCGCTGCGAAGCAAGGTGGCACAGACCCTGAAGGCAATTTCAAGCTGCGGATGGCCATACAGCGCGCCAAGGACCAGAACCTACCGAACGACAACATTGAGCGGGCCATCAAACGGGCATCGGGCGACGGACCTGAAGGCGAGCAGATGGTCGAGACAGCGTACGAGGGATACGGTCCTGGTGGTATCGCAATTCTGGTCGAAGTCGTGACGGACAACAAGAACCGCACGGTTTCCGACGTACGTTCGACGTTCACAAAAAGCGGCGGCAACCTGGCAAACGCCGGTGCAGTGGCCTGGCAGTTCGATCAGAAGGGCGTAGTCATCGCTGAAGCCGATGAAGAAGCTGCCGAGGAACTAGCTCTCGCCGCGATCGATGCTGGGGCCCTCGACTTTGAGACGGACGACGGGGTAGTCAGTATCTACTCGACACCGGAAACACTCGAAGGGGTCCGAACGGCGTTGGACGAGGTCGGCGCCGCGATCAGATCGTCCGAATTGTCGATGGTGCCGCAAAACACTGTTGCGCTTGACGCGAAAGAGTCGATGAGAACACTGAGACTCCTCGATCAGCTCGAAGAGCTTGAGGACGTTCAGCGCGTGTACTCGAACGCAGATTTCCCTGATGAGGCGCTCGAAGAGTATGGTGCTCAATCCTAGTCATTGAACCCTTCCTGTTTACGACAAAGGGCGCGAGTGGATCGCGTCCTTTTCGTTTATACTGGAACGGCTTTCGAAGGGCGTGATTATGCGAGTGCTCGGAGTCGATCCAGGTACATATCACCTCGGTGTTGGCGTCGTCGATTACGACGATGGCGACTTTCGGCACATGTACTCCGCCGTCGTAAGTCCGGCCAAGAGTGGTGCACTCCCTCACAGACTTGCATACCTCTACGAACACTTGTGCGACATAATAAGGCAATGGGTACCGGACGAGGTGGCAATCGAGCAGCCGTTCGCATCCCGCAACGTCAAGGCTGCGATGGCGATTGGACAGGCCCAGGCCATCGCGATGCTTGTCGCGGCGCAGAGCCAGGTACCGGTCACGACCTACCCACCGAGGAGGATTAAGCAGGCTGTGACCGACTACGGAGGAAGTTCGAAGGAGCAAGTGCAAGAGATGGTCGCGGCGCTTCTTGGCGGAGAAGAGGTATTTGAGTCGTCTGATGAAGCCGATGCCCTCGCAGTAGCGATCTGTCACATCAACTCCAACCGCAGCGCAGACATCGTTTTCCTGGACTGAATACATGATTACATCAATTTCCGGCACACTGTCGGTAATCGGACTCGATTGGATCGAAGTCACCGTCAGTGGAGTAGGCCTTCGGGTGAACGTCCCGCCCTCGCTGATCGATCAAGTCGGACAAAGCGGAGATCGTGTGAAACTGTTCACTTCGCTGCAGGTCAAAGAGGACAGCCTGACCTTATATGGCTTTCCGAATTCAGATGGACGTCAGACTTTCGAGGCGCTGCTCGGCGTCAACGGAGTTGGGCCCAGGTTGGCGTTGTCGATACTGTCCAGGTTGACTCCCGAAAATCTGGCTCTCGCCGTTGCGACCGAAGATGCGGCGGGATTCAAGGGTGTTCCTGGGGTTGGCACGAGAATCGCTCAACGTATCGTCATGGAATTAAAGGGAAAACTGGAGATAGAGATGACCGCGGCTCCAATGGTGCGACCGGACAACGAGTTGATAGAGGCACTTACAGCGCTAGGATACAGTATGGCCGAGGTGGTGGGCGCAGTCACAAGCCTTCCCAAGGACAAGTCGCTGTCGACCGAGGAAAAAGTGCGACAGGCCCTCGACCATCTGGCGGGTCAGTAGGCTGCCATGACCTGGTACGACAACTGGGCGGAAGTCTA
>Ga0209089_10003542_pt1 | contig 13273 bp, 10 predicted proteins | sample ArcticOcean_MG_C_FD_187431 | JGI IMG/M metagenome (GOLD analysis project Ga0209089, IMG submission 187431) | Marine microbial communities from western Arctic Ocean - ArcticOcean_MG_CB2_150 (SPAdes) (version 2) | ecosystem: Environmental > Aquatic > Marine > Oceanic | place: Arctic Ocean: Canada...
GAGCCGTCCGGTCGCACGGCGAGCAGCCGCTTGCCGCCTTCCAGATTGATGATGACCAGCCCGTGACTGTACAGAGGCCGCGCTGCCGCGTTGTAACCGCCGTGGTAGACCTTCCAGAGTTCCTTGCCCGTCAGCGGATCGTATGCCTCCGTACCAACGGCCGCCGGGCAGATAAGCTGCAGTCGACCTTCGTGCTCGATGACCGTCGGTGTGCAGTACGCCTTCTTGGCGTCCCCGTTGTCGGTTCCGTAGTTGATTGTGCGGTTCGTCTTCCACACGGTATCGCCCGTGCCTTTATCGAGTGCCACGGCGTACTGATGGTCCGCACCATCAAACAGCATGATGAGCAGGTTCCGGAACGTGATCGGAGACGATCCCGGACCACGCAGGTGGTCGCAGGGCAAATCCTGTCGAGTCCATAGGATCTTGCCGCTGCCGGTGTCGAGACAGGCGGTCCCGGCACTGCCAAAGTGAACCCACACGCGTCCGTCCTCTACGACCGGCGTCGGACTTCCGTAGCTGTTGTAGCCGATACAGAACATCGGCTTTTCGATCTGAAAAACACGGACGTTGTGGACGATGTCACCGGATGTTGCGTCAACACAGACAGCAAACAGCTCCTTACCATCGGGCGTCGCGTTGGTCAGCCAGATCTGATTTCCCCAGACCACCGGCGAGGACCATGCTTTGCCGTCGATCGCTGTCTTCCACGTCACGTTCTCAGATTCGCTCCACTTCAGTGGCAGAGCCTTCGATGCCGCGTGTCCGTTCGTCTGTGACCCGCGGAACTGGTTCCAATAGTCGGCGGCGGTCAGCGAGTCGCTCGAACCAACTAGAAGAGCGAATATGACAACGGACAGACAGACGGGCGCATTGCGGGACGTTTTCATGGGCGGGATTCCGAGTATGATCGAGTTGCCGTCGACGACGGTCCGAAGTGTAGTGAAGTCTGAAGAGACGCAAGAGCGTCGACAGTCGGCCGTTTCGAGCATTTGGATTGCGGCATGCCTCGGCGTCAACTTACTGATTTCGAACTCGGCGATCAGATCGGCGCGGGAACCGTCGGTACGATCTTTCATGCCAGAGACCGCAAAGGCGGACCTGGTGTTGCTCTCAAACTGCTGAACCCGGGCGTCACGAACGATCCGCTGGTACGTCAGCGATTCGAACGCGAAATCCTGATCCTCAAGCGTCTCAGACACCCGAACATAGTCACATACTTCGATAGCGGCGAAACCGACGGACAGCTCTTCTATACCATGGAGTTCGTTGAAGGACGCACGCTGAAGGATGTTCTGACAGGTCGAGGGCATCTGACGTGGCAGGAAGCAACCGAATGCGGCTGGCAGATTTGCTCTGCATTGCAGCACGCTCATAACCACGGAGTCATTCACCGGGATCTGAAGCCGGCCAACCTGTATCTGTCGAAAGACGGCTCGGTCAAGCTGGGCGACTTTGGCATCGCACTGGATCTGGGAGCGAGTCAGATCACCGATCATGGCATGACCGTCGGCTCCTACATGTATATGTCGCCGGAGCAAATCCGCGGCGAGCCTGTATCCGAGCTGACGGACCTGTACGCCCTGGGGTGCCTGCTTTACGAGATGCTCACCGGAGCACCGCCGTTTATCGGGTCCAGCTTTGCTCAGATTTTTGACCAGCATTTGAATGCGCCAATCCCCAGCGTCCGGGAAATGGCGGCCAGTTGCCCCGAGCCCATCGATACGCTGATCCGGCTACTGTTGGACAAGGATCCTGGCGGACGTCCTATCAATGCGCGCGAGGCACAGGGAACACTCGCCCAGACCTGTTTCGACGAGCGCGGCATCAATCTGCGTGCAATGTTCGAAGAACGGCTGGGCACGGCGGGAGTACAGGAACTGGTCGTCGGTGGTGGATATGAACGCGAAGTGTCTTGGAGCCGCCTCGCCATGATCGCCGGACTGCTCGCTGTGGGCATCGCTGCAGCCGCCCTGCTGGGCCGATAGCATTCGTCTTTCAGAAACCGCGACAGATCAGCCTCATAAGGAATCGCCATGTCATCCCGAATCGGCCTGTGCAGTTTTGCCGGTGGAGTTGCTCTGTTTCTGTGGGGAGCACTGTCGTGGGCGGTCCTTCCCATGCGAGTTGACAATCTGCAGGAGTTTAATGAAGAGGACAAAGTCGCCGCTGTTCTCGATGCGAGCACGAACGGGCACGGTGTTTACGTTTATCCGAAGGGGGACGGGAAGCTGGCCAACGGCCCATTCGCCTTCGTCATCTTTCGCCCGGGAGCCACAATGCCAAGGTCGCGTCTGATGGTGCGAGGGTTTCTGGTGTGCGTGCTGGCAGCGGGACTGATGAGCAACCTCTTGCTGCAGTCGTCGGTTACGACTTACGGAGGACGAATTCTCTTCTGCGTGGTTGTGTGCCTCACCGCGGGCGTACTCGTGCGACTGTCTGACTGGAACTGGTGGCATTACCCGACGTCGTACATTCTGCTTGAGTTTCTGCATCTGTTGGTCAGCGGAGCCGTCCTGGGGCTCGCCATCGGCAAGCTCATCGTGCCAAGCGACAGCATCAGCGAGTCAAAGCCCAGCCTCGCGAAGTCCTGAGCAACTGGTGGTCAACACTCTCCGGCGGACAACTGCATGCTCCCCGTGGCCGAACAGGTTGATGACTGGCACGCGCAACCACTGCAGCCAGTTCCGTCGCTGGCCGAGGCCCAGCAATACTGTCGCAAGCTCGCGAGGTCACATCACGAAAACTTTCCGCTCGTCTCGTTTCTGCTGCCCAGAGGACTGCATCAGCATTTCTTCAACGTGTACGCCTACTGTCGCTGGGCCGACGATCTGGGCGACGAGATGGGCGATTCTCAGCGGTCACTCGAGCTGCTCGCATGGTGGCGAGAGGAACTGCAGGCCTGTTATGCGGGCCAGTGCCGTCACCCAGTGTTCGTTGCACTGCAGCCGACCGTCCAGCAGTTCAACATCCCGTTGCAGCCGTTTGACGACCTGATCTCTGCATTCGAGCAGGACCAGTCGGTGCGCGAGTATCATTCGTACGCGCAGCTTCTCGACTACTGCACGCGCAGCGCGAATCCGGTCGGCCGGATCGTGCTTCATCTTTGCGAGCGGTTTGATGAACAGAACGCCGAATGGTCCGATGCCATTTGCAGCGGACTGCAGCTCGCTAATTTCTGGCAGGATGTCGTACGCGATCTCGACATCGGACGCATCTACCTGCCCGCCGAGGACCGTGATCGATTCGACGTCGCTCGCGAAGACCTGCTGGCGAAACGCACAACGGACCAGTTCGTCGAGCTGATGGAGTTCGAGGTCAGTCGGGCGCGCGAGCTGCTGGTCGCCGGTCTGCCTCTTGTCGCGCGACTGCCGGGGCGTTTGCAGGTCGACATTGAACTGTTCGCCCGCGGCGGGCTGAGGATTCTGGATCGGGTTCAGGGCATCGGGTACCGTGTCCTGGAGCAGCGACCGGTCGTCACAAAACTGGATGCGTTTCGGCTGCTCGTTCCATGCATTGGCAGAGCGTTCCTCAGAAAGCTCATTTGATGCCCGACCCGCTCGCCGATTCTTACGAATTCTGCCGGAAGCTGACCCGGCGTACGGCGACGAATTTCTATTACTCGTTCACGGGTCTGCCACGCGACCGCTTCAAAGCGATGTGCGCTCTGTACGCGTATATGCGAGTCTGCGACGACATCGGTGATGACGATTCGTTGCCGCTGGAGCAGCGGGCGCCGGCCCTTCAGTGGTGGCGGGATATCGTGTCCATGCGTCTCACGTCAGACGCGTCTCCATCCACACAACTTCCGGCCGCTCCATTCGTGCACGAGACGCTGCAGAATGGCGTTTCAGTATTGCCGGCCATGCAGGATTCCATGGCGAGGTTCAGCATTCCTGTCGATTGCCTGCTGGACGTGATTACCGGAGTCGGCATGGATCTCGACGCGCACGATGGGACCGGGTCGGCGGGTACCGCTGACGCCGGCGACATGTGTCGGTTTCAGACCTTCGAAGAACTTGCCGACTACTGCTATCACGTGGCCGGTGTCGTGGGCCGCTGTTGCATCCATGTGTGGGGCTTCACGAATCCACGGGCGCTAACTCTGGCGATTGACTGTGGACTGGCATTTCAGCTCACCAACATTCTGCGGGACATCGCCGAGGACGCCGACAACGGACGGGTGTATCTGCCGGCCGAGGATCTCCGTCGTTTTGATTATCCCGTCGAGGCAATTCAGAGCCGTGTTGTTGACGATCGGTTTCACGACTTAATGGAATTTGAAGCCGACCGTGCGGCTGAGTACTACAGCCGATCACGGGAGCTGTTCCAGTATCTGGAACCAACCGGCCAGCCGATTCTGCAGGCGATGATGCGCATCTATGAAGGCCTGCTGACCGAGATTCGCCGATCCAATTACGACGTGTATTCTCGCCGCATCTCTTTGCCCACGTGGCGAAAGCTCCTGATTGCAACTGGGGCGGCAGTTCGGCACCGCTTGAATCCCCGGGCGAAGGAGGCAACGCCAACGACTCCCAGTGGCCCGTAGGGCGGAGGACTCATTCAGCGGCGCCTGATCGAACAGGCGGCTCAGACCTGACGTTCGAGACGCGGTGCGTCGGCCCAGAGGCTTTCCAGGTCGTAGAGTTCACGGCCTTCGGGCGAGAAGACATGCAGCACGGCATCGCCGTAGTCGTGGAGCAGCCAGACACTCTCGGCATCAGCGCCTTCTGAACCCAGTCGCGGCTGGCCGCGCTTCTTCATGATGCGGTCAACTTCTTCGCCGAGTGCTCGACCCTGACGGTTGCTGGTGGCCGTGGTCACAACGAAGTAGTCACAAATCGACGTGATACTCCGCATGTCCAGGATGGCGGTATCAGCCCCGCGGTAGTCGTCGGCAATCTGCGCAATCAGGCGAGCGATTTCGAGAGTCTCATCAGTCCTGGTATCTTCGGTCACGCTCGCACTCATAATCAGGAACCCTGGAAAGCAACTGGTCCAGCCTTCAGGGCCGCGGAAAAGCCAGTCTTAGAAAAAGTTGAACATGTAATACTTGACGACCAGCCCGGCGAAGACCACCGAAACCATACTCATGAGTTTGATGAGGATATTCAGGGCCGGGCCACTGGTGTCCTTGAACGGGTCGCCAACGGTATCACCGACGACGGTCGCCTTGTGAGCCTCGGTGCCTTTGCCACCGTGAGCACCCGACTCAACGTACTTCTTGGCGTTGTCCCAGGCTCCACCCGCATTGGCCATCATGATGGCTACAGCGAATCCCGTGGTGAGACCACCCGCCAGCATGCCCATGACTCCGGCCACACCCAACGTCAAACCCACTGCGATGGGCACCAGCAGGCCAAGGAGTGACGGGATGACCATCTCACGCTGAGCAGCCGACGTACTGATGGCGACACAGGATGCATACTCCGGTTCACCGGTGCCTTCCATGATTCCGGGTATTTCACGGAACTGACGTCGAACTTCCTCCACCATCGCACCGGCCGCTCGGCCGACGGCTTTCATGGTCATGGCACAGAACACAAAGCACAGCATCACTCCCATGAACATGCCGACCAGCACGCGCGGGTTCATGATGGTGACATTGTAGAAGTTAACGAAGTCAGGAATCGTGGCTTTGCGATTGCTGACAACGGCCCCCTGATGCGACAGTTGGTCAAGGTCAACACCAGCAATCTTGTCTCCCGGACGCGCCGCGTGCATTTTCGCGAGTGCTGTACCCGCCTCAATGCTGCGCTGCGGCATCAGCAGCCAGGGTTCAGGAGCCGCACCTTCGTGTTCGACGACTGCAATAACTCCTCTACCGACTTTGACGATCTCGGTATCCGCAGGCTCCGCCGAGTATGCCACCTGGCCTTCGAACTCCGCCGCCCAACGATCGAAACCAACGCGGACTTCTTCCACATAAGCCGCCAGCAACGCCAGCGCGGTCAGGGCCGCAGAGCCGATCGCAAACCCCTTGCCTGTCGCAGCGGTTGTATTTCCAAGACTGTCGAGCGCATCAGTCCGTTCACGAACTGTCGGGTCCTGGCCACTCATTTGCGCGTTGCCGCCCGCGTTATCGGCGATCGGACCGTACGCGTCTGTTGCCAGTGTGATGCCAAGCGTACTAAGCATGCCGACGGCAGCGATGGCCACGCCGTACAGGCCGATGGCAAACAGCTGTGGCTCGTCGTAGTCGAATCCGGTGCAGGCACCAAACGCCGTCAGAATCGAAATTCCGATGACCACAATGGGAACCCAGACGCTGTAAAAGCCTTCCGCAATACCCGCAATGATGACGGTCGCCGGACCCGTGACGCCCTGGTCAGCGATCCGTTTCGTGGGAGCATACTCCTCACTCGTTGAGTACTCCGTCCAGCGGCCGATGATCACACCAGCAGCCAGACCGGTACAAATCGCCCAGAAGACGCCGAAGAGACTGTTTCCTGTTGGCAGCAGAGAATCCGAGGGGATACCAGAGTTCTGAGACGGACCAACCAGCATCAGATAGACAAGTCCCGCAGCGACGACCGCAACCGCGACACTGCTCGCATTGATGCCCTTGGCCAGCGCACTCAGCAGGTTCCGCTGTGTGGCGCCCTCTTCGGCCCGAACGAGGTAGATCCCCATAATCGACAACGCGATACCGGCGGCAGCCAGAACCATCGGCAACAGCAGCATCATGTACTGCATCTGTGGATAGCCGGAGTACGCTGCCACGCCCAGAGCGGCACTGGCCAGAATCGAACCGCAATAGGATTCGTACAGGTCAGCCCCCATACCTGCCACGTCGCCAACGTTGTCTCCGACATTATCAGCGATGGTCGCCGGGTTACGAGGATCGTCTTCGGGAATGCCAGCTTCGACTTTCCCGACCAGGTCGGCACCGACGTCGGCCGCCTTGGTAAAGATGCCACCGCCGACGCGGGCGAACAGTGCCTGACTGCTGGCCCCCATACCGAAGCACAGCATCGTCACAGTGATCTCTTCCAGCGGCATGTCCGGCACGATCCAGTTGAGGACGGCGAACCAGACGCAGATATCCAGCAGCCCGAGCCCGACCACAACCAGTCCCATGACCGCGCCGCTGCGAAATGCGACCTGCAGGCCCTGATTGAGTGATTGCTTGCAGGCCTGGGTCGTGCGTGAACTGGCGAGGGTCGCGGTCTTCATGCCGAACCAACCGGCCAGACCTGAGAAGAAACCGCCCGTCACGAAGGCGAAGGGCACCCAGTGAGATTGCGCGTTGAATACAAATGCGACGATGGCCAGCAGGATGCTGACGACAACGAAGAAAACGGCAACAATTCGGTACTGCTGCTTGAGATACGCGTCGGCTCCCTCGCGAACATAGTCCGCGATTTTCACCATGGTTTCGTCGCCCTCATCCTGAGCGACCACCCACTTGAAGAACTTGCGGGCAAAGAACAGTGCCAGCAACGAGCCGAGCAGACAGACCACCCAGGCAAACACGATCGGCGTCTGATTCAACTGGAGTGCTTCACCCTCCTGGGCGAGCGCTTCCAGCGGCACGGCGAGCACGCTGAAGCAGATCGTGGCGAGAATTGTGAGAAAACGATTGACCTGGCGGGCACCTGAAAAGCGGCTCATCCTGACGGTTCCAGTCCTGCTCAACGGGTTGTCTTGAGTTGACCTGATGCGGATTGCGAGGGCTCAGTCAGTGTTGAGCAGCAGGTTTCCGCAGAAACGTGCTGAAACAGGCCCGAGCCCCGGCGCGGGGCGGCGAGTGTAATTGGCCATTTGCCATTGTCAACGACCGCAAAGCCACCTACGCCGACTGCTGCTACGCCCGGTTTTCATCAAGCATCGGCACGATTCCGTGGAACGTGCTGACTGTCGCTGCCGCGTCGTGTCGCGGGCTGGGAAGTTAAGATGCCTCGACGGCCGGGCGCGGTGCGTCCTTGAAGCGGAAGTCCATTTCAATGGCCTTTTCCGCCATCATCAGCAGCATGTTCCTGTCGACGTTCGGACACGCCAGATGTGGTGCCGCGGCTGCGGTGTTTCGGCTGTCGAATTTCGGATCGTCTCGCCAGTAGGACTCGTATACGCGGAGATGCTCGTAGAAAAGTTGTTCGACCTCTGTCGGGTTCTCAACTTCCGCCCCATAGCCGTGAAACACAGATCCCTTGAAGCCATACGCGTCTTCCAGCACGTCGCGGACAACACTGACTCCGGTCGGTTGCGAAGGCGTCAGGTGATAGGTCTCACCATGAAACTGGCGGTTCGTGAAAATGTGGGAAATCACAGCCGACACCCAGTCCACCGGCACAAGATTCTTGTTCTCGGTGCCGTCCAGAGTCACCCGGGTCAATTCATCGGTCGGTCGCCCAAGTTCAGCGTCCTGCGCTTTGACCAGTGTGTAGGCCAGGTGCAAAGTCGCATAGAACCCATGAAATGTCGTGGTAAACCCATTCGTCGAATCACCGACAATGATTGCCGGGCGGTACACCGTTGGCGGACTCAGGAAGTCGGCATCACGCACCATCTCTTCAGCCGTGACCTTGCTTCGTTCGTAGTCGTTGCCCAATTCCTGCCCGACGTTGAGTTCGGTTTCAAGAACAGTGCCCGTGCGACGTCCGCACACGTATGAGGTCGACACCTGGTGAAAATCCCGAATGCCGGTTTCACGGCAGACATCCAGCACGTGGCCGGTGCCTTTGACGTTTGACCGCCAGGGTTCGCCTTCAGGGTCGGTGCTGATAAATGCCAGACTCGCGGCGTTGTGCAGCATGCTGTCGCAGTTTTCGCCAACCCAGGCGAGGTCGTCATCGCTCAGCCCCAGTCGGTCTTCGCTCAGGTCACCTTCCATCACGTGCGGACGCGGCAACTCCTCGCCCAGGACGCGATCCCAGGTCCCCATCAGCTCGGCGACCCGTTCCTCGGCGCTCTTGCGTCGGGATCGACGGACAACGACAGCGACCTGAACACCGGCATGGGCCAGATCGCGGAGCAGGTAACGTCCCAGCAGACCGGTAGCGCCGGTCAACAACACCTGGTAGTTCATGGAATGGCTCTAAGCGTGACGGAAGTCCACTGCCGTGAAGTCCAAAAGCGGCGGCAGCAGGCAGGATGGTGGGTAAACAAAGTGACCCGGGATGGCTCCGTCCGAGCGGAGGTTTCCAGTGTACGAATCCGGAACGCATTATCAATCAACCGCGTAACACGTGACGTCAAGTTCCCGACGCCGCGCTCTCCTGATCGCATATACCGGCAGATTCGGACAATTTCACAGGAGACACCTGGCCCACGAACTCGCTGCCCATCGGTTCCAGGAATTGTCAGGACGCCGATCAATCAGGGTCTGATCCGCGAACTTCTGGCGGGGGGCCATCAGCCGTGGCGGAACATTGTCGTCGAGTTGAAAGACGTCGATTGATGCCTGCGACTGCCGGTGAATTACGCCGACCGGTCAAAACTCTCCCGGCGGCACGCCGTCTGCGCGGCGCATCAGATTAACGAGGACCCGGCGGTCGATGGACTCGCTGACGAACTTGACCGAACCGTCGGCCAGCAGGATGTGACATCCCTGGGGGTGACGACTGCTGAATCCTGGACTGACCCGTTGAGACTCACCCAGCGGCTCGCCATCGGCCGTCACGTTGATGCCGAAGACAGCCAGCGCACCAGGTTGCTCGGCCGTTCCCAACCCAGTCGGCACACCCACGCGGTTGAGCAGCGACATATCGGCGACGTCGCCGCTGGTGACCGTCGCGACAAGCGAAAGCGGACTGACCGTCCCAACTTTCGGAATGCCCGACCAGTAGGAATTGAAGCTGCCCTCGACACCATGCTCCGGCCAGTCACGTCCCTTGGCCGGCAGTCGCCGTTCGCCCACAAGCACGGTGTTCGATATGCCGTCCGTGATATATTTCATTGAGACATTCGTATTGCAGCCGAAGATACCGTGTACGTACCAACCGCGATCCGGATGGTTGAGAGGTCCAAAGCCAGACGGCAGGCCGACGCCAAAGTTACCCACGTAACTTGTCGGACCGGGCCCTGCGGCGGATGGATGGGCGTCTGAGTCGTTTGGGCATTGGTATCCAGGTAATGATCTGCTCACGACGTGCTGCTGCGCGTCGCCTTCGATCGTGTCGCTTCCGAAGGGCTCATTGAAATTGATCTGCCGGAAAAGGGGTTGCTGGTCCATATATGGCAGAATCCGCGTCCCCCAGCCGTAGGCACCGCGGCTTTCAATCGCGTCCTCAGGGGGACGAACAGCAACCCACCCAGGAGGAAACGTGCTGTTGACGTCGTGATAGTTGTGCAATGCCAGGCCAAGCTGCTTCAGGTTGCGCTTACATTGTGAACCTCTGGCCCGGACGCGGCCGCGGTTCATCGTCGGCATCAGCAATGCGAACAGCGCCACGAGAATGACGAGAACAACAACAACATCCAGGAGTGTGCGGCCGCGTCGAGTGTTCCTGTACATATCCAGGCTCCTTGTCGTTCAGCCGGTCTGATCCCGTCACCGCTTCAGAATTTCCCAATCGTCAACCCGTCGGACCGGCGCATCAGATTAACGAGGACCCGCCGGTCGATGGACTCGCTGATGAAACGAGACGAACCGTCGGCCAGCAGGATGTGACATCCCTGGGGGTGACGACTGCTGAATCCTGGACTGACCCGTTGAGACTCACCCAGCGGCTCGCCATCGGCCGTCACGTTGATGCCGAAGACGGCCAGTGCACCAGGTTGCTCGGCTGTTCCCAGCCCAGTCAGCTCTCCGCCTCGGTTGAGAAGCGACGTATCGGCGACGTCGCCGCTGGTGACCGTCGCGACAAGCGAAAGCGGACTGACCGTCCCAACTTTCGGAATGCCGGACCAGTAAGAATTGAAGCTGCCCTCGACACCATGCTCCGGCCAGTCACGTCCCTTTGTCGGCAGTCGCCGTTCGCCCACCAGCACGGTGTTCGATGTGCCGTCAGTGATATCTGCCAGCTTGACATTGGAATTGCAGCCGAAGATACCGTGTACGTACCGACCGCGATCCGGAGGGTTGAGAGGCCCAAAGCCAGACGGCAGGCCGACGCCAAAGTTGCCCACGTAGTTTGTCGGACCGGGCGCTGACGCGGGTAGAGAAGTACCTCGGTCGGACGGGCATTGGTACGCCGACAACACACGGCTCACGACTCGCTGCTTCCCGTCGCCTTCGGTCGTGTCGCTTCCGAAAGGCTCATTGAACTTGATCTGCCGGAACAGAGGTGCCTGGTCCATGAATGGCAGAATCTGCGTCCCCCAGCCGTAGGCACCGCGGCTTGCAATCGCGTCCTCAGGGGGACGAACAGCGACCCAACCAGGAGGAAACGTGTTGTGGACGTCGTGATAGTTGTGCAAAGCCAAGCCAAGCTGCTTCAGGTAGTTCTTACATCGTAAAGGTCTACTACGATGGCTGCGGCTGTGGTTCATCGCCGGCATCAGCAATGCGAACAGCGCCACGAGAATGACAAGAACAACAACAACATCCAGCAGTGTGCGGCCGCGTCGAGTGTTCGTGCACATTTCCAGGCTCCTTGTCGTTCTGCCAGTCTGATCCCGTCAACGCTTCAGAATTCCCCAATCGGCACGCCGTCGGAACGGCGCATCAGGTTGGTGAGTATGCGGCGATCGATTTCCGCACTGATGAATCGGACGGACCCGTCTGACAGCAGGACGTGACAACCGCCCTCGTGTCGGCTGCTGAATCCGGCCGTGACCTGCTCGAAATCTCCCAGTGAGGTCTCGTCGGCTGCGCGGTTGATTCCGAAATACGTCAGTGTGCCAGGCGAGTCATTCGTACCAAGCGCCGTCAAATTGCCCGTGGTACTGAGTGGTCCACTGCCTGCGGCCAAATTACCAGTGACAGTCGCCACGATGGATAGTGGGCTGACCGTGCTCTTGCTGGGGATTCCAAACGAGTAGGAATTGAATGGGCCCTCGACGGCATCGACCGGCCAGTCGCGGCCCTGTTCTGGAACACATCGCTCTCCCGCGAGTACGACATTGGATGTTCCGTCCTTGATGTCACGAAACCGAATGCGGGAATTGACGCCAAAGATTCCCTGCAACGGAGTCGTGTCCGCGCCAAACACGGTCGGAAGTCCGACTCCAAAGTTGCCCACGTAGTTCGTCGTCGCCATTCCTGGAATGACACCGCCAGCCGCCTTTTCCGGCCTCTTGTCACTCGGACAGCCGAACGTGGGCAGCACAGTCGAAACGAGCGGCGGTTTGTTGGCCCCAACACCCAGCGGCTGTTTGAAGTCGAATCCAGCATACAAGTCGAGTGCGTCGAGATACGGCAGGAGGAACGTGTTCCAACCATGTGCCCCGCCGGTCGAAGTCTGCCCGCTGGAATCGCTGTTCCGCACTGCGACCCAGCCTGGTGGAAACGCGGAATAGACATCGTGGTAGTTGTGAATGGCCAAGCCAAGCTGCTTCAGATTGTTCTTGCATTCTGACCGTGGAAAAGTCCGGGGGTGACCCCGGTCGAACATGCAGCCGGGGACTATCAGCGTGAACAGGAGCAGCAGAATCACAATCGTGACCGTGACGTCGACTAAGCTGATTCCACGTCTCGTTTGCCTGGTCATAAGAGGTCCTTTGGAAGCTGAGAATGACAGGAGACGAAGCGACAGTGTGTTCGGCGCGGGTCTCCGACCCCGCCGAAGTACGGACCGAAGGTCTCCCCGAAACCTCCTGGCAACTTTGAGGCAGTAGGGGAGATCGGATGAGACCTTCGGTCGAAAAGCCGGCGGGGTCGGAGACCCGCGCCGAACTCAGGTAATTGACAGCAGATCAAATGACGCAAACGACAAGTGTACAATGTTCATCACGTTAATGCGTGATTCCAGAAGTAGCCATCCGTAATGTGTGAAAAACCGGCATCAACCGGGAATTCGTAAGATTGCACATGTGGCTGACGACAGTGGAATCTGGATTTGCGGGGTTTCCGTCGTGTCCGGTTCCGAATCGGGTGGCAGACCCGAGTCCGTTTTGCGGCGGACCGCCTGGATGCGATACGCTGAGCACCAGAGTAACTCGCATCAAATCAGGGCGGCGTGCATGTCATTACTGAATCCCGCGATCGTCTATGGGCTGGGCCTGGCCGCGATCCCAGTCATCCTGCACTTCCTGATGCGGGCAAAACCAAAGAAAATCGTGTTCCCCGCACTGCGGATCATCCGTCGCCGAAAGATGCAGAATGTTCGCCGGATCCGCCTGCGACACATCTGGCTGCTGTTGTTACGTGTGCTGGTTGTGGGCGTGCTTG
>Ga0209089_10003548_pt1 | contig 13266 bp, 12 predicted proteins | sample ArcticOcean_MG_C_FD_187431 | JGI IMG/M metagenome (GOLD analysis project Ga0209089, IMG submission 187431) | Marine microbial communities from western Arctic Ocean - ArcticOcean_MG_CB2_150 (SPAdes) (version 2) | ecosystem: Environmental > Aquatic > Marine > Oceanic | place: Arctic Ocean: Canada...
TATAATTTACAATGGTGTAAATACCAATTTTTACCATCCCAATTTAGAAAAACAGTATCAAAAGGGTTCACCACAGCTTCTTTTTGTTAGCGTTTTACGTAAATACAAAAAAACATCAGATTTGATAAATGCAATGCCTAAATTTTTAAAAAAATATCCTAAAGCCCATTTACAAATTGTTGGAAATGGGGAAGATTTTGATACATTACAGAAATTAATTCAAGATAAAAATCTTGAAAAATCTGTAGAAATGACAGGTAGAATTGATGATGATGAATTAAGACTTAGATATGCCTCATGTGATCTATATGTATCTGCTAGTACAAATGAACATTGTCCAGTTCCAACTTTTGAAGCAATGGCATGTGGTAAACCATTAGTTTTATCTAAATTAGAATCACATATAGAAATTTTAGATGATTCAAAAGCTGGTTTGGCATTTTCTTTTTCAAATAATGATGACTTGTGTGATAAAATGGATAAAGTTTTTCAAGATAAAATCACTCTTGGAAATAATGCAATAAAATTTGCAAATAAGCATAATTTAGAAAAATTTTGTGAGCGTGTTGAAGAAGTCTATTCAAATATCCTAATTTAACATGCGTGATATTTTTAAATAACAAGCTAGTATTCAATTTATAAATACAATTAGATGATTTTTGATGGATTTGGAATTTAATTCAGTTTTGATTACAGGGGGAGCAGGTTTTATTGGAAGTCATTTAGCAGAAAAATTAATTGAATCCGGAATAAAGGTAAAAGTTTTAGATAATTTAGTAACTGGAAAAAAAGAAAATTTAGAAAATTGTTGGAATAAGAAGAATTTTGAATTCTTTCAACAAGATTTAGGTAATCTGGTTAATGTTGATTTTTTAGATAATGTTGATATTGTTTTTCATTTGGCCGCAGATCCTGAAGTAAGAACAGGATATGATAAACCTGAAAATTCTTTTAATGAAAATATTGTTAATACCTTTAATTTACTTCAAAAAATAAAACATTCTAAAGTAAAAAAATTCATGTTTGCATCCTCTTCATCCGTATATGGAAATGCAAATGTTTTACCAACTTCTGAAAATTATAGTCCTTTATTACCAATATCTCATTATGGTGCATCTAAATTAGCATGTGAAGCATTAATTTCTTCATTTTGTCATAATTATGATATTGATGGTATGATTATTCGTCCAGCAAATGTAATAGGTGCTAGAGGACGTCATGGATTAATTTGGGATTTAATTCATAAATTAAAAAAAGATCAAACAAAATTAGAAATATTAGGTAATGGAAAACAATCTAAATCTTTTATTCATATTTCAGATACAATAGAAGGAATATTTCATATTATTAATAACACAAAAGAAAAAATTGAAATTTTTAATATTGGAAGTGAAGATAGTATAGAAATAATGAATGTAGCAAAAATAGTTTGTAAAAATATGAATTTAGAAAATATCATGATTCACACGAAAGAAAACGAAGAGGATGGAATAGGTTGGAAAGGGGATATTAAAAAAGCACATCTGGATATTAAAAAATTAAAATCTCTTGGGTGGAATACAAATTTATCTAGTATCGAATCTGCAGATTTAACTTCACAGGAAATAATTAAAGAGGAAATTTAATTTTTATTTTTTAAAATTTTTACTAATCAAATTGACTGAAATTTCCCTCCTTGAAAAAATTAATGCACATATTAGATACTGGTTTGATTTTTTTCAAATGATTTTAAATGTAAACAAAACTTTTCAAAATTCATTTGAAATATTGTCTAAATCATTTAAAAATGATTTTCCAATATCTGCAAATTTAAAAAATGGTAAAAAAATTCAATTACAATCATTTAGTTCTATGCATTTAATTTCTAATATTCCTAAAAATGAACAAGTAGAATATGATATTGAAAAAAATAATGTAACTATATATCCAAAAAATCAATTTCATAATAATAAAATAATTTTTCAGGGAGGATTAGATAACGGAGATATTGTTAATACATTTTTTAAAAAAGATTATGGTAAAATTATAGTAAATGAAAAAACAGTTTTAGATATAGGTGCAAATATTGGCGATACTGGTATATTTTATGCATTAAATGGAGCAAAGAAAGTAATTGGAATTGAACCATTTCCTAAAAATTTTGATTATGCACAAAAAAATATTCAAATCAACAATCTTGATAACGTGATTACATTGTTACATGCTGGTTGTTCCTCTAAAAAAGAAATTATAAAAATTGATCCAGATTATCAAAGTAATATTGAAAGTGAAGTAAAAAATTTTAAAACTGGTATTGATGTACCAATGATCACTCTTCAAGATATAATTAATAAATATGAAATTCCAAAATCTTCAGTTTTAAAAATTGATTGTGAAGGTTGTGAGTATGATATTATTGAAAATATATCATCTGAAACTATTTCTTATTTTAGTAATATTCAGATAGAATATCATTTAGGTTATAAAAAATTAAAAAACAAACTAGAATCATTTGGATATACTGTTAAAGTATCAAAACCACATGCTACCAATGTAATTTTAACAATATACAATTTCTTTAAATGTAAAGATGTTAAAATTGATGAAAAAATTGGTTACGCTGGTTTCATTTTTGCTTCTAAACCAAAACTATAATGAGATATTTTTATCTAATCACATTTTTATTCTTATTTTAGGATAAATAGATATGATTAATGAATATGAAATTATTAAATTAGAAAAACATGATACAAAAGATATTCATGATAAACACCAAAATGGTTCCTTAACTGTGGTTTGGCGTGATTGGGATAAATTATTAGTTAATGATCCCAAAATGGTTTATGTATCATCCGTAAATTCTGGTGAGATAAAAGGACCGCATTTACATAAAAAACGAATTAGTTATTTTACATGCATTCATGGAAAAGTAGTATTTATATTAAAAAAAAGGGATAATTCATTTGTAGAAATTGAATCTTCTTCTGAAAATCCAATTCTACTAAAAATTCCTGCAGGAACTCCATCTGCCCATATTAACATCTCAAATGATGTCTCACGAATATTGACTTTAGCAGATGTTGCTTGGAAACCTAATGATGATGAAATGGATAATGTTACATTTGATGATTATGATTGGAAAAAATGGAAATTAAATGAATAGTATAATTTTGGTTGAGGATGCATATGATATTAAAGAAATTAATGATTCTAAACATGATTTAGAATCAAAAATTTTTACCTTGAATTTTATTTCTCATGAACTTCTTGAAAAAGAAAATGTATTACATGAAATAGGTGAATCATATGTTTCCAAAGAAGATAAAATTAAAACATTTGATACTGCTATAACTCTTAGAAAATGGTATCAAAAACATCCAAATTTAAAAAAATTAAAATTTAAAGGTGTAAATCTTGTAGATCTTTTTGATGTAAATGAATTACATCAATTTCTTCTTGAATCTCTGTCTAAATTAATCATAATAAAAAGAATTATTGAAAAAACTAAACCTGATAAAATTTTTGTTTCTGAAAAATTAAAACATATTATAGACTCCATTCCAAAAATATCTAATTTTGAAGTTCAAATTTTTTCAAAATCTACAAAAACTGTTTTTTTCTTTGATGAATATCATATAAATTATAAAATTGGCCCTATTCCAATTTCTTTTAATATATCGCGCACTAATTTAGCAAAAATTAGAAAATGGTATGAAAAAATTGCTACAATACAAAATTTCTGGTATGATGAAAAAAAATTAAAAAATACTGTTTTATTTTTAGAATTTGATCCAATTACATATGAAGAATTATTTTTTGAATTAAATAAATTAGGAATTACAATAATTCTTTTAAATAGAAGAAAATCTGCAATATGGAATTCAAAAGCAATTTCAATTATTAAAAAATATAATTGTAAATTAGTTAATGAGAATAAATTAATTTCTAATAATAAGCAAGAGATTTTTAAAAATATAGAATATTTTAAAAAAGAATTTAAACAATTTTGGTTAGATCAAGAATTTTTAGAAAGAACATTCGTTTTTGAAAATTGTTTTTTTTGGAAAGTAATCAAAGATTCACTTATTCAAGTTTATGAGAATAGATTATCGGATTATGTTAAGTTAGTATTTTTATCCGATGAGTTACTGAAAATATCTAATTTTGTATCTATTGTATCTTTAAACAGTATGGGCGAAACTGAAAATTCAATAATTCAAAATAATAATAATAAAATTCAAACTATAATTTTAGAACACGGATATGCAAATTTTGTTAATGATGTTTCTAGATATGACGTTTTCCATATGTATTATAAATTATCTTCCAATGATAAAATTGCAGTATGGGGAAAAATACAAAAAGAATATCTTCAAAAAAATAAAAATATTGATGAAAATCAATTTTTACAAGTAGGTAGTCCGAGACATGATTCATTTTTTAAAATAAAAAAGAAAATTAATACTAATAAAAAACAAATTTTAATACTTACAACCCCATTGCAACAGCATACTGGAATTACTGATACATACACTGTATTGAGATATCAAAATCTTATCACAAATATTATGAAAATTTTGAAACAACTAGATGTAGAAATAATTGTTAAACTTCATCCATCTCAAGATAAATTTAATAAATTAACAAGCACGTTTTTTAAAAAATTTGATAAAAATATTCCAATTTTTCATGCCACTTCAATTTTAACTCATTTAAAATCATCTGATGCAGTTATACATATTGATCCAAATGGAATAGGACTATCTACTTCTATTCTAGAATCTTTAATTCTAAATATTCCGACTATGAATATAATAATAAATGATAAAATTTTTGAATTTGATTGTGTTAAGAAAAATGCTATTATGAGTTTTTTAGATACTGATAATTTAGAAAAACCAATTTCTAATTTATTATTTGATCATGATATACGTAATAATTTAATCATTAATGGTAAAAATCACGTTGATAATTATTTAATAAATCCCGGTGAGGCATCATCTAAACTTGCTCACTATTTAGATTCTTTTTCTCATTAATTTTTTTTAATTAATTCCAACTTGAAATTTTTCATGCCATACTCCATCTTCATCTTGATCAAATAATTTAGAATTATACCATTTATCTAAAATTCTATAAAATTCTTTAATTGTCAATTCTGTAAATGAACAAAACTTATCAATTATTCCTTGATCAAGAACTTTATCATATTTTTTTACTATTGGAATCATTTCTTCTCTAGTTACCATTCCATATCGAATCCATCTAGAAGCCATTTGAGTTGTTGACGAATGTCCATATTTTGTATATTTCAAAAATTCACTAATGAGATAAGTAATTGAATCAATTGAATTGTAGTCTTCTATTGTTCCTTCTCTTTTATATTCATGTCCTAAATGTTGAAAACCCCAACGTTTTGCAACTTCATAGTTGTGATGTGAATTCCATGGTACAAAATAACTTAAATAAATTGGTTCTAAATTATGTTGTTTACATTCATCAATAGATGGACTTACTGCCATTTCTAATTCTTTTTCAGAAATAATGCCGTGCCCAATTAATTCACTGTGTTTTGATTTTACTACATCATTCATAGGTTGCATTAATGCAGATGGAGTCTCGTCATCATATTTACCACCATATGTATAGTTTACATCTTCACCGTAAACAAGTAATTTTAAATCTAATTCCATTGTTTTTTTAACCGGAAAAGAATAGATTAAAGAATCAATATACCATGTAGGTGCACCAAACATTTCAAAAGTTTTAGTTGTAAGTTTTTTTAATATATCTTGATTTAATTTACATTCTATTAAATCACAATCAAAAGTTTCTTTTAAATTTTTAATATTTTTTTTCCCCGTTTCTGTATAATCAATATTTTCTACAGTTAATAAAACTGGATTCATTTTCATCACTTCTTTCATATAATAAACTTGAAAATGGGAATCTTTACCCCCTGAAACTGCAATAGCACAATCATATTGGTCCCTATTTACATTTCTATGTTTATCACATAATTTTTTTAATTGATTTTTTCGTTCATTCCAATTTGTTGTTTTTTGATTTTCATAATGAATACATCCAACACATATGCCATTTTCAAATTTTATTCCTGGTCTTGTGTCTGGCATTAAGCATTTTTTACAATATTTCATTAAGAATTATATCTCATAGGGATATATCAATATCACTAAAAATTTGTCATCATCAGTAATTGTTTTATCTACATAAAATCAAAAAAATAAATGCCAAAAAGTTTTAAAATATGTGACCGAAAAATTGGTGAAAATTGTCTTCCCTTAGTTATTGTGGAAATAGGAATTAACCACAATGGTGATTTTAAAAAAGCAAAACAAATGATATCTGATGCTCATAAAAATGGAGCAGAATGCATAAAATTCCAATGTCATATAATTGAAGATGAAATGATTCCAAATGAAATCATTCCTTTGAATGCAAATGAATCTATTTGGGAGATAATGAAAAAATGTTCATTTTCTAAATCACAAGAAATTGATTTAAAAAAATATACTGAACATTTGGGGATGATTTATCTTAGTACTCCATTTTCTCGTGCTGCTGCAAATCGTTTAGAAGATATGGATTTATGTGCATATAAAATAGGTTCAGGGGAATGTAATAATTTTCCACTTATATCACACATCGCATCTTTTGGTAAACCTATGATATTGAGCACTGGTATGAATAATATGGAAACAATTTCAAAAAGTGTTAAAATTTTACAGAAATCAAATATTGATTATGCATTAATGCATGTTACATCTATGTATCCTACACCTTATGATCAAGTACGATTAAATGTGATAAATGAACTTAAAATAAAATTTCCTGATACTGTAATTGGATTAAGTGATCATAGTTTTGGAAATTATACTTGTTTTGCAGCAACTGCTATTGGAGCATCAATTTTAGAAAAACATTTTACTTCAGATAAAACTTGGCCTGGACCTGACATTCCAATTTCTATAAATCCTGAAGAATTGAAAGATCTAATTATAGGTAGCAAAGCAATTTTTAATTCATTGAAAGGCCAAAAAAATATTCTTGATGGAGAAAGAGAAACTGCAAAATTTGCATATGCTTCAGTTGTTACAATTAACGATATTGCAAAAGATGAATGTTTTTCAAAAGAGAATATTTGGGTTAAACGACCTGGAACGGGACAAATAAAAGCAGAATTTTTTGAGGACATATTAAATAAAAAATCAACTAGAAACATTAAAAAAAATGAACAATTGAAATGGGAGATGATAAATGATTAGAAAAATTGTTTTTTTAACTGGAACTAGAGCCGATTTTGGAAAATTAACTTCTTTAATGGATATTATTGAATCAAACGACAGTTTTGAATGTCATATTTTTGTAACTGGAATGCATACTCTTGAAAAATATGGAAATACATTTGAGGAAGTTCAAAAGAAAGGGTACAAGAATATTACCATATTTGAGAATCAAACTAATACTAATTTACAAGATATAATTTTAGCAAATACAGTTATTGGTTTTTCAGAATATGTGAAAAAAATTTCTCCTGATATGATTATTGTACATGGTGATAGAATTGAGGCATTAGCAGGTGCAATAGTAGGCTCATTCAATAATATTTTGGTTTCACATATTGAAGGTGGTGAAATATCTGGTACTGTTGATGAATTAATAAGGCATGCCGTATCAAAACTTTCCCACATACATTTTACTGCAAATGATGAAGCTAAAGAACGACTTATTCAATTAGGGGAAGCAAAAGATAGTATATTTACAATTGGTTCCCCTGACATTGAAATTATGACTAGTGTTGAATTACCTACAATTGAGGCAGTCTCAAAATATTATGAAATCCCATTTAGAGATTTTGGTGTATTAATTTTTCATCCAGTAACAACCGAATTAGATACATTAAAAGATCAAATTGATCAAATAGTTTCATCCTTAATAGATTCAAATAAAAATTTTATAATAATTTATCCTAATAATGATAATGGAACTGATATAATAATTAAAAAAATTCATGAATTAGAAAATAATAAAAATTTCAGAATATTCCCATCAATACGTTTTCTTTATTTTTTAACAATTTTAAAACATGCAAAATTTATTCTTGGAAATTCTAGTGCTGCAGTAAGAGAAGCTGAAGTTTTTGGAACTCCTGCGATTAATATTGGTTCTAGACAAAAAAATAGGAGTAAAAATAAAGAAATTATTAATGTAGAACCAAAAAAAGATTTAATTTTAAATGCAATTCAAAATATAGAAAATATAAGATTTGATGAAAAGAGTTTTTTTGGGTATGTGGAAAATACCACCGAAAAATTTTTGAATGTTTTACAAAACCCTTTAGTTTGGAAAATCTCTATTCAAAAACAATTTATCGATATATGAAAAAGAGTATAATAATAGATCTATTACAAAAGAAGATGTAATGAAACCGATCTGTTTTATTGGTGCAAGAGGAGGATCTAAGGGTGTTCCAAATAAAAATATTAGGATTATAGATAAAAAACCACTAATAGCTCATACTATTCAAAAAGCAATTAATTCAAAATTATTTTCTCATGTAATAGTATCCACAGAAGATGAAAAAATTGCTCAAATTTCTAAAAAATTTGGTGCTGAAATTCCTTTTATGAGACCCAAAAAATTATCTACTGATCGTGCATCAATGAAGGATGTTTTAACTCATGGAATAGAAAAATTATACTCGTTAGGATACAAGTTTGATACCATAGTTCTTTTAGATTGCACAGTTCCATTTTTACGAATTATTGATATTAAAAATACAGTTTTATTGTTGAAAAAAAAGAATGCAAACGTAGTATGTGGTGTTTATAAACAACATCTTAATCCATATTTTAACATTGCAGAAATTACCAAACAAGGACATCTAAAACTTTGTAAAAAATTAAAACATGTACCAGAAAGTAGACAAGATTCACCAGTAGTATATCAAATGAATGGACTCTATGTTCTAAATTCAAAGAAATTTCTTAAACAAGGTAAATCAATTATGCAAAAAATGTTACCCTATGAAATACCTATAGAAACTGGATTAATGATTGATACTGAATATGAATTTAACCTTGCTAAACTCTTAATGGAAAATAGTAAAAAATAAGATTACCATGCAGTCCATCCACCATCAATAACTAAATTTGAACCTGTCATATATGATGATGCATCAGATAAAAGAAATAGCATTGCTCCCTCATACTCATCTTTCTTTGCCATTCTACCAAGAATAGTTTTTTCTGAATATTTTTTGATAAAATTTTTACTTTGATATGAATTATCTTGAACTCCGCCTAGTGTTAATGTATTAACTCTAATATTTTTCTTATTCCAATAAGCTGCTAAATATCTAGTCAAATTAATTATTCCTCCTTTTGATGCCGCATATGATACTGGTGAATTTAAATTACTTTCACCATAAATTCTTTGATCTGCACCAGACATTCCATATATTGATGAAACATTTACTATTACTCCCGTTTTTTGTTGAACCATAATTTTTCCAATTTCTTGGCAACACAAAAAAACACCTGTAAGATTTAGTTCTAATGCTTTATTCCACATTTCAATTGGAAATGTTTCAAATGAATTCACTCCATCTTTTGATTGATTTTTTGCATGATTAAGAAAAGCATTATTTATCAAACCATCAATTCTACCAAATTTTTTTATAATGGTTGATGCCATTTTTTTAACTTCTTTCTTAGATGTAATATCTACATCTAAACAAATTGGATTTGTTTGAAATTTTTTATAAATTTGTTTTTGTAATTCTTTATTCTTTTTAACATTAGTATCAACTAACACCAAATTTGCTCCTGCATCACTTAAAATATGTGCATACTGTGTACCTAGTAAACCTGCACTACCAGTAAGAACAATTACTCTATCTTTTAAATCAAATATGTTTTTAATTCTTTTAAATTTCATTAGTTTTTAATTTCTTTATTCCCTTTTAGAATTTATTGTTAATTTTTTTTGAGGAGTTAATACAAATGCAATTTTTCTATTACCAAAAGCACCTAATTCATAGTCTGTAAAAATTTCTTTTATATGATCATCATTTTGCATTTTCAAATTATCCTCCGTTTTTGTTTTAATTATTGTACTTGAAATCAAATTAAATCCAGATTTATTAAAATAATTTTTCCATTCAGAAAACCTGTATTCATGTTCTCCATTTTCTTTTCTAGTTAATTTTTTATCCAATTTTCGATAATTTCTTTGAAGAAATTCTTTATCATAAATAATATTTAACATTCTTTCAATTTCTTTGTCTGGAGTAGAATTATTATGAGCTCGATCAATTATTATAAATATTCCATTTTCTTTTAACACTCGTTTACACTCTTGAAAAGTAATCACTGGATCTTGTGAATGATGCATAGCATCCCATGAAATAGCAAAATCTACTGAATTATTAGGTAATTCTAGAAAATTATAATCCCCAACAACAGAAATAACTTTTTCATGTTTTTGATTTAGTATCTGCTTTTTTACAATTGGTTGGCATAGTTTTACAACATCTTCAACTAATTCTATACAAAAAATTTTTTCAACATCTTGTTTTTTTGCTAAAGTTGAAGAAATACAACCAACACCTCCACCAAGATCTATTCCAATTCCTTTAATTTTTCCCCAAATTTCAGGAATTAACTTAATTGTTTTTTCAACTTCTAAACTATCAATGTATACATATTCCTTAATTATCGCTTCATAACCTTTTTCAGATGTTTTTTGCGCTAGAATTTTATTACCTATGTATTCTTCTGTTGTTAATTTATTTTTATCATATTTCCATGTAAGCAAGTATTTTTGTAATTATTTTTTTAATATTATATGTTGTGTTTATTTTTTTACAAAAATTATTAAATCATTAAAAAATATACTTCTAAAGATTGTGGATGAGAATATATCTAAAAACTCATATCAAACTTTTTTTATTGTTTAATTTAGAATTTAGTAAAAATTTATATATTTTTAAAGAATTTTAATCAAGATTAATGATATTTTTACAATTATGTTATTTTCGTTCTCTTACAACACTTACTGTAGAATAAAGAATAATTGATGTCATTAGCAAAAGTATTCCTAACAATACGTTTGCTATTCCTAATAATGCAATATTTGTAATAATTTTATTAGTTTCTGCAAAAATATCTAATGTCCATATTGTGAAGAACATTCCTATACTAAATAGAATTAATCCTGGAATACCATAAAATCTTAATGGTTTTTCTATTGAAACATATTTCATAGTACTTAGAATCACTCCTCCCCCATGAGTTATTGGATTTTGACTAGATGTATCTCCTTCATATGAAATAGTAATTGGGATTTCTGATATTCTAAAATTTTCTTTTTTTGATTTGATTAGTATTTCTGTTGATACACCCATTCCAAGTTCTGATGGAATGATTTTTTCTAAAACTTTTTTATTATATGCTCTAAACCCACTTTGTGAATCTGAAATTTTCAAACCTGTTGATACATTTGTAATTCCTGTAATAGTTTTTATTCCAATTTTTCTATATTTTGGAATATTATCATTCTTTTCAAGAAATCTTGAACCAATACAAATATCTGCTTTATCTTCTATTATTGGTTTTAAAACTAAATCTATATCATTTACATCATGTTGTCCGTCTGCATCAAATGTAACTAATGCATCCATTTGTAATTCAGAAGATTTTAAAAATATTGATCTAATTGCACCACCATATCCTAAATTTTTTGGATGTGTTATGACAATTACCCCTAATTCTTTTGCAATTTCTCCTGTTAGATCTGATGAACCATCATCACATACAATGATAGTTTGATATTTTTTCTTTAATCTAGTAATTATTCCTGCAATAGATTTTTCTTCATTAAATGCAGGAATTCCAATAGCACAATTCAATAATTTGAATTTTTATCATTGTATATTAAAACTGTTATTCTTAATTTAGTGCAATAGATTTTTTTAATTTTGATGATTTTATTATGCCTAGTGCAACTTTCAATACATATTCTCCTTGAGAAATATCGTTAATTGTTTTTTTCTTTTTGTTTACACATTGAATAAAATGTTCTAATTCTTTAACATACATTTCATTTTTATCATATTTTTTTATTTTTAATTTAGATTTCCATTTTGATTTTTTGAAATCATATATCTTAACTTCATTACTCAATGAATCCCAAGTTATGGTGCCTTTTGTACCAATTAGTTTACATGAACGAGCTTCTGGTTTTTGAAAATAATCTAAATGTACTTCTGCTATTATATTATTTTTAAATTTTAAAATAATTGCAGATAAATCACTTGCAGTTATTTTTAAATTACTATATTTACCAGTCATAGAAAAAACTTCTTGTGTTTCACCAAAAAACCAAAAGAGATAATCTAATTCATGTATGCATGTTAGTACAACTCCTCCACCAAGATCATCTCTTGATGCATAACTTTTTGAATAATTTTCATTTGGATGCCAATCTGGTAGGTATGTTCCACATTCAACTTTAACTGATATTATATCTCCAATTACTTTTTGATCAATCAAATTTTTTATTTCATTTATGCATCTGTGAAATCTTAAATTACATCCAACTAATGTAATTAATTTTTTCGTTTTAACTATTTTTGAAAATGTTTTAACATTTGATATTTTATTAGATAGGGGTTTTTCAATAAATAAATCTAAACCTACTTTTGCTAATTTTATTGCAATTGGAATGTGATGTATTGTTTCATTAGTAATAAATCCAACATCTGGTTTTTCTAAAAGACATTTATCTAAAGTATCAAAAATTTTAATATTTTTATGATTTGATAAATGTGATTTAGTTTGCTTTGAATAAATTATAATTTCTAAATTTTTTGTATTTTCTATAGATAGAATATTTTTTAGGTGTCTTTTTCCAATTGAACCTAACCCTACAATCAAAATTTTCAAGATATTGATATTTTAATTTAGTCATAAATAGAATTTACTATTTATTTTGATAAATCATTCTAATAAAATTCAATATTACTGAATTACTCTTATTAATATAATAGTTAATTAACTATTTTTTTAAAATAATTATAATTCATTTTTAATAAAATTAATTGCATTTACTGGTGATGGATCTATATTATCAATAACTGCTTTGTAAATTGTGGCATAATCTAATAAATAGATTAATGTAATTAATTTTGATAAAATATTTCCTTCCACTGAAATGACTTCTTCATATTTAATTTTCTTTTCTATAAAAAATTTTTTTAAAATT
>Ga0209089_10003549_pt1 | contig 13263 bp, 15 predicted proteins | sample ArcticOcean_MG_C_FD_187431 | JGI IMG/M metagenome (GOLD analysis project Ga0209089, IMG submission 187431) | Marine microbial communities from western Arctic Ocean - ArcticOcean_MG_CB2_150 (SPAdes) (version 2) | ecosystem: Environmental > Aquatic > Marine > Oceanic | place: Arctic Ocean: Canada...
TGAAGCCGGCGGCCTCGGCGTGCAGCGCCAGATCGAGGGCGTTGGTCAGCGCATCAGCCGGAGAAAACCCTTCACCGATGTTGGCAAGGTCGAGCACGGAGAGTTGAATCATGGCGCCACTCTAGTGCACATACCGCCTAATGTCAGCCGCGATTGCCATCATCCCATCACTCTACTCGCAAATAGTCGAAGCATTTTCGACTTCCGTTAATGGCTATTAGCGGACATTTTTCTCCAGCCAAGAAAGCCTCTGCTATGGGGGGTGAAGCAGACATAAATTCTAACTAGGACTAGGAGGAGCGCTTTGTGCACATGGCGGCGCTAAAGCTGATTTGTAAACTCTTAAAGAAACAGGGTTGGCCACCGACCCGAATCGTGACCGATAAGCTCAGGTCCTATCACGTTGTCTTCAGAACAGTTGGTCTGTCTGCAGAACATATCGATAATAAGAGAGCCAATAACCGCGCGGAAAATTAGCATCAACCAGTTCGGAGACGAGAGCGAAAGATGCAGAAATTTAAATCACCAGGCTCGGCCCAGAAGTTTCTCAATGATCGTTCAGCCACTTACAACATCTTTTATGTACAACGCCATCTACTCAAGCTAACCACCTTCAAGCAATACCGTGTCGAAGCGTTTGATGTGTGGGAATGTGCAAGTGTAGCTGCCTAATATAAACAGTGACAAGGAATCTCTGCGTCCGCTCTCAGTTAATGTGACAACGCCGTTGTTATGCATGTGTCATCCCATTCATCCAACTGGGATTTTGAACGGGTTAACCGTCTCCGGAGTAACAAAAATAGTAATGTATAGGTCAGGGGCGTTGGCCTTTCTTCCTAGTCATATGTTATACGGTATTTTTTATACTGCCTGATTTAGGGGACTACTAAAAAAAAATTGGGTAATAGTGCCAGAGACATATTCTTATGATGAAATTTATTACAGAAAAATTTCAGCCAATCGTTATGCTCGTAGTAGCGATTTGGATCGTGGAGATCGTGAATTTTTTTCTCGGTCACAGTTTATCCAAATGGGGAATCCTGCCACGCAGTATTACTGGGCTGATCGGCATTCCGTTGGCGCCCTTTATTCACGCTGGTTTTTGGCACACAGTTTCCAATACAATTCCGATTATCATTTTGGGAGGGCTAACACTTGCATCAAGCGAGAAGCGTTTTTGGTCATCAACCATTGGAGCGATATTGTTCACAGGTATCTTCGTATGGTTATTCGCGCGCAGCTCTTATCATGTTGGCGCGAGCGGATTGGTCTTCGCCTATTTCGGCATCTTGATGGGGCGAGCTTTCATTGAGCGCAGTATTATGTCCGTCATCGTTGCTGTTGTTACGGTCACTTTATATGGCGGATTGCTATGGGGTGTTCTCCCGATTAGAAGCTTTGTCTCTTTTGAAAGCCATCTGTTCGGATTGATCGCGGGCGTAGTTGTTGTGTGGTTTGACAACAAAATTGGAAAAGCTCAACGAGGATAGGCGAGCTGCCCTTTAGACAAATTCATATCCCGTAGTTTAACCGCCTGAACTGTATGCACGGCTCCCAAATCCACCCCGCGCAACGGTGCGGGTCCGTACAGGTGGCCGTTTGACTTGAGATTTTGCAACCTGTGTGCGTCCATCGCGTGCGACAGATCCAATTCTGCCGTTTGACGCGGTCGTATAACTATTGGGATTGCTAGTGGTTCTGTAAAGGGGTTGGGGATAAACTCCGGAAGAAAATCTTGGCGCTATCATATATCCGACCATAAAGGGCAACCAAAAGCCCGAACTCGTTCGTTGGCAGCGATTATACCCAAAGTCGGAATAACATTCATTCTGGCGGGCATATCGGGGGGCAACTTGGTTGTGCAGTTCCTGCGCCTTTTGGAAATCCACTCGACAGGTATTGGCATCCTTTACACCTGCGCTGATGCATGATTTTACCGAGTTGTAGGTAAGCGCCTCTTCCTTCGCCTCGCCACAAGCGGTTAAGACCAATGCCGTTGCGCTTAAAAGGGTCGCTCTCAAGGAGGATTTGATTTTCATCTTATGTGCCTCCCGTAATTAAAGTGTCATGCTGGCTGCATTGAGCATACCACCCACGAGCGATGCTGCACCCAGCCATATGCCTGCCGAAACTTCATTGTTTTCGATACGTTCGGAGATTCGCGGCATCGGCATGCGGACTAGGAAATAAACAAATATTTGAATGACCATCGCAACGACAGCCCATAGCGCCAATTCGATAACATTGGTGGAGTTCAACATGACGCTCACCAGCGGCAGTGCAAAGCCGATAAGACTTCCCGAGAAAGCGAGTGCTGCCGCGGTTGATTTTTCTTTTATGAGTTTAAACTCATTGTGGCTCGTAACACGCCAATAGATCACCGTAAAAATCAATGTAAGTAATACAGCTACCATGAAAAATAAAAAAAATTCTCCCAAACTTGTGATGAATTCATTTATTTGAAAGTCCATGTTTTTCTCCACAAAAGAAATCTGTTTAAAAATTTAATCCTTATGTGCCCGTCGACGTATTAGCCTGTGCTAACCCTGAGCCACATATGTACGGAAAAGCTCAAATAACCCTCAACATCGCAAATTCTAAATCTACACCCACCATAAGCTCAACGGTTTTTTCTCCCTCATAAGAGTCTACCGTTACCAACAAATACTCGTTTTTTTTGTCATCCCCTAGATTTCGACCAAACAACATGGTTTTTTGATAGTTTTCCTGGTGATCATCCGTCTCCGGGTCTTCATATATGTACTCGCTAAATTCGGCTGGATCGGCATGTCCCTCCGTCGTATCAAACCACAGGCGGGAGTATTCCGTGCCGTCTTTTAGCTGAAATTTTGGTGCCCCGAGTTTGCCGCCATTTGCCGTCCATTGCAACCATTCAGCGTCGTTTGCTGGATAGTAACTTTGGTGCGGCACATAGAGAGTAATTTCTTCCACATGTTGATCTTCCATTCCGGCCACCGTCAGAACCTGGATCATCGTGTCGTTGGCTGTGTAGTACCGATGAACATAGGTTGAATCGCCGAGTTCTGCGTAGCCCTGTGCGACGATCAGAAGCGTTTCATCCGGCAGTTCAACATGGAGATCATCGGCATGGATGCGCAGCGGGAGTGTATCGATATCCACCGCGGCACCAATTCGAAGACCATAAGGCGAGGCAAATTCATCGTCTTCCTTTTGGTCAGAAAATTTGTTTTTAATATCGCGAACGCCACTTTTAAAAAGTGACTTCATTGTACCACCAACCATGATACCTCCATTAAACAGGTTATCGGGGCCATCCCTGTTTGCTATTTTGAGCTCAGCTCAGACCAATTAATTTCTGACGGTTCGATCCGCCGAGACGACATGAAGTATAAAATTGTCCTGGGATCAACCTGATACTTGGACGGAGCGTTCAACAGCAAATCATCGCCCAATGCGCTTTGAGCGACCCCAAAGAGTGTCGCATCATGAGATCTTTTGAGCTCGGTAAACAACGCGCCATAGTTTACAGAACCGGCATTCTCGGGGACGCGAAGACTGAATTGTGTTGGACCTTCCAAAGTTGATAGAAGTTGGTGTTGTACCCGACTTGATCCAGGGTCTTGGGCTGAACGAACCATCATTTCTATGGAAATTGAGACATTGCATTCAGCGTGGGCGCAGTGCGCCTTCAAAAGATCGGCAAAGCTTTGTTGATCAAAATAGGCAACCATATGAGCTTCAGAGTTTACGGCTGCAGCGCCCAATGCGGCGGAAAGTGTTTCGTTATCATTATCTCCCAGCGCGATAATATATTTTGCTGTTTTTGCGCCGGCCCGGGTCAACAGATCTGGCGTATTTAGTGCTGTGCCTCGAACAAATTTAACTCGATCAGGCATGGGATTTTCAATATCTTCCGCGGCGCATAGAACAATTTCACTGTCTTTGCTATCTTCGTCGCCGCGAATATAATCAACCATGTGCTCCGTTTTTAAACCATGCCAGCCGAGTATAATTATGTGTTCAGACAAGTTTTTGTAATTTGTACAACCGCGCATCCTTTTTCTCCATTTATTGGTAATTTGCTGAACTACTTTGGCGATGATTGTGGTAAAAAGGGCTATTCCGCCAGGCATTATCCATAGCACTGTAACCAGTCGCCCGATTTCGGTTGCTGGTGAATAATCGCCGTATCCCACTGTTGTAGAGGTGGTGGCATAGAAATACCAGAAGATGTTGGCCTTTGATATTTTTTCACCATCGATAGAGCCTAGCAGCAGCCATGAGATCACAAAATGGCTCAAAGAAAGTACGAATACTATGTCCCAACTTAGAACCGAAATTCTCGCATAAATTCGCTTGGCGATTTTTGTTAGAATTAAATTCAATTTAAATAATCCAATTAGGGGCTGTTTAAATCAATTTAACTCATTGATAAATACGGTTCATCATTCAATACTATTATTAGGTGCTCGATTTTTATACTTAAATATATATTATATTTTAACTTTACATGTAATATAACATGTAATATATTACATGTAAAGTTACTCATGAAATACCAGTGGTAGAAAAAAAAGCATCATATTATCAGTCCAGATACCGTGATCGCCTGCGTCAGCAGGGGTTTGTAAAAAAAGAGGTCTGGATTCCACCCAAGTACACGCAGGCTCTTAAAGCATGCGAGAATGCATTGAGAGAGGGTGTTTTACCAATTGATCCAAAAGTGGATAAGGAGAAAAGAATGAATCAAGTGAATAACTGGGAACTCAAACTTTGTTTGAGGCGCTCGGACAGTCCGAGCAGGTTGTTGATGGTTTCGTAGAAATCGAAATGGTTGAAGGTGCTGATCCAGACATATTGATTACGATGAAGGATTTTGGTGACCTGCCAATTTTACTCGGTGTCAGTGGGAGCCAAATCATCGTAAATACATTGCTTTGGCCAATGGATGAAGTCAACGACACAGCTGAATTCAATGATATGATTCTTAGAACCCATAAGCTTTTTCCTTTATCGACATTTAGCATAACGCGAGGGCCAAACGATCGGGATTATTATGAGCTGTTTGGATCATTAAGTTCGGGATCCATTTTAGAATCAGTCATATTTGAAATTGAAACGCTCGCTGATAATGCCATGCAAGCTGCGGAAGCCTATCGATCAGACTTTAAAAATGTTGCCTAAATGATTGCCTGAATAAATGCGTCAATGGGTTTGTATAATAATTTTGGTGAAGGAGTAATTTTATGAGTATTTGGGCGAAAGTAGTAACGGCAGTTCGTGGCGGTGTTAATGAAGCTGGAGAGGCGATTGTTGATCATCAGGCCTTGCGGATTTTGGATCAAGAAATTCGGGATGCAGATGATAATTTAAGTAAATCAAAAGTAGCGCTCACGGGAATTATCGCCAAACGAAAGTTGGCTGATAAAAAAGTGGAAAGTCTGAAAAGCTCCGTGGAGGAGTATGAAGGCTACGCCATCCAGGCTCTCGAAAAAGATGATGAAACATTAGCGACCGAAATCGCCGAAAAACTCGCTGGCATCGAAACCGAGCTCATGGGTGAAGAAGGGATGGCAAAAGCTTTTTCAGATAGTGAGGGACAATTGCGAAGGGCCGTCGCTCAAACGGAAGGCAACCTAAAAAGGCTCAAGCAGCAGGTAGACACTGTGAAGGCGACTGAACACGTTCAAAATGCACAGGCAGCGGTTGCTGCTCGCCACTCTGGTGCAGGCAGCAGCATGCGAAGTGCTGTTGATAGCCTGGAACGATTGAAGACAAAACAATCAGAACGCGCTGCTCAATTTGAAGCCGCTAGTGAACTCGCTGGCTCGACCGAAGAAGTGAGTTTGGACGCCAAACTTAAGGCAGCAGGAATTGTTGATGGTGGTGCGAGTGGTAACGATGTGCTCGCTCGATTAAAAGCTAAACGCAATAAATAATTCTGATTGATCATCAGTTGAGAATGGAATTTGAATGCTGATATTGAAAACGCTATTCCATTCCATTCTTAACTCATCGTTTAATCAAAATCTATAAATGCAGCGAATTTCTGTTCCTCAACGGCCCGATTTGAAACTGGTCGCAGCAGAGCACGGTTTCGATTTTCACGACGATGTTGGAATTCCCTATTGGAATGAAACGGCATACTACAAATTTAGTTTACGCCAAATTGAGGAAGAAATAGAAGCGTCGGTCGATGAAATCGAGGGCATGTGCTATGAAGTTCTAGACCGTGCAATTGCAGACGAAACAATTTTAGAGCGTCTTAATATTCCGCAGACATTTTGGGGCTTTGTGGCCGATAGTTGGCGGCAGAAAGATAAAGACCTCTATGGACGCCTCGACTTCAGTTATGACGGTCACGGGCCGGCAAGATTGTATGAGTACAACGCCGACACACCCACCACGCTATATGAAGCAGCTGTTTTTCAATGGGAATGGTTACAGCAAACTTCTCTAAGCGGCGCCCTACCCAAAGAGTGTGATCAGTTCTGCGAGATACACGAAGACCTGGTAAAAGCTTTTGAAGCTATCGATATTCCGAATCGGCTGCATTTTGCGTGCTTGCAGAAAATCGACGACGACAAAGGTACGGTTGATTATCTTGAAGAATGTGCAATTGAAGCAGGATTGGATACATGCTCAATGTCGATAAAAGATATTGGCGTTGATCCTGACGGTAAATTTACCGATCTAGAGGATTTTCCAATTGAGAATCTTTTCAAGCTTTATCCTTGGGAATGGATCATGGAAGAAGAATTTAGCAAATTCGTTACATCTAGTGGCACACAGTTTATTGAGCCGCCGTGGAAATCTATTTTATCCAATAAAGGGCTTCTCCCGGTGCTTTGGGAAATGTTCGAAGGACATCCAAATTTAATTCCTTCGTATTTTGTTGAGGACCCGAAAGCGAATAATATTTCTAGTAAACATGTTCGTAAACCACTTTTATCTCGGCGCGGCCAGAATGTTGAAATATTTAACGAAGACAAAGTGCAACTGCAGACTGAGGGACCATACGGAGACGAAGGATATATTGTTCAGGAGTTTCATTCTCTGCCAAACTTTGACGGATATTTTCCGGTGCTCGGGTGCTGGGTTGTTGCCGGCCGGCCCGCAGGATTGGGAATACGTGAAAGCCGACAACTGATTACGACCGAAGATAGTGATTTTGTGCCGCATGTTATCCTTGACTGAAACTCACAGGAATTTCGGCATTGTCACATTAACTGACTGGCGTCTGAATGCCGTGCCAACGTAGCATCTAGGAATGCAAAACATCTCCTTCAAGCGCCATCGTTTTCCCCCTGAAATCATCTGCCTCGCCGTGTGGCTCTGCGCTCGGTTCACGTTGAGCTATCGAGACATTGAGGATTTACTCAGCGAACGGGGTCTTGATATTCCCTACGAAACTGTCAGACGTTGGTTCCAGAAGTTTGGCGGCCCCATAGCACGCAACTTGCGACGATCGCGGTCGACGCCCAGCGACCACTGGCATCTCGATGAAATGGTCATCGTGATCCGTGGAAAATAGCATTGGCTGTGACGTGCCGTAGATAATGAGGGCGAGGTTCTCGACTTCCTGGTTCAACCAAAACGTAATGCTAGGGCGGCGCTAAAGCTGATTTGTAAACTCTTAAAGAAAAAGGGTTGGCCACCGCCCCAAATCGTGACCGATAAGCTCAGGTTCTATCACGTTGTCTTCAGAACAGTTGGTCTGTCTGCAGAACATATCGACAATAAGAGAGCCAATAACCACGCGGAAAATTAGCATCAACCAGTTCGGAGACGAGAGCGAAAGATGCAGAAATTTAAATCACCAGGCTCGGTCCAGAAGTTTCTCAATTTTCATTCAGCCACTTATCAACATCTTTTATGTACAACGCCATCTACTCAAGCGAACCACCTCCAAGCAATGCCGTGCCGAAGCGTTTGATGTGTGGGAATGTGCAAGTGTAGCTGCCTAATAAACAGTGACAAGGAATCTCTGATCCGCTGTCAGTTAATGTGACAACGCCGGGCGAAGAGATATACGCTTTGTACCTGCGTCGGCATCGCCTCTAGGCGAAGGTCCGCGTATTTATCGACTATTTTGTTGGGTAAATGCGAGAATCCGCGCCAGCGCACCGAGTTTACGACCGGTTGGTCCGCCGGTTCAACCCATCAATCAGGCATTAAGCCGGGCCACCAGGTCGCTCTTGGAAACGGTACATAGAAAAAATACAGGAAGGCAAAATAAAACACGATGCAGGCCCCAAAAGGCACAATAATAGCTAGCCATATGTTGCGGCGTGTTTTGTCCACCGTCAGATAAATTGATGTTATAGATAGCATGAGCCAGCTAGATAACCAGAACCCCAGCCCGTACATTAGGAACATATAGGCAAGTACGATTAAAAAGAATACAAGTACGTCGAAATAGGCAATACGTTCTTCCGGGGTTAGATGAATAATATCTGGAAGACGTTTAATAATTAAAGCGAATGCACCGCGCGTAAAGAGAGCGATACCAGCGATTAGAATAACGTAGTTAGCCAGAATGGGAAATATCCAGTCCTTTGGGTCCGCGCTATTATCTGCTGAAAATATTCCAAATATGCAAAGTAGGATCAGCCCAGTTAAAAGATCTCTGTCTAACAATCTTTGCATACTGTATTCTCCTCTATTTTAACCATAGATAACCACTAGCTTTTAACTGAAGCGCTCTCGCGTTCCTGTATCTGGTCCTTCCTGCGTGTCCAAACTACCAAGCCTACTGACACAATAGTGAGTACAATAAGTGAAATATTGATTATACCGGTGAAAAATACTTTCCCGATTCCGATGGCATCAGATATATACAAAGCTTGTATAAGTGAGGGTTCTATAATGGGACCCAAAATCAAGCCCAGTCCAATAGGACCTGGATGGAAGCCTAGCCGTTTGACAAGAAAAACAAATACTCCGAGCCCGAGCATGATGTAAACATCGTAGATATTATTTCGGATCGCGTAGGCTCCGATCGTAGCCAACAGCATGATCAGGGGAGCTAAAAGCCTTAAAGGTATGCGGATTATTCTGACCAGTAATGGCGCAAATAAGCTTCCAAGAATGAACGTCACAATTCCTGCGAACAATAATGACCAGCCGAAGGAATAGACGAGTGCTCCGTCGTTCTGGAAAAGTTCTGGGCCAGGGTTCAAGCCTCGCAGCATGAGTGCACCCGCTATGACTGCGGCGGGCGATGATCCCGGAACACCCAGTGTAACCAAGGGGATCATCGCGGCTGGAGCCGCTGCATTATTGGCAATTTCTGACGCAGTTACTCCTCGTAAGTCTCCTTTGCCAAATTGGCTTTTATCCTTAGCCCATCGTATGGCTTCATTGTATGAAACTAACGCGGCAATTGGACTGCCGGCACCAGGGAGGATCCCAATGAAGCTGCCAATCGCTGAAGAGCGAAGTACATGCCATGGATGCGAGAGCACCTTTTTTATCGTCTTAAGAGTTTCACCACCCTTGGGTTTGTATTCGGCTATAAATTCTTTTTTGCGCAACTCGGCGACCATTGAAAAAACCTGCGGTATGGCAAAGATGCCAATCAGTCCCGCAACAAGCGACACCCCCCCTTGCAGTTGCGGGATGCCAAACGTGAAGCGAGATAGCTCATTACCATGGCTTATTCCAACAGAACTGATTAATAAACCGATGGCGGCACCGGCGAGCCCTTTGAGAATAGAATCTCCAGCTAAACTTCCGATAATTGTTAAGGCAAAAACGCCCAGCCAGCAGAACTCAGGAGGCCCGAATTTAAGTGCAATCGCAATCAACGGCCAAGCGAGAAGCAGGTAACATCCGGCACCAAATACGGTCCCTAAGGCTGAACTGAAGCAGGATGCAACGATCGCTTCCTGTCCGCGGCCTTGTAATGTCATCGGGTGTCCGTCGAAGGCGGTGGCCATCGCTGCCGGTGTTCCCGGGGTATTTACGAGACACGCCGGTATGGCATCAGAAAACATCGCGCAAACATAAAGCCCACCCAACATGGCGATACCTTCACCAGTTGGCAGGGCAAATGTGAAAGGTACGAGCAATGCAGTGCCCATCGTGGCGGTGAGGCCCGGAAGAGTGCCGACCACCATGCCAATCATGACGCCCAAGGTTAGGTAAAGCAGTGTTGACAGCGAGAGCGCCTGATATAGACCTTCAATCAATAGAAATTCCTAAACTATTATTACATATGTTAAAAAGAGTTTAGCTCAGGGCATTCCCTTACGCACACGGATCTTAAGTTGGAATTTAAATAGCCAGCATTCTATATCGGGTGTTTAGTTTATCCCCAGTACCAATATAATTGATACTGGGGTTAAACTAGTATTCAGAAACTCGTTAGTTTCCGAATTTCTTAACTGCAGCTGCAACATACGCTGCCGCTTCAGCAGGCGTCTGATACATGTTCTCATAACCGCCTTTAGAAATAGCATTAGCTACTGACGGAGCTCGAGTTGTCTTTAAAAGCGCTGCGTTTAGAATTTTTATGCGGTCGGTTGGGGTTCCTGGAGGCGCCATAACACCCCAAGTCGTCATATATTCCCATTTTGGCTCATTTGGAACACCAGGAAGTGCTGGAATTGCTTTCGATCCAGCGACCACCAACGCATTCAATTTTGCTTTATGCTTCACAGCATGGTTGGAGGCTGTCATTCCAGCGTCCACGTGGTTGCCTAGTAGCATCGGTATCATTTTACCCACACCACCAGAAACTGGGACATAAGTGTATTTGATGTTTAATATGGACCCAAGAGCTGCCATATTTACCTTGCCAGTACTCCCCACACCAGCGACTGTTATTTTACCCGGGTTTGCTTTAGTTGCTGCAATAAAGTCCTTTAAGGATGTTAACTTGCTACCCTTTGGTACCATGAGTGCGCCGACGGCCCGTTCTGTCATACCGATATATGAAAATTTACCCGCCTTGAAGCCAACGCTGGCCTTTTTACCGGCTATAACAATGTTTGGAACGACCACATTACTAATTGTATAGCCGTCATTCTTAGAGCGCCACAATTCGCCAAATCCGACTGCTCCACCGCCGCCTGTCTTGTAGACGATCCGTACCTTGACACCGAGTGCTTTTTCCAGACCAGGTTGGAGCCTACGGGCCTGTTGATCTGATCCGCCGCCCGGAGAGTAAGGAACGATGAACGTGATTGGTTTATCAGGGTAGCCAGCCGCGCCGGCAGCGCCAGCGGTGATCGCTACGAATGCGCCCGCGACGGCGCCAAGAATTCCTCTTCGCAAATAATCATGTTGTGTCTTCATTTTTTTCCCCTTTGGTAGATTTTCATTTACTGCCGAGACGGGGTTGTTTCTCCGTCTCAATTAAGAACCCGATCATGCACCGCAAAATTGAACCTCGGTATACGCAGTCATAATCATTCACGTGATAATAATAAACCCGTCATAAATGTCCATATAATATAGAAATATTATATAATGTATAAAAATAATTACATGATGTATAAAAAATATATGTATATATTTCAAGGAAATACTCCTCGGATTGCGCCATTTCTCCCACCCAAATGCGTAAATCCCGCCGCCCATTGAAATCGGCAGAGAAGCGGTCTTTGATGAATGGGTTTTGCTCGAACAAGGATGGAGATGGACCGCGGAAGTACACCCTCAGGCGATTGCAAGCGGCTCATCGCCTACGTCTCTCAAAAGGCCAGATACTTCGAGGCGTTCTACTGATAGCATGCTTCCCGTGGGCATGTTCATTGGGTGAGATGCCGAGGCAAGGATGACTTAAACTGAAAAAGCAAGTAGCCAAACTTCGTCAGATCAGTTTTGATCCACTACGAAACCTCAGCAAGACGGCGCTTAAGTTCATCGACGTTAGGTATATCGGTATAATCTTCACTTAGCTGTCCTGACCCAGCCGGGCTCTTGCACGTGAAGAAGCGGCAGGGACTTTCAAGGACCCTTATGCCGTGGACAGTGTTCCTAGGGATGTGAACGAGATCTCCGGGACCGATAGTGACGATTTCGTCGCCTAGCAGATGGGCGACGCGACCTTCAAGCATGTAGACCCACTGCTCATCTTTTGGGTGATAGTGCGGCGGAGGTGCCTCATCACTCTCGTAGCTTACGATGCCAACCTTAATTAACTCGCCACCGAATTGGTTCATCATGATGTTTGGTCTCTTGATATCTGGGGTCGCCTGCATGTCCTGAGCCTTGTAGACCGGCATCGATTACTCTCCTCTTCCAAATTCACGTGTGATTTTCTTTGGACTAAGATCCAACCAGAATCAAGTAGATCCTAGTCTAACCCGGCATGCCCAGGATGGACCGTTATCGAAGCATCAGATTAGGCCTACTCGGCTTTCCTAGCAAGGGTAGCACCTGCTCATCATCCGTGTGCTTGAGATAAACGACAGTCCTATTTTTATGGATTTTTTATGATATATCGATTATTTTGAATTTAAGTAGAGGATAAACATGAATACGCTTCAACCACCAGCAAACACAACCCCGGCTGATCATGTGTTTCAGCGCCCCCACGACAACATTGTCTCCCGTCTTTGGTGCGATTTAGAGGCGTCACGATCCGAAGGCTACAGCGACGAGGTGACATCCAAATCCCACGATGGTTCCAAACAAAACAAACCTAAACCAGAACGAGACTATTTTGTCTGAAGAAAACCGCATACCCGGCGCCACTTACCCAGCTCCCAACGAACACCATTTCGAACTCGCCAAGCTGAAAAGCATTGCCGGCGGGCCGGACTATTCGAGCGCCCATGGCGGTTGCGTCGTGGGCGAGCGAATGATCGTGGCATTGATGCGTATGCCGACGGGTACGCTCAGCGAACCGCATTCCCATCCCAACGAGCAATGGGTTTTCCAAATCGAAGGCACCTCACTCAACTTCATCGGGGATCAGGAGATCGAGGCCAAGCCTGGTTCCCTCATCTATATCCCGTCAAACGTAGTTCATCACGGGCGCGTTACATCCAGTGAAGACTCGGTTTTTTTCACCGTTAAGGACACGTCACACGGTCTGTACGGAATAAAAAAATAGCCAGAAGTTTTTGGATTTCTACGCACACGGCTCGTGCGGCCGTTTCGGTGATGCGGATCACTACCGGCGGGAACGTGCCTTATATTCTGCGGCCTGTCCGTCGTCATGCAATTGGAACAAAGAGTGGGCTGATCTAAAGGAGTATCAGGTTCATCTTGTTGATTATATTAAGCGGCGTACTTGCAGTATTGCAAGCGCCGGGCTTCCATTGTTTT
>Ga0209089_10003551_pt1 | contig 13259 bp, 12 predicted proteins | sample ArcticOcean_MG_C_FD_187431 | JGI IMG/M metagenome (GOLD analysis project Ga0209089, IMG submission 187431) | Marine microbial communities from western Arctic Ocean - ArcticOcean_MG_CB2_150 (SPAdes) (version 2) | ecosystem: Environmental > Aquatic > Marine > Oceanic | place: Arctic Ocean: Canada...
AGGCGATCTGCTTGCGGGAGGAAGAGGGCACGTAGAGCATGCTGGCCCCAAAAGGCTTTAATTTATTTTTTTGTCCGGCAGGCTCGGTTTTAGCGTTTAGTCTCAATATCGTTCCTGCCGTGGATTTCTATGCACGCTTATTCATAAAAGGCGCCTCACTCTTAAGCAGTAGGTCCCGGATTCCACCCAGAAGGATTGTCATCAAAAATTGAGTTCGAAACAGTTCGTGACCATTTGGGGAAAAGCAATGGCCTTCTGATTCATCCAAGGGCCAAATTCGTGCCTGCAAGTTGATGGACCGCCTCGGGGTAGAACTGCGAACTTACTGATTAAGAGTTAGTAGGAGATTGTGTTCAGATGTGGTCATGTGTATTTTTCAGTCTCAACATTATGTCTGTGAGTACATCTGAGCGTCCCTGCGTATAATGCAAACAAGACCCTAGGAGCAACATGATCAAACGGATGATGGGCGCAGCAAAGTTAGACACCGCTGTCTATGAAGAGGTCGAGGCGGACTCGTCTGCGACGAGACAAGCTATGGCGGTGGTCGTTGTAGTATCCCTGGCAACGGGAATTGGCATGTTCAGGACAGGCGGCCTGGTTGGTCTCGTGGTCGGTATCCCAGTATCGATAGGTCTTTGGGCACTCTGGGCGTGGATTACCTACTTAATCGGAACCACCATATTGAAGACCGCTGAGACGGAGGCAAACTGGGGGCAACTAGCTCGAACTTTAGGGTTCGCACAATCCCCTGGGGTGTTAAAGGTTTTTGGATTTATTCCGGGCATCGGCCTTTTGTTCTTCGCGATTGCATCTATCTGGCAGTTGGTGGCCATGGTGATAGCCATTCGACAAGCTCTTGAATTTACATCCACTTGGAGGGCTGTCGGAGTCGCAATAGTTGGTTTCATACCTTACGCCTTGATAACCTCCTTAATCTACACGTTTATTTAAATCAGTGAGGCCTCCGGCGGAAATTTACCGGGGAATATAAAATGGCCACCGGCTAACCCTCTGATGGCTCTTAAAGAGCGATAGTTGCCAATGTATGCATCATTTCTTATGTATACATTGAGTACATACGTGAACGAAAAATAAGTGCGAATCACTATCTGTAACTGAGTAGCAGTTCCTTAACTTTGACCAATCCTAAGGTGAGCGGGGTAAAAAGCGAGGGTCAGAATTTTGTTTCCTGGAACATCTAAGTAAACGTGATGTGCACAAAATGCGCACGTTCGTTGCACCTAGTACTGTGTTGTTAGGCTCAACTAGAGAACAAGGCAACACGGGATACCACGCCTAGACACGCTTTATAAGCGACTCTTAATCAGTAGGTTTTCGGTTCGACCCTGAGGCGGGCAAGCATCCTTGGGTGCAAAAACCCCTCTTGTGAGCGGCTGTCTTTTAGATGTCAGATCTCATTTTACTGATTAGACGAATCCCCGTAGCTGAGCGACATGGGCAACTCTCTGTAGTCCTATCTCAAACGCTGCCTGCCGATGAGATATGCTATCGGTCGACACTTTGTTCATAACTTCTTTGTAAGCGTGGATTATGGTTTTATGCAACTCCTCGTTAACCCGAGACTCTTCCCAACTGAATTCCTGTAGGTTTTGGGTCCATTCGAAATAGGAGACTATAACGCCTCCAGAGTTAACAAGTATGTCAGGCAATACCGTTACACCCATATCAGATAATATTTCATCAGCAGCCGGAGTGACTGGATGGTTAGCTGCCTCAAGCAGTAACTTGGCCTTGATGTTTGAGGCATTTGCACGCGTGATGACGTTGTCGATCGCTGCTGGAACCAGGATGTCACATTCTAATTCCAAGAGGTCTGAATTCGATAGTTGATCTGCTTGGGGGAAATCAGATATCTTCCCTGACTCACTTTGATGCTTAGCAACCGCGTCCATGTCCAGACCGCTCGGGTTATAAATCGCACCATGTACATCGCTGATTCCAATTACTATGGCTCCTTGGCGATGCATTAATTGAGAGGTCCAGTAACCTACATTTCCGAACCCTTGAATCACTACTCGAACGTCTGATAGTTCTTTACCGCTTCCGTGTACCGCTTCAGCGGCGATATAAGTAACACCCTGCCCGGTGGCGGACTCCCGACCTAATGAACCTCGCATTTCGATGGGCTTTCCCGTTACGACAGCAGGTGAATGACCGTGTAACTGTCCATAGGCATCCATCATCCAAGCCATGGTCTGAGAGTCAGTCCCTAGGTCTGGAGCCGGTATGTCTCTATATGGTCCAATCAAATGCTCTATATTTAATGTGTAACGTCTCGTGAGCCGGTTCAATTCTCCCGTGCTTAGATTGCTTGGGTCAACCTGCACTCCGCCTTTAGCTCCACCAAATGGAACGCCGACCAGGGCAGTCTTCCATGTCATCAAAGATGCTAAAGCCCTTACTTCGTCCAAATCAGCTTTTGGATGATAGCGAACGCCTCCTTTGTAGGGACCCCGTGCGCCGTTATGTTGGACTCGGTAACCTGTAAATATTTCTATATCCCCGCTATCCATCCGCACAGGGACCTGAACCTGAAGTTCCCTCCAAGGTCGGCGCAGCATCTCGCTGATCCCGGAAGAAAGGCCCAATCTTTCCGATGCCTGATCAAAAACATGATTAACTTCTTCGAAGGGATTCTGTTGAAGGTCTGAGGCCATATAAATCACCTATTTTGTCCTTGATGCCTTAGCTATTTAATACGCCGGCAGGTCACCATAAACAACCAACTACCTGGCTTGCAAGAAGGTCTCTGTACTGGCCATACCTGGTCCAAGCTGTGGCCAAACCTTCTGATATAAGCACCGCGTCAATGCTCTCTTCGCTCGTGGTTTAGAGATAGAACAACGGCCTGCCATAGTTATTTGCAGCACTCCGCCCAGCCTCAACCTGAACTACATCACCGGCCAGTTTCCGAAGTCGCTTATTCAGACCTCCATATCCAAGGCGCGCTGAGCGGCTGCTATAAAAATTTTGGCGTCTTCGTTCTCCGGGTCAAAAATAAGAAGATCCAGTGCGCCTTGTCGAACTGCGGCCCAGTCGCGTCGATCTGCCGCGTCTTCTATCTGGTCCAGAATGCGGTCGATACGCCTTTTGAATCTCTCGCTCGCCATGATGGAGGTATGTTAACGGCGGGGGATAGGGGCGTCTACCCTGTTGGATGCCTGGAAAGGTTATGACGCATCATGCCAATTTGACTGGCGTAGACAAATAAGAGGTTGGATCCGACGCCACGAGAAAGAGCGGGAGGAGTTCGCACCGATCCTACCCAGGACAGCTGGTCTCCTCAAGACACTCATAACCAATCTGAAAGATTACAAGCAGGTGATCGGAAGTGTCCGAGGTAAGCACGAACGATTCGTCAGTGACGGCATGAGCGCTATGGTGAAACGGTTACTGGCCCGGTAGGTGTTCCAGGAGGTTTGCTTGAGGGAAGGCAGGCTGGTCGCGGTCAGACTTCGAGCCAAATACGCACCACTTTTTGCCTATGCGCTATGGCGTCAGCATGTTGCAGGTGGTGCGGGTTCATCTTGAGCCGGTCAAAGGGCCCACGCAACTGATATTAGTCTGCAACCTCGATGATCATTTCAACTTCTACACAGCTCTTGCGGGGTAGTCCGCTCATGCCCACAGCAGAACGGGCGTGGCGGCCCTGGTCTCCGTAGAGTTCCACCAGCAGGTCGGACACGCCGTTGCCAACCACAAAGTGCCTATCGAATTCAGGGTCTGCGTTCACCATCACTAACAACTTCACCACGCGCTGGACCTTATCCAGGTCCCCAAGTTCCTGTTCCGCGCCCATGTATTACCTTGCGTTACGCCTTAATTTGTTTAATTTTTTTCGGGATCCTGAGTTTCAGGAAATTATACGCGGCGTAGTCTTCGTCTTGCGTAGCCCAATCACAGCCGGAAATGCCGCCCATTCGGCTGAATTTAGCCAAAACGTGAAGGTTAAATAGTGTAAAGCCAGTCATATCAATTGACATGGGTACGCCACAGGCGCAGAATGTGACTTGCCAATGATTAAACGCAAAAACAAAGGCGCGTTCGGCCTATCCACTGGTATCCACTACGCGTGGATTATCATGGCCATCGCCGCCGTCATGCATATGGTCGGTGGTTCCATTCGGCAGGCTTTCGGGGTGCTCATTGTACCTCTGGAAGATGCTAACAACTGGAGTCCGGCGATGGTCACACTGGCCTACGCCTTGGCCAGCATCACGGGCGCACTTTTAGCCCCCCTCAGTGGATACTGCACCGACCGCTACGGTGCAAGAAAGGTCATCCTAGTCGGCATCGCCGCTTTTATCGTCGGCGCTCTGATGACCGGCGTCGTCTCTGAGGTATGGCACCTGTGGATTTCCTACGGGATATTCCTCGGCGCTGCCAGTGCGTGTTTCAACGTACCGATCATTACCACCGCCTCATACTGGTTCCGCACTCACCTGGGCTATGGTGTGGGCTTCTTGCAGGCATCCCACGGACTTGGCCCGGCCATCATGGCGATTTTGATAAGCGTCCTAATCAGCGGCTCATCCTGGAAAGTGGCGTTCTGGTCCGTCGGCATCCTGGGCGGAATCATGATGTTGGCGCTTATGGTCTTCTTCAGAAACCGACCTGGCGACATCAATATCAGGCCCTTCGGCGCACCTGATACCGAAGAAGTAGTGCACGTAAGAGACCGTGTGGCGGAGGGTTTGCGAATCAAAGCTTTCCGATCCGGCATGCAGTCCACCACCACTTTCTGGAAGTTGGTGTCCATCCACTTCTTGGGCTGCGTCAGCCATTCAATAGTCATCATTTATATCGTGCCAATTGCGGTGTTGGCCGGTATGGACAACGTAGGTGCCGCAGGTGTGCTCAGCACCCTGGCCTTGGTCAGCGTCTCCACCAGGTTCTTGACGCCGGTAATCTCAGATTATTTGGGCGCTAGGGGCACCATGGCCACGGCATTTGTCTGGCAGGGTCTCCCGGTGCTGATGCTCTTCTGGGCACAAGAACCCTGGCAGTTCTACATGTTTGCGGTGATCTTTGGCATTGGGTACGGCGGCGAAGGATCGGCGTTCCCGGTCATCAACCGTCAATATTTTGGTCGTGGCCCAATGGGTTCATCATTTGGCTGGCAGGCCTTTGGCGCCGGTTCTGGAATGGCCATGGGTGCTTGGCTGGGTGGGGTGTTGTTCGGGTTGTTTGACTCTTATACTGCAACCATATTGGTCTCAACCTTCACCAGTTTAGCCGGGGCGTTTGTCATCATGTCCATGGAGCCAACTGGCCGCATCTTGATTCCCAATTGGGAAGATACGATTCCAATGGTCCCTGCCTCAGCCGACGACTAACCCAGTCCCCGGTTTCACGCCAGGGACTGCCTCTCTGATTGCCCTCCTGGCCCCTCTCCATTCCAAGAGCCCTCTGTATCCTGGCGGACGGCAAGGCCGGGTTTCCATATTCACGCCTAAACGACAAATACCCCTTCCGGCTGAAATCTTAGCAGGAAGGGGTATTTATAAAACCGAAACGTCGCTGTGCTACCTAGGCTAGGTTGACTATGGCTTCTACTTCTACCATGAACTCTGGGCGCACCAAGCCGGCGACGACCACGGTAGAACTGGCTGGTGGAGAGCTAGGCCAGGTCTCTCCGCGGACTTTACTGTAGGCCGGGTAGCTGGCGATGTCCGTTATGAAACAGGTGATCTTGGCTACATCTTCCATCTTGCCGCCGGCAGCGTCGATTACGGCCCGGATGTTGGCCATCACTTGACGTGTCTGGGCTTCAGCGTTGCCCTCGCCGACCACTTTGCCACTGCTGTCCACTGACACGTGACCTGAGACGAACAATAAGTCGCCGACAATCATTCCGGGCGACAGGGCTGCATTTGGTCCGGCTCCTGCCGGGCTCACTGGCTTTCTCTCTGCCATAACTTTACCTCCAGGATTTTTATGTATTTTTAAGTGCATATTTCGCGTTCCAGGGTGAGCTCGAGCACACATTATACATTTCAAACAGGTAAATCAGACAGGCGCAAATAAGCTTGCGAGAAGGGTTCGCGGTAAAAAGTGAGCGGTTAGCTGCGGGCGGGGAGGGGCATGATGGTGTGGTCACGTGTCACGGAGATGCAGCCACGCACGCCGTCCAGCTTGGAGAACATCTTGTTCAGCTGGTCTAGGCCAGTGGTGTGACAGGTGAGGCTCAATGTCACGGTGCTGTCGGCGTAATCGCCGGTAACCACCGATGCGATGTTCACTCCCTCGTTGGACACCAACGCGGTCACGTCCCGCAGAAGGCCGACCCGGTCGTAGGCCTTCATAATGATGCGCACGGGGTAGAGCTGTTGTTCCTCGCCCCACTGTACGCTCACCAGTCGTTCCGGCTCGTCTTCGTGCAAGACGCTGGAGCAGTCCTGCTTGTGAACCGTAACGCCACGGGCGCGGGTGATAAACCCGATGATCGGGTCGCCGGGGATGGGATTGCAGCATCGGCCGATTTGCGTCAGCAAGTCGCCGACTCCCAAAACCTTGATACCCGAACTGGGACTGGCGGGGGCCTGTTCGTTATGCTTTTGGGTTAGCGGTTCTTCGGTTTCGTGTCCAATCAGAGTCAGCCGATGGCTCAGCAAGCTGTCTGCGATGTTTCCTGAGCCCAAGTTGGCCAGCAGCTCGTCCATGGAGTCGACCTTGAATAGGTCGATCAGGGTCTCGTCTTCTACCTTTTGGTTCAGACGACGCATCTCACGCAGCAGGAGTTCCTTGCCACGCTGGACGTTGGCGCTACGCTCCTGACGCCGGAACCACTGGCGCACACTCTGTCTTGCTCCGGCGGAGCGGACGTAACCCTTGTTTGGGTTCAACCAGTCTAGGCTAGGGCCGCGGTCGGACTTGGAGTTAAGTACTTCAACGGTGTCGCCGTTCTCCAAGGCAGTGTCCAACGAAGCCAGTTTGCCGTTGACCTTGGCCCCGATGCAGTGATGACCCAGGTCCGTGTGAATCTTGTAGGCAAAGTCCACCGGTGTGGAACCAGAGGTAAGCTCAACAATTCGACCTTTGGGTGTGTAAACAAAGACCTGGTCGTGGAAGATGTCCTGTTTGACCGATTCTATAAACTCGGCGGTTCCGGAAACCTCACGCTGCCACTCCAAGAGTTGCCGCAGCCAGGTCATTTTTTCTTCAAACCGCTGGTCGCCCGAGGTGCCCTCTTTGTAAGCCCAGTGGGCGGCCACACCGTACTCGGCGATCTGGTGCAGTTCGTAGGTCTTAATCTGAACTTCCAGGGGCGTACCGCCGTCGCAGATCACAGTGGTGTGCAACGCCTGGTACATGTTCTCTTTAGGGTTGCCGATGTAGTCGTCAAACTGGCCGGGAATCGGATGCCACATCTGGTGGACGACGCCCAGCGACCGGTAGCACTCCGCAGGCTCATTAACCAGCACCCGTAGAGCAAAAAGGTCGTAGATGTCGCCAAAGTCCTTGCCTTGGGTTCGGTACTTCTCCATCTTCCGATAAGTGCTGTAGATGCCCTTGGGCCTTCCGGTCACGTCGGCCGTGATGCCGTAGCTGGCCAATTCCTCGCGCAGACTGGTGGAGACTTTCTCTACGTATTCCTCACGCTCTCCGCGCTTTGAGGCAAGCATCTTGGATATTTCGCGGTACTTTTCCTCGTTCAGGTAGCGGAAGGCCAGGTCGTCCAGCTGCCATTTAATCTCCCAGATACCAAGGCGATGGGCGAGGGGAGCGTAAATATCGAGTGTTTCCTGGGCAATGCGCTTCTGCTTCTCCGGAGAAAGAGCGCCCAGGGTTTTCATGTTGTGCAGTCTGTCGGCCAGTTTAATCAGAACCACCCTGATGTCTTCGGCCATGGAAACCAGCATCTTGCGCAGGCTTTCTGCGTAGAGATGTTCTGAGTCGTCTAAGAGACTGGCTCCATCTTCTGGTGGCTGGAGCTTGTCATCCATGCGGGTCAGCTTGGTGACACCATCCACCAGCTTGCTTACTTCAGGGCCAAAGCGCTCCGTAATCTCTTCCAATGTAACGCCACAATCTTCAACCACGTCATGAAGTAGGGCAGCAACGATGGTGTGAGCATCCAGGTGGAGGTCAGCTAGGAAGAGGGCTGTTTCCAGGGGATGGACGATGTAGGGGTCGCCAGTTTTACGCTCTTGGCCGGTGTGGCAAGCGTCGGCGAAAATGTAGGCCTGAGTAACGGTTTCGGTGCTATCTTCGGGCAGATAGATACCAACCCTTTCGATAAGAGTCTTAGCTGCCTCTGATACCACGTTATCCATAGCTACCACAGTGTATCGATAATAATACACTGTGGTTATCAAAGTCTAGACATGGAGACTGGGGAACCGAAATCCCCCCAACCCCCCTTTACGAAAGGGGGGCTTTGTTTGGTTGGCTTTAGATTGGTAGCGGGAGTTCGGTTAGAGTGTCTGGTAGACCTACGTCAAAGGCGTTGATGTTGAAGGCCAGGGCGGAGTAGTAACCCATCAGGTTAGTTAACTCAACCAGTCCTAGTGTTCCAAACTGAGCCTGTGCAGCGTCAAATGTTGCCTGGCTCACTTTATGGGTGCGGAAGAACTCACGTCCGTAGTTGATGACCGCCGACTCCTTGTCGGAAAGCCCGATCAGTTCTTTTTTGTCGCGGAGATCGTCAACCAGCTTGTCGCTGACACCGGCTTGGCGGGCGTAGCCGGAGTGAGCGTTCCAGATGAACTGGCAGTCCAGTTCACGGGCGGTCAGAATCATTGCCAGTTCTCGCACCGGCGCCTCCAGAGTGATTTCATCGCCTCGGAAGTAGGCTCGGTAGTTCTCGCCGCGGCTGGCCAGTTCCGGGCCATTAATCATGATGGCCACTGGGCCGATATCCGGCACACTGCCCCGTGACGCGACCAGTGCGTCAAAGGCGGCCAGTTGGTCTTGAGGCACGTTCTCTCTGCTGGCTGTGGGTATTCTAGACATTTAAGCCTCCCAAAATTCGTATTTATTCAAGTAATGGTCTGCACCAACCCACGGTAAAGCACCATGGGCACCACATGATACAACAGCCGTCTAAGTGGTGGCTTGGGATCCTAATCAAATGGTCGGCCAGACAGTCGGCCAGGCAGTGAGACAGGGTACCAAAATTGCAGTAACCTTGTCCTTATGTCGTCTAATGAGCCCAACACCATTTCGAGTGACGCCGCAGCGGATGGCGGGACCGCTCTAACACGTAGTCCCAATTATAAATATTGGGTCTTTGGCGCGTTGGCCATCGGCATTTTTGCCTCGGTAGTAGACCACGGCAGCGTCAATGTAGCGCTGCCGACCGTCGCCAGCCACTTTCAGACCGACCTGCCCACAATTCAGTGGGTGGTGATTATTTACGCCCTGACCATCGCCGCGCTGCTGCTGCCAATGGGCCGACTCTCCGACTTGGTCGGCCGCAAGAAGATTTACATCATTGGCATCATCATTCTAGGCACAGGGGCTGGTCTATCAGGACTGTCTACTTCATTGGAGATGTTGTTTCCGTCCCGCATCCTCCAGGGGGTGGGAGCGGCCATGACCCAGGGCACCGGCATGGCCATTGTGACCTCTGTTTTTCCGGCCAACGAGAAAGGTCGAGCCATTGGTATGTTCATGACCATGGTGGGTGTAGGTGCCATCGCAGGGCCGGCCTTGGGAGGTCTGGCCGTAGACCTTTTTGACTGGCGAGTTGTGTTCTTCCTGACATTGCCTTTGAACATCATCGGTGCTGTGGCCACCATCTGGGTGATGCGCGGTTGGACCCCGGTCCAGGAGGCCAGACGGGACAAGTTTGACTGGTTGGGCGCAGCGTTATCAACGGGCGTGTTGGTGTCCTTGCTGCTGGCCATGACCACCGGCAATAAAGCAGGCTGGACGTCTTTGCCAATCATGGCCGCCTTTGCCGGGGCAATTGGCATGTTGGGGACGTTCATCTGGTGGGAACTGCGGGCCGATTCTCCCATGTTGGATTTGAGACTATTCAAGGGCCGCACTTTTTCTCTAGGTGTCTCCGCGGCCTTTTTGACATTTTTGGGCTCGTCCGCGGTCCTGTTCATGATGCCCTTCTACCTGCAAAACGTGCTTGGGTACAGCGCTAAAGCTGCGGGGTTCGTGGTGGTGCCTGGCGCTATTTGCATGGCCATCATGGGCACCGTAAGCGGGGTGCTCTCAGACCGGTTCGGTTGGCGTCCGTTCACCGTCGGCGGGCTGGCGTCGTCAGCCACTGGGCTACTAATCCTCTCCTTTGTAAAAGAAGATTCTTCGCTGTGGATGGTGGTCCCGGCGTTAATGCTGATGAACACGGGCATGGGAATTTTCTATTCGCCAAATTCCAGCTCGGTTATGAACGCAGTGGGAATTGCCAAGTATGGTGTGGTTTCCGGGTTCTTGAACCTCGTGCGTAACGCCGCCAACGTCACCAGCATCGCCTTTGCCACAATCATTGTGACCGCCTCCATGGCATCAATGGGACACGAGCCCAACCTGGAAGCGGTGCGGGGCGGGGCTGAGGGAGTTGGCCACGCGTTCACAGTGGGCCTGCATTACGCGTTCTTGACGATGATGGGCATCGTGCTGTTGGCCATGACTCTGTCAGCGTTACAGCCAAACCGCATTGTTAGACCGGACACCGAGGCTGACCAGGCTCCTGACGAGTCTATTAAGCCCACCGAACAACAGGCGAAGTCCTAAATCGGACTCTCACCCATTTTCCCGGCAAACCGCAGACCCCACAGGGTAAACGCTAAGACTGTTGAAGCCATTAGTGTGTAGGTGGCGCGGTTCTTGCAGGCAGACCCTCGCCAGCTACTGTGGGACGGTGCCAGCCACCAACCCCAGGCCAGCATTGCCATCGTAAACACCCAAAACGGCCAAGTTAACACCTGCAACGCAGGTGCGATGGCCAACCCGGCAGACGTTCCACCAAATACGCCGATCAGGCCAGTGACCACTCATCACCAGGGCAGTGGCAACAACCCGCTGAGCAGGCTCACAAATGGCTTTTCTACGTGTAGTAGGTTCATCTAGTAGTCGGTCTTGAAATGATTTCTCTAGCTGATTTTTCCGGGGCTAAACCGTGTCGCCAGAGCCTGAGCTAATCGTCCACCAGCGTGCGCGTCACGTCCACGGTTGCGTAAGACCAGGCAATCTTGAACGGCACGTTTCCGGTATTGATCAGCCGGTGGTGGGTGCCCGGAGTAATAAATGCGGCGTCGTACTGGCGGATATGATTTTCCTGTCCGTTAATCATCAATATACCCTCGCCCTCAATGACGATCACTGACTCCTCAGCGTTATGGAAGTGGGTGGTGTTGGAGGTCCTTTCTTGGAAAGTAGTGATGCCGCTGGAAATCTCCGTTGCGCCCACTTCTTTGTTGATGCTGCTGGCCACGGAAACCCCAGGAGCCCGCATTAATTGTTCCACCTCTTCTTTTCTAACAACTCGTGGCTCTGACATTCTTGCTCCCTCTAAAAGCCTGTTAAGACTTAGTAATCATTAACGGATTTTACCCGTAAATTATGTCCGATTGCCCGCAGGATGTTACCACGGCAACCAGTCGTCAGCCGATGCGTTGCCTCGGCCGCGCAAAGGCGTTACCATTCGCCTGCCTACAGGCGGCAGCCAGACTTGATTTGCCGCAATTAGTTTTTGGAGATTTTTATGTACGTAGTAATCGTTCCCATTCAGATTGAGCAGGGACACCGGGAAGAGTTCCTAGAAGCGCTGATGGTCGACGCCAAGGGTGCCAACGAAGACGAGCCCGGTTGCCTGCGGTTCGACGCCGTTGAGGATGCCGATGATGATCACCGCATCTGGTTGTACGAAGTTTACAAGGATGAGGAAGCATTCAACGCCCACTTGGCCGCGCCCCATTTCCAGGTTTTCAAGGCTGCCGCCGAGAAATGGCGAGTAGAAGGCATCAAGGGTTCCGCCCGAGGCAGCAAGAACATTTACCCCACCGACGCCGCGTGGCGTTAAGGCTTAGCTCCTAGATTCGTTTCACTCGTTTAAATAGAAAAGGTCATTTAGGAGACTAATCATGACTAAGACCATTCTTCTGAGCGACAAGGTCTCTTTCCCAGCGGGAATAATGACCCAGGGAGTGGAGACGCCGGCCGGCACGATGGTGTTCATCTCTGGCCAGGTGGCCCGAGCCTTGGACGGCAGCATTGTCGGCGTTGGCGATATCCACGCCCAGACTCGCAAAGTGTTGCAGAACATGGAGGCAGTCCTGGCCGAGTCCAGCGCCACCTTTGATGACGTCGTCAAAGTGACCGTCTACGTCACCAACCTGGAGGAGCACCTCGCCGCCATCCACGAGGTGCGCGGCGAGTTCTTCAAGAGCGATTACCCCGCCAGTACCCTGGTTGAGGTCAAACGTTTGATTCACAAGGACATGCTGATCGAGATCGAGGCGATCGCGGTCACGCATTAGCGAATAGCTGTTACGCAAAGAAAAGGGTCGGCCCACTAAGAGGGCCGACCCTTTTTTGGTTTGCTGGTCTTGGATTTAGGCCTTTGCCAGGTGCTTGTCCCAGGGTTCAAGGAAATCGACTGATGGTCGGTCGCAGTGACCGCACAGCAGGGCTTCCATGGGCACGGCCTAGGATCACCTGCTCTGGGCGGGTGGCTAGAAAAAGCTGAGACTCAGCGTTTAGACAGTGGCGAGATGGGACTGCCAGTTTCCCAACAATCCGCATCTGCGTGGACAACTCGGATGAAGCCAGACATTAAATCTAAAAAACTGTGTCCACACTCAGGCGCGAGTGATACAATATCTCAGCCGAGGCTCCCCGCCTCAGCATCCCCTCAAAATGGGCCGTTAGCTCAGTTGGTAGAGCACCGGACTTTTAATCCGGGTGTCGCGGGTTCGACCCCCGCACGGCCCACCAGAATTTAGGCACAAAAAACGCCGGTTAGTTTATTACCCGGCGTTTTATTCGTTATTTGACAGCCAAATTGACAGCCACGGGGTCGACTATCCTGTCAAAAGGCTGTCCATCCGGTCGGAGGCGTTTTGCAGAGCTGGCTTCATTACGTGAGAGTACAGGTTCATCGTTAACCCTATTTGGCTGTGTCCTAATACTTCCATTATGTCTCTCGGTTGTACATTCTCGGCTAGCAATAATGACGCTGCCGTATGCCGTAGGTCATGGAATCGTAGTCGTGGTAACCCTTCTCTTTTTAGTAAAGCTTGGAAATCTCTTGGGAAGCATGGAACGACGGCTTTGCC